>OGXE01003553.1_pt1 | contig 10383 bp, 7 predicted proteins | sample 1576181 | NCBI WGS metagenome assembly OGXE01 (sample SAMEA3541478, study PRJEB24748) | human gut metagenome | biome: human gut; feature: human-associated habitat; material: faeces | place: China | collected 2012 | reverse complement strand
TGCCAACGCCGATCTGATCCAGATGCTGGAACGGATCGCTCTCGTAGATCTTGTTCTCGTAGTAAGCGCCCAGGAACTTGGCAGCATCGTCACGGCTGAAGCCGAAGGTCATCTGGGTCAGGTCGTTGGTGCCGAAGCTGAAGAACTCGGCCTCCTTGGCGATCTCGCCGGCAGTCAGAGCTGCACGGGGGATCTCGATCATGGTACCGACCAGATACTTCATGTCAACGCCGGAAGCCTTGATGAGCTCGTCTGCGACCTTGACGACAACGTCCTTGACGAACTTCAGCTCCTTGACCTCGCCGACCAGCGGGATCATGATGTGCGGAGTGATGACATAACCGGTCTCAGCAGAGACGTTCAGAGCTGCCTTGATAACAGCGCGGGTCTGCATTGCTGCGATCTCGGGGTAGGTGACAGCCAGACGGCAGCCACGATGGCCCATCATGGGGTTGAACTCATGCAGAGAAGCAACGACGTTCTTCAGGTCATCGAAGGTCATGCCCATGTCGGCAGCCAGCTCCTTGATGTCCTCGTCCTTGCTGGGCAGGAACTCGTGGAGAGGCGGGTCCAGATAACGGATGGTCATCGGGCGCTCACCCATGATGCGGTACATCGCCTCGAAGTCACCCTGCTGGAACGGCTCGACCTTGGCCAGAGCAGCCTCGCGCTCTTCCACGGTACGTGCGCAGATCATCTCACGGACAGCCTTGATGCGGTCCTCAGCGAAGAACATATGCTCGGTACGGCACAGGCCGATGCCCTCAGCACCCAGGTCAACTGCCTGCTGTGCGTCGCGCGGGTTATCGGCGTTGGTCATGACCAGCAGCTGACGAGCAGCATCTGCCCAGCCCATGAAGCGGTTGAAGTTCTTGTTGCCGGTGGCGGCGACGGTAGCGACCTGCTCGCCGTAGATGTTACCAGTGGAGCCGTCGATGGAGATCCAGTCGCCCTCGACGAACTTGTGGCCGTTGAGCTCGAAGGTCTTAGCCTCTTCGTCGATCTTCACGTCGTTGTCGTTGCCGCAGCCGGAGACACAGCAGGTACCCATACCACGAGCAACAACGGCTGCGTGGCTGGTCATGCCGCCGCGGACGGTCAGGATGCCCTGAGAGACCTGCATGCCGACGATATCCTCGGGGCTGGTCTCCAGACGGACCAGAACGACCTTCTTCCAAGCATCGTCCTTGACCTTCTCCTCTGCATCCTCAGCAGAGAAGACAACGCGGCCGCAGGCAGATCCCGGAGAAGCAGCCAGACCCTTGCCGATAGCCTCGGCAGCCTTCAGGGCAGCGGCATCGAACTGGGGATGCAGCAGGGTGTCGAGCTGCTTGGGCTCAACGCGCAGCACAGCGGTCTGCTCGGTGATAACGCCCTCATCAACGAGGTCGCAGGCGATCTGCAGAGCAGCCTGCGCGGTACGCTTGCCGTTACGGGTCTGCAGCATGAAGAGCTTGCCATCCTCGATGGTGAACTCCATGTCCTGCATATCCTTGTAGTAGTTCTCGAGGCGGGTAGCGATCTCAACGAACTGATCGTAAACCTCGGGCATCTCCTCATGCAGCTTGCTGATGGGAGAAGGAGTACGGATACCGGCAACGACATCCTCGCCCTGAGCATTGATCAGGTACTCGCCCATCAGCTTCTTCTCGCCGGTAGCGGGGTTACGGGTGAAAGCAACGCCGGTGCCGGAGCGCATGCCGGAGTTACCGAAGGCCATCTGCTGCACGTTGACAGCGGTGCCCCACTCGTAGGGGATCTCGTTCATCTTACGATACACATTGGCGCGGGGGTTGTCCCAAGAGCGGAAAACGGCCTTGACGGCGCCGATCAGCTGCTCCTTCGGGTCCTGCGGGAACTGCTCGCCCTGCTTCTCGAGGTAGATCTGCTTGAACTCCTTGACCAGCTCCTTCAGATCATCGGCAGTCAGGTCGACGTCCTGCGTAACACCCTTGCGCTCCTTCATGGCGTCGATGCGCTCCTCAAAGAAGCTCTTGCCCAGCTCCATGACAACATCAGAGTACATCTGGATGAAGCGGCGGTAGCAGTCGTAGGCAAAGCGGGGGTTGTCGGTCTTCTTGGCCAGACCCTCAACAGCCTGATCGTTCAGGCCGAGGTTCAGGATGGTATCCATCATGCCGGGCATGGACTGACGAGCACCGGAACGGACAGAAACCAGCAGGGGGTTCTCGATGGAGCCGAAGGTCTTACCGGTCTGCTCTTCGAGGATGCCCATGTATTTGAAGATGTCCGCCTTGATCTCATCGTTGATCTCGCGGTTGTCTGCATAGTACTGGGTGCAGGCCTCAGTGGTGATGGTGAAGCCCTGCGGAACCGGCATGCCGGCGTGGGTCATCTCGGCCAAACCGGCGCCCTTACCACCCAGAGTATTCTTCATGGTGGTCTGGTCGCCGCCGAAGGCGTCATGACCCTCTTTGAACAGGTACAAGAATTTCTTGCTCATAGTTACCTCCCAAATTGGTGACGTGTTTGCATCACATAAATCATGTTTGCATAGTCCATTATAACAGACCAAAGGACAGATTTCCAGTAGATTGTTAAAAAAATGCTCAATGTTTTCGCCGAAAAGTAGACAAACTTTTTCGGTTTGCCTATTGCAATTTGCACAAAAATCGTGTAAATTATAATGGGAAGAAAGTTTGAAATCTTTTTTGAATCTGTCTGGATGTATCCCGTGCGGGCCCGGATGTGCGCAGGGGGATGCCCGGCGCACAATATTTTTGGTATAATTCGGCCCCTGCGGCGTTTTTCGGCTTGCTAAAATGCGCCGCGTGATATACAATAGAGAGGTGTAAAAGACCGCCGGGTGCCGCCCGGCGGAACAGCTGTATATAAAGGAAGATGTACTATGGCTACCGCAAAAGAAAAATTTGAGCTGGCGCAGCAGCGCTATGCTGCCACCCTTGAGCGTCATCTGGACAACGGCGTAAACTTTATCAGCCGCGATGTCTATATTGAGCCGGAGGTCGTTATTGCCCCCGGCGCCACAATTCTGCCCGGCTGCATCCTGCGCGGCAGGACCACGGTCGGCGCAGACTGCGTCATCGGCCCCAACACCCTGTTGGAGGATACCGTTGTCGAGGCCGGCTCCACCGTCAACGCCAGCCAGTGCTATGACAGCCACATCGGCCCCAACAACAAGATCGGTCCCTTCAGCCATCTGCGCACCGGCACCAGAACCGCCGAGGGCTGCCATCTGGGCGCCTATGTCGAGACGAAGAACGCCGACTTTGCCGAGGGCAACACCGTCAGCCACCTGACCTACATCGGCGATGCCACCGTGGGCAAGTACTGCAACTTCGGCTGCGGCACTGTGACCTGCAACTATGACGGCGAGGGCAAATTCCACACGACCATCGGCGATTATGCCTTCATCGGCTGCAACACGAATCTGGTGGCCCCCGTCACGGTGGGCGACCACGCCTTTACCGCCGCAGGCTCCACCATCGGGCGCGATGTGCCGGCCGGTGCGCTGGGCATTGAGCGCGCCAAGCAGACCGAGATTGGCGGCTGGGGCGAGAAGAAGCTCGAAAAGTACATTGCCAAAAAGCAGAAGCTGGAAGCAGAGAAGAAAGCAAAATAATATTGCAGAGGGCGGCGTCCTCGACGCCCCTGCAAAGCGTATCAACACGACAAAGGACACACTATGTTTGGAATGACCTCCGGGGCAGACTGGCTCATCGCCGGGCTGGGCAACCCCGAACCGAAGTATGACGGGACCCGCCACAACGCCGGGTTTGAAGCGCTGGACTATCTGGCCGCGCAGTGGCACTGCGACATTGCCAAGGCCAAATGGCAGGGGCTGTACGGCACGGCGCAGGTGGGTGAACACAAGGTCGTGCTGCTCAAGCCGCTGACCTATATGAACCTGAGCGGCCAGAGCATCGCGCCCGCCGCCAACTTTTATAAGATCCCCGCAGACCATGTGATCGTCCTGTGTGATGACATCACGCAGGAGCCGGGGCATCTGCGCATCCGGCCGCACGGGTCCGCAGGCGGCCACAATGGGCTGAAAAGCATTATTGCGAGCCTCGGCACAGAGAATTTTGCCCGCATCCGCATCGGCATCGGCGCCAAGCCCAACCCGCAGTACGATCTGGCCGCATGGGTGCTGGGCAAGCTGCCCCCCGCCGACCGCAAGGCGATGACCGACCGTTACCCGGATATTGAGGACGCCTGCAGGCTGCTGATGGACGGCAACCTGCAGTACGCCCAGAACAAGTTCAACCACTGAGGGATGTGTTACCATGAGTGATTTACGAAAGAAAGCCATGACCCGTCTGGTGCTTTGCGCCGTCGCGCTGGTTGCCAGCATCATCTTCAGCGTGCTGCTGCTGACCGGCAACCTTGACGGCCAGACCGGCAGCGGTGACGCGACCCCTGCGACGAGCGATACCACCTCTGCTGCAGCAGGCGTGGATGACCCGACTGCCGACAGCTTCACCACGGAGTCCACCGGCGACACCGCCGCGCCCCCTGCCGAGGAGCAGCCCGCCGAGCCGGAGCCCACCCCGGAGCCGACCCCCGTGCCCACCTTTGACGGCCTGAGCGTCCAGCCTGCTGTTTTCTACAATGAGGGCGAGCAGCCGAGCTACACTGTCACACCTGACAACAACCTGAACATGCGCGCCGGCCCCGGCACCGACTATGACAAGGTTTCCAAGGTTCCTGCCTCCACCGTTGTGACTGCACTGGGCGCCAACGAGGACGGCAGCTGGGTCGTTGTAAACTATGACGGCAAATACGGCTGGCTGAAGGCCGAATTTTTGAGCTGATACAACAATAGTCAGGCATAGGGCGGCCTGAGGACAGGCCGCCCTATGTTTGCTATGTATGTGGGTATTCTATGTTCAACGCACTTTTTACCAAAACCGAAGAATACAACAAGCTGGCGCAGGCGCTCGGGTCTCCGGGGGCTTGCGCCTTATTTGGCGTTCCCGGCGCAGGACACGCCCTGATCTACGCCGCGCTGGCGCAGGCGCTGGGCCGCCCGCTCTGCATTGTGACCCCCGGTGAGGCCGAGGCTACCCGCTTTGCCGGTGATCTGAATGCGCTGGGCATCGCTGCGGCGGTATTCCCCGCGCGCGATTATGTGCTGCGCCCCATCGAGGGCACCGGCCGCGAGTACGAATACCGCCGTCTGGCCGTGCTGGGCGATCTGGTCGGCGGGCGGCTGCAGGCCGTCTGCGTGCCGGACGAGGGCCTGACCCAGTACACAACGCCGCGGGCCGAGTTCTGCGCCAACACCCGCACCCTGCACCCCAGTGACACGCTGCCCCGGGCCGAGCTGACCGCCCTGCTGTACGGCGCGGGCTATGCCCGCCGCGACCAGGTGGACGGGCCGGGTCAGTTTTCGATCCGCGGCGACATTGTGGACATCTACGCGCCCGACATGAAGCAGCCCGCCCGTCTGGAGTTCTGGGGGGACGAGATCGACACGATGCACAGCTTCGATCTGGCCACCCAGCGCCGGGACGAGCCGATTGAAAAAATCTATGTCTCCCCCGCACGCGAGGTGCTGTTTGCCCAGCCCGCCGAGGCCGCCGCCCTGATACGCAGCTGCATCAAAAAGGCGCGCGGCAAGCGGCGCACCGCGCTTGAGGCCTGCACCGCCGCGGATCTGGCCCAGCTGGACGGCGGCGCAATGCCGGTGGACATGGATAAGTACCTGACGCTGCGCTATCCCGAGCCCGCCACACTGCTTGACTATTTCGACGATCCGCTGCTGATTCTGGAGGAGCCGGCTTCCCTGCGGGAGGCTGCGCGCGCCACTGCCTACCGCCGGGGGGAGGAGTTCTCCGCCCTGATGGAGGACGGCGCACTCGCCCCCGGGCTGGACAAGCTCTACACCGAGGCCGGCTGGCTCTGGGCGCAGGCCGCCGCCCACCGCACGCTCTGCGCGGAGAACTTTGCGCGCAGCATGCCCGACATACCGCTGAAGGCCATCGTCAACGCACCGGCCCACACGCTGCCCGCCTGGGGCGGCGAGGTTGCCGCACTGCTGGAGGATATACAGCCGCTGTGCAGCGGCGGCGCAGCCGTGACCGTTATGGCCGGTACACCCCGCGCGGCGGCCGGCCTTGCCGCCGACCTGCGCACCAAGGGGCTGCAGGTAACCACCGATGCCGCCGCTGCGGGCACCGCCGGGCTGGTGCAGGTGCTGCCGGGGCAGCTTTCCGCCGGGTGCAGCCTGCCGTTTGCCCGATACGCGGTCTTTACGGCCCGTGCGTTCGGCGTCAGCAGTGCGCAGAAAAAGAAAAAACACAGCAAAGATGCCCTGAACAGCCTGAGCGAGATCACCGTCGGCGATCTGGTCGTACACCAGAGCCACGGTATCGGCCGGTATGCGGGCATCCAGCGTATGACCGTGCAGGGCGTGCAGAAGGACTACCTGCGCATTGAGTATGACAAAAAAGATGTGCTGTATGTGCCGGTCACCCAGCTGGATCTGCTGTCCCGCTATACGGCGCCGGGCGACAGCGACAATGTCAGGCTGAGCCACCTTGGCGGCACCGACTGGGCCAAGACCCGCAAAAAGGTCAAGGCCGCCACCGAGCAGATGGCCAAGGAGCTGATTGAGCTGTATGCCCGCCGCAAGCAGGCACACGGCTATGCTTTCCCCGACGATGACACATGGCAGGGTGATTTTGAGCAGCGCTTTGCCTATGAGGAAACCCCCGACCAGCTGACCTGCGCAGCCGAGATCAAGCACGATATGGAGGAGCCGTGGCCGATGGACCGCCTGCTCTGCGGCGATGTCGGCTTCGGCAAGACGGAGGTTGCGCTGCGCGCCGCCTTCAAATGCGTGATGGGCGGCAAGCAGTGCGCCATTCTGGCCCCCACCACGATTCTGGCGTGGCAGCACTTCAACACGGCGCTGACCCGCATGGAGTCCTTCCCCATCCGCATCGGCCTGCTGTCCCGCTACCGCACCGCCAAAGAGCAGAAGGAAACCCTGCGCGGGCTGAAGGACGGCACGGTGGATATTGTCGTCGGCACCCACCGGCTGCTTTCCAACGATGTGAAGTTCAAGGATCTGGGGCTTGTCATCATCGACGAGGAGCAGCGGTTCGGCGTCAAGCACAAGGAGAAGCTAAAGCAGAACTTCATCGGTGTGGATATGCTCACCCTGTCGGCCACGCCGATCCCCCGCACGCTGAACATGGCACTGTCCGGCATACGGGACATGAGCACGATCGAGCAGCCGCCCTTTGAGCGCCAGCCCATTGAAACCTATGTGCTGGAATATGACGAGGGCATCGTGGCCGAGGCCATCCGCAAGGAGCTGGCCCGCGGCGGGCAGGTCTACTACCTGCACAACCGGGTCGATAACATTGAGGAATGTGCCGCCCGGGTCGGCAGGCTTGTCCCCGGCGCGCGCATCGGCATCGCCCACGGCAAGATGACCGAGGAGCAGATCTCCTCTGTTTGGCAGCAGCTGCTTGACAATGAGATCGACATCCTCGTCTGCACGACGCTGATCGAGACCGGCGTTGATGTGCGCAACTGCAACACCCTCATCATCGAGGACGCCGACCGGATGGGTCTGGCCCAGCTGTACCAGATCCGGGGCCGCGTGGGCCGCTCGGGCCGGAAAGCCTACGCCTACTTCACCTTCCGGCGGGACAAGACCCTCACCGACATCGCCCAGAAGCGGCTTTCGGCTATCCGGGAGTTCACAGCCTTCGGCTCCGGCTTCCGCATCGCCATGCGCGACTTACAAATTCGCGGCGCAGGCAGTCTGCTGGGCCACAGCCAGCACGGCCACATGGAGGCCGTGGGCTATGACCTTTACGTCAAGATGCTGGGTCAGGCCATCGCCCGGGCCAAGGGCGAGCCCATCCAGCGGGACAAGAGCGAATGCCTCGTGGACCTGCGGGTGGACGCCTTCATCCCGGAGAAGTATATTGCCGACGGCCCGGGCCGCATCGAGGCCTACAAGCGCATCGCCGCCATCCAGACCCCCGAGGATGCCGCCGACGTGCTGGACGAACTCATCGACCGCTACGGCGACCCGCCGCCCTCCGTCAGCGACCTCGTGAACGTCTCGCTGGTGCGGGTCCAGGCCGCCGCCGTGGGCGTCTATGAAGTCACCCAGAAGAAGGATACCCTGCTGTTACAGGTGGAGACGCTGGACGTGGCCATGATACGCGGCCTGCTCATCGCTTTCAATGGCCGGGTGACGGCAGGAGCCGGCACCAAGCCCTACCTCTCGGTGACTCTCCAACCCGACGAAAAGCCGCTGGAACTGCTGCAAAGCATCCTCAAGGCGATGGCCGACATCCTTGCTGCCCCGCCGGAAGAAAACACCGGCAAAAAATAAATTTCACTAGGAGTACACTTATGAAGAAGAAACTCATCGCGCTCGTCTGCGCCCTCGCTCTGGCCGTCGGCCTCGTGGGCTGCAGCCTCTCCACCCCGGATTCCGTAGGCACCATCGGTAACGTGGACATCTCTTCCGGCCTCTATCTGCTGGCCCAGTTCGATGCCTACCAGACCGCCGCCGACCTCGCTTCCGACGACCAGGACGCCGCCAAGGTGTCCAGCTTCCTCAAGGCCACCATCACCGTCGATGACGCCACCGGCGAGACCGCCGTGGTCAGCGACTATGTGGCCCAGAAGACACTGGAAAACCTCGAGTCCTACGCCGCCATCGAGACCCGTTTTGATGAGCTGGGCGGCGTTCTGACCCCCGACGAGGAGATGCAGGCCGACAGCTACGCCTCCCAGCTGATGGAGCAGAACGGCGACCTCTACAAGGCCAACGGCATCGGCCTCGACACCCTCAAGCGGTTCGAGCGCATCCTCATCAAGAGCAACGACCTGCTCGAGATGTGCTACGGCATCGACGGCGAGACCCCCGTCTCCGACGCAGAGCTGACCAGCCACCTCGAGGACGAGATGGTCTACATCCGCTATGTGGTCGTGCCGCTCTACAACACCAGCACCTTCGCTTTTGCTGATGACGCCCAGAGCGCCCAGATGCTCGAGCTGGCCCAGACCGCCGCCGAGAGCTGCAACGCTGCCATCCCCGATGGGGCCAGCGCCCAGACCACTGCTTTCAGCGCCGCCGTCGCCGCTGCCCTGCCCGACATCTACGCGGTGCTGGATGGCGAGCCCTCTTCCGACGCTTCTTCCCTCTCCACTGCCCTGCTGGGTTCTGACAACATCGATTCCACCTTCTCCGAGGAAGGCACCGCCGACGCCGTCCGCGCCCTCAAGCCCGGCGAGGCCGCCGCCGTGCAGTATTCCAGCTATGCGCTGATGATGCTCGTCCGTCTCGACCCGCTGGACGCTGACACGCTGGACAGCCTCCGCGCACAGGCCCTCTCCGACATGAAGAACGGTGAGCTGCAGGACAGCATCCAGTCCTATGGCGCTCAGCTGCCCCACGCTCTGGATTCTGCCGCCATGAAGAAGATGCCGGCTTCCAAAATCAAGAACGAACAGTAATTTTCCTTAAAAATAATACAAAAGCTCCGGGGATCTGTTGGTTCCCGGAGCTTTTCTGTTATCATACTGCTTTTCAAATTCTGCTTCCAGCGCCGCGCGGATATGCATCGCGCGGCGTTGCTTTTTGTCGGTTTTTATGGTATCCTCTTAGCAGAAAGGCGCTGTCCAACCAAACGCAGGCGGCTATTGCTCCTCACCGGTCTCGCTGTCTTGCTCTTCGGAGCAAAGCAAGCGCGGGAGGGCAACTTTTTGGAGTTCCGCTCCCGACGCTCACGGCGAAGGGAGGGATGCCTTATGACTACATCGGAAATTCTATTGCTTTTCCAGACGATCATCGCACTGTTGGCGCTTCTCGTAAGTGTTGTACATCTGATGGACGACCGGAAAAAGGATGATTCTTATGGCAGCAAAAGGAAAAAGCACAAAAAGAAATGACCGCCCACAGTTCCCCAACTCGGTGGCGGTCATTACTTTTTGTAGCGACTTAAACTAGTGAGGAGCCAGCCGTTTGCACGGATAGCGCCTTTCCTTATCTTTATTATAGACAGTCGTACGTGGATTGTCAAGCACAGGAATACAAAAGATAAAAACGGACCGCCCGCTTCGGCTTTCTCAGGCTGTGGCGGGTGGCCCGACATTTTCTAACGCATTCTGATGCAATCCGACGTTTTTATCCGTTCTCTCGAAAACAATGCAGATGCATCATTTTTCTTATATTTCGGCGTTATTTTCGCCTTTTAGAGCATCTCAAAATGGGCAGTTTTTGTATTTCTTGAGTTCCCATAATTTTCCAGTCCATACATCTTCGACTGGTCTGCATCCTGATTATAGATGAATCGCTCTCCAATGTCAATAGCCCCGCGCCTATAAAAAGCCCAAGGGCGAGGTCCCTTGCGGAACCTCGCCCTC
>OGXE01003537.1_pt1 | contig 10410 bp, 7 predicted proteins | sample 1576181 | NCBI WGS metagenome assembly OGXE01 (sample SAMEA3541478, study PRJEB24748) | human gut metagenome | biome: human gut; feature: human-associated habitat; material: faeces | place: China | collected 2012 | reverse complement strand
TTGAAAATGGTTTTATCCGCGCCGCCGCAGCCAGCCCCGCCCTGCGCGTGGCCGATTGCGCCTACAACGCCGACCAGATCATCGGCGTCATGCGCGAATATGCCGAGAAAAATGTTCAGCTGCTCTGCCTGCCGGAGTTTGCCCTGACAGGCTACACCTGCAGCGATCTGTTTTTGCAGGACACCCTGCTGCGCGGGGCGGAGGACGGCCTCGCCGCCATCTTAAAGGCCAGTCAGGGCCTCAACCTCGTAGTTCTGGTCGGTCTGCCGGTACGCTGCACCGGCAAGCTGTACAACTGCGCCGCCGTTGTGTGCAACGGCGAGCTGCTGGGCCTTGTGCCAAAGCTGCATCTGCCCAACTACGGTGAGTTCTATGAAAAACGCCACTTCATCCCCGGTATGCGTGCGCCGGAGTGCATCACGCTGGCCGGGCAGGAAACGCTGATCGGCACCAACCTGCTGTTCGCCTGCAAGCAGATGCCTGCCTTTGTGCTGGCCGCCGAGGTCTGCGAAGACCTGTGGGCACCTGTCCCGCCAAGCTGCGCCCACGCGCTGGCCGGGGCCACGGTGGTGGCAAACCTCTCCGCCAGTGACGAGACCGTCGGCAAGTCCGCCTACCGCCGGGCGCTCGTCTGCGGGCAGAGTGCGCGGCTGCTCTGCGCCTATCTCTACGCCGATGCCGGCCATGGGGAAAGCACCACCGACATGACCTTTGCCGGGCACAATCTGATTGCCGAAAACGGCAGTCTGCTGGCCGACACCGCCCCCTTTGCAGGCGAGGCCGCCGTGACCGAGCTGGACCTTGGCCGCATGGTGCAGGAGCGCCAGCGCAACACGACCTTTATACCGGAAACAACCGGCTATACCACGGTAGAATTTGATCTGCCGCCGATCAGCCTTGCCCTGACGCGCCCTGTCTCCTGCACGCCCTTTGTGCCGCAGGACGCTGCCACCCGCGCCGAGCGCTGTGAGCTGATCCTGCGCATTCAGGCCGAGGGCCTTGCCAAGCGGATGGAGCATACCCACGCCAAATGCGGGGTGATCGGCATCTCCGGCGGGCTGGACAGCTGTCTGGCCCTGCTGGTGGCCGTGCGCGCCTGCAAGGTTCTGAGCCGCGATGCCAAAGACATTGTAGCACTGACGATGCCCTGCTTCGGCACCACAAAGCGCACCCGCTCCAACGCCGAGATTTTGTGCGAGGCGCTGGGCGTGACCTTCGGCGAGATCAATATCACGCAGACCGTCAAAAGTCACTTCGCAGACATCGGTCAGCCTGCCGACAAATACGATGTCACCTTTGAAAACTGTCAGGCCCGCGTGCGCACACTGGAGCTGATGGACTACGCCAACAAGAATGGTGGCTTTGTCATCGGCACCGGCGATCTGAGCGAGCTTGCACTGGGCTGGGCCACCTACAACGGCGACCACATGAGCATGTACGGCGTCAATGCCGGTGTGCCCAAGACGCTTGTGCGGCATATCGTGCAGTATGTAGCGGACACCTGCGGCAGTGACACGCTGCGCGGGGTGCTGCTTGACATTCTGGACACCCCAGTCAGCCCCGAGCTGCTGCCCACCGCTGAGGACGGCACCATTGCCCAGCAGACGGAAAAGCTGGTCGGCCCGTATGAGCTGCACGACTTCTATCTCTACTATGTGCTGCGCTTTGGCTTCAGCCCGGCAAAGATCTATCATCTGGCCCGTACTGCCTTTGACGGCAAGTATGAGCCGGAGATTCTGCTTGCTTGGTTAAAGAACTTCTACCGCCGTTTCTTTGCCCAGCAGTTCAAGCGCAGCTGCCTGCCCGATGGGCCTAAGGTCGGCTCGGTCACACTGTCCCCCCGCGGCGACTGGCGTATGCCCAGCGATGCCTGCAACACCCTGTGGATGGCCGAACTGGAAAAACTCGAGGTTTGATCTGCCCGCAATAAAAAACATCCCGGAGTCTGTGCTCCGGGATATTTTTATAGGTTTTTGATTTCTGCGCAGAGGGCATCATAGGTGTACAGCGTGTTCAGCACCTGCAGCAGCTCCTTTTTGCTCAGCCGCGGCGGAAGGCCCAGCCGATGCAGCAGCGCACGGCGGTTCTCCGCACTGTTGACTGTTCCGGAGATACCCCAGTCATACAGGTCAGTGTAGGTGATAGCGCGGCTTTTTGCGGCATCTGCGCGGGGCACAGCGCTCTCCAGCGCCGTTGTCAGTCCCTGCAGGATCAATGCATCGGGTACGCCCTCAACGCCCAGCAGGCCCTCCTTGCCGGGCTCTGCCTTGCGCGCCTCCTTGCCCGGCAGCGCCGGCACATAGGCCTGCAGGACATGCTCTGCCCCTACCAGACCCGTCACAAAGTGGCGTATCTTAAAGCCTGCCGCATCGGAATCCGTCAAAACGATGAGGCCCTGCGCAGCGGCTATGCGCTTGAGCAGCTTTTGCAGCGCAGCGTCCCGGAATACACGAAATCCGTCCGTTGTCAGGATCGTGCCGTCCACAATATTGGCCAGCCGGGCGGCATCGTATTTTCCCTCCACCAGCAGGGCCTGCTCTACTTTTATCATGCTTTCCTCCCGGCCAGCGCCAGCTCGCACAGCGCCTTCTGCATCAGCAGGTCGGCGTCCAGCCTGCTGCTTTTCAGATCGGTGTCCAACTGCTGCAGGATGCGCAGGCAGCTTTCCAGCTGGCTGCGGTTGAACCGCGCTGCCGTTTTTTCCGTCGAATTGAGGCGGTAGCTCCAGTTGCCCTTATAGCCGAAATCCTTGGCTACATCCCCCAGACTGCGGCGGCTGCGGCGGCCCAGCAGCACGCGGTAGAGATCCAGATAATTGCTGATCAGCGCGCCCGTGATCATGATCGGGTCATTCTGCAGCGCCAGCAGCGTCTTGAGCTTTTGCTGCGCCTTATCGGTCTGGCCGCCGGTAAGCAGCTTTACCATGTCAAAGGTGTCCGCATCCAGCGTCACAGTGCCCAGCTGGCCAACCATCTGCTGTGTGATCGTGCCATAGCCGGACAGAGCCGCCAGCTTTTCGATCTCGTTTTTCAAAAGGAACTGATCCTCACCGCAGCGCACCAGCAGGGCAGCCTCCGCCCCCGGTGCAAAGGCAGCACCGGCCTGCTTTGCCCAATCGCGGGCCATAGCCTGCAGCGCCGCCCCTGTGGGGCGGTTGATCTGCACGCAGTACCCCAGCTTTTCGCAGCAGCCGATGAGCTTTTGCTCCCGCTTGCCGGGGCGCAGCTTGCCGTACGCTTCCTCCACGACCCCCGTCATGACGAAGATCGCATTTTCCGTGTCCGCCAAAGTGTCACAGAGCTCCTGCAGGTCCTTGTCGGAGTAGGTCGATGGGCGTATCAGCGGCATAAGCACCAGCCGCTTGCCGCCAAAGAAGGAGATCGTACCCGCTGCCAGCACGATCTCCTCCACCGAGGGGGTCGGGCCGTCCAGCACGGTCGTCTCCGGGTCATCGCGGTTCAGGTATGCAAGGGCCTTCTGTGCAGCGGCGTGGACAAGGGCCTCATCCGATGCATAAAAATAGTACAGTGCGCAGCCGGACTGCAGGCGTTTTTCAAGTTCTTTTTCACTGTATAGCAATCGTCTGTGCCTCCTCCCAGATCATGCTGCGGCCGGGGCGCAGTGTCAGGCCCGGCGCCTCATCGCCATAGCGCAGCTCGCAGCTTTCGATTTCATCCAGCCATTTCGGGTGGCGTACCGCAGTCAGGATCGTATCCGCCTGCACGGCATCGGACAGCGCGCCCGGCGCACAGAGTACATCCACACGGATCGGTTCGGCCAACTGTATGCTGCCTGCCCCCACCGCAATATGGCGGTCGCCGATGCCCAGCACCGCCAGACTCGCGCTTTTATTATGATACAGGTCGAGCGTCAATCCGTCAAGCACCGTGCGGGTATCAAATCCCGGCTGGGCCTGCATCGTCACGACCTCCGCCGCCGCAAAGTCCAGTGCCGTAGGTCTGGCACGCAGATCCACCAGCAGGGCAGGCTCTTGTCTGCTGCGCCCGGCAAGATACCGCTCAACGGCGCTCAGGTTGCTTTCGCCGCCACGGAAAAGCACCACTGCCTGCCCGTTCTGCACACAGACCACGCAGGGATTGTTGGACGCGCCGACAAGATTTATCTCCACCACATCCCGCTGCATCCATATACCCATGGCAATGGCGGCGGCTGTGCAGATCAGCGCAGCAATCGGATACACCTGCAGCCCTTTGCCGTGCCAGTAGTATAGAGCCAGCGCGCCCAGCACCGCCAGCACAAACAGCGTGTACCGCTGCGGTAAATAGACAGACGCAAACGGCAGTGCCGCACAGCGCTCAACGATTCCGAGCATTGCTTTAAGCCAAAGGCTGAGTGCCAGCCCCGTAAGGTTTACAAGCGGCAGTAAAAACGGCACAGCACTGAAAATCAGCAGCAGGATACCCATCTGCAGGGCTGGCTGCAGCATCCACACGACCAGCACATTGCAGACAATACCCACAAGGCTGGTAGACATGCCGTGAGCTACCAGCACCGGCAGGGTGGCAAGGCTGGCGAGTGCTGCCACCTGCACAGGCTCCGCAAGGCGGCAAACCAAACGCAAAGCGCCCGACTTGCCTTGCGCCGCCGCACGCCGCTCAGCCTCGGTCAGAGCCGCCGCAGCCTGCACGCCCAGCACGGCACAGAAGGACAGCTGAAAGCCTATATCACAGGGTGCGTAGGCATTTTGCAGCCCCATCAGGACTGCGGCAAAGCCAGTGGATGTCAGCAGATCGACAGGCTGCAGAAGAAACTCCCCCGCCAGCGCTACCGCCAGCACCAGCCCTGCGCGCAGCACCGACACCGGTGCCCCGGTCAGCAGCAGATAAAACAGCGCCGCAGCACCGCGCAGCAGGATAAGCGGCTTATAGAACCGCCACCGCCGGCCGAAACCAAGCAGCCCGCAGAGCAGCGCCAGATGCAGCCCGGACACCGCCAGCAGGTGCGACACCCCTGCGGTGCGGAACGCCTGCTGTACGGCATCCTCAAGGTGACTTTTATCGGCCAGCAGCATCGCAGCCTCCATGCCGTCCAGCCGCTTCGGCAGCCAGCGCCGCAGCACGGCGCTCCAGCGCTGCCGCAAACGAAAAAGAGCAAATCGCGGCGCCTTGCTGGCCGCAAGGCCGCGGTAGCTGCCGAGATATTCCGCCTGCAGGTAGACCCCCCTGCTGCTGCGGCCCAGGCGGTAGCGGTTATCCGGAAGACTGCTCAGCGCAAAGCTGGCCTCAAACCGCTCTCCTGCGCTTTCCCCGGGGAATGACGAGCATTGCACCCGCAGCCGGGCGGGCTTACCGTTGATCTCAGTCAGCCGTAATGTGCCGCGCAGGCGGCTATCACTGTAGGAAGCCTCTGCGTCTGTCTCCACCACAGCTGTACAGGTGACTGTCTGCCCCGCCAGCGACCGGCAGGGCTGTACAAAGATAAGCGTAAACAGCGCAAACCATGCCAGCCCGCACAGCGCCCCCAGCAGAGGAGTCCTTGCATCCCTGCGCCTGTTCCAAAATGCCAGCAATGCCAAAAATGCCGCCGCGGGCACACAGACCAGCGGCGGCAGATTGGCCGCAGCAAGCTCAGCCCCGGCAAAACCGAGACCGAACCAACCGAGCTTTCGTTTCATTGCTTAGTGCAGGAAGAGCGGCAGCGGCTCCAAGAAGAAGATGTCGGTGCGCTTGGCGGCATCGCCCTCCGCCAAAGCGGCACAGCAGCCCACAACGGTGCCGGTGCTCTTGGCCGCCAGCGTCTCCAGCGCGTGCAGAGAGCCGCCGGTGGAGATAACATCATCCACGATCAGGATGCGCTTGCCATCCATATACTCGATGTCCTTCTTGTCGATGACAAGCTTCTGCTTGCCCTCGGTGGTGATGGACTGGTCCTCAATGATGACCGGCTCACGCATATACAGCTTCGGGCCTTTGCGTGCCGGAATCCAGTATTTTCCGCTTTGCCGTGCCATTTCATAGGCCAGAGGAATGCCCTTGGCCTCGGCGGTCAGGATCACATCAAACTCCGGCGCCTTTTTCAGCAGAGCAGCGGCGCAGGCCTCAGTCAGCTCCACATCGCTGAACATGATAAAAGCAGCAATGTCCAGATGATCATTGACCTTGCAGATGGGCAGTTCACGGGTCAGGCCCGCGATATGCAATGTATAGGTATCTGCCATGATGGTTTTACCTCTCCTTACTTTTACAAATGCGCTGCAGCCTTTGCCATCAGCCCGGAGGCCAAGCGAGGCTGCGCTTGGCCAGCACATGAAAGTGCAGGTGCTTCACGCTCTGGCCGCCGTCATCACCCACATTGGTGACAACTCGGTAGCCGCTCTCATCCACACCCAGCTTGCGGCAAAGCTGCGCAATCACGGCATAGATATGGCCCAGCAGGGCAGCATCGTCCTCCGTCAGCGCCGCAGCAGACGCAATGTGGCGCTTCGGGATGACAAGGAAATGCACAGGGGCCTGCGGGTCGATGTCGTAGAAGGCCAGCAGGGTGTCATCCTCATACAATTTGTTTGAGGGGATCTCGCCTGCGGCAATCTTACAAAACAGACAATCCTCCATCCGGAATCCCTCCTTTGCATTGGATTTTATGATAACCAGATCAATGGCTCATCTCGGCCTTGACGATCTCCGGCACAGCGTTCAGCGCCTCATCGATCTTGGAGGCATCGCGGATACCGGCCATTGCAAAGTCCGGCTTGCCGCCGCCATTGCCGCCTGCAATGGCGGCGATTTTCTTAACGAGGGCACCGGCCTTCAGGCCGCGGGCCATGGCATTCTTGGAAACGCCGACAGCCATCATCGTCTTGGCACCATCGCTGCCGATCAGAACCGTCACGGCGTTGGGGGCCTTGTCACGAACCTTATCGACCATATCGCGCAGGGTATCGGCACCGGTACCGGTCAGATAGGCAGAGACGATGCGCACACCGTCAACATCGGCGGCGTCCTCAAACAGACCGTCGATCTTGGAGGCAGCAACCTGTGCCTTGAGGATATCCAACTGCTTGGCAGTTTCCTTCAGCTCAGCGGCCAGAGCCTCAGCGCGGGCCGGAGCATCCTTGAGGTTGTTGGCCTTCAGGGCAACCGCCGTCTTGGCCAGCGTTTCGGTGCGGTCATCCAGCAGGTCAAGCACACCGAAAGCGGTGGTAGCCTCGACACGGCGGATGCCGGCGGCCACGCTGGATTCGCTCAGGATCTTGAAGCAGCCGATCTGTGCGGTGTTGGTCACATGGGTGCCGCCGCAGAACTCCGTGCTCCAGCCGCCTGCATCGACAACGCGGACGACACTGCCGTACTTCTCTCCGAACAGTGCCATTGCGCCCATCTTCTTGGCTTCCTCAATGGGCAGGTTCTTCACGGTGACGGGCAGGGCCTCGTAGATTTTTTCATTCACGCGGCGCTCGACCTCGGCCAGCTCGGCGGGAGTCACAGCGCTGAAATGGGTAAAGTCAAAGTGGGTCAGGCGGTCATCCTGATAGCTGCCGGCCTGATGGACATGCTCGCCCAGAACCTCGCGCAGAGCCTTCTGCAGCAGGTGGGTAGCCGTGTGGTTGCGGCAGATAGCGGCGCGGCGCTTCTCGTCCACAGAGGCAGTGAGTTCATCCTCAACATGGATGGTGCCGTCCAGCAGCTCGCAGGTATGGACAAAGTAGCCCTTCGGGGTCTTTTTGACCTGTGTGACCTTCAGCTTGGCATCACCGCTGACAAGGTAGCCGTGGTCTGCGACCTGACCGCCCATCTCGGCATAGAACGGGGTCTTGTCCAGCACGACAAGCACACCCTCCTTGACCTCGCCGGCTTCATCGGTGGCAATGGCGTCCACAAGCTCCTCACCATCGGACAGTGCCAGCACCTTGGCCTTCTCGCTCAGCGTCTCATAGCCGTCAAAGCGGGTAGGCTCTGCCGTCAGCTCGCCGAACAGGTCGGCGCTCCAGCCGGAAATATCCTTTGCCAGACGCTCGGCGCGGGCGCGCTCACGCTGCTTTGTCATCTCAATATGGAAGGTTGCCTCATCGACTGCAAGACCGGCCTCCGCAGCAATCTCACGGGTCAGATCGAGGGGGAAACCGAAGGTGTCATTCAGCTTGAAGGCCTCAACACCGGACAAAACCTTCTCATGCGCCTCCTTCAGGCGGCCCATCATGCCGTTCAGAATGCTCAGACCGGCATCAATGGTACGGCCGAAACGCTGCTCCTCAGTACCGATGACCTTCTTGATATAGGACTCATGCTCGCGCAGCTCGGGGTAGCCTGCCTCGCTGGATTCGATAACCGTGTCTACCAGCTCGGTCAGGAACGGGCGGTCGATGCCCAGCATACGGCCATGGCGCGCAGCACGGCGCAGCAGACGGCGCATAACATAGCCGCGGCCCTCGTTGGAGGGCAGGATGCCATCGGATGCCATAAAGACCGTGGCGCGGATGTGGTCGGTGATGACGCGGATGGAAATGTCATCCTTCTCGTCCTCGCCGTACTTCTTGCCTGCAATGCGCTCCACATGGTGCAGAACAGCGGCAACAGTATCGACCTCAAACAGGTTGTTGACATCCTGCATGACAACGGCCAGACGCTCCAGACCCATGCCGGTATCAATGTTGGGTCTGGCCAGCAGCTCATAGTTGCCCTTGCCGTCAGCATCGTACTGGCTGAACACAAGGTTCCAGATCTCCATGAAGCGGTCGCAGTCACAGCCGACGCCGCAGGTGGGCTTGCCGCAGCCGTACTTCAGGCCGCGGTCAAAGTAAATCTCCGAGCAGGGGCCGCAGGGGCCGGAGCCATGCTCCCAGAAGTTATCCTCCTTGCCCAGACGGACCATGTGATCCTCGGGGATGCCGACCTGCTTCGTCCAGATGTCGTAAGCCTCGTCATCCTCCTGATACACGGAAATATACAGGCGGTCAGCGGGGATCTCCAGCTCCTTGGTCAGGAACTCCCATGCCCAGGGGATGACTTCCTTCTTGAAGTAGTCCTGAAAGCTGAAGTTACCCAGCATCTCAAAGAAGCAGCCATGGCGTGCGGTGATGCCGACACGCTCAATATCCGGGGTACGGATGCACTTCTGGCAGGTAGTCACGCGGTGGCGCGGCGGCTCCTCCTGACCAAGGAACCACTTTTTCATGGGGGCCATGCCGCTGTTGATCAGCAGCAGGCTGGGGTCATCCTTCGGCACCAGCGGGAAGCTGCCCAGGCGCAGATGATCCTTCGTCTCAAAAAAGTGCAGGTACTTCTCACGCAGTTCGTTCAATCCGGTCCATTGCATAGGTATTGTTCTCCCATCCATAAAATTGCGATCGCGCCGCCACAAAAAATACAGCCCACGCCCCACTGCAGGGACGAAGGCTGTTATGCTTCCGTGGTACCACCCAGTTTGCGATACGCACTGCGCACCGCCGCTTTGTGTCTGCGTTAACGCCGCAGGTACGCTCAGCTCTACGCCGAAAGCTCCGGGGTGGCTCTGCCGTACTCACGCTGAAAACCTTGCACCGTGCGGTTTTCTCTCTAAGAAGCGGAGAGGCGGCATTGGCCCTTTCATCGCTATTTTTCCTTTTACAGGCTTATTATATGCCGTTTTGCCCGTCTTGTCAACGGTTTTCCGTATAAAAAAGCGCAACTGCGCAAAAGCTACCTGCAGGAGGGTGTGTTTTTATGTCTGATATTTTTACAGAGATCGGGCAGGTCGTGCTGACGAGCCTGCTCTCTTTGGCCGCCATGTTCATTTTTACCCGCGCGGGCGGCAAGCGGCAGATCGCCCAGATGAGTCCGTTCGACTATCTGAACGCCGTCACGGTGGGGTCCATCGGTGCGGAGCTTGCTACGAACCTCGAGCAATGGCTGCGTCCCTTCTCCGCGCTGATCGTATACGGCGTTGTGACATGGTTCGTCCACTACAGCGCCTGCAAAAGCAACCGGATGCGCAGCTTTTGGAGCGGGCGCAGTCTGATTCTGATGGACGGCGGCACAATTTTAAAAGCCAACCTGCAGCGGTGCGCCATCGACCTGAATGAATTCCTCGGCCAAGCCCGTGTAGCCGGATACTTTGACCCCAACGAAATCGAGACCGCGATTCTGGAAACCAACGGACAGCTCAGCTTTTTGCCCAAAAGCCGCGCCCGCTCCCTGACGCCGGAGGATATGCAGCTGCACCCTGCCGCCGCCAGTGCCTGGTATGACCTTATCATTGATGGACAGCTTATGCAGGACAATCTGCGGGCTGCCGGACGCGATGAGCGATGGCTTGATGCCCGCCTTCACGCAGAAGGCATTGGACAGCGCAGCGAGGTGTTCTATGCCGCCTGTGACAAGGGCGATGGTTTCTTTGCCTGCCGCGCGATATAAGGCAATACCGCACAATTCCCGCCTGACGGCTTAAGCACCGCTCCGGCGGCTGCGGCACGGC
>OGXE01003528.1_pt1 | contig 10429 bp, 10 predicted proteins | sample 1576181 | NCBI WGS metagenome assembly OGXE01 (sample SAMEA3541478, study PRJEB24748) | human gut metagenome | biome: human gut; feature: human-associated habitat; material: faeces | place: China | collected 2012 | reverse complement strand
AAGTATCTTTGAAGCCAAAGTTTCATTTTTCAGGTTATACATAAATGATTACCAATCGATTGATGAAGCAAAGTTCGGAAAAGGAAAGCAAACAAATTACAGGGTAGTATATGCTACCCCGTATAAATTGATGCTAAATCGCTGGTTATCTATACCCTTTATTTTCGTGTTCCTTGCGGATAAGGGCTGTCAGTCCATTAAGAAATTCCGTTAGTTTGGTGGATTTCCGTTTTATTACATCTTCGTGCTTTTGGTAATAGTCACCCAGTTTGATATTGAATAACCACTCAAAACCTTTGCCTAAATCTGTTAAGTGAACGGGATTGCCATTCTGATATACTATACGTTTGGAAAGAAATAAACCGCTGACTATTTCCATGATATTGACAAGGCTTGTTTTGTCAGCCAAATGGAGAGGGGAAAGAAACAGTTTGTTTGCGTGTTGCTCGAATTGTTCAGGATATTTAATGCGCCATTTGATAATACGCATTTCAGTGTTTAATAGTCCTATTGCTTCATCAATCAAATGCAAGTAGGGTATTTTTTTCTTGCTCAAACCGCATACGATACGATTTAAGCCTATGTAATCCGAAAGAAAAATAGCGTAGTAAAACGCTATAATCCTGTTCGTTGATACTAAAATCGGCTAAATGTATTGCCAATTCTTCAATAGCTTCTGTAAATTCAGATGCGGAAACTTTGCGCTGCGAGTATTCCGATAATAAGCGGAAAAATCTCTGCTTTGACATTTTTTCTAACATGTTTTGCGTTGTAATAAGAATTACATTCAAATAATCATACACTCGTTTTTGCTATTTTAAAGTTGTGATAGAGTACTATCGTATATAGAAAATAGAAACTTTTAATCAATTTACAATTTAGATAATTTCATTTCGGTTGCCAAGGTTTATGAAGTATTTGTCCTATATAAATAATAGCAACGGTTAATGTTCTAATTTGAATTGATTTACGAATTATTATTAGAATTACAGCTATTAGTATCATCATAATGCCAACAGCCAACCGTAGAGTGAATATTTCATTGAATATAGTAATACCGATAACCACCGCAGTGAGTGGTTCCAATGCGCCCATGATAGCAGTAGGTGTTGAACCTATTTGGCGTACTGCAATTACCATAAATACTAAGGATATAACAGTAGGAACCAATGCAAGCATTATAGCAAACATCCACATAGAAGAGGTTGTAAGTAACTGTAAATGGTTGTTGCTGTCAAAAAATGATTGAACCATGATAGTTAATGTACAAAATAGCAGAACATAAAACGTTAACTTTATAGATGACATTCTTAAAGAGGATTTATTTACAGCAACTATATAAAGTGCATAAGAAAGGGAGGATAGCATAACAAGCGATACTCCCGTTGCATTTAACACGCTACCATTATTCCCTTTGTATAACAGCCCTATGCCCCCAATAGCCAAAAGAATAGATAAAACCGTAATTAAAGATGTTTTTTCTTTAAAGAAAATAGCCATGATGACAGTTACAATAACAGGATATACGAACAGAATTGTAGACGCTATTCCTGCATCCATGTAGTGGAAACTTAGAAACAGGGTCAGCGAAGATGCCGTAAACAAAATCCCTAACCCTGCCAAAATCCCTAATTCTTTTCGTGTAACCCTGAACGATTTATTTTGTATAAACATTAACCCACCGAGAAAAAAAGTTGCAAGTAAGAAGCGGTAAAATAATACAGAGTTAGCGTTTATTCCAGCTTCATAAAGAGATAATGCCCCAAGTGGATTTGTACCATAGCTGATTGCTGCAATAATCCCATAAATTGAACCTTTAAATTTAGCATCCATTTTATTATGTAATTTATCTATAAAATTAAAGCCAGTGCAGGGATTAATATACCTGCTAATAATTCAATTCCCCCTATTCCGAACAAACCTCGTTTACCTTTATTCATTAGAATACCGCTTATACATATCAATATAAGGCATACCGCAGATAGGTCTGAGAAATATGTCCACCATGTCCCCGGGTTATAATGGAGAAATGAGAGTTGATAAAAAACTGGTCTTTTCTTTATTCCTTCATAAGCAGCATTTCCTGTTTGAGTATCAAGAATATAGGATGAACCACTTTTCAAGAAAACTTTCACCGTTGAGCTATTCGGATAAAAATGTTTGATATAATTATCCTGCTCGCCTACATCTTTTAACAACTGTATTATTTCATTTTTATTAAATTTATGGGAGGTAGGGAATGTCCCCTTCACCGTATAATTGTTTACAGTTATATAGTATTTAGGATTAAAATCCTTTAAATGATTCATCGTTATGCCTGATACTGCATAAATAAGAATCACTCCCATAAAGAAAAAGGATAGATGAAAATGAACCGTCCTGCAATACCGTCGGAACGAATTACGTGTAACTAATTTATTTTTTATTTCTTTATCCATATATTGGTTATTTCTGAAATAAAGAGTTGGTGTTTAGAAGGCTCGTTATTATAAGATTCTTCCATAATTTTTTCTTTATAAGGTTGAGTCAAATTTGCATAGTCCATCTCTTGAACGAACATTTTCTTACATTCTATAATCATTCGAGCCTCTTCAAAACTCATTAGTCCGGAAGGGGTTTCCAATGGGGTCAATTCTGCTTCTGACACTTTATCAGTATCTCGTCCCGATTTTGTTCCACAAATTCTAAGTGCTCCCCGATATTCTTCTGTAAAAAAACTTAGTGTAAAACTTTCTTCTCGTTGCAAAAATTGATAAGTATGCCTTGAATCACGAACTACAATAAAAGTAGATGGTCTGCTCCACATATAGCCAAACGCTCCCCACGCTGCTGTCATTGTGTTATAAGAACTTTTATTCCCTGCTGTCACCAGCATCCATTGCTTACCTATTAAGTCTATTACATTATCGGGAAGGTCGGTTGCTTCCATCCGGTCGTAATGAGACTGCCAACCTGTGGTACTCGTACTATCTTCATTCTGTGTGAAGACTACTTTGTCTGATTTTTTACTATTTTCCATACATGAAGTAATTAAAAATATACCTAAAATCATTGAAGATAATGTTATCTTTTTCATTTTCTGTTATTTAATTAATGATTATTTTGCAAAGGTAGGCGGAAATAGGATTGAAATACTTGTATTCACATTACATTATTTTGTATATTTGCGCTATGAGAAAGTGCAGCCAGTTTGAATCATTAAAGATTATAGATGTAATTGAGGAAGAATATTCCTGCGAATTACATGCCCAAGACCATTTTGAAATCATCTATATTCATTATGGGTGTGGGGGGCATGTCTTTAATGAAGTTACAATTCCATATGAAAAAGGGGATTTATTTCTGCTTGCACCCGGTGACCGCCATTATTTCACAGTAAAAACTGTAACGCGCTTTACCTATATTAAATTTACTTCAAGCTATTTTGAGACTTATGACCGCTCCTATAAGTCCTTTTCACGAGAAATAACTCCAACTTCCATCATGGAAATTCAATGGCTGAAAGAGGACAAGATAACGGTGAGTGAACCTTGCCAGACTATATTGAAGAATATTTTTGAGAATATTATCCTATATAATTCAACGATTAACGTACTTCGTTCGTCTATTGTGTATTATCATATTCTTTCCATTTTCGGAATGATAAAAGAATACATTGAGAACCGAAATATTGAATTAAAGAAGAAAACTCCAACTAACGCTCATATAGCAGCATACATTCAAGAGAATATATCTAACCGTGACTGTATTTCAATCAATATGATTGCTAATAATTTTAATATTTCGCCATCTTATTTCAGTACTTATTTCAAGCGGAATTTCGAGATAAGTTATAAAGAATACATCGAAAAGATGCAATTACAACTCATCAAGCGCAGATTAGAAACCGGAGAAATCAAGTTGAAAGAAATTGCGGATGAATTTGGTTTTACAGATGTAAGCCATTTATCCAAATTCTTTAAAAGGCATGAAGGTATTAATCCTTCTACTTATAAAAACGTAGGAAAATAGGAGATTGTATTCTATATAAATATAATGATATTTCATGTTGTTGAATTTTATGTATCTTGCTATAGGTATTTTTTATAAGTTAATAAATAGGTCGTTATGTGTTGATGTTTTTGGATTGGGATTATTTAAAAAGACAGTAAATTCTTGATAAACTAAAATAATGTAGTATATTTGTTACAGGTTATTTGAAATACTGGATTTTTTATGCAAACGAAGGTGGTTAACACGTTGCTAAAGCGTTACCCTTTTTAAATAGCTACATTATAATGCATTGATTTACAATTGTATATAATATAACATTATAGTAGTTGCAAACGTGTGTCGGGCGAGGTGAAATGTCAAATTCTTTTTAATACCGCAAATATCGGCAATCTCTTTCAAGTAGGCGTTTAGCTTCTGATTGCTGATTACGGGAAGTATCTTCCCGTCCGGCAACTTGCCCTTGTACTTCTTCAAAATCATCTTGGGAATATCCAGCAGGGGAACATTCACGTCCGTATTCGTCTTTTGCCGCTTGGTGATTATCCAAAGGTTGCCGTCAAAGGACTTTTGAATATTCTCCTGCCGCAAGTTGGCGACATCGCTGTAAGCCAAACCGCAGAAACAGGAAAAGACGAACAAGTCCCTGACGTGTTCCAGCCGTTCGGAAACCATTTTCTTTTTAAGGATGATTTTTATCTCGTCCTCTGTCAGATAACCCCTGTCCACTTTTTCCAGCCGAATTTTATAGCTGGCGAACGGGTCGCCCACCAGTATGCCGTTGTTGCGGGCAATAATGATGATACGCTTGAAGAACTGCATGAACTTGGCGGTGGTGTTGTAGCCGCACTTGCAGGCGGTACGCAAATACAACTCAAAATCGGTAATGAACATCGGGCTTATCTCCTTTATGGATATGTCCGATACGTTGTACTTGCTTTGGATAAATTCAGCGAGGTGGCGGCGGGTCACTTCATACTTGCGGTAGGTCGCTATCGTCTTGGATATGCCCACAAGCTGCTTCACATCGTCATTGTGCTTTTGGAACAATGAAAGGATTGTTTCGTGGCTCTCGCTATGACCTAAAAACTCGTTTTTCACTTTCTCGGCGGTCACGTAGTTGTCACGCCGCTGCATTTCGTGGTAAATGGTATTCAGGGAAGAACGTATGTCGTCCAAAAGGGCGTTTATCCTCCCGGCATCCCTGCCTTTGGCTTTGCCCGCAGCAATGCTCCAGTTGTCGGGCTGGATGCTCTGTTTCGTACTGAACTGGCAAAGTTTGCCGTCTATGGTGATGCGTGCCATAATCATAACCTCGCCGTTTTTCTTTTCAGAACCTTTCTTCAAATAAAAAAGAACCTTGAATGTCGATTTCATAACTCAAAATTTTTAGTTGCAAAATTAGTTTTTACCTCTCGTTTTCGAGTTATGCAGACTATGGACTAATATAGTCATTATCAGGTCATTTATGGACAAATCGTTACCGTTTTTGTCCGGCGGGGAATAGGTAACGATTTAGTAACGAAACTTTGTCTTTTACCGTACTTTTGAAGTCTTGGAAGCAGGACTTTCGGGCAATAAAAAAAGCCACAAATCATTGATTTGTAGCTTTTTGTCCGTTTGCTGACCATTTCTGTCCAGCACGTTCAGCGGAGAGACAGGGATTCGAACCCCGGGTGCCTCGCAGCACAACGGTTTTCAAGACCGCCGCAATCGACCACTCTGCCACCTCTCCAAAACTTCTTTTTCAAGAAGTGCTTCTCTCTTAAAGCGGTGCAAAGGTACAAATCATTTTTAAATCTGCAAACATCTTTCCTGTTTTTTCACGAAATAATTGTACTTTTGTACCCATGATATACCCACAGAACTTTGAACAGAAGATAGGCTTCGACCAAATACGCCAACTGCTAAAAGATAAATGCCTCAGTACGCTTGGCGAAGAGCGAGTGACAGATATGGTGTTCTCCGACCGCTTTAATGAAGTAGAAGAACGCCTGGATCAGGTTACAGAATTCGTACGTATACTTCAAGAAGAAGATAATTTTCCGGCACAATATTTTTTTGATGTACGTCCGTCCCTGAAACGGATACGGGTGGAAGGCATGTATTTGGACGAGCAGGAGCTTTTCGACCTGCGCCGCTCTTTAGAAACGATACGCGACATTGTACGCTTTTTGCAAAAAAGCGAAAATGAAGAAGAAGAGGAAACCACATCTCCTTATCCTTGTCTGAAGCGACTGGCAGGAGACATAACGGTATTCCCGCAACTTATCGGAAAAATAAACGGCATTCTTTCTCCCTACGGAAAAATAAAGGATAACGCCTCGGCAGAACTGGCGCGCATCCGCCGCGAACTGGCAAGTACAATGGGAAGTATCTCACGCTCATTGAACAGCATTCTGCGCAATGCCCAATCGGAAGGTGTTGTAGACAAGGACGTAACCCCCACAATGCGCGACGGGCGACTGGTGATTCCTGTAGCTCCAGCCTTGAAACGAAAAATAAAAGGCATCGTACATGACGAATCCGCCAGTGGTAAAACCGTATTCATCGAACCCGCCGAAGTAGTGGAAGCCAACAACCGCATCCGCGAACTCGAAGGGGACGAACGGCGGGAGATTATCCGCATCCTTATGGAATTTTCCAATTTGTTGCGCCCATCCATTCCCGATGTTTTGCTGTCATATGAATTTCTTGCCGAAATAGATTTCATACGTGCCAAGGCCTTGTTTTCCGAGCAAATCACCGGACTGAAACCGGCTTTTGAAAACAAGCAGGTTATAGACTGGACAATGGCGGTACATCCGCTGTTGCAACTCTCTCTTGCCAAACATGGGAAAAAAGTTATACCGCTGGATATAGAGCTGGACGAAAAACAACGTATTCTCATCATCTCCGGTCCCAACGCCGGCGGAAAGTCTGTCTGCCTGAAAACCGTAGGGTTGCTGCAATACATGTTGCAATGCGGCCTGCTCATCCCGATGCACGAACGTAGCCATGCCGGCATATTCAGCAATATATTCATTGACATCGGCGACGAGCAGTCTATCGAAGATGACCTCAGCACCTACTCCTCGCACCTGACCAATATGAAGATAATGATGAAAAACTGCAACGAACGCAGTCTCATCCTTATCGACGAGTTCGGTGGCGGTACGGAACCCCAGATTGGCGGAGCGATAGCCGAAGCAGTGTTGAAACGTTTCAACCAAAAGCAGACGTTCGGCGTTATTACTACACACTACCAGAATCTGAAGCATTTTGCCGAAGACCATGATGGGGTGGTAAACGGAGCCATGTTATACGACCGCCATTTGATGCAGGCCCTTTTTCAGCTCCAGATAGGTAATCCGGGCAGTTCATTTGCCGTAGAGATTGCCCGTAAAATCGGATTGCCGGAAGATGTAATCTCCGATGCTTCGGAAATTGTAGGCAGTGAATACATCAATGCCGACAAGTACCTGCAAGATATTGTACGCGACAAACGTTATTGGGAAGGCAAACGTCAGACTATCCGGCAACGCGAAAAGCATATGGAGGAAACCATTGCCCATTATCAGACAGAGATAGAAGAGTTGCAGAAGTCGCGCAAGGAAATTCTGCAGAAAGCCAAAGAGGAGGCGGAACAACTGATGCAGGAAGCTAATGCCCGCATAGAATACACCATCCGCGCCATTAAAGAAGCGCAGGCCGAAAAGGAAAAGACACGCCAGATACGGCAGGAATTAAATGATTTCCGCGAATCGCTGGACACCCTCACCGCTAAGGAGCAGGAAGAAAAAATTGCCCGCAAAATAGAAAAACTGAAAGAAAAACAAAACCGGAAAAAGGAGAAGAAAGCCAACAAGAATCAGGAAAATACATTGTCTGCACAAGCATTGGCAGAGCAACAGGCAAAGAAAGAAGCCGAACGTCTGGCAGCAATCGTACCCGGAAGCTATGTCAAGATAAAAGGACAGACCTCAGTCGGCGAAGTATTGGAGATAAACGGCAAGAAAGCCATCGTTGCGTTCGGAAGTATCAAAACCACAGTCAAGCTGGATAGGCTGGAACGGACAAATGCGCAGCCTAAGCAAGCGGATGTCTCTACCAAGAGTACCTATATCAGTTCTCAGACACAAGACAGCATGTACGAAAAAAAGCTGAACTTCAAGCAAGATATAGATGTACGCGGCATGCGTGGAGACGAAGCCCTACAGGCTGTGACCTATTTCATAGACGATGCCATATTGGTAGGAATGTCACGCGTACGCATCCTACACGGAACCGGTACGGGCATCCTGCGCACGCTTATCCGCCAATATCTGCAAACCGTGCCCGGTGTAAGCCATTTTGCCGATGAGCACATTCAATTTGGCGGAGCGGGGATTACGGTTGTAGACTTAAGTTAATTGAAATTTAAAAATCGAGCAACAGAAAACTGCAAAGTTACAATATTAACAATCCTGATAAACAAATAATCCAATAACCCATTAGCAAGATGAAATCAATCAAAGAACTATATCGCATCGGCACCGGTCCTTCAAGCAGCCATACCATGGGACCTCGCAAGGCAGCCGAGATATTTCTGGAAAGACATCCGGAAGCTGCATCGTTCAAAGTAACATTATACGGCAGTCTGGCGGCAACAGGCAAGGGTCACATGACCAACATTGCCATTACCGAGGTGCTGCAGCCGATAGCACCGGTAGAGATTATCTGGGAGCCTAAGATTTTTCTCCCCTTCCACCCTAACGGAATGAAGTTTGTCTCCGTTGACAAAGCAGGAAAAGAGACCGACCGATGGACAGTGTTCAGTATCGGCGGCGGCGCTTTGGCAGAAGAGAATGACGGAGCATCCTCGGTCAATACACCCGATGTGTATTCCATGAGCAGCATGACGGAAATCATGCAATGGTGCGAACGTACAGGAAAGAGCTATTGGGAATACGTCAAGGAATGTGAAGACAGCGATCTATGGGATTACCTGCAAGAAGTATGGAAAACCATGCAGGATGCCGTGAAACGGGGATTGGAACAGGAAGGTGTATTGCCCGGTCCGTTGAATCTACGCCGTAAAGCTTCCACTTACTATATACGTGCCAGCGGATACAAACAATCCCTGCAATCGCGCGGACTGGTATTTGCCTATGCATTGGCGGTAAGTGAAGAAAATGCTTCGGGCGGCGTCATCGTCACTGCTCCTACATGCGGCTCGTGCGGAGTGATGCCTGCCGTACTCTACCACCTTTCCAAAAGTCGTGATTTCAGTGATACGCGTATCTTGCGCGCCCTTGCCACAGCCGGGTTGGTAGGAAATATAGTAAAGACCAACGCTTCCATTTCAGGCGCGGAAGTAGGCTGCCAGGGAGAAGTCGGCGTAGCCTGTGCAATGGCTTCGGCAGCCGCCAACCAACTTTTTGGCGGCAGCCCCGCACAAATAGAATATGCTGCGGAAATGGGTTTGGAACATCATCTGGGAATGACCTGCGACCCGGTATGCGGACTGGTGCAGATTCCTTGTATAGAACGGAATGCCTATGCCGCCGCACGCGCCTTGGATGCCAACCTTTACTCCTCTTTCACCGATGGTATGCACCGGGTATCTTTCGACAAAGTAGTAGCAGTTATGAAAGAAACCGGAAACGACCTTCCGTCGCTTTACAAGGAAACAAGTGAAGGCGGACTGGCTAAAGATTATAAACCGATGTAGCAGTCAGAGACAAAAGCACGTCCAACTTACTCAAAACAAAATAAAGAATCTCTTCTCTTAATATGTAAGGAGAAGAGATTCTTCATTTTGTTCCGGTTATACCTCAATCAAACAAGATTAACGCCCGGTCTTCAGCTCATCTATCGGCCAGTGCGTATCGTCCTTATTGCCACTTACATCACGTTTCTGCAATAAATTATTTCCTTTGCTGCCACACCAATCAATGCCTCGGGCCGTTGGCATACCTTATTCCAGAGACGGATAGGGCTGGCCACGTCCGGCATATCCCTTCAGCCGGTGCCTTTTATCTTTCAGGCGCCATACATAGTGTCGACGTTTGGTTTCCGACATAGCTGATTTTCATATGAAGTCCTTTTCATTCCCATCGGATATCCCTATAAGACCAGATACGGTTCTGCCGCTCACCATGCGCCATATACCGCATACGGACGCGCCGCCCTCCCCGGCCTTTGGAGGTACCATGCCCCGCTCTCTGAATCTTCCCCAAGCCATCCTCGCCATCGCCCTGCACGCCGCCGGACGCCCACTCCTGACGCAGGAACTCGCCGTGCTGGCGGGAAAACCGCAAGAGGCCATCGCCTCCCTTCTTGAACCGCTCCTCGGCGCGGGGTTCGTTGCCCATACCGAAGCCCCGGACGCGTGGGTTTGCCCCGGCCTGCCGGATGCCGTGCCAAAAAGGATATTGCCTGCATTGGCAGCGAGAAGGAGTGTGCAATACGGGTGATA
>OGXE01003524.1_pt1 | contig 10434 bp, 10 predicted proteins | sample 1576181 | NCBI WGS metagenome assembly OGXE01 (sample SAMEA3541478, study PRJEB24748) | human gut metagenome | biome: human gut; feature: human-associated habitat; material: faeces | place: China | collected 2012 | reverse complement strand
GTAGAATAGCGGTCTCCAAAACCGTTGATGGGAGTTCGAATCTCTCTGCTCCTGCCAAAAGTAAAAGAAGAAGATATGTTCAATTACGTTAAAGAATCCTACAACGAGCTTGTAAACAAGGTGACGTGGCCTACGTTCCCGCAGCTCCAGAGCTCTACGATCGTCGTGATGGTGGCTTCGGTCATCTTCGCAGTCGTCGTATTGGCGATGGACTTGTCGTTCGAGAACCTGATGGCTCTGATTTACAAGGTACTGGGTGGTTTTGGCCGTTAATTGTTGCTGAAACGATGAGCGAGATAAAAAAACAGTGGTATGTCGTCCGTGCCATCGGCGGTAAGGAGAACAAGGTCAAAGAGTATATCGAGGCCGAGATTCGCCACAACCACCTGGAGGATTACATATCTCAGGTACTGATTCCCACCGAAAAGGTCTATACCATCCGCAACGGAAAGAAAGTCTCCAAGGAGAAGGTTTCTTATCCGGGCTATGTGTTGGTGGAGGCCGCGTTCGTAGGTCAGATTCCGATTATAATTCGTAATACTCCCAATGTGCTGGGTTTCCTCGGCGATACCAAGGAGGACAGCCGCAAGATGAATGCCACGCCCCTGCGTCCGCAGGAGGTGGCGCGAATCCTCGGCCGCGTCGACGAGATGAATGCCATGGAGGAGGAAAACGAAGTTCCATTCTTTGTCGGCGAGACCGTCAAGGTCACCGATGGCCCTTTCTCAAGCTTCCAGGGTACCATCGAGGCCGTCGACAACGAGCGCAAGAAACTCACGGTATCGGTGAAGATATTCGGGCGCAAAACTCCTATGGAGTTGGGTTTCACACAAGTAGAAAAAGAATAATTAACCAAGGAAAACTATGGCAAAAGAGGTTGCTGCATTTATTAAATTGCAGATCAAAGGTGGTGCCGCCAATCCTTCGCCCCCGGTTGGTCCCGCATTGGGTTCTAAGGGAGTCAATATCATGGACTTCTGCAAGCAGTTCAATGCGCGTACCCAGGACAAGGCAGGAAAAGTTCTTCCGGTCATCATCACGGTTTACAGCGACAAGTCGTTTGATTTCGTTGTAAAACAGCCGCCTGTAGCTATTCAGCTCAAGGAAGCAGCCAAGGTGCAGAAGGGTTCCGCACAGCCTAACCGCGACAAGGTCGGTCAGGTGACGTGGGATCAGGTGCGCGAGATTGCTCAGGACAAAATGCCTGACATGAACTGCTTTACCCTGGAAGCTGCTATGCGTATGATTGCTGGTACCGCTCGTAGTATGGGTATCAACGTCGTCGGTGAATTTCCTAATATGTAATCGAAGATGAGTAAGTTGACAAAAAATCAAAAGATCGCCTACGCTAAGGTGGAAGCCGCTAAGGCTTACAAGCTCTCGGAGGCCGCCGCTCTTCTGAAGGAAATTACGTTCACGAAATTCGACGCGTCCGTTGATATCGACGTCCGCCTGGGCGTTGACCCCCGCAAGGCCAACCAGATGGTGCGCGGCGTTGTGACGCTGCCCCACGGTACGGGTAAGCAGGTGCGGGTGCTCGTGCTCTGTACTCCCGAAAAGGAGGCCGAAGCACAGGCTGCCGGCGCCGATTACGTAGGCTTGGACGAGTATGTCGACAAGATCAAGTCCGGCTGGACTGACGTCGACGTGATCATCTGTACGCCGAACGTAATGGGTAAGGTCGGTGCGCTGGGCCGTATTCTGGGTCCCCGCGGCCTGATGCCGAACCCCAAGACCGGTACGGTTACGATGGAAGTCGGCAAGGCCGTTCAGGAGGTGAAATCGGGTAAGATCGACTTCAAGGTCGACAAATTCGGTATCATCCACACTTCGGTAGGTAAGGTTTCATTCTCGGAAGACCAGATCGTGGAGAACGCGAAAGAGGTGCTGGGCATGATTCTCAAACTGAAACCGGCTGCTGCTAAAGGTTCTTATGTGAAGAGTATCTATCTCTCGACCACGATGAGTCCCGGCTTGCAGATTGATTCCAAATCAGTAGAAACCAAATAGAAGGAGGAGAGAAGAGATGACAAAGGAAGAAAAACTGGTCGTTATTAACGCCATCGCCGAGCAGCTCCAGGCTTATCCTCACTTCTACATCGCCGATATCGAGGCACTGAACGCCGAGCAGACCGCTGCCCTGCGCCGCAAGTGCTACGAGAGCGACATCAAACTGGTCGTAGTGAAGAACACACTGCTGGCCAAGGCGCTCGAGAAGGTTGAGAAGGCTGACGCTGAACTGGTAAAAGTATTGGAGGGCCCCACCTCGATTATGTTCGCGAACGTAGCAAAGGCTCCTGCGGTTCTGATCAAGGAATTCCGCAAGAAGTCCGAGAAACCCGTCCTGAAGGCAGCTTTCGCCGAAGGGTGCGTTTACGTGGGCGACAATCAGTTGGACGCTCTGTGCAACATCAAGTCGAAGGAAGAGCTTATCGGCGATATCATTGCCCTGCTCCAGTCCCCGGCGAAGAATGTTATTTCTGCATTGCAGGCTAATGCAGGCCAAAAGATCGCGGGCATCGTGAAGACGCTCGAATCGAGAAACAACTAATCACAATCAAGAATTAAAAACGAAATTTAATAAGCTTACAACTATGGCAGACGTAAAGAAACTTGCTGAAGAACTGGTAAACCTCAAGGTTACCGAGGTAAACGAATTGGCTACCATCCTCAAAGAGGAATATGGCATTGAACCGGCTGCTGCCGCTGTTGCCGTTGCAGCTCCCGCTGCCGGCGCAGGCGAGGCTGCTGTTGCCGAGAAATCGACTTTCGACGTGATCCTGAAGACCGCCGGCCAGGCCAAGCTCCAGGTTATCAAGGTCGTTAAGGATATCGCCGGCCTGTCGCTGGGTGATGCGAAGGCTCTCGTCGACGGTGCTCCCAAGGCCGTTAAGGAGGGTGTCTCCAAGGAAGAGGCCGAGTCGATCAAGGCTCAGCTCGAGGAGGCTGGTGCTGAAGTTGAGCTTAAGTAGCATTGCTGCTTAAGTCTGCTCAGACGAATCAGGTATAGGGCTTACCGGCGTGTAAGCTCTATGCCTTTTCTTGGTCTAAAGACTGGAAGTGCCGAACAGGAGCTGTGTCCACTCTTTGGAAATGGATGCTCCCGAGGCGAATTGCGCCTGTAAACGGGGGCATTGGCGGGATAATCGGATGCCCAGCAACTCGGGGAGCGTAACCCACCAGAATTACACTTCAACATAATTTGGATTTTACGATGTCCACAGCAAAAACACAACAAAGAATTAGCTTTTCGACAGTCAAGAACCGGGTGCCCTATCCGGATCTGCTGGAGGTACAGCTTAAATCATTCCGGGACTTTTTCCAAATGGACACCACGGCCGAAAACCGCAAGAGCGAGGGGCTGTACAAGGTGTTTCAGGAGAATTTCCCCATTACGGATACCCGGAACAATTTCGTTCTGGAGTTCATCGACTACTATATCGACCCGCCGCGTTATTCGATCGAGGAGTGCCTCGAGCGCGGCCTTACGTACAGCGTCCCTCTGAAGGCGAAGCTCAAGCTTTACTGCACGGACGACGAGCACGAAGATTTCGGCGTCGTCGTTCAGGACGTGTACTTCGGTACGATTCCCTATATGACAGAACGCGGTACGTTCGTCATCAATGGTGCGGAGCGTGTCATCGTATCCCAGTTGCATCGTTCGCCGGGTGTGTTCTTCGGCCAGAGCATGCACACCAACGGCACGAAACTCTATTCGGCGCGTATCATCCCCTTCAAGGGTTCGTGGATAGAGTTCGCTACGGACATCAACAACGTGATGTATGCCTACATCGACCGTAAAAAGAAGTTGCCCGTCACTACGCTGCTGCGTGCCATCGGTTATGAGGCCGACCAGCAGATCCTCGAGATTTTCGACCTGGCAGACGAAGTGAAGGTCACGAAGGCCAATCTCAAGAAGGCCGTTGGCCGCAAACTCGCCGCACGCGTCCTTTCGACCTGGGTCGAGGACTTCGTGGACGAGGATACGGGCGAGGTGGTTTCCATCGAGCGTAACAACGTGATCGTAGACCGCGAGACCGTTCTCCAGGAAGAGCATGTGGAGCAGATCCTCGAAAGCGGTGCCAAGACGATCCTCCTGCATAAGGAGAACCTCTCGGGCATTGATTTTTCGATCATATACAATACCCTGCAGAAAGACCCCTGCAACTCCGAGAAGGAGGCTGTCGTATATATTTACAGGCAGCTGCGCGCTTCGGAGCCGCCCGATGAGGCTACGGCACGCGACGTCATCGAGAAGCTGTTCTTCTCGGACAAGCGTTACGACCTGGGCGACGTGGGCCGTTACCGTATCAACAAGAAGCTGGATCTGGATATCGACCCCGCTATCCGCACGCTGACGCGCGAGGACATCATCGCCATCATCAAATACCTGATCCAGCTGATCAACTCGAAGGCCGACGTCGACGATATCGACCACCTGTCGAACCGCCGTGTCCGCACCGTGGGCGAACAGTTGTCAAACCAGTTCTCGGTGGGCTTCGTGCGCATGGCGCGTACGATCCGCGAGCGCATGAACGTACGTGACAACGAGGTGTTCACTCCGGTCGATCTGATCAATGCCAAGACGCTGTCGTCGGTGATCAACTCGTTCTTCGGGACGTCGCAGCTCTCGCAGTTCATGGATCAGATCAACCCGCTGGCCGAAATTACGCACAAACGCCGTCTGTCGGCCCTCGGCCCCGGCGGCCTTTCGCGCGACCGTGCCGGTTTCGAGGTGCGAGACGTACACTACACGCACTACGGCCGCCTCTGCCCGATCGAATCGCCGGAAGGCCCCAACATCGGTCTGATCTCGTCGCTGTGCGTTTATGCGAAGATTTCACCGATGGGATTCATCGAGACGCCTTACCGCACGGTGGAGAACGGCCGGATCGACCTGGACAACTCGCACATCCACTACTACTCGGCCGAGGAGGAAGAGGGCAAGATCGTGGCGCAGTCGAACATGCCGATCGACGACGAGGGCAATTTCCTGCAACCCGAGCGTATCAAGGCGCGTCAGGGAGCCGATTTCCCCGTGGTTACGGCGGACGAGGTGAACCTGATGGACGTGGCTCCGAACCAGATCGCTTCGATTGCGGCCAGCCTCATCCCGTTCCTCGAGCACGACGACGCCAACCGTGCGTTGATGGGCTCGAACATGATGCGCCAGGCCGTGCCCCTGGTAACATCGGAAGCCCCGATCGTCGGCACGGGTATCGAGAAGGATATGATCTCCGACAGCCGCATCCAGATTGTGGCCGAGGGCGACGGCGAGGTCGTTTTCGCCGACGCTACCAAGATACAGATCAAATACGAGCGTACGGAAGACGAGGTATTGGCCTCGTTCGAACCGGAAGTCACGACCTACGAACTTCCGCGTTACCGCCGTACGAACCAGAATACCTCCATCACGCTCAAGCCCGCCGTACTGACGGGCGACAAGGTCGTGAAGGGGCAGATCCTGACCGAGGGTTACTCGACGCAACACGGCGAGCTGGCCCTGGGCCGCAACCTGAAAGTGGCGTTCATGCCCTGGAAGGGTTACAACTTCGAGGATGCCATCGTGATCTCGGAGCGTATCCAGCGTGAGGATATCTTCACGTCGGTGCACGTCGACGAGTATATCATGGAGGTGCGCGACACCAAGCGCGGTGTCGAGGAACTGACCTCGGATATTCCGAACGTAAGCGAGGACGCCACCAAAGACCTCGATGCGAACGGTATCATCCGCATCGGTGCCAACGTACATCCGGGCGACATCCTGATCGGTAAAATCACCCCCAAGGGCGAGAGCGACCCCTCGCCCGAGGAGAAACTGCTGCGCGCCATCTTCGGCGACAAGGCAGGCGACGTGAAGGACGCTTCGCTCAAGGCGCAGCCGTCGCTGCACGGCGTGGTCATCGACACGAGGCTTTACAGCCGTGCGAACAAGGAGGGTAAGAAGGGCAAGAGCGCTGAGAAGGCGCAGCTCGAGAAGCTCGACGAGAAGTTCGCAGCCGAGATTTCGGAGCTGACGAAGCGTCTGGTCGCCAAGCTGTGGACGCTGCTCCAGGGCAAGGCCACGACGGGCATCACCGACTACTTCGGCGTGGAACTCTATCCCGCAGGCACGAAGTTCTCGCAGAAACTGCTTGAGGAGATCGCCCGCAAGTCGACCGACGAGAAGACGGGCGTGGTGATGGGTTACCTGAACCTCGGCTCGTGCAAGTGGACGGGCGATGCCCATACCGATGCGTTGATCGAAGCTACCATTAATAATTATACCATCGAGTGGAAGAAGGCCGATGCCGTCATCAAGCGCGAGAAGTACAACATCACCAACGGTGACGAACTTCCGCAGACCGGCGTTATCCAGATGGCCAAGGTTTACATCGCCAAGAAGCGTAAGCTGAAGGTGGGTGACAAGATGGCCGGCCGCCACGGTAACAAGGGTATCGTCGCCCGTATCGTGCGCGACGAGGATATGCCGTTCCTCGAGGACGGTACGATCGTCGACATCTGCCTGAACCCGCTGGGTGTGCCTTCGCGAATGAACCTGGGACAGATCTACGAGACCGTGCTCGGATGGGCCGGCCGCGAGTTGGGCCTGAAGTTCGCAACGCCGATCTTCGACGGTGCCTCGCTCGATCAGATCAACGAGTACACCGCCAAGGCGGGCATCCCGCACAGCGGCCGTACGTACCTCTACGACGGCGGCACCGGCGAGAAGTTCGACCAGCCGGCTACGGTGGGCGTGATCTACATGCTCAAACTGGGCCATATGATCGACGACAAGATGCACGCCCGTTCGATCGGCCCGTACTCGCTCATCACGCAGCAGCCGCTCGGCGGTAAGGCGCAGTTCGGTGGACAGCGTTTCGGTGAGATGGAGGTTTGGGCGCTCGAAGGCTTCGGCGCCGCGAACATCCTGCAGGAGATTCTGACCATCAAGTCCGACGACGTGATGGGACGTGCCAAGGCTTACGAGGCGATCGTCAAGGGCGAGAACCTGCCCAGACCGGGTATTCCCGAGGCCATGAACGTGCTGTTGCACGAGTTGCGCGGCCTGGCCCTGTCGGTCAAACTCGAGTAAGGTGTATTTAGGATAAGAAAAACGAAGAACAAATATGTCAATTTCCAAAGACAATAAGACGAATAATGGTTACAGCCAGATTTCGATAGGCCTGGCCTCCCCCGAGGAGATCCTGGCACAGTCGAGCGGCGAGGTGCTCAAGCCCGAAACCATTAACTACCGTACCTACAAGCCCGAGCGCGACGGTCTGTTCTGCGAGCGTATCTTCGGCCCTGTCAAGGACTACGAATGCCATTGCGGCAAGTACAAGCGCATCCGCTACAAGGGAATCGTCTGCGACCGCTGCGGTGTGGAGGTAACCGAGAAGAAGGTGCGCCGCGAACGCATGGGCCACATTTCGCTGGTCGTACCGGTGGTTCATATCTGGTATTTCCGTTCGCTGCCGTCGAAAATCGGCTACCTGCTGGGTATCCCGTCGAAGAAACTGGAGGCGATCATCTACTACGAGCGTTACGTCGTGATCAACGCCGGTGCCGCTGCCGAGCAGGGTATCGAACGTCTGGCAACGCTTTCGGAGAAGGAGTACCTCGACGTGCTGGCCGCCCTGCCCAAGGGCAACCAGGCGCTCGACGACAGCGACCCCAACAAGTTCGTCGCACAGATGGGCGCCGAGGCGGTCTATACGCTGCTCAAGCAGGTCGACCTCGACACGATGTCCTATGCACTGCGCCACAAGGCTTCGACCGAAACGTCGCAGCAGCGTATCACTGCTACGTCCAGTGTATCGTCGATCGTCTGCACTACCTTCTGATTCGACTCATATGCCCGGGTAATCGAAATCAGATTCACCATTTCCGATACGATCTGCACATTTGCCATTTCCAGATAGCCGGATTTCACCTGTGCTTTTGCCGCAATCGTTTTGGCTCCCTGAATTGGCTGATAGTAGGTCTCGCCGTATTTTTCCAGATAATCATAATCTTCGAAATCTGTCACCTGGATCTTAGCCACTGCCTGACCATTCTGGTAGATCGTGCCGTCATCTGTGATGGAAGAATCGATCAGAGTATTCAGCCGGATCCGTCTGTTCTGGGTATCCAGGACATAGTCACCCTCTTCTGTCACCAGATAGCCGTCCTTGTTCAGTGTGAATTGGCCGGCGCGGGTATATTTGGTATCTGTCTCTCCGGCCTTGTTCGTAAATTCAATGGCAAAAAAGCCTTCTCCCGACAAAGCAAGATCATACGTATTGCCCGTGATGCGGAAAGATCCCTGGGAATAGTCTGTATAATTCTCACCGATCTTAACTCCGGGATTCTTCACTCCCAGTCTCTGCACATTTCGCATGCCTACGGACTGGTCCTTGATCTTAACTGTCAGCACATCATCAAAGGACTGGCTGGTGGAGCCTTCCTTTTTATAGCCGACGGTAGATGCATTGGCCAGATTGTTGGTCATGATATCCATTCGGTTCTGCTCGTTTATCATACCCGTGTATGCGGTGTATAATCCTTTAACCATTTGTATCCTCCATTTGCGATATCGATCCTTCGACAAATGTCCGGCATCCTGCCATTTGCTTCATTAATTATCTCTGTATCCTGCAAGGAACTCTACGTATTTACCGGTTCCGATGGCTACTGCTGTCATGGGATCCTCAGCTGTCATGGTATTGATCCCTGTCTTGGCAGAGATCAGATCCTCCAGACCGCGCAGTAAGCTTCCGCCTCCGGTCAGCACGATCCCTCTGTCGGCAATATCCGCTGCCAGCTCAGGGGGAGTCTTCTCCAGAACACTGTGAATGGTCTCCACGATCTGTGCTGTGGTCTCGCGCAGAGCTTCCTCTGTCTCCTCGGAAGATACCTTGACGGTCTTCGGCAGACCGGTTACCAGGTTACGTCCTCTGACATCCATATAATCCACTTCCGCTCTCTTATAGCAGGAACCGATCTTGATCTTCAGATCTTCTGCGGTTCTCTCACCGATGAGCAGATTGTGTTTCTTACGCATATAACGAACAATGGCTTCGTCGAAATCATCTCCGGCGATCTTGATGGAAGCGCTGACTACCGTACCTCCCAGAGAGATCACGGCGATATCGGAAGTACCACCGCCGATATCCACGATCATGTTACCGCAGGGCTTGGAGATATCAATTCCGGCACCGATTGCTGCTGCAATGGGTTCTTCTATGATAGATACCTCTCTGGCACCTGCCTGATAGGTAGCATCTTCTACGGCTTTCTTCTCTACTTCCGTAACGCCGCTGGGTACGCAGACCGCGATACGAGGCTTACGGAAGGTTCTCTTACCCAAAGCCTTCTGGATAAAATACTTCATCATTTTCTCAGTTACGGTATAGTCGGAGATAACACCCTGACGTAAGGGTCTTACCGCTACAATATTGCCCGGAGTTCTTCCCAGCATCAGACGTGCATCCTCTCCAATGGCTTTAATCTTGTTCGTGTCTCTATCAAAAGCTACAACAGAGGGTTCCTTTAATACGACTCCCTTTCCTCTGATGTATACCAGAATGCTGGCGGTACCTAAATCAATTCCGATGTCTGTGCACTGCATTTTCTATTCTACCCCTTTCCGATGGTATCAATCTATATATAAGTTTAGACTCTACACGCTATTTTAGTCATATACATCATATTATAACTGAATTTTTCCCATTTTCATAGAGGGTAATTATTATTTTTTCATAACTGTTCAATACTTTCACAATTGCAATCCGCAGGCGCATTAGATTCAGCTGCGCAGCGCCTTGTCCTTCTCCAGCATCTTTTTCACATAGTAGCCGGTATAGGATTTTTTCACCTTTATGATCTCTTCCGGAGTACCCTGTGCGATCACGGTACCGCCGCGGTCGCCGCCTTCCGGTCCCATATCAATAATATAGTCTGCGGTCTTGATCACATCGAGGTTGTGTTCGATGACGACTACAGTATTGCCGCCGTCTGCCAGTCTGTGGAGGATTTCCACCAGCTTATGCACATCTTCAAAATGTAATCCTGTCGTAGGCTCATCGAGAATATAGATCGTCTTCCCGGTACTTCTCCTGGAGAGTTCGGTTGCCAGTTTGATACGCTGTGCCTCACCGCCGGATAACGTGGTAGAGGGCTGTCCCAGCTTCACATAAGAAAGTCCCACATCATATAAGGTCTCGATCTTTCTGCGGATATAGGGCACGTTCTCAAAGAAAGGCAATGCTTCCTCTACGGTCATGTCCAGTACGTCGAAAATGCTCTTGCCCTTGTATTTCACATCCAGTGTCTCACGATTGTAACGTTTGCCACCGCAGACCTCACAGGGCACATAGACGTCCGGCAGAAAATGCATCTCGATCTTGATAATGCCATCACCGCCGCAGGCTTCGCAACGTCCGCCCTTGACATTGAAGCTGAAGCGACCCT
>OGXE01003521.1_pt1 | contig 10439 bp, 6 predicted proteins | sample 1576181 | NCBI WGS metagenome assembly OGXE01 (sample SAMEA3541478, study PRJEB24748) | human gut metagenome | biome: human gut; feature: human-associated habitat; material: faeces | place: China | collected 2012 | reverse complement strand
GTCCGCGCCCGCGCGAGGTATTTGACCTGCGTGGCGACGAGTGCCGCATGCGGAATACGCTTGTCGAGGGCGATCGCCGCAGGGTCGCGGCCGATTTGCTCTTCGACGGTACGCCGCACTTCGGGAGTCAGCAGCAGTCGGTATTGTTCCGGAGTCATCATTCCGGGAGCGAAGATACCGATTTTTTCCGTTCGGCGCTCCATAGGAGCAGGGTTGCGAAGATGAAAAGTCCGTAAACGATCCAGCATTGGGTCGTCGTGAGCCGGATGTCGAGGGCGGCTGCCGGAAGTGCCGCTGCAGCTCGGATCAGTTCGTTCTGTGCCCGGGCTGCGAATCCTGCGACGTCCGAGAAGAGCGGTGCGAGCACTGTTCCCGGGATCACGAGCCAGAGCGTGCAGCTCCCGACCACGACGTAGGAGAGCAGGATGACGACGGGGTTGAGTGCCAGCCCGACGACCGAGATCTGGCCGAAGGTATGGGAGATAAGAGGTGCAGTCGCAGCGGACGCTGAAAATCCGATGGCGAGGGTTGCGGTCAGCATATCGATGCTTTTGCGGCGTGTTCGCAGGAGGCGGCAGAGGGGGAGTCCCCAGGCGATGATGCCGGCGACGGCGATGAACGAGAGTTGGAAGCTGATGTCGAACAGGTAATCGGGATGGAAGAGCAGCATGACGAAGGCTACGCCGGCGAGTGTGTTCATCCCGACGTATTCCGACGACGAGGCCAGGGCGAATTGCAGGACGGAGAACATCAGCGCGGCCCGGACGACGCTGGGCGGGAATCCCGTCGTGGCGGCATAGAGCCAGATGAGCAGGATGACCGCGATATTGCGCAGGATGTGTCCGTGCCGGAAGAGCGGCAGCCACCAGAGCAGCAGGTTGGCGAGCAGAAAGACGATGCCCACGTGCAATCCCGAAACGGCGAGCAGGTGCGAGGTCCCGCTGCGCGAGTAGGCCGCACGGAGTGCAGGGGAGAGCGAGCGTCGATCCCCGGCCGTCATAGCGTTGCAGAGGGCCTGTTCGTCGGGCGCCAGGGACAGACGGTCGAGCCGTGCGACGGCCCGTTCGTGCAGGAACAGGGAGAGATGCTTCGGGGGAAGCTCCCGGTGCAGGGTGTCGCTCAGCAGCAGGCTTGAGCGGTTCAGGTAGAGGGTGCCGACGTATCCCCGGCGGGTCATCAGCCGTCCGTAGCCGCCGTGACGGGCGGTGAAAGGGTAGATTTTGCCGCGTACGACGGCTCGGTCGCCGGGATTCAGCACGGTCGAAGAGTCGCATCGAACCACGAGGTTTCCGGCGGCGGGGAGCCATTCTCCGGTTTCGGAGTTCCGCAGGGCGCGGATCGTTGTGCCGGAGGCCGTTTTGCCTTCCCGTTCAGAGAGGCGTTCCCGGACGATGATTTCGTATTCGCCCGGAGTGCCGGTCGGCGGAGCGGGAGTGTGTCCCAGTTCGGTGACGGTCATGCCGAAAAGCAGAATGGCTCCCAGGGTGGCGAGGTTTGCGCCCCGGTCGTCGGCGAGCAGTGCCAGGATACCGCAGACGAGGAATCCGCCTACTAACAACCACAGCGGCAGTACGTAGTGGTCGGCCAGCAGGATGCCGGCCGCGAGCGGCGGCAATGCGCGGAGCAGGGGCATGCGCCGGAGTTTCGACCGGAGGTTTTCGGACTTGAGTCGTAGCATAACGGAGCCGGATCGCGGGAAATGGACGGAGAACCGGGCTTTGACTTTGTGTTTTTTTCGTTTTCTGCGTTCGGCAGGACCTCGCGGGCAGTCGCGGGCCTCGTCGATCGGATATTTGCGGTTTGCCTCCTTTGGAGGCGGCGGAATATTCCCGCTTCTTCGTTACATCCGCTTCGAGTGTCGGTTTTCCGATTCGTAAAGATAACTGTTTTTTCGGAAGAATGAGCCGTTCGGATGTATGGATAATACAAAACGACACGCATCGAATGGAATGATGCGTGTCGTTTTGTCGTATCGGAGGTTTTTTCGCCCGTTTAGAACGATGCGAATGTGCTCCAGTTCGAATTTTGCTCCGCTGCGGCCTGGATGTCGGCAGGCAGGTTGGCGAAGAAATTATATCCGGTCAGCGCTTCTATTTCGGCGACCGATTTGGTGTAGCTCTGGTAGCTTTCGCCCGAATAGACGCGGTGAGGCAGCCATACACCGACCGTCGATGCCGAAGAGATCTTGCCCGAAGCCTCTCTTTTGACTTTGAGCAGTACCTTGTAATAGTAGTTCGGTACGGGACAGTTCTTGGTATCCTTGGCCGGTTTGATATATGTGATCGTTTCATTACCGGTTACAGTCCGTAGGATGGCGCCCGTAACCACGTAAACCGTATCGGTCTGTTGTTGTGCGAGCGTCCGCACGTCACCTTCGAGCGAACTCCAGATGCCGGAGTTGAACCCGTTCTGAATCTGCGGCGTGGAATTCGTAGCGTAGAACGTCTGCGCACACATGGTGCCATAGGGATCCTTGTTGCGGTCGGCGTTCGGGATCTGGTGGCCGCGAGCGTAGATGTTCGAGGTGGAACCTACGTTCACTCCGTACGATCCGGCCCAGACATTGATTTGTTGCGAGGTCGGAATCCCGGGTGTCGCAGCCCACGGATCGTTCGGACGTCCCGATCCCAGGTCACCGGCCGCCAACGGGTAAGCTACCCAGTAGGCCGTGTAGGTCGATGTGTCGTAATACATCGTGTAGTTGCGTGCCGTGTCGTAAAAGGTCCGCAGCAGCATATTGCTGCCTGCGTTGTCCTTGGCCGGAAGCTCGTACCAGGCGGCATGATCCGTCCGTGCTCCTTCGGTGGTAAAGGTTGTCGAAGAACTCTGCGGCGTGGAGCCGTTGGTCGCCGTTACGACGCCGTAAACCGTGTACGTCGTTGCGGGCAGAAGATCGGAGAGGTTGGCGGTCGCTTCGTTTCCGACAACAGCGGCAACGACACTTCCTGTGTCGCTGCCGTTCGTTGCGGAATAGAAGAACTGCACCTCGGTTGCGTAAGCGGCGTCGGTCAGACTACTGGAAACCTTCGCTGTACTCGAAGTTATGTCGCTTACGCTCGGTGTGGCAATTCCCGGGGTAGGGTCTGGAGTCGGAACTCCGCCTCCTGTTCACTCAGGCTGCCAAGAGAAATCACCGATAGTAGTACGGTTTTCCGTGTTTTGCTCGATCTTGATCGTTGCGTCCTGCCCGTTGCATACTATATCCGAGAGCTCGAAAACTTTTTTTGAATTTTTGGTTATACTTAATGTTCCTACGCTTTCTCCTCCGGCTGTTACGGTCAAGGTTGCACTGCCTTTCGAACTTGTCAAGGCGTTGAACTTGAGTGCTGTGATTCCGCCAGGGATTGTTACGCTCAATGAACCGTTCTTACCTATCGTGAGGTAAGTTTCGCTGGAAACTGTGATCCCTGCCGTGCGTAATGTAGTACGGTCGGTTTTGGATTGGTTCGGATTACCACATTTTACGTAGGTCCATACCGGAGTCCCGGTTGTTACACCGTTGAAAGTTCCATTAGAGTTGTAGGCTGATCCTGCATCGGGTTTATAGTTTTCGAAAGTTTCCGAAACCCATGCCTTTGCGCCGGCAGCAGCCTGCTCAACAGTCAGCGTCGCTTGGGCTGTACCCAGTGAAGTAGTGGCGGTAAGAACGATGCGTGCTGTACGAGGTGTTGCGACCGTATTTTCTGTGGCTGCGACTTCGAGGCGATTTTCGCTGCCGTTGTAATCACCTGTGGTGATCCAGTCCGGCTGTTCGGTTCCTTCAGTGCCGTCGTAAATAGCGACGGAAACGTCTTGCGTTTCGGCGTTCTTCAACGTAACGGGGATATAGTGAGTTTCCGTATCGTTATAAGACAGTGTCAGGGTCGTCTGATCCAACGTGATTTCAGGCAACTTGACGTATTCGGCAGGGATTAGGGTCAGATCTTTTGTCTGACTGCCGGTATAGAATCCAAAACCGAGAGCTGCTTGATCGTTTTTCGCCAAAATACGGGAAGGGGTCGCTGCCGATGCGATTTGGTAAGTACCTTCGGACTTGTTCTTGGTAATTACCAGTTCATAAGGAGTCGTAGAGGTCGTAGCGCTGTTGTCGCTCTCCCAAGAGAGATAGTTCTCGCCTTGACTGATCGTGTAGTTGTCACCCGATTTGGTAATTGTCCAAATGAGGGTTTCATCACCCGTTTTGTAGGGATTTGACGGTGTAATCACTACGGGGGCCAAACGAGAACCGTCAGCCAGAGAACTCATTGCATAGGTTATTTCGGATTGGGTCGCCGTGATGACGTAGTCGCCGCTCAATGTTTCGGTTGTCTCTTCCGCAGCGTCGGTCATATCGACCGCGAAAGTCGAACTGTCGCCTGCTGCGAAAGCCAGGGCCCGCCCCTCCTGAACGGTTATCGTCTTGGTGAAGATCTTCGTTGCGGTAGTCACGGTAACGGTGAATGTTTCACCGGTTGCCACTTCGAACGGGAAGCAGGTGAAATAAGCCGTCATGCCCGCTTCGCTATTGGCCGTGATGTTCATCTCCGAAGAGTAGTTCAACGTCACGTTATCGGCGAAATTGTTAATATAGCCATACTCCTTGATGGTACCTGCCGTCATATCGACATAGCTGCGGCCCGTGACTTTTTTGTCGGGAGCCGTAAATTTGACGCCGAGGACACTTTCCGCAGATGCGAGGTTTTTGACCGTCATCTTACCGATGGCAACGGCACGGCCGAAACTCATTTGCAGTTCGGTCGGCTGACTCTCCAGCGAGATCGATTTGGCGATCAGCAGGTCCGCGTTCGAATCGAAGCTCGTAGCGGTCGGCTGTTGAGATGTGCGTGTGACGACTTTCATGTTGGTAATATCCGTATTGTTGGACGTAATCCATGCCGAGGCGGGATAAACCGCGTTATAAACGAGCGGAGTGTTCGTATTCTCCGGGAACGATACGGCGAATTTCGCCGTGCCGTCGCTTACCGTACCTTCCTGCGAGTTGGCGTATGTGGTTTTGGAGGCGGCCGTTTCGAACACCTGAAGGTATTCGCCGGTTTCGTTCCACGAGATTTTCCCCGTCAGGGGATCATACGTCGTACGGGAACCGGATGCCGATTCGAGTTCAGACGATGCGGTGACCGTCATCGTTACTTTACGACCGTTCGACGGGTCGGAAACCGTGTCGTCTTTGGAACAGGCTGCGAACAGAGATGCACACACTGCGACAGCCAAAATGGATTTGAAAAAAGTTTTCATAGTCGTAGGATGTGTTTGTTAGTATTCTCCGTAATCGGTGTCATTAACGCTGCCGCCTGCTTCGCCGGCTCCGCCATAGTCCAGGACAGTGCTGTTGGCAAAACCTTTCTCGATCGAGATGCTGAGGATCTCAACCGAAGGAGCGGAGTACGAAGTTCCCCCCCCCTTAACCGTAGATTCGTAGTGTTTTTTCATAATCATAGAGGTATTATGTTTGAGAGTTTTTACATCGTGTCCTGGTTATGGGCTACCACAAATATAGACAATATTCAATTAAGGAACAAGAAAGAATCCAAAATTCATCGAATCTTCATATTTCGATGCGGATTATGCGTGAAAGCGTCCGAAATTTAGTATAAATTGTCGAACATGCTCTGGCTTTTGTCGTATTTCAGGTCGGCGAGGGAAGCCGCTTTGACGCCGATGTTGAAACTCCAGCTCTGATAGTGGCCGAAGGGGACCCACGCGAACGACATTTGCCAGCAATGCAGGTCGCGTGTAATGGTGATGGAGGCCGGAGTCAGCTCCTTGGCCTGGAAGTCGTAACCGCCCTGGATTGTTACACCCATTTTTGGCAGAATCGTAACGCTGCCGTTGATGCCGAGCGTTTGGGTGATGTTTTTCTGGTAGCCCGTCGTGCCGTTGTTGGTCGGTGATGCGGAGTAGCTGACCGTATAGTTGAATCCCAGGTTCCAGGGTAGCGAGAAGTCGTAGTAGGCCTGGGTCATGTATTGCCGTCGCAGGGCCGGGTTCATTTGCCCGTAAGGGTCGTAGAAAGGATTGGCGTAGGCCGGATCGACCGGGGCGCTGTTGATGTCGTTGATCGCCGGGGTGGAGTTGTCCTGGCGGGATTGGAACGTATAGCCGAACGAAGTGCTGGCCGATACCACACGGCCCGGGAAAAAGAGTTTGTTGATACGCTGGCCCTGCGGGGTGACCCGGTAAGGGTCGAGCGTAGCGTTGATATTGATGCCGAAATTTTGGAAAACGGTCGTGCGCAGCGAAATGGGGATGTTCGAAAGTCCCATGGAGTCGGCCAGGAAGTTATAGGATACCTGTCCGATGCGGAGTTCGTCGATCAGTTTGATCTTCTTCATACCCGAGGTATCGCGTTTGCTGAGCACCTTCATTTCGAGCGTCTGCGAGAGCGAGGCGTTGATGGCCATGGACTGACCGGAGCTGGGCACGCCGAAGATGCTCCCTTCGAAAGGCGAGTAGGTCTTGAAATTACCCAGCGTATCGCTCTGCACGGTCTTTACGTAGCCGTATTTCTGCTTGGAGAAGTCGGGGGCGTAGGAGAAGCTCACCGTCGGGGTGATCGTGTGGCGGATCGCCTGTATCTTGCGCGTTTTCTTCTTGGCCTCGTAGCGGCCATAGATGATCGTCGAGGCCTGCAGGCTGAAGTTGTAGTTGTATAGACGGTAGAATCCGTACTCCGGGTCGAGTTTGTCGATGCGGTTCAGCACCGGGTTCCAAACCTGCTCCTGTTTTTTGAAATACCACTTTTCGGTGTAGTTGATCGTAGGTCCGAAGTTGATGTAGTTGAAGATGTTGTACGTCGCCGAGATAGGAATGCTATGCTCGAAGCCGTACTGCATGTTCTGGAGTGTTTCCTTGGTGAAGATTTCGGACTCTTTGGCGTTGGCCTTGTTGTTGAACTTGCCGGTGTAGCGGAGCGAAATCTTTTCGTACCATCGCTGCTTGCCCATCGCCTCCTTGCGTTTGAAGGGGTAGAAGGTCGAAACGTTGAAGACGACGTTCGGCAGGGCGATCGAGAGCGTTCCGCTCTGCGAGTTCTGCGAAACGGACATGTTGGCCGAAAGGGAGAACGGTGTGCCGAGCCAGCTTTTCGAATAGGAGATCGTCGAACTTGTCTGCGTCTGGAGCGCTTCGTTCAGGCTGGTAGCCGAATAGCGGTTGTAGCCGCTGGTACGGAAATCGACCGATGCGGAGAAGGTCGATCCCGGATTGGCTTTGGGGTCTTGCGTATGCTGCCAGTAGAGCTGGAGGTTGTTCTGCTGGAGGAAGTCGGGTTCGCCCTTGTCGCCGACACGGACGTTCGAGTAGTTGAAATTCAGGGTGCCGTTGTACTTGTAACGCTTCATATAGCGCGACATCGCGGATGCCTCCCACGATCCGAGGGTGTAGATACCGCCCCGGATGGCCAGGTCCATGTGCTCTCCGAGCGTGAAGTAGTAGCCCAGGTCACGAATGTAGAATCCCTTGGTCGATTCCTCGCCGAAAGTCGGCATCAGCAGACCCGACTTGGGGCCGGAACTGAGCGGGAAGAAACCCTCGGGCAGTAGCGGAAAGTAGATGGGAACGTCTTCCAGGACCAGGTAGGCGGGACCCGTGACCACTTTCTTGCCGGGAATCACCTTCGCCTTGGTCATCGCCAGGTAGAAGTGGGGGTGGTCCGTCTGGTCGCAGGTGGTGTATTTGCCGTCCTGGATGTGGATGGTGTTGTCGTCCATCTTTTTGACGTTGTTGCCGATCAGCCAGCCGTCGCCCTCCTGAGTCGCCACGCCTTTGATTTTCGCCTTTTTACTGCCGATGTTGTAGGTGATCGTGTCCATCGTGTAGGGATTGGCGGCTCCTTCGGTGAAAGTGGGGTTGGTAACTGTCGGTTTGCCGTCTATCGTGTCGCGCTTGCCGTGGGCGTAGATGATCTTTTCGTCCATATTGACCCGCATGAAATCTCCCTTGAGATTCATGTTCTGGTAGTTGATATCGCCCTGGTTGTAGATATAGACCGTGCGGTTGCGTACGTCGTAGTAGAGCGAGTCCTGGTTTTTGCCGCTGATGATGTCGTCCAGGAAAGATTTTTTCCGGGTCGTATCGCGCCGGGTCGTGTCCTGACGCAACGAATCGCGTAGCAGCGAGTCGTTGCCGGTGGGAGCCGTACTGTCGGCGGGGGCGATCGGCGAGAGGGGAGGCGCTCCGAAGATCGAGTCGATCTTGGTGTCGAAAAGCGAATCCTGCTCCTCTTCCGTACGTGTTTCGGCGGTCGGGGGGCGGTCGGCTTCCCGTTGAAGGCGCCGAATCTCCCGGCGGGTTTCGCGGCGGGATTTTTGTACGGCTTGTGTCGGAGTGCTGTCGGGCGGTGTTTGGCGTTCGGGTGTCGCGGGATGCTGCACTCCGCCCGGCAGCGCCATGCCGAGCACCGGAAGCAGGAAGAGCAGCAGGAGTGCTCCCGAGAAGATATATTTTGCCTTTAGCCTGTCCAAAATTCCAAAAAAAATCATACCTTTGCCGACAAGTCGGCAAAACCGCCCGAAAATGGCTCCGAAAGCCTCAGTGCGGGGGTTTTAACATCCGGCAAATATAGGTAAAAAATTCAGAACCGTTAAATTTTCAGCCACTTTTGCTATGCGGAAATCGCTTTTTCTTGTTGCCCTGTTTTTGATTGCGACACTCTCTTTCAACGGAGTTGCCGCGCAGAATATTGCACAGGGCGTGCGGGTCGTCGTAATCGATGCCGGGCACGGGGGGCCGAAGTTTCCGGGAGCTCATTACAGAGGAGTTTATGAGAAAGATCTCAACCTTCAGATCGCTCTGAAGCTCGGGGCCTTGATCGAGAAGGAGATCCCCCAGTTGAAAGTGGTTTACACGCGTAAGACGGACAAGCAGTTTTCCGAAAGTCTGACCCAGGATTTGCAGGCTCGGGCCGATATCGCCAACAAGGCGGGCGGCGACCTGTTCATTTCGATCCATACCAATGCTGCGGCATCGGCGTCGGCACGGGGAGTCGAAACCCTGATTATGGGTGAGAGTCCGCTGGAGAAGAACGCCAACGAGAGGGCCCTCTATTATAACAACCAGGAGGAGCTGCTCGATATGTCGAACGAGAAGACGGCGGCGATCGTCCGGGCTTATATCCAGAACCTGCAGTTCACCTATGGTGAATACAGCGAAGCGATGGCCCGTCTGGTGCAGAAACATTACGTCAAGTCCGGGCGGCACAATCGCGGTGTGAAGCGGCAGCCGCTCAAAGTGCTCTACGCTACCGATATGCCCGGTATCCTGACCGAGATAGGTTTCCTTTCCAATTCGGAGGAGTATGCTTATATGAATTCGGCGAAGGGGCAGGCTCAAATCGCACGTGCGCTGTGCGATGCGGTGAAGGATTACGTCGCTTTCGTTCGGGGTGCGCTGCTTGTCGATGACGATGCCATTTACGAACAGGCCGATGCCGATGTCGCAGAGCCGGCTTCGGCTGCCGCTTCGGACAAAGCGGATAAGGGTAGTGTCAAAACCGGGAAAGCCGAACAGGAGAAGACGTTTTATGCCGTGCAGTTGATCGCCAGCGCCAAGCGCGTGCCGCCCAAGGACCGGCAGTTCAAAAGTTACCGGGGAAAAGTCACGGAGTTCGTTACCGGCGGCCGGTTCAGGTATAAGTATTGTGTGGGGCGTTTCGATACCCGCAAGCAGGCCGAAGCCAAGTTGGCCGAGGTGCGCAGGGAGTTCCGCGATGCGTTCGTGGTGAGTTGTCGGGGCGACCGGATCGTACAGTAAATAAAACGAAAAAAACAGGTATATGAGAAGAGAAGTTAAGATCGGCATTTTCGCCGTGCTGATGATCGGCGCCCTCTGGGCGGGTATCCGCTTTCTGAAGGGGTTCGACATCTTCAGTCGCAACGCGGTCTATTATGCCGCTTACGACCAGGTCGATGGCGTGCAGAACGCTTCGCCGATTCTGATCCGGGGCGTGAAGGTGGGAGCCGTGACGGATATTTCGTTCGATCCTTCGATCGGTAACGAGGTCGTACTTCAACTGACGATCCAGCGGAAATACCGGATTCCGTCCAATTCCGAAGCCCGGATCTACAGCAACAGCATCATGGGCGCCAAAGCGATCGAAATCGCTCTGGGCGATGCCGGGACCTACCTGCAATCCGGGGACACCCTCTGTTCGAGCCGCAGCAAGGGCCTGATGGATATGGCGGGTTCGGAACTCGAATTTTTCAAGCAGAAGATGTCGCAGGTCGTGGGGGATTTGAGCCGCACGATGGATAACCTGAATCTGATTATGGAGCAGAACGCCGCGAATATCGAAGGTACGATGTCGCACCTGAATTCGATTACGGGCAGCGTAAACGGTATGTTGCTGTCGCAGCGTGCGAATCTGGAGAGCGCCGTAGCGAATTTGACCCGTTTTTCGGAGATGCTCGGCGAGAACTCTCCGCGTATGGACAGTATTATCC
>OGXE01003516.1_pt1 | contig 10454 bp, 10 predicted proteins | sample 1576181 | NCBI WGS metagenome assembly OGXE01 (sample SAMEA3541478, study PRJEB24748) | human gut metagenome | biome: human gut; feature: human-associated habitat; material: faeces | place: China | collected 2012 | reverse complement strand
CACTATCTGCAGACGCGGTAGCAACAGGAAAGAGCTTAAAGATAGCTCTATGGCTAGTTGGCACTGTTGCACTCTCCACATTTTGTGGTCTGCTAAACAAGGGGTGGCATGCCTGGGGAAACAATAGGTTCAAAGCCCTCGCAAAGGCTGCAAGGAACCATCCTCTTGAAACGCTGGCAATCGAGGCATCTGCTACATTAGCGCCAGTTATTTTTACTTTGAAATCTAAAAAATTTTATGTCGGCTGGGTTATTCGCCCCCCCTTGGAGCATGGAAAAATTGAGCACATGGCTTTCATCCCGCTGCTCAGCGGTTACAGGGATAAAGACACGCTAAAAATTGTCGTTACGACAAACTATATAACCCATTATGAAAGCATCGGATTATATGGTGATGTTTTAGGTGTGGATGGCCCTCCACGGGTTAATAGTAACCTAACCTTTAATGACTTCAGGGTTGTATGCCCAGTTTCAGAAATTGAAAACTTATCCTTTTTTGATTTTGAAACCTACAACAACTTTAAGTCGCAGGAAGAAAAAGAAGAAAAAAATCTGCGAAGGATTAGAACTAAAGTTGCAAGGCTCTAGCGTTAAGAATGAAACCCGCCCTCCGGCGGGTTTTTGCTTTCTGGATTACCGGGCATGTGTGACAACGATAGCCATACCAAACCCTAACGCCATAAGTAGCGATCCAGCTCCTTCCGCCCCGCCCACGGACACCATTGCTGCCAGGGCTGCACACATTTTCGGGAATCGGGGGTCATTGACTGCGTTTGTCAGTTTTTCCATTGGTTATTCCTCGACATTAGCGATGACATTGAGTGCTGCCGTCGCAGACTAACCTGGAGAGATGGATTCACTACAGGATAAAACAGGACAAAACGTCCTGTTTTATTAAATAGTTTCTGGCCCATGGCTTTGTCGTTCCCCCGCATCCCTGCTAATCTGTCCAAAACTGACCAGTGGGGATAGGGATATGACAGAAGAAGAGTGGCTCGAAGGTCTTCGTGGGCTGCCTGAAGATGTGATTTTAAAGATCCACTTTGACCTTCAAAAGAAAATTAAGAAGCACTATAAACTGCGCGATTCTGGCAAGAACCTCGAGAAGGCAATTCATTACTGCCAACAGCAAATAGCCCTTGCCCCATTAGCTATGTCTGCCATGAAGAAAAATCCTGGCATGTACGATAATGGGCAATTCTTTGCCCCTGGACATCAGGGTTACAGACAATACGCGACGATTCTTAAGAAGCAGAAAGACACTGCCGGCCTGGATGCTCTCCTTAGAAAGAAAAAGGTGGAAGGATGGGCAGACTAAGAGGGTTAGGTTTGCTACGATTTTGATACTTTTACTGATGGGGATAGGGATATGAGCTTTGCCAGTCAATCTACGCAGCAAATTTTTCCATTTCCGGCTGACGTTGCCTTTGAAAAACTTTTAGAGGCTATTCCAGAAGTCGGGATGACGATTAAACAGAAGGATGACACACTTCGCCGAGTTTCCGTAAGTGCTGGAATTTCACTTTTCTCATGGGGTGAAAATGTGTCTATTGTGGTGAATTCCGACGGCGAAAACTCATGCGTCGTCGGTATAGACTCCGCCCTGAAGTTAGGCGTTAACGTGACAGGTGCACACAGGCATCAGAAAAACTTCGACAAAATCATTTATGCACTTAGCGGCAAATTAAAAGAGTGGCAAAGGCAGCAGCCTTTAGACCTCGGTCCCGAAAAAACAGATGATGAGTATCTCGAAGAGGCCCGAAGAAAAGCTGGGCTAATATAACAAAACTCAACCCCAAAACCTCGCTTCGGCGGGGTTTTTTATTGCCCGGAGAAAAGGAAATGGCTGAGAACGCTGGCGGTATTTATTACGACATTGAAATGGATGTGCGCGGGATACTTACCGCTCAGCAGCGCGTTAACCAGCGCCTTGATCTGATGGAACGGGGATTTGATAAAACATCACGCTCCATTGATACCACAGAGCGTTCGATGTCGAGCTTGTCACGTGTTGCGGTTGCACTTACCGCAGCTCTTTCTGTCCAGCAGGTGGCTGAATATGCTGACGCATGGGCTACTGTTAACAATAAATTATCCAACTCTCTTCGCCCGTCTGAACAACTTGCTGATGTAACTGAGCGTGTTTTCAACATCACGCAGCAAACCCGAAGCAGCCTGGATGCAACAGCATCCCTATATGCGCGTTTAGAGAGGGCCACCCGGCAATACGGAACCAGCGCTGGGGATCTGGCAAAATTAACCACGATTATCAATCAGGGATTTGTGGTTTCAGGCGCAACGGCACAAGAGGCTGAAAATGCCATTATTCAGCTATCTCAGGGCTTGGCCTCTGGCGCGTTACGCGGTGAGGAATTCAACTCTGTAAACGAGCAGGGTAATCGCCTTATCGTAGCCCTTGCTGACTCTATGGGGGTCAGCATCGGCCAGATGCGCAACATGGCGGCACAGGGCAAGCTAACGACAGATGTCGTGGTTAACGGCCTGCTTTCCCAGGGTAGTGTAATCGGTGCTGAATTTGCCAATACCACTACGACTATCAGCCAGGCCCTTCAGGTTGCTGGCAATAACATCACGAAGTTCTTCGGCGAAAATTCTACGGTTAAAACAGGCGCGGCAATTTTCAGTGATGCGGTCGTTACTATCAGTGAAAATATCGGCGGCCTGAGCGCTTTGCTGACAGGCGTCGTGGCTATTCTTGGGAGTCGGTATGTCGGCGCCTTAACTATGGCTACTGCGGCTAAAATCAAAGCAGCTGCCGCATCACGCACGCTTTCAGCAGAAGAATCATTAGCAGCTCAGGCTTCCGCGAATAAAGCAGCGGCAGACCTCAGGGCTGCAGCGGTCGCAAAACAACGGGCCTTAGATGAGATAAGGCTCGCAGAAATGATGCGCCTTACTGCTATCAGCGAAACCAACGCTGCGGCAGCTGAACAGCGCTTGTCCGTTGCCAGGGTTGCGGCTGCCGGTGCGGTTGATAATTATAATCGAGCACTGGCGGCAAACAGGGCTGCTCAAATGGCTCTCTCATCTGGTGCCAGCCTGGCTAGCAGGGCTCTCGGGTTAATTGGTGGGCCTGCCGGAGCGGCAATGCTTGCTGCTAGTGCAATCCTTTACTTTTCACAGCGCGCAAAAGAGGCCAGGAATGACGCTAATGCCCTTGCAGATAGCGTTAACGATCTGAGCTCAAAATTCCAGACGATGTCGCATACAGAGCTGGCGGCAACGATAGGAAAGCTAAGCCAAAGCCTGCCTGAATTAAGTGACGCGGTATCAGACGCACAAAAGGAATTCAATGACGCGACATCGGCTGTCCAGCGACAGCAGCGAGAAATTGCAAACTGGGGTACGAATACAACGAGAGGGCGGCAGGCTGCCGAGGCGCTTAGCGGCGCACAGGATAACCTAGCTATAGCTACCCTTGAGCTGGAGAAGGCCCAGAACAGACTGAGTCAGACCCAAAACGCCATTAACATTGGCCGCGCTACGCTAAACGGAACGATGAAGCAAGGTATCGATTTGCTGCGCAGGGATGGGCAGGAAGCGGGAATTGCTGCCGGCATGATGAGCAAGTTGGGAGATATGATTAATTTTGCGGCCAAGGCAAAAGACAAATTCAACTCCAGCAGCCTCATGGTTGAACGCCCGAAAGATGTTCAGGAGTATCTGGATAAGCTACAGGATCAGGTAACACTTCAGAGCGAGCTTAATGACAGGAAGCGAGCGCAATTAAGGGCTGAGCAGGACATTAGGAAACTCGGTGGATCAGAGGCGGATGTTAACCTTGCTCGTGACAGAGCAGCAGCTGAATTCGATGCTCAACAAGCGCAGCAAAATAACAAAAAGGCCACCAAGGAAGCGGAATCTGAGGCTAAGAAACTTGCTAACCAGCAGGAATCGGTAAACCAAAAACTTGAAAATCTGCGCCAGCAATCAGAGCTCGCTGCTGGCTCAACGCAGGAGTTAAGCCGGGAGCAGGCAGTATTACAGGCTCAGCAATCACTAGGTAAGGGAGCCACCCAAGAGCAAATTGCTCTTGCCGGTAAATACCGTGGAGAAATATGGGATACGGCTAATGCCCTCAAAGCCCAGGCTGCGGCAGAAAAACTGCTCCCTGAAGCCAGAGAGAATGCGTCTTACCAGCAGGATGTTAAAGATCTGCAAACTGCACTGGCCGCCAAAAAAATCACTCAGCAGCAGTACAATCAGACCAGTGAGCAACTGGAGGCTCAGCACCAGGTTAATCTGGCTAAGATACGCGCTCAGCAAACTGTAAGCCCCATGCAGGAAGCTCGGGGGCAGATTGACCCTGTCCAACAGCTGGCTAACCAGCACGCGCAGGAGTTGGCTCTAATCCAGCAGTTTGAATCGCAGAAGGGGCAGATTACTCAGCGCGGACTTGAGCTGATGAATGCCGCTAACACTCAGTACGAGCAACAGCGCATAGCGGCGCAGTGGGAGATATGGCGACAACAAAATGCAGGATATGAAGTAGCTGCCGCGGCGTTTGATTCATTTGCTGGAAACGCCTCCAACGCCCTCACTGGCATAATCACTGGCAGCATGTCTGTCAGCGAAGCTATGCGGTCGCTAGGCTCGACGGTACTTAACAGCGTCATCAACTCCTTTGTTCAGATGGGGGTTGAGTGGTTGAAGTCTGTAATTATGGGTCAGGCTGGCATGACCGCCGCTTCTGGAATGGCTATTGCGCAAGGGCAGCTAATCGCCGCTTCCATGGCCCCTGCAGCCGCAATGACATCTCTTGCAACTGCTGGCGCGAATGCAGTGCCGGCACAGGCGGGAATAGCTTCAACAGTTGGCATGGCGCAGGCCCTTTCAATAGCGGGAGCGCGGTACAATGGCGGACCGGTATCAGCCGGTGGCCTGTATCAGGTCGGCGAGAAAGGTAAGCCAGAGATTTACCAGGCCAGCACCGGCAAGCAGTACATGATCCCCGGCGATAACGGGAAGGTCATCAGCAATAAGGATATGAATGGCGGACAGGTCCAAGTAAACATCCAGTTTTATGACCAGACCAGTGGCGGACAGCATTCATTCCAGGCGCAGGCCAGCCAGGAAGGTGGTGTTGTGACAGTGGAAGCTTTTCTTACCGATGTTGATCGCAATGGGCCAATGTCCTCAGCAATTCAGAGCGCTTTTGGTCTCGGAAGAAAAGCGCAAGGTGCTTACTAAGCCAAACCCGCTCCGGCGGGTTTTTTAATGGGTGAACATTATGAAAGTAGCAATCGAAGTTAATGGTGAGGTTATCTGGTACCGCGACAGCGATAAACAGGAGGGGATGGCGTCGTTGGGCTACTTGAAGGACGGCACACAGCAGAAGATCATTGCCGCCCTTGAGGAGGCCCTGTTTCAGGCAAAAGGTCAGCTAAATTTACCGGATGATATTGATTGAGTACTGAATATTATTTTCCTTACTGAGGAAGGGATTTCATCACATTCTCTGTTTCGCGAGCCTCGAATCTCGATGTCCAGCCACAGGAGCCACAATGGTACGGAAAATCATCAAAACCACTTCCGACTTGTTTATGACAGTTGGGACAATAAACCGCGTTGACGTAGCCACCCGAGGGATTTTTTCTAAAGGCCGCGCCCATGTGCTCGACAAACTGATCCTTTGCCCTGTAAGCCGATATTTCCTTCTCAAGTTCTACGTTTTTGGCTTTCGCCTCGGCAAGTTCTTGTACGGTGGCAGCATGGGCTTTCTGAAGTACGTCAATTTGCTCGCCGATGAAAGCGATGCGCTCGCGCAAGACCTCATTGCTCTGAACCGCAGAGAGAGCGCCAATTCCGCTCTTAAGAGAAGTAATGAGTAAACCGATATCCATAATTATCCGCCGATTTGTGTAGGGGTATTCAGCCTAACCTGGTAACGAATCGGCGAACATCCTGATAAAAGATCAGTGCCGCAGTCGCGGCATTTTTTATGCCCGGAGGAAACGTGGCAACTGTTCAATACCCTCAGTTCCTGCCGCTTCCCCAGCGCGCCGATCAGAACATGACGCAGGATACAGCCTGGCAGACGACGCAGACGGCAGTCGGTCCATTGATAATCACGCCGATTACCACGGACCTTAAAGCAACCTGGACGCTGCAGTGGATATTCACGCTTGCCCAGGCCGAGCGGTTTAAGTCATGGCTGCGATCGCCGACCTACTGCGACCGCGGGCGCAACTGGTTCCAGATGCCGATCGACCTGGGTGATACGCAGGGCGTGCAGCAGCAGACGCTGCATTTCGTCGATATGCCGGTGCAGACCAGCAAAAACGGCAGCGTCGTCACCTGGACCGCAACGGTTATCAGTAACGGTATCGAGGACATTACTGAAGATTACGACGACTGGATTGTCGAGGCGCAGTCGGGCTACGGCTATTGGCTGGATTATCTGATCACCGAAGTGATGCCGAGGGCTGACTGATGCCAACATTAAGAGAATGGAAAGAGCGGCGGCCGGCAAGCGATATCAAACAGACGGTGGAGTTTTATCACCCTGCGTTTGGTTATTACCGGGTGGTCAATAACCTGTTTCGCCCGGCGACGTTCGGCGGAAACTCATTCGATCCTGCGCGGTTCAGCGTGACCGAGCCGGCGCAGGACGGAACGGCGGTCATATCGATGACCATAACGTTTGTCGCCGCGACGGAGCATGTCCGGCAGACACTGAAAAGCTGGCGCGGGGCGGCGCGCATGACGCCGATACAATGCCTGTATCAGCAGTGGAACGCGATCGGTGATGCATCATCCCTGAAAGACTGGACGCTTTACGTGAACGACATTTCCGCCGATGCCAGCAATGTCACCGTGACTGCCGGCAAGACCAATCCGCTGACGCTGGCCAACTCCATCATTTACACCACGAAAGACTATCCCGGGCTAATCACCGTATGACACAGAGCGACTTTATCGGGCTTGTTAACGGCAAGCCCTGGGCTAATCGCGCCTGCAGTTTTGAGCAGATGGACTGCTGGGGCCTGGTGGTTCTCTATTACCGGCATGTGCTGGGTCTGGAGCTACATCACATCGCCGGCTACGAATCTGGCGCGGATTTCATCACCTGCTACGAACAGGAGCGCGCCCACTGGCGGAGAGTGCCGGTGGCGTCCACCGGATGCATCGCCGTTTTTTACCGCGGCGAAGTGCCGGCGCATATCGGTGTGATGATCAGCCCGGTTAAGTGCCTGCATGCCCGCGGCGAATTCGGTTTCGTGCGCTGCGACAGCCCGCTGGCATTACTGAAGGTTTACAGCAAACTGGAGTACATGGTGCATGGTGCGATATGAGTTACAGAGGCTGCCTGGCGCGCCGCTGCAGCGGGGAACGGTAGATGCCGGCACCACACTGGTGAGCCTGCTGGATTCTCTGCAGCTGCACCGCGATGTTATCGTGAAACTGAATGGCCGAGCACTGCCGGACGATTACGACATCAGCCGGCCACTGCGATCTGGCGACGTGGTGGCTGTGTTCGACCAGCCAGAGGGCGGGGTAGGCAAACTCATCACCACGATATTGCGTCCGGTCACGAAAATCCTCTCTGGCGCACTGAAGGTGTTCGGCCTGTCAAATAAGCCCAGCGCGTCAGTATCGGTGGCGACAGGCGAATCCCCCAATAACGACCTGACAGGCCAGACGAACCGCGCGCGGCTCTACAAGGGGCGCCCAAACATTTATGGCCAGTGCCGCGTATTTCCCGATTTGATTCAGGAGGCGCTGTTCGAGTTCGTCGACAATAACAAACAGCTTACGGAATGGTTCGAGGTTGGTTACGGCCGGTACACCATCTCATCGATCCGCTATTCGGAATCGAACCTCGGCAGCCTGGCGGGCGCCAGTTCCGCGATTTATAACCCGGGTGACGTGATCGGCACGATTGAAGTCGGCTATCAGTTCGATGACGTCGATAACGAGACAGTCCCCGGCCTGAACGAAAGCCAGGACTTCCCGGCCCAGACAGCGACCACGACGGCGCCGACATCGGTAGCGATCGAGAGTAATCAGCTAAAGGCTGTTGTGCTGTCGAACGATGACAACTTCAGCTATTTTGCTGCGCTGGCGGTACCTCATCCCGTGTCATTCGTCATCAATGCCACCTGGAACGATGGTGGCACAAGCGTCACACGGAACGTCACTGGCGCCGGGAATATCATCTCCTCGGAGAGCTTTATCGGCGACGATACGCTTTCTTACACGACGTTCTATATTGGCGAACTCTCGGGAGAAATTACGTCTCTGCCTGGTGACGCAGTTGTCAACGCGACGCTTTTCACCCTGAACGATCAGACACCACTTGTTATCGGGCCGTCAGTGTCGCCGATCGTCTCGACGCAGGTCTGGGTGCATGTGTTGGTTCAGCTCGGCGCGACGGCCGGCACAACGCAATACCGGATCAAGTTCTGGCAGGTCGACGACGACAACAATCAGGTCCCGGGGACATCCGAGCAGCACGATTATTTCTTCGATAACGACTTCCAGGTGACGACCCGGTATTTCCGCACAACGCATAAGTTCGTCCCGGCAGCCGGGGCGGGGCGCTATGCGGTGACCATCGAGCGCCTCGACAACAGCAATGACGCTAACGTTGTGACACTGATGGCGATCCACGCGGTGAACGTGCGCGAAAACGTTGTTTATCCGGAGGACACGATTGCCCGCATCACGATCAAAGGCTCGAACGACAGCAACAGCAACCGCGAGCAGAAGTACAACATGCTGGCGCAGCGGCATACCATCAGCTACGACCGGACAACCGGCGCGGTCGATTATACGCTGCGGCCGAGTCGTTCTTTTGCCGACGCCATCCTTCACGAATGGGTGGTTGTGGGTAAGCAGGACGTGGCGAGTATCGACGTCGCCGCTCTGTATGCCATTGCCGATTCGCTGCCGGATGAGGCGCTAGGGTATTTCGATTACACCTTCTCGGATGAGAAGCAGTCGCTGGGAGAGAAAATAGCGACGATCGCCAATGTGGCCCGCGTTGACGGCAATAACATCGGCGATGTGCTGACATTCTGGCGTGATGAGAAGGTGACAAATCCCGATGCGGTTTTTGCGCGCTCAAACATGTTCTGGGACGAGTACAAAGTCGCCTGGCAAATGTCTCTCCCCGGTGGTTACGACGGCGTGGCGCTGGATTACGTCGACCCGCTGACTAACAAGAAGGCGTACATCTACCTGCAGATCGACAGCAGCGGCATCACTGAGGTTGAGGATGCCACTGTTAACGCGATGCAGATCAGCCTGGACGGCTGCCGAAACGCCACTCAGGCAACCGATCGGGCCTGGCTTGAGGCAAGAAAAATCCTCTACTCACGCCTCACTATGACGGTGAAGGTACTGGAAGAAACGCAAGTGGTGCGCGGTACGGTTGTTCAGTGTCCGGACATGTACGACAACGCGCAGCAAACTGGTTATATCACCGGGCGCTCCGGAGACGTATTTGCGACCTCAGAGCGTCTCGACTTTTCTCTCGGCGATATGTGGGTGGTTATGACCGACAGCCTCGGAAATTACCGCGGGCGCTGGCGGGCCTATCCGGTAAGCGGCAAGCCCAAAGCATTTCAGGCTGCAGCCGATACCTTCGATCTGAACATTTATGACCGCGAAAATGTGCAAAACCCCAGCCGTTATTTCATTGCTACCGACTCGGAACTGAACTCCACAATCTGGCGCGTCGATAGCGCAAAACCAAACGGTGACGATACTCAAACCCTCTCACTCACTGAGTATTCAGACTCGATTTATCCGTAACACACAGCAGTAATTACCAACCTTCGCGCACACCATCAGATTCACTTCTGAGGGCTTCGTGCGCCTTTTATAGGGCGACATGCACAATGGCAGAAGTACCGTTACCAACTCCCACAGATAACGCTGTTCCGAGCACGGATATCCGGGATGCAGTTTATGCCGGCGCCATGCTGGATAAGGTTGTTACCAGCACCGAACTGAAATACACCGATCGCCTGGGAGGTGAGCACTACACCGTAGATGGAATCAAGGCTGAAGGGGACAAGGTTGTCGAAGAGACCAGACGGAACCTGATCCCTCTAAGCCGCCAGTACATGACCCTTTCGGCAGCTCAGGCTGATATAGCGAACATTCCAGAAGGGAGCACTACTTATTATCGCAGTCCTGACGATAGTGCGCTTGCTATTGAGGTTATAAATAATTCCGGCACGTTGGAGCCAACTGGCCGGAAAATGCCTTCTCAGAAGTCCGTTGAGAAAGTGAAAGCATACACTGATCTGCGCACGGGTAGCCAACTTTCCTACATCGATAGCCCCTCTATAAAGTCTTTTGAATTGATTGGGGACAGTGGCTGGACTCTTGGTACAATAGGCGCGTGGGCTGTGGGATTCATCTCAGCAACGCAGTTCATTAATCGGATCGAACTTGCAATCAACTGGGGTGTTAGACCAGACC
>OGXE01003508.1_pt1 | contig 10468 bp, 13 predicted proteins | sample 1576181 | NCBI WGS metagenome assembly OGXE01 (sample SAMEA3541478, study PRJEB24748) | human gut metagenome | biome: human gut; feature: human-associated habitat; material: faeces | place: China | collected 2012 | reverse complement strand
AAAGGGCGCAGTTGCCCCCTTTTCTGCTGAAATAGGATAATCCGTGAACCTTTGCTCATGTGAGATAAAGAAGTAAAAGAAGTGTAAAAAATTTTGCCGTTCCCTGTCCGGCTGACTGCCGGACGGGTCGGGCTTTAGTCGGGCAGCTCTACCTTGCCGACAAAAGAGTAATAGATTTCGATTTCCTGTCTGCGGAGCTTCCCCCGCCGTTTCCCGTCCAGTGCTTCCGATTCATGGATTACGATTTTCTCCACAAACTCCCGCAGCAGGGTAGGGGTGAGTTCCTCAAAGCTGGTGTACTTGCGTACTACTTTCATAAACTTTTCAGCGTTTGCCGTGGCTTCCAGCGTCTTGGAAAGCTCGCTCTGCAAGGCGGCGGCTTTCTCTTTCAGTTCCTTTTGCTCGGCTTCGTAGTCTGCCGAAAGTTCCGTGAAACGCTCGTCCGATATGCGCCCCGCCACGCTGTCCTCATACAGCCGCTTGAAGATAGCGGAGAGTTCCGCAATCCGTTTTTCTGCCGCTTCCAGCTCTTTCTTCTTGGCGGCGTTCCGGCGTTCCCTCACCAGAAGCCCGGCAGCGTCCAGCTCGTTCAGTGCGGCTTTTATGGCGGTGCTGCCTTTATCCAGCATTTCCGCTATCTCCGAAACAGGGTAGACAATGTATGTCCTGCCCTCATTGTCCTGCCAGCCGTTCTTCTGTGAGAGTTCGGAACGGTCAAGGAGCAGCGAATAAAGCAGCTTTGCGGTCTGTGACAAGTCCATTTTCAGCAGAAAACGGGGGTATCGGAAAAACGGCGGCATGATGGTGTCGGCTGTGATGTATTCGGTTATGGTTCTCACCTCCTGTCTGTGGCTTCTGTTACGCAGTTAAAACGGCATTTTCGGGGATAAAGGATAAATGTATCGCATACCCTTTGAGGGCGGTCAAAAAAGCCTTGATTTACGGGGGTCTGGAATATCCTAAAGCGTGACATTTATCCCTCTGTTTTCGCTTGCGCTGTGTGGCATGGATTCTTTTCATGCGTCCGGCGCAATCCGGGCAGTATTTCCCCCGGTTTGATTTGGGGAGAAAATAGCCGCCGCACTCGGTACAGCGTTTCCTGTCTGCCCGGTGGAGTAGGGCGGCTTCCAGTTTCCCGTCCAGCGGCAGCACGGCTATCCTAAACCAGCGACATATAAGCGAATAGCTGATACTCTGGACGCATACGCAAGGCTCGCCGTTATCCAGCAAGATACAGTTGCCGTTATCGTAGTTGCAGCACTCATGCACAAGGCGGCGGGCGGCTCTGTACTGTGGGTAGTCCATGTATGGGCGTTTACCGTTCATTTTCCCGCCCCTTTCCCCGTTCCGGCTCACGGCGTAATATCTTGTCAAGATTGCTTTTCACGGTCTGCAATTCCCGGACGTTCGCTTTCTTCTCCCGGTACTCGTTGTAAAGGGCGTTTTTCTCTTTGGTAAGCTGCTCAATCTCGGTCTGTAATGCTTTGGACGCTGGCAGCTTGGAGATTCCCTGTGCCTTGAAATACCGGGCGGCAGATTCGGAAATGATAAACTCGCTTTCGTGCTGCTCCCGGTAAGCTCTCCGGGCTTTCTCCGTTTTCTGCGCCCGCAATCCGTCACGGGCTGGCTTGGTCTTGATGTACGCCAATAGCTGTTTCTGTAAGTCCTTTTTCTCCCGCAAAGTGCTTTCCACGGCTTTCAGTTCCGCATGGACGTTTGACAGCTCTGCGCTGGCGGCGGCAAGGGCGGCTTCCAGTTCTTCCGGGGAAGAAAAGCCGGATTCCTCGTAAACGCTCACGGTAGCCGCCATTTGCTTCAAGTTGTGTAAGGTCGCCCATTTCTCGTATCCTTTCCCCTTGCCCTCGGCTTTCTTGGCGGCTATGTCTACCATGCGCTGTACGCTGTCTTGTTTCGGGGTGTTTACAGCGGCTTTATTCCGCTGTAAACGGTCTTTTATACTGCGGGGGTATTCTTGTTTGGGTGCGGGCGTTTCGGCGGCTCTGGCGGCGTTCTGTGCGTTTATGGTGAGTGTTTCCAGTACGGCGGCACGGTCAAAATCATCACCTAATTTCCGGGCGGTGATGGGCTTCGTCCTGTCCGGCGTGAGATAACTCAACCTCCCCCGGCTCTCCTTGACAGTTACGCCTTGCTGTAACAGCTTCCCGGAGAAGTCCTCAAAAGAGATAGCAGAGGACAGGGCGGCTCGGATTGTGCGCCTTAATTTCTCCTTGTCGGTTTCAAATTTTGTAAGTTTGGGCGGTTCTCCTGTGGCGGCAAGGAAAGCGTTCTCTTTATCCAGTGCGGCTTGTCCTTTCCGTTTCGCCCAATACTCACGCTCGGTAATGCGGTTCTTGCTCCCATGCAATAAGTCAATCTGATAGAGGTTTTCCCGGTGGCACATCTCCATGACTTCCGCTTTGAAATACTCCATAGCTGCGTCCGTACAGCGGTGCTTGCAACCCTCCCTTGTGTCCGCTGGTCTTTCCATGTAGGGCAGTAGCGGCACTTCCGCAATCCGTAGAGAATTGATTACGATATGCACATGAATGTTGCCGCTGTGGTTATGCCCGTCCGGGTGGGTGCATACAAGGGCTTGGTGTCCGGGGAAATGTGTCTTGCAAAATTCCTCGCCCAACGCTTGCGCCCGGTCTACGGTCAAGCCGTTGTCTGGTGCGTCACGGGGGTCAAAACTGATAATGTAATGGTGGCTCTTTACGTCCTCCCGTTTCTGGTTCTTGCCGTATTTCAGATTGGAGCGCATACAGGCGATTGCAAAATCTTCCTCACCGCAATTCAAAGAGGAAATGCGGTAATCATCACGGATAACAAGCTGCCCGTTTCCGTCCAGTGTGGGCTTCATGGTAAACTCGTCATGCTCAAAGGTTAGGTACTGCTCGGCAGCTCCGTAATCGGCATTTTTAGAGCTGATATGTTTGAATGTTGCCAACGGCTTCACCTACTTTCTGCAAGACTTCAAACTTCAAGGCGGCAAGCTCCGCTGTGGCGGCTCGCACTTCTTGGGAGAGGGCGTTATAAGGTGCGCCATACTCATTCAGACAGCGGGCAATCTGGTTCAAGTTGCCGCCGATTTTCCCGTATTCGGCTGTGAGTTTCCCAACGGCAGAAAGCAGTTCATCATTGACCGGGGAAACGGTGATAACCGGGCGTATGCTTGACTTAATAAGGGCTTGCCGGATAAACTCGGCTTGGCTCATTTTGCAGAGGGTGACACGCTCGGAAAACTCGGCGTATTCTTCCTCGGTCAAGCGTGTCTTGATTACCCGGTGGCGGTGGGGCGTGTTGTATCTTTTCATGGCTTTCAGCTCCTTTCTTTTTATGGTTTGCCCTCTCACCAATAGGAGAAAAACAGGGGGCAAAGCGGAAGTGTTTTTTGAAAAATCCGAAAATATTTTTTCGGGGATTTTTCAAGCGGCGCAAGCCGCAAAAAGGCGGGCTTGGGGTGGCAACCCCAACAAGATTCCCATAGGACAAAATGAGCGATTAGCGAAATTTGGTACTGTGGTAGAATCTTGCTCTAAGAAAGTGACGGCTTCCTCTGTGTGGGCTTTTGCTGATACCTCCGGTGGGCGGGGCGTGGATTCTGCCAGCTATGCGGCGGGATTTCTCCCTCTATTACTTACTACGCACGGCAAGGCAAATCTGGCAAAGTTCCCCGGAATTTCTTTTCGTGTTTTCGTAACAGAATTTGACAAAAACGGAAGAATCAGTTCCGTTTTGCAGTGATATACGGACGGTTTCAAAAAATGCCAAACTTTCCGGCAATTATTTTTCCCCTTACTACCTACTACGGGAAAAAAGAAAATTTAGGCAATGTTTTCCAAAAGTATTTGAATTATTTTATTGCGGTGCAAAATCCGGCTTGGTTTTGGGCGCAAAAAAACAGGAAACCTTTTCTTGATTTCCTGTCTTTGGCTGCCGCTGATGGGCGGCGGTTATTCTGTTATCATTCCCCGGAAGCAAACTTGTAGCCCACGCCTAAAACGGTCTTTATGTAAGTGGGCTTGCCGCTGTCCGGCTCTATCTTTTTCCGTAGATTGCATATCACATTTGCCACGTTTGACTGGCAGCTTTCGCTTTCCAGGCTCCACACGGCTTCAAAGATTTGCGCCTTTGTGAATACCCTCCCCGGACTGGTGGCAAGGCAGCAGAGTGCGCCGTACTCTAAACGTGTGAGGGGAATGTCTGTGCCGTTTTTTAATACCCGGCGTTGGTGCAATTTTATTTCCAATCCCGGAAAAGTAAGTACGGGGGAGTGGGGCGGCTGCATGGCTTCCAGCGGTATCATATCAGCAAGGGCGGCTATGGCTTTCTCAACCGCTTTTTCTTCTGTGTCGTTAAATATAAGCATGACTATTTTTGCGACAAATCTCACCTCCTGTTAGGTAGGCTGTCCGTCAAAGCGGAACTGGAACAGGGCAGCGATAAGCCGCCGTTTAATGTTGTCCTCTGTGTCCTTGTTGACCTGTCCGTTTTCAAGGGAAGCAAGCCGGATTCGCTTGCTGTAATGCCGCAAAACCTCGTCAATGGCTTCCGGCTCTCCGCTGGTCGCCCGGACAATGGTTTCATACGGTACAAGTTTAGGATTCCTCATGGAAAAGCACCTCCATTTCTTCATGCAGCATTTGCAAGGCACTGTGTATGTGATGCCACGCCGTACTCCGGCAGCGTCCGTACAGTTCCCCGATTTCCTGCTGTGTGTAACGCCCGAAAAAATAAAGGTAAATGATTTCCCTCTTTTTCTCTGGCAGAGAGGACAGGGCTTCGGCAAGATTTCCATTTGTGAGGATAACCCTCTGACCGCATATCGTAACAGGGTATTGCTTGTAAGGGTCTATGAAATATGTGTTTGACGTACAAAATGGATAAAACTTTTCTTCTGTGAGATATTCAAAGGATATTTCCCTTTGCCGCCGTTTATCCCTGTCACGCCATGCGTTGATTGCTGCATAGTGTGTGACAACTCTGCAAAAGGCATTAAAGGTGTACTCGATATGCTCCTTATATGCTTCTGTGCAAGGCATAAATAGTTCCCCCTTTCTCCCACATAATACGGCGTATGGTTTATAAGACACTTGTTATTTCAAGGTTTCTACTGTGAATGAAGCAGAATTGCCCGAATTATTATCCCGTAAAAGTTTTTGTGCTTCCGCTTCGGAAATTTCCTTAATCTCCATAACTCCATTTTCACTATTTTCAGCAATGGAAAGATATATACTGCCACTGTTATTAAAATAGATGATGGGTTTTTTAGTATCAATGAATATACCAATTATCTGGTCGTTGTAGTACCAATACCCATCTTTTGGGTGATAAACTATGCCATAGGATTCATAATCTTGGAGCGTATTCATGTTTTCTGTCTTATCTCCAGATTCCATGCTGTAAGATTCATGATTTCTAATCATATCTCCATTTTCTGTAGAAGTGCCAGCGGGCATTGATTTAAGTCCTGAATTTTCATACTTTTCTGTATGCCTGTCATAAACTTCTTTTGTGCATTCCCGAATACCAATAAGTTTATCGTTTGTATCCCGTTCCGCTTCAATATCCACTGTTCCCGTAAAGAAATTGGTAAAACTTGCGCCGCCCACTGGGTCATTAAAAAATCGGACAACATTTCCCTTGTAAGTGTAGCACTTGCTATTCTTATCATAAATCAATCCATATTCTTCATATATCCCATAGTCAATATTACCGCCGGGCAGTTCTGCCGCCGTATCGTAATCTGAAGCATTCTCGGAAGCATGTATTGGTTTGTACTCCTGTTCTTCAAAAATTGGATTATTATTAGCTTGGGCGGAAGTTGCAAATGCTGTAGCTACCCCGACAACAATCAGACACGCCAGTACCAGCGAAAAAATAGTTGTTTTTTTTGTTTTCATAATAGCAGTTATCCTTTCTTCGATAGCATTTTTACTAAAGCTGTTACAAAATGGCAATAGCCCACTTTTCGTTGCTTCCATGTTGATAAGCATTAGCGAATAGGCAGATTTTGATTTTTCTCCAAATTGTCGTATGACGCTTTCATCACAAGCCAGTTCTATATCACGGTTAAAAAGAATATACATCACCCACACAAAGGGGTTGAACCAATGAATACAAAGGGCAAGTGTCGCAATCAGCTTTGTTACAGTATCATAGCGATAAATATGCACATATTCATGTGAGAGGACATATTGCAGTTGTTTTTCATTTTTCCAGTCCATTTTTTTCGGCACCAAAATAACAGGACGGAAAATGCCATAAGTTAATGGGGCGGAAATCCTATCAGATTGCTTTACCAAAATTGGACGTTTCAATGGGCGTTCCGCCAGCCACTTTTCTACATAATGGTTGTGGACGGGTAAAGCTGTCCGAAATTCAATCAGACAACGCAAATAGGATATTACAAAAAACAATGCGATAAGTATTATTCCTGCACACCATACAATAAACCACATGGAAACAGATGATAAAATATTCTCTGGCGGCTGTTCTGCTCCCTGTGTCGTAACAAACAGCCCTTGCATAGTGGGAATGTTGTAATCTGTTCCAGCTTCCGGCAATGTTGTAGAAGATATGCTATGAGTTACCAACGTATAAACACTAAACATTGACGGAATCGAAAACGGGATAAGCAGTCTTAATATCACCAATTCCCATAAAACAAGAAAAGTCTTTTTCGGCAGTTTATTGATTGCCACCGCACGGATAATCACTACCGCAGTAATGAAAGCAGCCCCCGAAAAGCTCATTTGCAGTAAATTCATTTACACCACCTCATTCCAAATCTTCCACAATCTGCTTGAGCTTCTGAATCTGTTCAGCGGAAAGCTTTTTTCTGCCTAACAGGGCTGCAAACAGTTTGTCAACTGAACCGTCATAAATCTTGTCAACCAATTCTTTTGTTTCCGCTTCCTGTACTTCTTCTTTGGGAATAAGGGCATGGCACATGAAATTAGGCTCGGAACGTTCAATCGCCCCTTTTTTGATACACCTTTTTATCAGTGTGTAGGTAGTATTCATGTTCCAGCCAATTTCTTTTTTCAGAACGTCGGATATGTGTTTTGCAGTGGTGTCGCCCTCGTTCCAAAGCACACACATTACTTTCAATTCTGAATCGAAAAGTTTAATATCCATTTGTTTCCTCCTTTCCACAAGACCGCAGTAGTTTCTGCTTGATTACACATTACACCTTTCTTAATCGGTTGTCAACACTACCGCAGTAGTGTTAAGAAAAAATTCATAATTTATTTTCTTGAATAGATAATGAAATGAGAGGGCTTCCGCAGCAGTCGGCACTGTGCGTAATGTGCATAACTTGCTATCTTATGGAGTTGTGGGAAAGTCCGTTTGCAGAATGTGGGAAAGCTGCTCTTTAGCTTTTCCATGTTCTGTGAACGGACTTTTCCATAACGGAATAGCAAGTTATACACATTTCCATGGTGCTTGTCGTTTGCTCTTTGGTTCGGAATAGTGTGGTGCTGGCGGTCTATCTCTTGTTTTCGGTTGTTTGCTTCTTTACTGTACATGAGCATTTTTGCATGGTATCCACCACAAAACCGCCTTAACCAACAAAACGAAAACAAAAAAATGCAAGTTTCTATGCCTTTCCCAATCATAACTCCAGACAATAAAAGAAAAACTGTTAGCATTACATTTTCAATCAATATTTTCAAACCATATTCATAGATCTCTTGATCTGATTCATCAATAACTTTACTTTCAATAAAAAAACGGACTATTCTAGCAGTAATCTTTCTCATCTAACCTCTTTCCTTACTACTAAAATAGTCACATTTTGTTTATTTCTCAATATACCTGGCACACTTTGCCTGTTTTTGGCACACTTTATACACACGCACAAATATTTACCATTATAATTTTTCATAAACACTTTTGTACAGATAACTGTCACGTTTCAAACGAAACATAAATAAGAATTGCTTCAATACACCAGCTAATTCCTAAAATAATACGGTGGTTCATAATATAGTAACCAACCAAAAACGGCATAGGCTGAAACACTACATACAAGGTAAATCCGTATGACCAATATATTAATGCAATTAAAAATACAATTGTAAATATTTTTATCAATGCTTTATATTTCCTATTATTTATTTGCAGTTTTACGCCATGTTCCTTTAAATAAGGATTTGCAAGCCTTAATAATATGTAACATAAAATTCCCCACCATAATGGTGCCAACAAAAATAATTTTACCGAAAATAATTTCACAGAACCACTCAGTCCTACTATGCTCGATATCCAGGTATCATCCAATGGACTTGTGCTTCCTTGTGGGGCGAGTGGAAGGTTTGAACGATAAACCCATCCCATTCTCCCAATAACAACGTTCCCAACTTATGTTCAAATTGCGTAAGATAACACAACCCACATGGAATTTCAAACAGAATATGTTCTGATTCCATGCGGGTTATTTTTATAAATTTATTTCGCAATTCCCATGTCCAGCAGTACCGCTGATGCTGCCCACCAGAGATGAAGAATGTACTGGTTCGCGCCACCCTGTTTACCGAACATGAATACCCAGGCATCCATGCTCATAAAGGCTGGTTTGCCCAGAATGAATACGGTTGGTATCGTTATGTATGCAAGTGGAAGAAATACTACTAAGAATGCTGCCATGCAAATGATTCTTGCAGTTTTATTTCTAAGAAACATTCCTCCTTCATGCTTTCCACGGATCAGCTGCATGATGACCAGTACTGCTGTAAAAAGAATCAAATCCATGGCAATCCATTGTCTGAAAGCAAACACTCTTGCTATTTGCGACAACGACAACAATGAAAATGGGAATACCGCTTCCTCCGGCATAGGCATTGTAGCATTCTGTGGAATCATCAGATACAGGATTGCTGCTACCAGCAGGAAAATAATTCTTTTGGTTAATGGTTTGCTTGTGTTTGTTGCCATAGAAAATCCCCCTTTAAAGTTTATTTTGCCAGGGTGTGCGTAAATGCACAACCAACTGTGCCATCTTTATAAATCAAATTAAAACTATATTGTACAAGTCCTCTATACTGATCTGAATAGCTGCCGCACATTACAGGTACCCACGATGATGGTGTATTCACACCTGTTGTTCCCCATGGGACACTCTGGGAATCAACCACCTGATTGTATTTTCCGCTATTTTTTCCAATACCAACGCACACAATTCTGGCATTCGGTGTTCCGATACCATATAAATATCCGCCAGAGGAAGATGATTCCGGATTTCTGTTTTTCGTAATTGCAACATTGTTAATCAAAACATACTCATCATTTGAAGATATTGTGTATCGGATAATGCTTGTTGCTGTCAGATATTTTCTCGGATCTAAGTAAGTATCTGTCGCTGTCCCTCTTGCTCTCGCACCGCTTACATATTCTTCATTATATACTTTTCCTTCTTCAGTTACTGGAATATAGTAAGTTGCACTCTCTATTGTATCTTCATATTGTACACCACTTCGTGCTGTTTTGCCAGCAATTTCAGACTCGATCACAACCGGAACTGTAATCAATTTGTCTCCGATATAAATATCTGCAAATTCAACCTGTTCGCTTGGAACTTGATTTGTTTTTCAGCATATCGATTTTTTAATAAATCTGTTAACATTCCTTGTCTGTATAATCTGCTTAAATAATATGCATCTTTTAGATACCGCATTTCCAATTCAATTTCTTTTCGTTTTTCATAAACGCAGGTTAAATTGGCTAGAATTTTACATGCGGTATCTCCTCTCATACATTCGATTGTAAACTTCATACCTTCCTTTGCAATCTGTTCTGACAGCTCTAATTCATTATTATCTTCGAGAATTGCCGCGTAACAGACATATAGTAATATCCCCTGTACTACATGTCCGCGCAATGTACTTTCATTTTTATGATATTGTTTTAATACTTCTGCATATATTTCACATGCACTGTCATATTTTCCCATTGCCGCAAATGTTCTGGCAATCTGGTTCATTATTGCAAATTCTGTTCGAAACGGTATTCTGTATATTCTTTTTCCAGATGGAAGAGGCGGCATCGTTATTGCAAGTATTTTTCGCCATTCTTCAATTGCTTCTTGGTTGGAAATTCGCCCGTTCCGCAACTTTTCCGTAATTCTGGCTCTTTCCAAATATTGCTTATTAACCGGTATTTTTTTATCAAGTTCTGACTCGATTCTTTCAAATAGCATCTCTGCTTCCTGACGTTTTTCATTCCCAATCAGGCGATTATAATCTCTCACCCATCCATACACTTCATAATGCTCTGACTCTATGAATCCGTAGTATCTCTCACGCTCAATCCCAAGTTTTTTCCACAACCGATACAGCTTCTTCTGATTTGGTGTTCTCCCGGATTCAATTCTGGATACAGTCTCCCATGCACAGATGTCTTCGCTCATCTCATACTGTGTAACTCCTTTTTCTTCCCGCAGATTTTTCAGAAAATAATTGCTGAT
>OGXE01003498.1_pt1 | contig 10500 bp, 8 predicted proteins | sample 1576181 | NCBI WGS metagenome assembly OGXE01 (sample SAMEA3541478, study PRJEB24748) | human gut metagenome | biome: human gut; feature: human-associated habitat; material: faeces | place: China | collected 2012 | reverse complement strand
AGAAAGAAAAAAGGAGGTTATAAGAAAAAAGAGTGTTCAAAAAAAGAAAATATTATAAAATCAAAAAAAGGTCAATCTGTGGGAATAATAAAGAAAGAAGATATAAGGAGAATATTAAGTTATTTTGAAAAAGAAGGAGATATAGAAATTTTAACAATAATTATAGTTGCTTTGAATACAGGACTTAGAATATCTGATGTTCTTGAGCTTACTTTTGAAGAGTTAGCATTAGAAAAATTAATAGAAAAGAAAACATCAAAGTTTAAACATCTTTACTTTAATACAGCATCTACAAAAGCAATAGAAAGAATAAAAAAATATTACAAAAGTAAAAATATTGAGAATTACGATAAAGGATATATTTTCAAGTCATTTCGTGATTTGGAAAAGCCATTCTCGTATCAAACTTTTAGTTACTATATTCAAAAAGTAAGAGAAAAGCTTAATATCACTTATCCTTTTCATTCGCATTCTTTTAGAAAGACTTGGGCAAGATCAGTTTATGAAAACAGTAAAAAGAATATAGGACTTGTAATGATTTTATTAAATCATAGTGTTGAAGCAGTAACTTTAAGGTATATAGGAATAGAAGATGATGACATAAGAAGAGCTTATGAAAGTACTTCTTTTGGTTATAGATAATTATCAATTATAAAGGCCTATGAAATTTCATAGGCCAAACTTCTTAATAATTTTTCTGATTGAGATTTTTTTAAAGAATGGATGGTGCAATTGTATTCCTCTTTCAAAACCCTAGTAATATCAATATTATTCTGTATACTAAGTTTTAGTAGCTTTAACTTTTCTTCATCAGAAATAGTGCTTTCTCTGTTTTGATTATTGTCTTTTATAAAGAGTTCATAGCCTCTTTTTTCTAATTCTTTTTTTTCTATTTCAGATAAGAGTTTATAATGAGAAAGATATCCTAAAATAATTTTGGGATCTTCCATTTGTATTTTAAGTTTCTCAAGTAAGGCTGCCTTTCTAATCATTAAAAAAAGTATTTTTTTCCTTGAAAATTCAGGATGTTTTTCATAAAAAGATTCATTTTCTTTTGCTAATAGTTCACTTCCTACTTGGAAGAATTCTTTCTTTTTACTGTCATCTAAAAGAAGATATTTTTCAAGATATGCAACTATCTTTTCCTGAGATTCTTCTAGAAGGTCTGCTATAGAAAAAAGAGTTCCAACTTTTATTAGTTTTATTTTTCTCTGCTGTCTTTTTTTCAAAGAGTATTTCTTTTTTAAAGCTCTTAAACTTTTCTGTTTTTTGTAAATTTTTTCATCCAGATTATAACTCAAACTCATAAGTTCTTCCTCTCTTTCTAGATTCTTCAGCCTCATCTTTTATTATAATTCTACCAGATTCTACTACTTTTAATTTCTTTAAAGGCTGCTCTTTAACAGGTCTTCTAGGCTTAATTCTAATGATTCCAATGCCTTTACCTTTTAGGTTTTTAAGTATTTTAAAGCCTACTTTAAGTTCTCTCCTTTTCTCTCTAAGTTTTATTAAAGTATTCATATTTTTTTCTTGGAAAAGTCGTTTTTCAGCCTGGAACATCTCATCAGTTATCTTGAATTTAAACTCAAATCTTCTTTTGTTCATTTCATTTTCTTCTAAGTATTTAGAAGTGTATTCATATGCATTTCCACTTTCTAATTCCTTCTTGTAAGAAGCAATTTCCCTTAGTATTTCAGAGTATTTTCCATCAGTATATTTATCTAAAATAGAAATTCTTATTCTTTCATCTGTAGGCTGGTTGTCAGCTAATTTTTTCTGTAAAGCTTCTATCTCTTTTTGAGTTTCTAAGATATATTTTTTTGTATTTTTAAAGAACTCTTTCCTGTCACTTTCAGATAGCTTTGGTAAATTAAAAGGCTGTAGCTTCGATGGCTTGTTAAAGGCTTTTTCATATTCATCTTTAAAAACAGAAAGCTTAGTATTGTACTTAAATCTTTCAAAATAACTAGAGTCATTTTTAATATGATATTCATCATATAGCATAGCTTCTCTTTCAAGAAGATTGATCTTATTAACCTTTTTAAGCTCCCTCATCATAAGAAAACTTAAGTTCAATTTTCCAGCGATATCATCCTGTTCCTGTCTTAATTTCTTGTATTCTTCACGATGCTCTTTAAGCTTTTCATCTGTTTTTTCTCTAATATTATTTTCCATATCAAAAGATCTGAAATATCTATTTTCATCAAAGATTTTTTGCTCTAAATTAAAATGTTCATCAAGACTTTCTATACTAGGAAGTTTCTCTTTCATCCTGTTAAGTTCATTATATCTTTCTGCAATTTTAGAATCCATTTCAGCATAAATTTCCTGTTTAATATCTTTATCAAGATACTCTTTTTTATATGTTAAAACCTTAGCATCAATCTTTTCTTTTTGTACTTTAAGATCTTCTATATACTCTTTAGTTTCAGCTAAAAATATCTTACTTCTCTCATAATTTTGAGGAGAGCTTTCAAGATAAAAATCTCTAAAATTATTATTTCTTAAGAATTTTAAATCCTTAAATATTTCTTCTTTTTCATGGGCATACTTATCCTTAATATTCTCTTTCATATTAGATAATTTATTCTGAAAATACTCATTACTTGATAGATCTTTAAAGTAATTTTGAAGCTCTTCTTTTTCAGCCTCAAGTTGAGAATTAAATTTCTTCGGATACTTCTCTTTAAATGCATTTAACTCTTTAAATCTGTCTTCTTTTTTAGAGTATTCTCCATGAGTCAAAACATTCAAAGCACGACTTTCAATGTCTGCATCTGAAATAGAATTTATCTGTTTTATTCTAGCTTCTTTCTTATGTAATAGAACTCTGTTTTCAAGAGATGTTACAAAAATATTTTGGAAATTAAGTGTATCTTCTAACTGATTTCTAAGCACTTCAAAATTAGAAGAAACATATTCCTTTCCTCCAATCTCACACATTCCTCTTAAAAATCTATCTCTTGCTTTTGAGTTCTCTTCTTCAAAATTTTCGCACTTTAATTTAAATTCTTTCTCTTTAATTTCTTTGATTTTTTTCGCATAATTAAAAAATTCTAAAGCCTTTTCCTTGTCATTTGAATCAGGACAAAAGTCAATATATGACTTCTCTAAATGAATAGGAGGTCTGTCTAATAATTCCGCTTTTAAATAATTTTCTTCAAGTAAAGAATCGAGTCTTTGAGCATATAAAGATCTACATGAAATCTTTTCAAGACCCTTCTCCTGAAGCTTCTCATTTGCAATTCTCTCCCAAGTTTGACGGATGTAATACAGCTTAGAATATGCAGTCCACTCATCAGTTTTTTCACAGCCACCAAGATGAGGATTTTTTCTATTAAATCTCTTAAAAAATTCTTTTGGATCTCTCTCAATACCATCAAGTTTTCTTTCAGAAAACATAATATGGCAGTGAATATTCTGAATAGATTGAGCACCACTTGGTTTAGAATGAACTGCCATAGAATAGACAAACTTGTCACCGAAAAGTTCTTCAGCAAACCTTGCAGCAAGTTCAATATTCTCTTCATCAGAAAATTCAGTAGGAAGCGAAAAATCTATAGTACGAAATGTATTTGCATTTGCTCTTTCATAATTTTCACAACTTTCCCAGAACAGTTTAGGATCTTCAGAAGCAAAGTCAGGCATATTTATATTCTGGCCAAAAAGAAAGTCATCATACTTAGAATCTTTTTCCCAAGAAAAGTCATTTACTCTAAGAGTATATTCATATCTATATACAGCACTTCTACCTCTATCAGGTTCAACTCTAAGATTATAAATAGCCATTTTCTCACCTCCTAAAAATCACTCGCAAGAGTTCGAAAAATAAACTTCATGTAAGTGAAGTTATTTTAAAGCACGAAGCAGTTTCTGAAAGAAACTCCTAATCGTGAACTGTTCCAGTTTTTATTTTATTATACTTTATATTTTTGTACTTTTCAATATTTTTTGCACATAAAATGTAGCTATAAAACTTTTTTTGAATAAAACTATTGATTTTTACACAAATATAGGGTATACTTCTGGCAAGAACTTCATATATTTTTCAAAAAATATATGAAGTTTATATAATATATGTAAATATAAGTAGAAAAGTAAAAAATAATAAGTATAAATTCTTCATTTTTATTTTATATCTTTTTGGGCAAAAATTAAAGAAATATTTATCTTTTTGGGCAAGGATTTTAATTTTTCTTTAGGCTTTTTAATGCTTAACAATTTATACTATATGTGCTAATAAATATAGTTAAATTTTGGAGAAATAAAAATATGGAAGAATTTATAAAAGAATTAGGAAAAACTTTTCTTAAAGCAAGAAATGAAAATAAATGGTCTTTAACTCAGGTAAAGATAAAAATAGAAGCTATTCCTCCTAAAAAGGAATTTAGTATCAGTGAAATAGGTAGAGTTGAAAGAGGAGAGAGAAAAGATCCGAATCCTGCTTTATTAGCAAGACTATGTAAAATTTATAAGATGGATGTAGTAAGTATCTTTAGAAGATTAGGATACTTATATGATGATAATTTAGATAATCTTGTTTTATATGACAAAGAAGATTATATTAATACTTTTGATAATATTGTAGATGCAATGGATTTTTCTGGCTTCAAAAATGAGAAATTTTCTTTACTTGATAAAGAAATTATGGAAAATCCACTTAATTTAGTAAGAGTTTTTATAAAAAATGAAGATGTTCCAACTGAACTCTCTGATACAGTGTGGGTTCTTATAGATAGAGGAGCAGAAGTTTCAGATGGAGAAATAGGTGTATTTCTATATCAGGATAAATATCTAATCAGAAAGAAAGTAATATCAACAGATGGAGGAATTACTCTTATTGGAAAAGATAATAAAATAACAGTGATAAGAAATACTACTCAATACAAAGAACTTGGAAAAATAATAAAGGGATTAAAATCTTTTTAGAATTGAGGCAACTATATTATTTATAACATATAAGGTTGTGAGTAAAATGGATTTGAGAATTTTAGAAATAAAAGATTTTATAAAAGTTACAGAGAAAGAAGAATTTTTGAATAATATTCAATATAAATATTATTTTAAAATTAAGAAAAAAGTAATATTTTTCAATGATAAAATTTTTAAAATTCTAAATGATAATAACATACAAGTTCATTTGAAAGGAAACTTTATAAAAGATGTAGAAAATTTAGATAAATATTTTGACAGGATAATGAATTTTAAGGGATATAACGAAGATATCTATAGATGTCGGAAGAAAGAAACAGATTTCTTTTACCTTACAGATTATCATCAAGTTAAGAAGTATGGACATGAACTGTATGCTAAGGAGCAACAGTTCATTTTTAATTTCAAAGATAATTTAGATACTGAAAAATATGCTCAAATTTTTTCTGATGTGATAAAAACATTATTTTATAAAGTCGTTCCTAAAAAAGAAATTAACGAGTTTCTAAAAACTATAACTATTATTCCTGTCCCATCGTCGACAAAAAAATCTTATGAAAAGCGATACAAATTACTTTGCAAGTTAATTTCTGAGAAAACAGGAGTAGTTAATGGATATGATTTTATTGAAATCCTTTATGATACAAAGCCTAAGCATGCAAGTAAATCAAGAGAAAAAGACTATAGACATTTTTTATTGGACCGTAAGAAAATTCCTAAGCCTCATAGAGTAATTTTAATAGATGATGTGGTAACAACAGGAGAATCTATAAGTTACTTAAGGAGAAAAATACTTGATATAAATAATTTTAGATTTGGAGATTGTAAACCTATTCCAGATATGTTTGCAGTGGCTATAGTACTTGGAAAAACAGTTATTCCAAGAGAAAAAAGCAAAATAGAGAAAATTGATAAAGATAGTTTTTCTATAAGGGATTTGGAATTATATAGGTTTAAAAAGAGTTACAGGGATAGCAGATATGAAAGTAAACTATCAAGTACAAGAAAAGAGATTATAGGAAAAATAGTTTACTCATAATTTTTTGAAAATACCCCCTTCGTAAAAGAAGGGGGTATTCTTTAAATTTTGAGAAGTCTTAGTATTACATGTAGAAAATATTATCTTTGTAATCTTTAAAGATTTTACTATTTTTTTCGTCTCCGCCATCTAAGTTTGCACTGTAGAATATTGGAGGAGTAATATTTAATTTTAATAGTTCTTCAACTACTCCACAAATAATAGAGTTTACTATAGTAGCTCCAACCACAGTTGAACTAGGTGCTACTTTTTGTTCTAATCCATCATAAGAAATACAAGCATCTCCTATTTCTCCATGATTATCAATAACTATATCAGCTAATTCAAATAATCTCTTATCTCCATTTAGAGTTCTAGCTTTTACAGTTTTTGAATATTTAACGTTTGTTATTGCTAAAATTATGGCACCTTTTTTCTTTGCTTCGTTAACAAAGTCTAACATAACAGGATTTCTACCAGAAACAGAGTGACATATTACTATATCTCCCTCTTTAATATTAGTTTTTTTAGCAATTTCAGTTCCATATCCAGGTAAACGTTCCATTACAGAAGTAAATGTTACTGGACGAGTATTTAACATTATAGAAGATTCTAGAATAGGATTAATTATAGCTAATCCTCCTGCTCTATAGAATACCTCTTCAGATAGAATTCCTGCATGAGAAGCTCCAAAAATAAAAATACTTTTTTTATTTTTTATTTTTTCTGTAATTAAAGATATAGCTTTTTCTAAAGAATCTTTTTCTTCAGTAAAGACTTCCTGTAATAATTTTTGAATATAATTAAAATACTCTAAATATTTTTTCATAATTATCCTTTCTAAATAACATTTGCAATTGCATTAGCAATAATTCCCCATAAAGATAGGTCATTACCACCGAATATTAAGATCCAGTTGAATATTGTATTTGAGAATACTCCAACAGAAATTCCTAATATTACTACCATAACAAATGAAGCAACTAATGTTCCTATGATAGTTCCTCTTAAACCACCTTGTCCTTCTGCTATAACAGCAGCAGTACCACATTCAAAAAAGCTTGTGATAATTAAAGGAATTAAGATAACACTGAATAAATGGAATTTTGCTGCAAGAATTATAAAGAAAGTTGAACTTAGCATAGCTGTTATAAATCCTATAAGAACAGCATTTGGTTTATAACTGAAAATTATAGGACAGTCTAATGCAGGAACAGCATTTGGAACTAATTTCATAGCAATTCCTTGGAATGCAGGTAATAATTGGTTTATTATCATTCTAACTCCACTTAACATTATTGTTAGACCTGCACCAAACATTAAACCTTGATTTGCAGCATATAGAATTAAACCTTGTTCTCCAGTTACTAAGCTGTCTTTAAATATAACTCCTAGTACTAAGAACATTATAAATATAACAATTCCACCTGTAATTGCAATTTCTCTAAAAAATGAAAGACTTTTAGGAATTTTTATATCTTCTGTAGACTTTGATTTATCTCCACAATATCTTGCTACAATTCCAGCAACTAAAGCTAAAATACCTGCAGGATGTCCTAAAGTGAAAGAATCAGTTTCAGTAACTGCTTTAACAAAAGGTTTTAGTAAATAAGGAATTACAGACCAATATATTGCAGATAAAACAGCACTGAATACGATTAATTTTGTTCCAGTGAAGTTATTTTCAACTCCTACTGCAGTAAAGATAAAAGGAATCCACCATAAGAAATGTCCTGTTAAGAATATATTTTTTAATGGTGTAAATCTTGCTATTAAAATATGAAGAATAAATCCAAACAGCATTGCAATTCCAATCATTCCACCATAATTAGTTGTGAATGTTTGATCGTTAAAACCAGCTTCCACAACAGCTCCTAATGCTGTTTGAATAGTTTGGTTTACAGGTACAATAGCTCCGACTAAGATTCCTACTCCTTGTTGAAGAATAAACATTCCTAGTGCAGCAAGTAAACTTCCTTTTATAATATCATCTATTTTTTTCTTTTGTAGACATAGTCCTAACATTGCAACCCCACCTAATAATATTGGTGGATTTCTTAAAATATTATTTATAATAAACTCTAGACCCATTTTGCCCTCCTTCTAATTGAGTATTTGATTATTTATTTTCTAAAAAACTTTCTAATCCAGCTTTTACTTCTTCAGCATCCATGTATCTCTTTATAGGAATTACAGGAACTCTTACACTTGTTTTTAAGTTTTCAGCTAACTCAAAAGAAGTAAATATTACATCACAAGTCATTCCTTGAGCTGTTGAAACATCAGTATTTTCTACTTCTGCTTCAATTCCTTTAAGGCTTAAAACCTTTTCAATTGTCATTTTTAAAACCATTGATGACCCAACTCCAAAACCACATACTGCTAAAATTTTCATTTGTATCCTCCTTAAATTTTCATATTTTTATTAATTTAAATTTTCTAATATTTCATTTTCTGTTTTACTATTTAAAACTCTATTTAATTTTTCATCATCTTGTAACATATTTACAAGTTCTGTTATCATATCTATATGAGAATTTGAGTCTTTTGCTGCTAGTATAAAGATTAATCTAATACTAGAATTTTCTCCAAAATCAACTCCTTCATCAAGTTTTAATAAACTTATTCCAGTTTTTTTAACTCCATCTTCAGGTCTTGAATGTGGCATAGCAACATCATCAGATAAGATAATATATGGTCCTAATTTCTCTACGTTTTCAATCATTTTACCTATATATTTATCTTCAATGTATTCTTTTTCCAAAAGCTTTTGGGCTGCTGTTCTAATTGCTTGTCTCCAATCAGGAATTTTTTCTTTTAAAGTAATATTTCCAATCAAAGAATCTTTTAACATTTAACTTCCTCCTAAATTTTAATTTTATGTTATTATTCTATAATTTATTTTTTTGTTTTACAATTGTCATATTTGTTCAATTTCAAGTTTACATTTTTTGTAAAAAAAGAAGATAGTACTTTTCAGTAACTATCTTCCTAAATTATTTTTGAAAATGTATATATTTTAAGGCTTGCTTTACGCTTTTAGCTTTTAAAAGATTTTCGATTAAATTATAGTTTGTAACTAATTCTGTTAAATCAGCCAAAGCACTAATATGTTCTTTGTTATCCAAAGAAGAAAATGCAAGTATTATTTGTACTTTATTATCATTTGGAAAAAAAACAGGTTTTTTTAAAGTAACTAATCCCATTCCTGTTCTTATAACAGATTCATCACTTTGAGAATGTGGAATAGCTAGATTATCATTTATGACAACATAAGGACCAAATTTATTTATATTTTCTATCATAGAATTAACATATTCAGCTTTTGTAATCTTATTCTTTACCAAAATATTACCAGCTATTTCAACTGCTTCTTCCCAAGTTTTAGCTTCTTGGTTAAGTAAAATATTTTCTCCATGTAAGAAATCAGATAATTTATATTCATTTTCTTCTGTATCGTTAATAAGTCTTTGCTCAAAATAGATATTCAATTTCTTTATAAGATTTTCTTTATTTTCTATTTTACAATTTTCTTCAATTATACTCATCAGCTCTGACAGCATATATCTTTTTCTTTGTTTTGAAAGAGAGTATTTATCAAGATTATTAATATCTTCCTGAGTTAAAATTGATTTTACTTTAACAACAGGAATAGAAATATCACTTTCTATTTCCACTGTACTTATTATTAAATCAACATTTTCTTTTTGTAAAGTTTTTTCTAAAAGATATCTGGGAATAGTTTTTATAATATTTATGGTATAAATTTCTTTTAATTGCTGAACTAATAAACTAGAAGTTCCATATCCATATCCGCATACAACTAAAACTCTTTTTAAATTTTTTCTTTTATATTTATTCCTATCTATCGCAGCTTTAAAATATATTGCTAAAAAAGCAACTTCGTCATTAGAAAACTCTATTCCTAAATACTTTTCAATATCTTTTAAAGAATTTTTTGTGTTGTAAAATATATTTGGATAGCTGTTTAATACTTCTAAAAAAATAGAATTTTCTAGTCTGATTTTATTTTGCAGTCTATAAATAGTAGGCTTTATATGATTTAAAATTCCTTCTAAAAGTAGTTTATCTTTAGAAATATCAACATCTATTTTCTTATTAAAATTATTTATAAATTTTTTTACAAGAATATCTATTTCGATCCAGTTATTATAATAAGACTTTTCAAAGTTATAAGTATGGCTTCCTAAAAAATAGTCAGTAATTTGCAATATTTCATTTTCTTCTAAAATAATATCATAAGAAGATTCTAAGATACTTTTAGCTTTTAATATGGTATTATATTCATCAGTTTCTTTTAAAAACTGCTTGTTTGCTATTTTTTCCAATATTTTGCCTTGTTTTATTCTGATAATAGCTATTATTAAATAAATAGCTATTATATTATAAGCCTCATCAGATATAATTTTATTCAATAATTTTTGTATATAATTAATAAAATTTTTTATAATATTTATATCAATGCATTTAATGTATTCTTCTACTATAAGTTCTTTTTTTGTTTTTAAATCTGTATTAGAATAAAAAAT
>OGXE01003488.1_pt1 | contig 10528 bp, 7 predicted proteins | sample 1576181 | NCBI WGS metagenome assembly OGXE01 (sample SAMEA3541478, study PRJEB24748) | human gut metagenome | biome: human gut; feature: human-associated habitat; material: faeces | place: China | collected 2012 | reverse complement strand
GCAAAGGTTTCCCGAAAGACTTGCCCGCCGTATACTTTGAACGCGGAAAATGGAAACTGGATACGGACAAGTATGCACGCGAACTCTTCACCATTGCCAAAACACTGAAAGAGAATCCGGAAGTACAGATTGACATCTGCGGCTATGCCGACCATACGGGCGGAGAAGCCATAAACAAGAAAGTGACGCTGAAACGTGCCGAAGCCTTGAAGAAGTTCCTCGTGAAAGTGGGTATAGAACCCGAAAGACTGCATACGTATGGTCTGGGCAAGGATATGACCATTGAAAAGGAACTGCGCTACACCGAAAAGGCACGCCGCGGCGAAGTGAAAGAAAAAGAATAGTCCTAACCTACTTTATAGGTAATTAAAATAGTCTGTGTCAGCAAAGTTTTATTTTATTCTTTGCTGACACAGTTTTATTTACGCCATTATTCTACATCATTATGTAAATAAAAAGTTGTTTTTTATTATTTTAGTTAGTAACTTTGCCGCGCATTAGAACTTATCCATTTTACCTGTTCCACGTAATTTCCAATGTGACAGGCAATAGCGTAGCATGCTCTACAAAGAACAACACTTCATATAAACATATTATTCTTTTATTTTATACAATTGAAGTAATTAATAACTACTTTGAAATAATGAAACATTTTTTTAGTCTAAGACCTTGGATATTGGCAGCGGTAGTTCTTGCTTCGGCAGGGACTACCGTTGCCGCACAAGGCAAAATGGAGGCCTATCCGGCCAATGAGAAATGGTTTGTAAGCGGTTCGGTAGGAGCCGGAGTATACGTAGGCAATTATGACATGCACACGAAATTCGGAAACCGCATTTCCATTACGGGCGACGTAAGCGGCGGTAAATGGATTACCCCCGTATTAGGTGCCAGATTGCAGATAAGCGGAATGCACGCTTCGGGCGAAGCCATGAACGGAAGCAGCGAATCGTGGAATTTCATGATGTATCATGCCGACATCATGGTGGACGTGCTGAACTGGTGGTGCGGTGTGAACGAAGAACGTACATACAGCCTCATTCCGCTGGTGGGCGGCGGTGTGGCCAATGCCCCCGGACTGAATACCACCACAGGAGTGCTTACCGTAGGTGTGCTGAACCGCTTTAAGGTATCGGAACATTTGGACATCAATATCGAGCTAAAAGGTAATCTCGTAGGGGACAAGCTGGACGGATGCGCCAGCGGAAAGAAAGGGGAAGGTGCAGCCGCACTGACTGCCGGACTGACCTACAACTTCTGATATACAGAATATAGAACTAAACATTGACAACTGATGACAAATAGGACAAAGGTACTGTTTCTGTTTCTGGCTATGCTGGGCGCGATAAGCGTCCGAGCGTACGCCCAACAGAAAACCTCCGAAAAGATTTCGCCCAAAGAACGGTGGGCGTTTGAAACCAATGCAATGGACTGGCTGTTGCTGTTGCCGAATGCCAAAGTGGAATTTGACCTTTCAAGTTCTACCGACAACCGGTGGGTAGTGGGCATAGGCGCCAAATGGAACGGCAATGCCAAAATCAGTATGAACGAACGCATACAGATGAAAATCAACGATTACAGACTGGAAGTGAAAAGATATGCCAAACCTTCCTTTACCGTAAAGACGGGACAGTCCAAGATTCCCAAATTCTGGCGTACCTACTACTGGGGCTTCTATGCCGGATACAGCAAGTTTGCCGGAGCATGGAGCAAAGGCATCGCCGGCGATATGTTCCATGCCGGACTGACCGGCGGATGGCAGCTGCCCGTATACAAATGCAAACAGGGCGCAATAGACCTGGATCTGGGTCTGAGCGTGGGAGCAGCCTATGCCGAATATGACAAATATAAATATGAAGATAACCACCTGATACGTACAAAGAGCAGAGACAGGCATTTCCTGCCCTACCCCGTAGTGAGCGATATACGCGTAGGATTCGTGTACCGCTTCAGCTCTATCAGAAACAAGTACAGTCAAAGACAAAAATAAGAGATTCGTATGACAAAAGATTGTAAAAAGAAAAGTATATGGGCGAGGCTGATAGTGATAGCTGTACTGGCATGCACGGCAAGTAATGCGCAGGCACAGCTCATTGCCGGAAGAACAAACGCACTGCTTTGGGGAAACCTGACTCCGAACTTCTCGCTGGAACTGGTGACATCGAACCGGACCAGCGTTATGGCGGGAGCTTTCTACAGCCTTGACCAGAACCCGCTGGATTGCAGCATCAAAGGTGCGGAAGCGCAAGTGAGATACTGGGTGAGCGGACGGGCAATGGTGCAGAGCTTCATAGGCCTGGGCATACAGGGCATGAGGTATAACGCCACATTCTCGGATACACACCACTTCGGCGATGCCGTAGGCCCGGGAATGGTGTACGGATATGTACTGCCGCTGGGCAAACGCTTCAACATAGAATTCAGCGCCGGAATATCACTGATGTGGTACAGGGAGAAACGCTACGAGAAGGGATTGCCCGCACCGGGAGACTACAACACCACCGGACACAAGGTGATGCCCATGGGACTGGGAATTTCGTGTACTTACATTTTTAAATAATACGGAGAATGATTACTGAAAGATTGAAAATATGGATCCTGCTTCTGGTTGTGGCGGGATGCGGTACCGGCACTGCCCTGGCGCAGAAAATGGTGAAGGTATCGGGTACCGTATATAACATTGCCGAAAACCGGAAAGTGCCTTTCTCGGACGTGACGGTGGATGTGTATGCCGCCAAGACCGTAGCCGTGGGCGAGGACATGAAGAAGATACTGGACAGCAACGACCAGGAAAAAACATTGCTGCTGGACCAGGAAGGGAAAACAACCACCGACGAGAACGGGTATTATGAAATACTGGTTCCGGACAACGGTGCGCTGATTTTCAAAGTGGGACTCTCGCCCTCGGTATTGAAGGAAGTGAGACATCAGATGAAAATAGATGTGAGCATCGACGAGGGAGTGATGCTGGAGAGTGTGACCGTAACCGCCATGCGGCTGGTTCTGAAACCGGAACCGAAAGCGCCGAAGATGATCGGAAACATGCTGATTCCGTACAATACCTTCAAACTGCCTCCTTACTTCGGCAACCGCTTCTCGCGACTGATTATACAGCCGTACGTACTGGACTGCGAAACGAACGATACGGTAACCTTTGCACGCCCGTCCGTATACGACGGCAAGGAATATGCCCTGACGCAGGAACGCAAAATGGGCTATGACATGGACCGCGACCCGCTGCGTCCGTACATCAAAGCGGAGGCGCTGACTACAAGGGCCATGAACCTGGACTGGACGGATACCATCATCGTGCCCGACCCCAACCGGAACTACAGTTGCTTTGCCATCGTGAACCTGGAAGATTACAGCGCATCGAACTCCAGAACGTACCAAATCAATACGTGCCAGACCAAACGCCCGATGAAGTTCCTGCAATACAACCTCTTCTCGGAGCAGATGGATCCGTTGCAGCACAAGGAAAGGGCGCAGATAGAAAAAAGAAATACATCGGACAAGATACAACTGTCTTTCCTCATCAACTCCGACCAACTGACGGACACGCCTGAAAACAAACAAAGCCTTACCATGCTGAGAAACAAGCTGAAAGAGATAGCCGAATCTCCGGGTACGGTATTGAAGGAGTTTCACGTGGCAGGTACGGCTTCTCCGGACGGGCATTACAGCAGTAACCTGAGCCTTGCCGAAAGACGTATGCGCAAGATTGAACAGGAGATTACCTCCATATTGCCCCAATATACCCTGGAACGCGTTTACCGCAACCCGCATGCCGAAGTGGCTCCGTGGGAAGAAGTGGTGAAACTGCTGGAACGCGACGGTAAAAGCACGGAAGCCGGCAAGGTGAAAGAAATTCTGGCAAAGCATAAGGATATCGGAGCGCAGGGCAGAGCGCTGAAACAACTCGACTGGTACTCTACCGTCATCGTGCCTTATCTGGACGAGCTCCGCGTGGTGAACTATAACTGCCTCTACGAGATATACCGCGAACCGAATGACGAGGAAGTCATGGCACAATACAGGGAAAAAGGGCTGAAAGGCAGCTACACACGTTATGAGTACTGGAAGCTGTTCCAACTGATAACCGATGAAAAGGAACTGGAAGCTCTGTACCGCCGTGCCTACGAGGAATCACTGGAACAAAAGCATCCGTGGGCGCTTGCCGGCAACAACCTGGCGGCTTCTTACCTGGAGAGGGATACCGTGGATACTTCCATACTGGAACCGCTGATAGACCTGAGCATCCACTCCACCGACTATTCGCGCATGAATGCCGACGGAAGCCGTACGGAAATCGTGAACCGACTGGAAGTGGTGACCAACCAACTGTGCATGTACATCAAGAAGGGAGACTTCGAGCACGCCAGCGTATTGGTGAAGATTCTGCCGGAGGACAGCAAATTCGACCTGCTGAAAGCCTATACATGGGCTTTGGGCGGCTACTTCCAGGGCGGAACGACTCCGGAAGAGAAAGAACGTGCACACAAGACTTTTGAAACCATCAAGGCTTCATCGCCCCAGAACGAAGTGGTGATGTACATGGCGCTGGATAACCGCGCCGGCAACGCCGCCGCCAAGGCTTCGCTTGCCAAACTGCCGCAGGACAGCGCACTGACCTGGTATTTCAAAGCCACCTTGTCTGCCAGAGAGGGTGAGATAGAGTTCATGAATACGGTGATTGCCCTGTCCGAATGTTTCAAACGCGACAAGAGCTTCGTGGCTACCGCACAGAACGATGGTGAATTTAACGAGGATATCATACAGGCAGCTATGGATATGTCTAACCTATAACCATAATAAGGATTGAAAATGAAATTGAAATATATGATTCCGGCACTGTGCATCTGCACATGTACGGCAATGCCGGAAATGCTCCATGCGCAGGACGACAGCCTGAAGAAGGACAGCACCGAAAGACCTTTCAATGCAATGGACTATGTATTGCAGAAACGGTATATCCCGCAGGGAAGAGAAGTGAACAACAGCCAGCCGGGCAAGAATTTCTCCCTGTCGGTAATGGGCGGTGTGAACAAACTGAGGGGCAGTTCTTCACTGCCGGCATGGTTCAACGGCGGTATTGCCCTGACTAAGGATGTAAGTTCATTCAACTCCTACCGGGTGTCTCTGCTGGGCGGCTTCAACGATGAGCTGAAACAAGGTGGCATCGAGCTGGACCACCTGTTCAACCTGTCCGATTATATCGGCGGGTACAAAAGCGGCGCACACATCAGCCTGTATACCGTATTGGGTATAGGCGGTTATGTGAGCAAGCGCGACGGTATGGATGCCAAAATAGCCGGCGGAGTGCACGGCGGCTTGCAGGCACGCTATCATCTGTCGGGAAACTGGGACTGGTATGTGGAACCCAAACTATATCTCTATACCGACGGAATAGACGGTGCGGACTGCCCCAAACGGTATGACGTGGGATATGGCGTGTACACCGGACTGACCTACCGCTTTACCGGTCTCCCCATCAGGATGAAATCGGAAGATATGGGCGATAATATGTTCATAGAAGCGGCTATCGGTACGCAGGGCGATTTCGGAAAGCCCGTGCGCAACAATCTGCCGGCGCTGCAACCGTTGGGTCCTGCCGCTTCACTGGCGATAGGTAAATGGTTCATGCCGCTGGGATGGCGCATCAGCGGCTTCGGCGGTTTCCACTATACGTTCAATTCGGACAACTTCAAGAGCGAGGAAGTGTATGGAGGCGGCAGAGCGGAAGTGCTGGTGAACCTGAATACACTGATTTCGCCGAGTGTGGAAGACCCGAGACTGGAAGTGAACCTTTCCGCCGGCTACGAATTCGGAGCACTGGCGCACAGAAGCAGCGACTATGCCAAGAAGCTCCGTACATTCCACGGTCCTACGGGGTCTATGCAACTGGTATATTTCCTGTCAGACCAAATCGGTATCACGGGTGAGGCGCGATACAGCAAGAGCTTCTATACGCAACCGTTCAAGAGCGGCATCACACAGGACAGACACATGCAGAATGTAGGCGTGATGTTCGGTGTGCAGTACCGTAGAAGAAAGGCCGACTTCGATGCCAAACGCGGCTTCTTCCAGCCTTATAACTTTGCGTATGCCACCGTGGGAACCAACTTCCCCATGCGCACCGCAGGTGTGAAGATGAAGGATATTCCCGATATGCTGGGACAACAGATAAGCCTGGGTGTGGGACGCCAGTACACGCCGCTGTCTGCCGTAAGAGGAAGCATCGAGATTGGGCGGTATGCTTATCAGCACGGGGGTGTGTATCCGCTGTCTGTCACCGCCGACTACATGCTGAACCTTACCAACATGATAGGCAATTATAGCGAAAACCGCATATTCGACCTCAACGCCTTTGCCGGTATTGTCTATACGCACCACGAAATGGAAGACAAGAATTATTTCGGCATCCAGGGCGGTCTGCAACAGAGCTTCAAGCTGAACGACCGCTGGAGCATCTTTGCGGAAGAGTATCTGAGAGGTTATAACGGCAAGATTACTCCTTCGGCACGTACCTACACAAGCGGAGAATATACGTTTGTCTTAGGAGCTTCCATAGGAACAAGTTACCGTTTTTAAAGCAATACATAAGCATCATGACTATCGCCATTGATTTTGACGGCACAATCGTAGAGCACCGCCCCGTTAAAAGCGATCATATAGCAGCCCGGCCGTGTCAGTTCCAGTTCTCTTGCAACCGCCCTGCCGCTCTCCACCGGACGTCCTGTGGAGAGCACAATATCGTGCCCGGCGAGAAGCATTTTCTGGATGGCGGCCCGGTTTTCTTCGGATACTGTTTTGTCGTCAGAGAGCAGCGTCGCATCCAGATCAACAAACAAAATCTTGTGATTCATACTCATTCCTCCCATCCTGCCTTAGCCCGTCATATGTCCTGCGATGTTCCTACTCTGCCGGTTCTGCTGGGACAAATACACGCTCGCGGTAGACATGATCCGTCTTTGGCACCGCCGCAACCGCCTCCTCGCAGAACTGCTTCTGGGAATTGACAAGCACTTTCCCTCTTCTGTCTATTTTCTCATATTCCCCGTCCGGCTTTAACACATGGGCTTTGGTATTGTCCGCAAGTTCCACGTCCAGAATATGCTTTACCTTTTCTTTTAACGTATCGTCCAGCACCGGGAATAAAATCTCCACACGACGGTCCAGATTTCGCGGCATCCAGTCCGCGCTTCCCATATAGAGTTCTTCCTCCCCATCATTTAAGAAGAAGAAAATACGGCTGTGCTCCAGGAAATTTCCGACGATGGAACGCACATGGATATTCTCGCTGATTCCCGGGATTCCGACCTTTAAGCAGCAGATTCCGCGGACGATCAGTTCGATCTTTACGCCGGCCGCCGACGCCTCGTAGAGCGCGGCAATAATGCCCTCGTCACACAGGGAATTCATCTTGGCAACGATTTTCGCCGGCTTTCCCTCGCGCGCATGCTTTGTCTCACGTGCAATCAGGCGCATAAAACGGGTGCGCAGCCAGATCGGCGCCAGCACCAGTTCGTTCCAGGAAAGCGGCTCAGAATATCCGGAAAGCATATTAAACACCGCGGTCGCATCCTCCCCGATCGCCTCATTGCAGGTAAAGATTCCGCAGTCCGTGTAGAGCTTTGCCGTAGAATCGTTGTAATTGCCGGTTCCAAGATGCACATAGCGCCTGATGCCGTCTTCCTCGCGGCGCACAACAAGCGCAATCTTGCTGTGCGTCTTAAGACCGACCAGACCGTAGATGACATGGCAGCCCGCCTGCTCTAACTTCTTCGCCCACACAATGTTATTTTCCTCGTCAAACCGTGCTTTCAGCTCCACGAGCACCGACACCTGTTTTCCGTTCTCCGCCGCCTGCGCGAGAGATGCGATAATCGGTGAATTGCCGCTGACACGGTAGAGCGTCTGCTTGATGGCAAGAACGTCCGGATCCGACGCCGCCTGCCGGATAAAATCGACCACAGGATCAAACGTCTCATACGGATGATGCAGCAGAATGTCGCCGCCCCGGATTGCCTCAAAGATATCCTCCCCCGGCTCAATCTCCGGCACGCGCTGCGGCTTATACGGTTCGTAGCGCAGGGAATCGCACCCGGAGAGCCCATACATCTTCATCAGAAATGTCAGGTCAATCGGTCCGGATATCTGAAAAATATCCTCCTCCGCCACTTTCAGTTCATCCTTTAAAAAGCGCAGCAGCTTCTTGTCCACGGAAGCTTCCACTTCCAGACGGATGACTTCTCCCCACTGTCTCTTTTTTAACTGTTTCTGGATCTCTTTTAAAAGGTCTGCCGCCTCGTCCTCATCGATCGGCAGATCCGCGTTACGCATGACGCGGTACGGATGTGCGCAGAGCACATGGTAGTTTAAAAACAGCTTATCAATATTTTTCTCGATAATCTGCTCCAGGAGAATAAAGGTGCGTCCCTCCACCTCCCCGGAATTCTCCGACGTATCTGCCGGGATCGGCACCAGGCGAGGCAGTACCCCAGGCACCTGCACCGTTGCAAATTCCACCGCGTCCTTATGCTTTTCATCCTTCTTGCTGGAAAGCAGCGCCGCGATGTTGAGCGTCTTATTGCGGATCAGCGGGAACGGGCGCGATGCGTCCACCGCCATCGGCGTCAATACCGGATAGACGTCCTCCTCAAAGTAGCGGTCCACGTACGCCGCCTGCTCAGCCGTCAGTTCCTCGTATTTTTCAATAATGTGTATTCCGTTGGCTGCCATCAGCGGAACGAGGGAGCGGTTATACGTGTTGTACTGGCTCTCGACGAGTTTTCTGGTCGCCGTGTTGATCCGGTCGAGCTGCTCCGATGCCGTCATGCCCGCAATATCCCGCTTGCGGTAGTCCGCATGTACCATATCCTTTAACGACGCGACCCGGACCATGAAGAATTCGTCCAGGTTCGACGACGTGATGCTCACGAATTTGAGCCGTTCTAACAGCGGAATGCTCTTATCCTTTGCCTCGTTGAGCACGCGGGCGTCAAACTTCAGCCAGCTTAGCTCTCTGTTCTCGTAATATTCCGGCAAATGGAATTCGTTTTTCTTTTCTTTTTCCATGTATCATCCCTCCACGTCCTTACGAATAGACACGTTTTTCCTTCACGACCGGCTTGATGCTGAAAATGCGCTCAAAATAAGCCGTCTTGGAAGCGAACAGCGCCTTCTCCAGCGCAATGTCCTCATCCGTCTCGATCGTAATGATCAGTTCTTTGTCGCGAAGCTGTGCTTTTACGTTTTTAAACTTCTGTTTGTGGCTGCGATCCATCGCATTGGAAACGCGCAGAATGGCGGATAACTTTGCCACCGTAAGAAAACTCTGCTGGTCGAGCCGGTCCGCCACATCCTCATAATCGGCAAGCGGATAGCTGTTGTAGAGCACTGTCCCCGCAACGATCTCACGCTCCAGATGCGACAGTCCCATAATTTCCGAGGACATGATGATGTCGTATGCGCACTGCGGGGCATTGGCAAAGCTGATATATTTTCCGCAGTCGTGCAAAATCGCCGCGACCTGCAGCAACAGCCGTTCCCTCTTTCCGAGACCGTGTTGTTTTTTCATCGTGTCGAACAGAAGCATCGCCATCTGGCTTAACGCTTCGATGTGCGGCGAATAACTCATATAACGTCTCGAGAGACTTTCCGCAGCCGAAATAATATCCTGGTCAAAATCATGCGCAGGCTTATAGATACGGTTCTTCTGCGCGTAGTCGCAGGCGATTCCGTCGCTGACGATCACTCCCGGCGCCCACAGTTCCTTTGCGCCCAGCCCTCTTGCCATGCACTTGCAGATGATGATATAAGGCACGATCAGCGGATCGTTCTCGTTGGAGAGCCCCAGTTCCTCCGCGATCTCCTCCAGACTCTTTTTGCCGAGCTGTTCCATGTATTGGACGAACTTCTCAATTGACACGGTATTCTTGTTGTGGTTCTTCTCGAGGCGGCAGACCAGTTCCGCAATATAATCGCCGATCACAATCAGATATTCGATCTCCTGGTTTTCCAGATACATCGCCTTGAAAACTTCCATCTCCTTTACCACCATCTCCTCGATCTGCAGTTCATACTGCGCCAGGTTCCGGCTCTTTTTTGCAAGCTGTTCCCGCATGCGCATGGTGCCGAGCCCCAGATGCTGGGTGGTCAGCACCTTTCCCTTTGAGAACACGGTAATCTGAAGTCCCGATCCACTGACATCCACCACCGCTGCGCTTCTGCCGATGAAATGCTCAAACTCCTCGCGCATCGCCACCGACTTGTAGCTGATAAAACGGTGCTCCGAGTTGCTCAACACATGTACGGTCAGACCGGTACGCAGCCTGATCTGATCCAGGATAAAAAGTTCATTGTCCACATCGCGGAGTACCGCCGACGCATACGCCTCGTACGCATCCACCCGGTACTCTTTCATGATCTGCGCAAATTCCCGCAGGGTATCGCAGAGTGCCTCCACCAGTTCATAGCCGATGCTGCCCTTGGAGTACGCATCCGCCCCCAGCTCGATTCTGCTGCGCAC
>OGXE01003486.1_pt1 | contig 10530 bp, 7 predicted proteins | sample 1576181 | NCBI WGS metagenome assembly OGXE01 (sample SAMEA3541478, study PRJEB24748) | human gut metagenome | biome: human gut; feature: human-associated habitat; material: faeces | place: China | collected 2012 | reverse complement strand
CAGTACAAGGACATGGAGTCCTTTGCCCAGTTCAGCTCCGATCTGGACGCCGAGACCCGCCGCCAGCTGGATCACGGCAAGGCCCTGATGGAGATGCTCAAGCAGCCGCTGTATCAGCCTAAGTCCGACGCAGAGCAGGTGGTCCTGCTCACGCTGGCTTCGCATGGCGTGCTCGACGAGATCCCCACGGCCGAGCTGCGCACCAAGACTTCCGCATTTGTGCGCCAGTTCCGCGCGGATGTGTCCGGCACGATGGACAAGATCACCGCCACCGGCAAGCTCGAACCCGATGAGGTCGATGCCATCCTGAACGCCTGGAAAGCATATGCGGGAGGCGACAGCCATGCCGTCCAGTAAGCTGCTGAAAGAGCGCATTGAGAGCATTCAGGACACCATGAAGATCACGAACGCCATGTACCTGATCTCCTCGTCCAAGCTCCGCAAGGCGCGCAAGAATTACCAGAACGTTTCGCCCTACTTCAACCGCATGCGCGACACCATCTCCCGGGTGGTGCCTCATCTGCCGGAGGAGCCGGTGCACCCGTTCTTCCACGACCGTACCAACGAAAAGTCGAACCCCCGCCGCGCCTATCTGGTGCTGACGGCAGACAAGGGCATGGCCGGTGCATTCAACCAGAACATCCTCCGGTTCCTCAAGGAGCACGCGGAGAAGAACGATCGGTTCTATGTGATCGGTCAGGTGGGTTACCGCGCACTGTACCACAAGGACCCGCGTCTGGTGGAAGAGTTCCGCTACAGTGCCACCGCGCCCACCCTGCAGCGCGCCCGCGACATCACGGTGGACGCCATCGACGACTTCAAGTCGGGCAAACTGGATGAGATCTATCTTATCTACACCAAGATCCAGAACGCGCTCACCAGTGAGCCGGTCATGGTGCGTCTGCTGCCGCTGGACCGCGAACATCTGCAGCCCGCCCCCAAGGGTCTGGGCGACCCCCGCGGCGAAGTCGAGCTGGTGCCGGACGCATGGACGGTGTTCGAGCAGACCGCTCCTATCTATATGCACGGCATGATCTTCGGTGCCATGACCGAGAGCTTCTGCGCTGAGCAGAGCGCTCGCATGACCGCCATGGATTCGGCCACCAAGAGCGCCAACGATATGATACGCGACTTGCAGCTGGAATATAACCGCACCCGCCAGGGCTCCATCACTCAGGAGATCACCGAGATCATCGGCGGCGCGTCTGCGGTGAAATCACAAGAATAACCTCTCCGTCAGCGCTTGCGCGCTGCCACCTCTCCTATCGAGGAGAGGCTTTGGCATTCCGCGAAGCTTCATCTCTTCGCCAGAGGCTCCCCTCGGTAGGGGAGCTGTCGAGCGAATGCGAGACTGAGAGGTTATCCCTTCGTCGCATACGTCACATCCAGCACCGGGCCGAAGGGGTCGAAGACGAGGCCCTCGATGCCGTTGGCCACCAGCAGCCGCTTCTGCTGGGTGAAGAGCGGCACGGCCACGGCCTGCTCGAGGAGCTGGCGCTCACAGGCGGCCAGCAGAGAGCAGCGGGTGCTGCCGGTGGCTGTGGCACTGGCCGAGAGCTGGGTGGTGTAAAGGGCGTCGCTGTAGCCGGTCAGCCCGCCGCCGGTGGGGGAGAACTGGGCCAGCGCGGTGTAGACACTGCCGCCCTCGGCCTGCACGGGGGCCAGCGCGATGGCGTAGCTGCCGTTTTCGAGCCGCTTCTGGAACTCTTCCGGCTCCACCTCTTCCACCGAGAAGAAGAGCGAAAACTCCTTCTGCCATGCGCTGTTGATGAGCTCGGCGGTGTCACTGAGGCCGCTGCCGGAAGGCAGCAGCAGGGAGACGCGGCCAAAGTCGGAGGGGGAGACGCCGCCGTCGCGGGCGGCGATGTAGAGTGCGCGGGGGTCGCCGAAGGCCGGGCGGACATCGCCCGCCGTCTGCCGGTAGTCGATGCCGTCCACAGTCAGGCCGTCGGGGATGAGGCCCTTTGCCTCCGCGAACAGTCCGCCGCCGGGGACTTCCACTGCCGAAGCGGCTGCACTGCCCAGCGCCTGCCGAAGCTCAGTGGAAGCAAAGATGGAGTTGCAGTTGAAGAGCAGCGCCCATGTGGTATCGGAGTAGGACACGCTCTGCAGCGAGGTGGGGGTACCGCTGTCGTCGAGGGCGGCGGTGCATTTTTCGTTGTTGATGAGTTCTTCGGCAGACTGGCCGGAGCTCGTGGTGTTCTCCACGAGGCGCAGGCTGTCGATTTGGCTCCCCGAAGCCGCCCGGCGGAGGAAAAGGCCGCTGGACGTCCAGTTATAAAGGTAAAAGTGTCCGCTGGAAAGGGTGGAGGCGCTGGTCAGACCGTAGGTGCCTCGGGTGCTGTCAAAAAACGCTTCGTCGCAGGGCATCGCGCCGGGCAGCGTCAGCTTGGAGAGGAACGTCTCGTCGGGCGAGGAGAGCCGGAACACCAGTTTCAGCGGCTCCGCAGCGGTGACGCCCAGCGCGCTGGCGGGCTTCTGACCGGCCAGAACGGCGGCGCTGTTCTCGAGGGCAGAGAACTCCACGGCGTAGGGGGAGTTGGTGCCGGGGAGGAACATCCGCTGGAACGCGAAGACGAAGTCCTCGGCGGTGATGGCGTAGTCGGTGGGATCTCCCTTCGAGGCGGTATAGGTCAGACCGTCCTTCAAATAGAATGTATAGGTGAGCCGGTCGGCAGATACCTCCCACCGCTCACACAATTCCGGCGCGAGGCTGCCGTCCGGTGTGCGGCGGACGAGGCTGCTGTAGAGGTTCTCGCAGGCGATGATGTCCGAGGCGCTGGACGCCACCTGCGGGTCGAGGTTCGCGGGGATGGAGTCCACGAACCAGGTAAAGCTGTTGGAGCCGGAGCCGCAGGCGGTCAGGCTCAGAACAAAAAACGCAGCCAGCAGGGCCGCGATAAAGCGAAGCTGTTTCAAGAAATGCATCCTTTCGGGCCGGTGCGGCCCTGTTTGTCTCAGAAAGTGATAAGAAATAGGAAAACTGCACCCGGACAGGCGCAGGAAAATTCTGGTGTTGAGCCGGTGCAATGCTGTTGATGCTGCGCCAAAAATTGAAATCGCTATAAGTGTAACAGAAACAGGCAGAAAAGACAATCGACATTTTGTTGATTTGAGTGGACATTTTGAGCCACGGTTTGTGTTTTTCCGTTGCCAATCGGAAACAAATGGTCTATAATGGGGGACGGCAATGCATTTTCTCCTGCGGCTGTGTGCGGAGGGGGTGCTATGGTAATATACATTTATAGAGGAGGTCCTTTTTTATGCAGAAGGAACAGCAGGAGCTTGCAAACCTCATCAAGGGCAAAAAGGTTGCCTTTATCGGCGCGGGCGTCAGCCATAAGACGCTCATCAGGGAGTTCGTGGAGCTGGGTGCGCACGTCACCCTCTGCGACCAGAAAAAGAGCGTGGAAGATTTCGGCGACTACGCCGCCACCATCAAGGAGCTGGGCATCGATCTGAGCCTCGGCGAGAATTACCTCGACGGCTTCAAGGGGCAGGACATCATCATGCGCACCCCGGGCTTCGTGGGCTATTTCGAGAAGCCTTTGCAGGACGCCATGGCCGCCGGCACCATGGTCACCAGCGAGGTGGAGCTGTTCTTCCAGTTCTGCCCCTGCGAGATCGTGGCCGTGACCGGCTCTGACGGCAAGACCACGACCACAACGCTGATCTCCAAGATGTTTGAGGCTGCTGGCCGCAAGGTGTTTCTCGGCGGCAACATCGGCGCTGCGCTGCTGCCCCAGCTGGCAGATGTGACCCCCGAGGCGGTCGCCGTTGTCGAGCTGTCGAGCTTCCAGCTGATCAGCATGCGCGTCAGCCCCAAGGTGGCGGTTGTCACCAATGTGACCCCCAACCATCTGGATCACCATAAGGATATGCAGGAGTACATTGACGCCAAGCGGAACATTCTGCTGTGGCAGGTGCCGCCCTGCCGCGCCGTGCTGGGCTTTGAAAACGAAATCTCGCGCGGTATGCAGAAGGACTGCAAGGGCGAGCAGGTCTGGTTTACCCGCCTGCATGAGACAGACAAGGGCGCCTTCCTGCGGGAGAGCGATGACACCCTTTGCTATGCGGAGAACGGTGTCGTGACGCCGATCCTGCCCCGGACCGAGGTTAAGCTGCGCGGCCTGCACAATGTCGAGAACCTGCTGGCCGCCATCGCTGCCGTCTGGGGCCGTGTGCCGGTCGAGGCCATGCGTCAGGTCGGCTCCACCTTCACCGGCGTGGAGCATCGCATTGAGCCGGTCCGCACGCTGGACGGCGTGACCTACTACAACGATTCCATCGCGTCCAGCCCGACGCGCACGATCGCCGGTCTGCGCAGCTTCAACCAGAAAATCATTCTGATTGCAGGCGGCTATGACAAGAAGATCCCCTATGAGCCGCTCGCGCCCGAGATTCTGGCCCATGTCAAGACGCTGGTGCTGATGGGTGCCACCGGCCCCCGCATCGAGGCGGCTGTCCGCGGATGTGCGGGCTTTGACGAGAGCGCGCTGACCATCCTGCACGCGGACAGCATGCAGCACGCGGTCGAGCTGGCGCGCGGTGCCGCCCGACCCGGGGATGTGGTCAGCCTTTCGCCCGCATCTGCATCCTTTGATTTGTACCCGAATTTTGAGGTCAGAGGACGGGATTATAAGAATATCGTCAACAGCCTGAAATGATGACTACAACCTGACCCGGCCCCCTCGCAGGGAGGTAAGAGAGGCCCTTCCATGATTCAATCCGTCTCCACTGCGGAACATAAAACAGAATATCTCCGCCGCCTGTCCGGCAAGCCCTACTTTGAAGCCGTCCTCGGCACGCATCTGCGGCTGTTCGGCCAGCACCCGGCCAGCGGGTGGGTTTTCTATCTGCTGCCCGGCACGGCGGTGCTGGAGCTGCGCGGCGGCAGCGCCGTGGTCTGCGGCACGCTGCCCGGTGGCAGTGCAGGGGAGGACGCCCGCGAGGAGCTGGCCGGCTTTCTGCGGTTTCTCTGCGCCGACCGGCTGCGCACAGAGCAGCCCCTTGCGTTGGCAGGCTGGCAGCCCGCCGCACCGCTGACCCTGTGGGAGTTGCTGCAGGGCAGTGCATTGCCGCTGCCGCCCGCATACCCGGCGGAGCTGGTGCGGGACACAGCGCCCTCTATGCTGCCGGTCAGCCGTCTGGTCTTTGCCGAGAATGACGCCGAGGCCGATGAGTTCTACTCCACGGCCTGCACGGCGCTGGCCCACGGCGTGGGGGTGTGCCATGCCCTGCTGCAGGACGGCCGCCCCGTCTGCACAGTCGGCTGCTATGAGCAGAGCAACACCGAAAGCTATATGGCGGCGGGCGTGACCGACCCGGCCTGGCGGGGCAGGGGACTGGCCCGGCGGCTGATCGTTGAGATGGCAAACACGCTGGCCGCCGAGCGCACGGTGCGCTTTGCCTGTGAACAGACGCTGTGCGGCTTTTATGAGCAGCTTGGATTTGTACAAAACGGCAAAATAAACTATTATACTACAGATTGGAATATGCAATGATCGAACAATTCTACGACCTGCGCCCCGAGGTGCTGGCGCTTGACCGCAAGGCCCTTTCCCTCTGCCGTGAGCAGTTTGCCCATGTGGAGGAGATCCGCGACTACAACCAGCTCAAGATGCTGCGCGCCTTTACCGACAGCGGCGTTGAGGCACGGCACTTCTGGGGGTCGAGCGGCTACGGCGTCTGGGACGACAGCCGCAATAAGCTGGAGGAGGTCTTTGCCCGCTGCATGGGGGCGGAGGCAGCGCTGGTGCGCCCGCAGTTCATGAGCGGCACCCACACCTTGACGGTCGCGCTTTTCGGCCTGCTGCGCACGGGGGACACCCTGCTGGCTGCGACCGGCCGCCCCTATGACACGCTGGAGGGCGTGATCGGCATCGGTGAGGCGGGCAAGGGCTGCGGCACCCTGCGGGAGTACGGCGTTAAGTATGACGAGTGCCCGCTGCTGCCGGACTTTACCCCCGACTATGATCTGATCGCCGAGAAGGCCAAGACCGCCACGGTGGTGCATATCCAGCGCAGCCGCGGCTACACCCAGCGCAACGCCTTTGACTTGGCAACGATTCAAAAGGTGGCCGACATCGCCCGCAAGGCCAACCCCAAAGCAGTCATCTTTGTGGACAACTGCTATGGTGAGTTCACCCAGACTGCGGAGCCGGTCGCCTTCGGCGCAGACATTATGGCGGGCAGCTTCATCAAAAATCCGGGCGGCGGCATCACCCCGACCGGCGGCTACATTGCAGGCCGCCGCGATTTGGTGGAAAAGTGCATGCTGGAACCGGGTGAGCGGGGCAGCGGCTTGCAATTTGCCTCTCTGTGCAGTGAGGATATGCTGGATCGGAACTGGCAGAGACTGATCCTGACTCATTTGGAGGAAAAAAGGCATGTGGGAGTGCTCACCGGATCGGAGATCACAGATCTTCGGATACTGTTGATCGCCGGGAAGGCACATACTAAGCATACGGAAGGCGGGGATTTCCGGCAGGCGACTTATCGCGCCATCCGGCAGGGACTGCGCAGTGGAAAAAGTATTCTGCTTGAGCCGTGGTTTTCCTATCGACTGGAAGTGCCGACAGAAAATCTCGGCAGGGCAATGTCAGATATCACCAGAATGAATGGGCGATTCGATCCGCCGGTGACTGAAGGAAACAACAGTGTACTGATGGGCAGTGTGCCGGTGGCAACTATGCGGGATTACGCCAGAGAAGTGGCTTCCTATACCAAAGGACACGGCAGACTGTCCTGCAGCCTGCAGGGGTACGAGCCCTGCCATAATCCGGAAGAGGTGATGGCACAGACGGATTACGATCCGGAGGCGGATACCGCCAACCCTACCGGTTCCGTATTCTGTGCCCACGGGGCCGGTTTCCAGGTGCCATGGGATCAGGTGTCGGAATACGCCCATGTGGAGAGCGGCTGGGTACCGGATTCAGAGGGAAATGCAGAGTCGGGGGATGACGCCTTACAGGGAATGCCGGCAGTGAGCAGACGGCAGGGAGCTGTACGTCAGACGGGGGGCGGCGCAGAGCGTATCATATCCCAGGAGGAGATCGAAGAGATCTTCCGCAGGACCTATGGAAAAGGGGCAGAAGATCCACATAGATTCCGCAGATATCATACATCCTCCGGCAGTCGCAGCAACTACACGGAAAGTCCGGCAGACAGTATGCGGACACCGAAGACCAAAGCAGGCCCTCAGGAAAAACCAGAAGAATATCTGCTGGTGGACGGCTATAATATTATTTTCGCATGGCCGGAGCTGCGGGAGCTGGCACAGATCAATTTAGACAGCGCCAGGGACAAACTGATGGATATATTGTGCAACTATCAGGGATATCAGGGATGTCGGCTGATTTTGGTCTATGATGCTTATAAGGTGAAAGGAAATCCGGGATCTGTGATGAAATATCATAACATAGAAGTGGTCTATACGAAGGAAGCGGAGACTGCAGATCAGTATATTGAGCGCACCACACATGAGCTGGGAGCAAAACCGCAGAAATACCGCGTGACGGTAGCTACCTCAGATGCCCTGGAGCAGATGATCATCTGGGGCAACGGTGCAGTCAGAATGTCTGCCCTGGGGTTAAAAGCAGCGGTGGAATCCGCCGGAGCAGAATATTTTAACAGCTGAATTATGACCGCTTCGCAGTGACATTTGGATTGAGGTGGTTTTATAGTACTTGAAAAAAGGTAATCTATATCTGTCGGATGGAGCGGATGATGAAAGCTCCGGCAAAATCCGGATAAAACAACAGAGAGGTATAGATTATGAGAAGAAAAGCCATTTCCAATATTATGTTTTATGTTACCACTGTATTATTGATCCTGACCATTGTATTCTGTATCGGAAGTACAGTGAAAAGTGAAAGCAGCAATGAAACACAGCGTATTGAGAATCAGGTGAAAGAACAGCAGCTGCTTACAAAGGTGAAGCAATATCTCAATGAGAATGGCTGCTGTAACAGTGGTGTGACACTGACTTATGTGATGGATGAAAGCGGAGCATGTGATTATACCTTTACGATCCACCATAAGAGGATCAATGACATGAGTGAAGAGGAACGTGAAGCTTTCAGCGCAGAGCTTATGCAGGCATGCAATGCTTCCGGCAGCTACAGCATCTCTTATGAATATCTTCTGACAGATTTTTAAGGGAGACATGACATTTTTCAGAATAGGGGTTATACTGTTACCATATGCCGCAGCAGAGGCAATGGGAAAGGAGAAGGACAGATGACATTTATTCCCAAACCACATGAGATATATAAGCATTTTAAAGGGAATCTGTACCAGATCGTTACGATAGCACAGCATTCGGAGACTGGAGAGCAGCTGGTGATCTATCAGGCAATGTACGGAGATTTTAAGACATATGCGAGACCGCTTGCGATGTTTACGAGCGAAGTGGATAAGGTCAAATACCCTGAGGTACAGCAGAGATTTCGTTTTGAGCTGCAGGGTGCGGACGCGGACAGACAGACCCGTGAGACTGACGCAGTGAGTGGGGCGCAGGGCGTAGCAGCACAGCCGGAGGCACCGGCAGTGCATATAGAAGCTGCAGAGGAGGAGCCCGCACTGGATCCTTTGGTATTAGAATTCCTGGATGCGGATTCCTATGAACAGAAGTTAAATATTCTCGCAGGCTTACATCACCGGATCACCGATGAGATGATCACGACCATGGCAATCGCCTGTGATATCGAAGTAAATGACGGTGAGACGGAGGAACGTTATGAAGAACTGAAAAACTGCCTGCTCACCATGGAGAAGTTCGAATGCAATCGCCTGCGGTAGACACTATGGATAAATACAATGAAAATTTAACGGATGTTAAGGAAATCTTTAGGAAAGGTGACCTTCGGGCGATTCCCAAACCACTTTTAAAATGGTATGATAATAATCGTAGGATTCTTCCCTGGAGAGAACAGCCCACACCCTATCGTGTATGGGTCTCTGAAATCATGCTACAGCAGACCAGGGTGGAAGCGGTGAAGCCTTATTTTCAGAGATTTATGGATACCCTGCCGGATATCGCGGCATTAGCGGAAGCACCGGAGGAGACTCTATTAAAGCTTTGGGAGGGACTCGGTTATTACAACCGGGTGCGTAATCTGCAGAAAGCAGCAATTCAGATCATGGAAGATTATGCCGGAATTATGCCGGATTCTTATGAAGAATTGTTGAAACTGAAAGGAATCGGAAGCTATACGGCGGGAGCGGTATCTTCCATAGCTTATGGAAAACCGAACCCGGCGGTAGATGGAAATGTGCTCCGTGTGATCGCCCGCATCCGTAAGGATGATCGATGTATCTCAGAGGATAAAGTGAAAAAGGCCGTGGAGAAGGACTTGTGGGAGGTTATACCGAAGGACAGGCCGGGGGATTTTAACCAGGCAATGATGGAGATCGGAGCCTGTGTGTGCATTCCGAACGGTGCCCCTCATTGTGAGGAGTGTCCGCTTCGGCAGATCTGTCTGGCATACGAAGATGGAACGCAGCAGCAGTACCCAAATAAGGCAAAGGCAAAGGAACGGACCATAGAGGAGAAGACAATCCTCATTATCCGGGATGCGGAGCTTGCGGTGCTGCACAAGCGACCGTCTAAGGGCCTGCTCGCCGGAATGTATGAATTCCCGTCAATGAAGGGATTCTGTACGGCGGAAGAGGTGAAGGAATATCTGACAGAGAACGGACTGCAGGTACTCAGGATCCAGCCGTTGGAGGATGCAAAGCATATTTTCTCCCACAGAGAATGGCATATGAAGGGATATCTCATTCGGGTCGATGAACTCGCACCGAAGAAGGTGGGACCGGATTCTGCGGACTGGATCTATATTGAACCCCGGGAGACGCAAGACAGATATCCCATTCCTTCTGCATTTGCAGCTTATGCGAAGGGACTGAGCATGCAGCTTGGGATACCTCGAACTATGTTTTAATATGAAGAAAGGACAGCAATCATGAAATTACTTTCCATAGCAATTCCCTGTTATAATTCTGAAAAGTATATGAGAAAATGTATTGACTCCCTGTTAGTCGGAGGGGAGGATGTGGAGATTCTGCTGATTGATGACGGATCGACCGACCGGACGGGGGAGATCGCGGACGAATATGAGCGAAACTATCCGGGAATCGTGCGTGCGGTACACAAGTCGAACGGCGGACACGGCTCCGGCGTCAACGCGGGACTGCACCTTGCGACGGGCTGTTATTTTAAAGTGGTGGATTCGGATGACTGGCTTTCGGAGGATGCGTACCGCAGACTGCTTGCGCGCGTGAAGGAGTTCTGCACGGGAGCGGTGGCAGAACTTATGGATCAGCCGGATCTGATCGTGTGCAATTATACTTACAATCACCTGGAGGAGGGAACGGCGCACACGATGGCGTACCGGAATGTATTCCCGGCGGAAACGCCCTGTACCTGGAATGACATCGGACATTTCAGACCGTCCCAGTATCTGATTATGCATGCGCTCATCTACCGTACATCGGTTCTGCGCGAGACGGGAGTCTGCCTGCCGG
>OGXE01003485.1_pt1 | contig 10531 bp, 8 predicted proteins | sample 1576181 | NCBI WGS metagenome assembly OGXE01 (sample SAMEA3541478, study PRJEB24748) | human gut metagenome | biome: human gut; feature: human-associated habitat; material: faeces | place: China | collected 2012 | reverse complement strand
ATTTGATCAACTAAAAAATGATTTATAATAGATGGAGGGAATTTCAACAATGTTACGTAAGCGGGGTGCGCCGAATGGCGAGGATTTTTGCCCGCAGACAAGGCGGTTTCCCGCAGCAATCCTTGGTGGATTGCAAGCATGGAGGCTGCGCTCAGCGATCAGATCCCGCTGGCGCAGGCGATGAAAAAGGCCTTCAATGACGCGCAGAACAAGATCCGGTACGACTCCATGATGCGCCTGTCGCACCGGTATCCGAACGTGCCGGTCCAGTACGACCAGTTTCTCGTCTACGGCGGGAAATATCTGGCCTACGCCTACTGCAGTCCCGACATGGTGATACCGGAGCTCACGCGGCACAGCGAAAACCTCAATGCACTGATCGCCGCGCATCCGGACGTGACGTTTTATCTCTATATGGTCGATGGCGACTCGAACAACAACTTCCCGGCCGGGGAAAACAACGGCGCGTTTGAATACCTCAGCAGCCGGGTGAACCTGCCGGCAGAACAGATGGGCAGGTTCGCCGTGGACGAGCTGGAGACATATGAGCGCGACTTTTACCAGACCGATCATCACTGGTGCAACGTCGGCTCCTACCGCGGCTACCGCGAGGCAGCCGCCCTGCTCGGTGGGAGTCGTTTATTTTGTTGTTATGCTTTTTGTCTCACAATTCATTAAACGACCAAGTGTAGAGGAAGCACAACTGTTGGCTGACAAGAGTCCAAACCGTCAGGCTGCTGATTTGAGCAAGGGAGTTACGGCTAATGAGGCTCTGAAATCATCAACTTTCTACTGGTTATGGCTTATTCTGTTTATCAATATTTCATGTGGCTTAGCCCTTGTCTCTGCTATTTCTCCAATGGCTCAAGATATGATTGGGATGTCAGCGGAATCAGCGGCGGTTGTTGTAGGTGTTATGGGAATCTTTAATGGTTTTGGTCGCCTTCTGTGGGCAGGCTTGTCGGATTATATTGGGCGTCCGAAGACCTTTATCCTCCTCTTTGTGGTTAATATTGTTATGGCCGTCCTCCTAATTGTCCTGCAAGTTCCACTTGTCTTTGTGGTTGCGATGGCTGTTCTGATGACTTGCTACGGGGCAGGATTCTCCTTGATTCCTCCATACCTTAGCGATATCTTTGGGGCAAAGGAGTTGGCTACCCTTCATGGTTATATTTTGACTGCCTGGGCGATGGCGGCCTTAGTGGGGCCAATGCTCTTGTCGGTAACCTACGAATTGACAAAATCATACCAGATGACCTTACTTGTTTTCATCGCTCTTTACGTGGTAGCTTTGGTCATTTCCTACCTCTTGAAAAAGATGGGGTTACGTCAAGTAGCTTAATGATGACGATTTGATTTATAGATAAGAAAAATCTCTAGCACTCGCTAGGGATTTTTTATATAATAAAACACATGGTTAAATCATATAGTAAAAACGCAAATCACAACATGCGACGTCCTGTAGTCAACAAGGATATCGTGGACTACATGCGAACGCATCTTCAGGAAAATAAAGGGCATTTGGCTGAACTGGAGGCCTTTGCTCGTAAGGAAAATATTCCAATCATCCAGCACGAAGTTGTTGCTTATTTCCGATTTTTGTTGCAGACCTTGCAGCCTAAGAAAATCCTTGAGGTAGGAACAGCTATTGGTTTTTCAGCCCTTCTTATGGCTGAATATGCGCCTGATGCTCAGATTACAACGGTTGATCGTAATGAAGAAATGATTGGATTTGCCAAGGAAAATCTAGCCAAGTATGACAGTCGCAAACAAATTACCTTGGTCGAAGGAGATGCAGCAGAAGTTTTGCAAGATTTGGACACTGACTATGATTTTGTCTTTATGGACTCAGCCAAGTCTAAATATATCGTCTTTCTGCCTGAAATCCTAAAACGTCTCAAGGTAGGTGGTGTCATCGTCTTTGATGATATCTTCCAAGGTGGGGACATTGCCAAAGACATCATGGAAGTTCGTCGTGGTCAGCGTACGATTTACCGTGGCTTGCATCGTCTTTTCGATGCGACCTTAGATAACCCTGGTTTGACTGCTAGTTTGGTCCCTATGAGTGACGGACTTCTTATGCTTCGGAAAAATTCTGAAAATATTATCTTGCCAGATTAAGCATTATTTAAGTAAGTGTGGTATAATAACAAAGATATTGACAATTTAAGGAGTAGATAGAATGGCTAAAGAAAATGAAAACCTTGAGTCAACAGAAGAAACTGTTGAAGAGGTTGTAGCAGACAAAGACGCAGAACAAGAGCATCTTGATCGCCAAAAAGAAGAAGAGGAAAGCATCGCCCTCGCCAGTGAAAAAGCGAAAGAAAAAGCTAAACGTGCTAAAACTAAAAAGACACGTGATGCTGGTAAACCAAGCTCAGGTGGTCGCTTCCTTGGAGGTCTTGCCCTTGTAGCTGTTTCAGCTCTCGTTGGTGCAGGTGCTATGTATGTTTCTCTAGGTAACAAAACAACTGAAGAAACAACTTTGGTATCTATGAAGGGTGATACTGTTACTGTTGGTGATGTTTTTGATTCACTTAAAGGTAGCAGCCAAACACAACAAAGTGTTTTGAGTGCAACTTTGCAAAAGGCTCTTGAAAAAGAATATGGTAGCAAAGTCAGCAAAGAAGACGTTGACAAAGCTTATAAGCAAGCTTCAGAACAATACGGAGATCAATTCTCACAAGTACTTGCAGCCTATGGTCAAACAGAAGAGTCATACCGTAATCAAATCCGTACACAAAAATTGGTTGAGTATGCTGTTAACCAAGCCGCACAAAAAGATTTGACGGAAGCAAATTACAAGGCTGCCTATGATAACTACACACCAAATACAGAGGTACAAGTGGTTTCAACTACTGATAAAGCAGTTGCAGATAAAGTAGACTCTGAAGCTAAGGCAGAAGGAGCAGATTTCTCACAAGTAGCTAAAGATAACAGCTTGGAAGTGACTTCTAAGACAGTTAACTCAGCTTCTCAAGACTTCCCAGCAGATGTTTTGACAGCAGCCTTCAAACAAGATGCTAATGCCGTTTCTGACGTGGTGACTGTTTCAAACAGCTCAACTGGTGCTGCGACTTACTACATCGTCAAAACTGTTTCAAAATCTGAGAAAAATGCAGATTGGAAAAACTATAAGGATGATTTGACTAAGGTTATCATCAATGGTAAGAAATCTGATACTAACTTTACTAACTCAGTGATTGCTAAGGTCCTTAAGAAATATAATGTTAAAGTTGTAGACAAGGCCTTTAGCGCAATTCTTGACCAGTATGTGACTGGTTCTGGGGCTTCATCAAGTTCATCATCAAGCTCTAGCAAATAAATCACAAGATAGAGTTGATAATGCTATTATCAGCTTGACCTAAGACCTAAAACACGTTAAAATGGAGAGTGGCTGAAAGTTCTAATATCATGACATTTTTAGCCTTCCCTTTGAGATTGGTAATCATCGCTTCTGATACAGAAAAATGGCGGTCGCTGCGAGCCATGGACGAATCTGGTTACTTGCTACTCAAAGTTCACAATTAAAGACAAATAAGAATGACAAGTTCATTGAATGAAGGTGGTACCGCGGTTCACGTCGCCCTTCGTTTAGTGGTCTTGTCTTTTATTCTTTGGGTATTTTCTGAATGAAATGTATGACAATATTGGAGGTAGCGTATGAAAACCTATTTTGTCAAACAGAAGTTTCGATTGGGTGGCGAACGCTTTGATATCAAGGATGATCAAGGTAGAGTTGCCTATCAGGTTGAAGGATCCTTTTTCAAGATTCCAAAGACCTTTACAATTTTTGGTGAGGATGGTCGTGAGATTAGTCATATCACCAAGGAGCCGCTTAGTCTCTTGCCTAAGTTTACAGTAGACTTGCAGGATGGTTCGAGTTTTTACATTCGAAAAAAATTAACCCTTCTTCGTGATAAGTATGATGTCGATAATCTTGGCTTGCGAATAGAGGGTAATATTTGGGACTTGGATTTTCAACTACTTAATAGTCAAAATCAGGTAGTTGCTAGGATTCAAAAGGAGCTCTTCCATCTGACATCGACCTATACTGTTACTGTTTATGAAAATACTTACGCCGATTTGGCCATTTCCCTGTGTGTTGCTATTGACTATGTGGAAATGCTCGAGAATAGCTCAAAATAAGAAACATTTATTTAAGGAGAAACAATGAAACAACTTACTTCAGCACAAATTCGTCAAATGTGGCTTGATTTCTGGAAATCAAAAGGTCACGCTGTTGAACCATCAGCTAACTTGGTTCCAGTTAACGATCCAACCCTTCTTTGGATTAACTCAGGGGTTGCCACTTTGAAGAAATACTTTGATGGCTCTGTGATTCCTGAAAATCCACGTATCACCAACTCACAAAAGGCTATCCGTACCAACGATATCGAAAACGTTGGTAAGACAGCTCGTCACCACACAATGTTTGAAATGCTTGGTAACTTCTCAGTTGGTGACTACTTCCGTGATGAAGCCATCGAATGGGGTTATGAGCTTTTGACAAGCCCAGAGTGGTTTGATTTTCCAAAAGACAAACTTTACATGACTTACTATCCAGATGATAAAGATTCATACAACCGCTGGATTGCTTGTGGTGTTGAACCTAGTCATTTGATTCCAATTGAAGATAACTTCTGGGAAATCGGTGCTGGACCTTCAGGACCAGATACTGAAATCTTCTTTGACCGTGGCGAAGACTTTGACCCTGACAATATTGGTATCCGTTTGCTTGAAGAAGATATTGAAAACGACCGTTACATTGAAATTTGGAACATCGTTTTGTCACAATTCAACGCAGATCCAGCTGTTCCACGTTCAGAATATAAAGAACTTCCTAATAAAAACATTGATACGGGCGCAGGTCTTGAACGTCTTGTAGCCGTAATGCAAGGGGCTAAAACAAACTTTGAAACAGACCTCTTCATGCCTATCATTCGTGAAATCGAAAAAATGTCTGGTAAAACTTATGATCCAGATGGTGACACAATGAGCTTCAAGGTTATCGCTGACCACATCCGTTCATTGGCATTTGCCATTGGTGATGGTGCCCTTCCAGGTAATGAAGGTCGTGGTTATGTCCTTCGTCGTCTTCTCCGTCGTGCCGTAATGCACGGCCGTCGTCTCGGCATTTCTGATGCTTTCTTGTACAAACTTGTTCCAACTGTTGGTCAAATCATGGAAAGCTATTACCCAGAAGTTCTTGAGAAGAAAGACTTTATCGAAAAAATCGTTAAACGTGAAGAAGAAACCTTTGCACGTACCATCGATGCAGGTTCAAGCATGCTTGACGAGCTTCTTGCTAACCTTAAGAAATCTGGTAAAGATACGCTTGAAGGTAAAGACATCTTTAAACTTTACGATACTTATGGATTCCCAGTGGAATTGACAGAAGAGTTGGCTGAAGATGAAGGCTTCAAGATTGACCATGAAGGTTTCAAAGCTGCCATGAAAGAACAACAAGAACGTGCGCGTGCTAGCGTGGTTAAAGGTGGTTCTATGGGTATGCAAAATGAAACCCTCGCCAACATCACTGAACCATCTGAGTTCTTGTATGAAGCGGAAACAGCAGAAAGCCGTTTGAGCGTCATCGTTGCTGACGATGCTCGTCATGATAGTGTTAACTCTGGTCAAGCACTCCTTGTCTTTGAACAAACACCATTCTACGCTGAAATGGGTGGACAAGTAGCAGACCACGGTACTATCTCAGATGCAGCTGGTACAGTCGTTGCGCGTGTTGTTGACGTTCAACGTGCGCCAAATGGACAAGCACTTCACACTGTTGAGGTTGAAGGTGAACTTGTTGTAGGTGCTAACTACAAACTTGAAATTGACCACACACGTCGTCACCGTGTTATGAAGAACCACACAGCGACTCACCTCTTGCATGCTGCCCTTCATAATATCGTTGGTGATCATGCTGTCCAAGCGGGTTCTCTTAATGAACAAGAATTCTTGCGTTTCGACTTCACTCACTTTGAGGCTGTAACTCCAGAAGAATTGCGTGCTATCGAAGAACAAGTCAACGAAGAAATCTGGAAAGCCACTCCAGTAACAACTATTGAAACAGACATTGACACTGCTAAATCAATGGGAGCTATGGCCCTCTTTGGCGAAAAATATGGTAAGAATGTTCGCGTCGTTTCAATCGGTGATTACTCTGTTGAGCTTTGTGGTGGTACGCACGTTGCCAACACTGCTGAAATCGGTATGTTCAAGATTGTCAAAGAAGAAGGTATCGGTTCAGGAACACGTCGTATCTTGGCAGTGACATCACGTGAAGCTTACCTTGCTTACCGTGAAGAAGAAGATGCCCTTAAAGCAATCGCAGCAACACTTAAGGCACCACAATTGAAAGAAGTACCTAACAAGGTTGCTAGCCTTCAAGAGCAGTTGCATGCCCTTCAAAAAGAAAATGCTGCTCTTAAAGAAAAAGCAGCAGCTGCAGCAGCTGGTGATGTCTTCAAAGACGTTAAAGAAGCTAACGGTGTTCGTTACATCGCTAGCCAAGTAGAAGTTTCTGACGCAGGTGCCCTTCGTACCTTTGCTGACCAATGGAAACAAGCAGACTACTCTGACGTCCTTGTCCTTGCAGCTCACATTGGCGAAAAAGTTAATGTCCTTGTAGCAAGCAAGTCTAAAGATGTTCATGCAGGTAATGTCATCAAGGCTCTCGCACCAATCGTATCAGGTCGTGGTGGTGGTAAACCAGATATGGCCATGGCCGGTGGTAGCGATGCCAATGGTATCCAAGATCTTCTTTCAGCAGTAGCAGAACAGCTTTAAGATGTGATACAATAAAAGAAACTTGAAAAGGTAGGATGAAAATCCTATCTTTTTTAATAGATTCACATTTTTTGGGGGATTATGGAAGATAAAAATGTTAGGGATTTTAACGATGTGCTTATATTCATAATTACAGTCTTTTTCTCGTTTTGTTTTTCACTGATGTATATTGAGTGGCAAAATTCTTATAATCAACAAACTGACCGCTATTTAAATGGTTATGCTTATGTGACAGGTTTCAGTTCGGTTGATGCCTATGTGAAATTAACAGATTCTGATGTTCTAGCTGTCCAATCAACTGGCAATATCCAATATTCCGATAACTATATGATGTCTCAAAACTATCGTTATCATGATTCTTTTAAAAACACAGAGAAAACATCTCAAAAGGATAATCAATATTATCGTCTATCTATATATGATGTTAATGACACTAGTAATCAACCGATTGAGGTAGACCTTTTTAAGTTTGTACCGGAGTTAAAGAAAGGTAAAGAGATTAGAAATCTTAAAGCAAAGCTTTATGAAGAGAATCAGAAAGCCTATGTTCTTGTTACTTTTGAAGGCACAAAGGTAGGGCAAAATCGTGAGCCTGCTTATACTTTTGAGGTTTCAAAAGATGATAAAACATTAAAGCAAGTAAGCAATTTTTCAGACACTAGTCTTTATGATATCGATACTATCCCAAAAGATACTATCCCAAAACAGGAACAAAGTGTAAAAGGCTATTTACCTCAGACTATTGGGATTATCAATAATCTTGGTAATAATCTTTTATCTAATGTTCATACTTTAGATTCGGGACGTGTTGCTATTAGTGTTGGGGCTTTTGATGGTACATCGAGAACGATTTATGACCAAAATTCTAAACTTCTAGAGATGGCTAAAAATGATAGTTATCAATTGGTAGTTACAGATAGTTTTTGTAATGATCAGGCAAAGACCCAAAGTCTTTTGGATTTATACAAAGAAGATGGTAAGACTAGTTTTGTAGACGGCTTGGTAGCTAAAGCAGATACAACAATTGATGGACAAGAACACCTCTTGTCAAATTTTCAGGATTTTGACAGATGGATATATCGAAACGTCAGCTTGACAAGAAAAGAGTTTAAATCTCGAGAGGATGTTCAAGCCATTTTATATGATCCGAATTCAACCTTGCTTCCGATTGGTGTTAACGCCTTAGATAATAGTCTCGTAATTTACGATTTAGCTTCAGGGCCTTTATATAGTTTTTATACTTATAGTATAGGTTCTGAAACAAGTAAACTAAAGAAAAGTATCGAACTAATTCAAAATTGGAGAGCTGGTTTTAAGGAGAATGAGGTCGTTAAGGAATTGTATTATGAGCAATACTATAGGAGTGACTACAGCCCCTATATAGAACGTATTGATACTGCAAATGCGAACCAAGAACCCAAACAAATCTTATTTATGCAAGAGAGTATTTTTGAATTGCTTCAATCAAATCCCTTTGAAAATGCGATGAAAGAGGGTAAAGATGCTTTCAACCGTATTATTAATGAAGGAGCACCTGTTGGTCTGTATTCCATTCTTGATGTACCTAGGGATGCTATTGATAATGAATCGTTTAACATTAGTCCAGATATGGTACAAAGGGGTTATCTTTTAGGTACAACTCCAAGTAATCAAGCGAAAGAAAAATATGGCATTAACGAATTTGAAGGTCCGAGAACACAGGCAGTGTCTAATAGTATGTCTTTTGTTCAAAATGGTAAGGCCATAACAGTAATAATACCAAGGGAGGAAGAGTAGATGGCTTTAATTAAAGAGCTTTTCAAAGATAAAGTGAGAATCGTGATTATTCTTCTAGGAGCATTACTTGGCTTCTATCTTGCTTATAGGCACAAACCCATAGAGTCATATTCACATAAAATTGAAACCATTAAGAGATCCACTCCTCTTCGAGATATTCGAACGGTTCAGGACAATGTACTGTATCTTCCTGAAAATCAAAATTATGTCGCCTTGACTAAAGATTATCTGATACTATTTGATGAATACTACCATAGGGGTGAAGATATTAGGGATAACTATGACATCACTGATAAGGATTACTACAAGGTGATGATTTATAACCCTTTTAACACCAAGAAGATTTACAAAAAATGGGATGTCTTGAAAATCTTACGAAAGGATTTTCCTGAAGAATATGTTAGTGATCTGGATCTTGACAAGGATATCAGTGGGAAAAGTTATCTTATCGTAACTACTTTGATTACTAATTCTGGTGGAGAACGTGATAGAATTGGCCGACGAAGGGTCTTTGATTTTGAGACTGGCAAGTTCGTGACGGGAGTTGCTATTCAAGGTGGAGTAGATAAAGATGATAAACAGATTTACAAACGAGACTATTTTAGTAAATCGCTAAATGAAAGATTAGATTATTATGGACTTCGTATTCGGAATAGATCTAATGCAGTATTTCTAGAGTTGTCTGACCCAAATACTTTTAGAATTAGGGAATTAAACATCAGTTCCAATAAAGAACTTATGACAATTCTGAACAAGGAAGTTTCTGGAGAGTTGATCTTCTTTGGAGATGATGCTCTAGAGCAGGTTTCTCATTTGCTAGCTAAGCCAGATCAGACGGATATGCTTAGTGGAACAAAACTTTCAGCTTCTGAGTCAAAGGATGGACAAGAGCATGATATCGCTTCGCTTCAAGACTATAATACCTGGGCAGAGTAAAAACATTATTGAAGAGCTGAACTTTCAGCTCTTTTTTCATGCTTAAAAAAGTTTAGTAATAATATTGAAATAATTGTAAAAAATATTTCAAAGGGGTATAATAGAAATATGAAAACGGTTCCAATTTTTATCAAACAGCCTAGAAAGTGAGAGTGATCAAAATGAGAAAGGCATATGTTTTTAAGGAACGTCAACGTTACTCAATACGTAAATATTCTTTTGGAGCTGCATCAGTCTTAATTGGTGCGAGCTTGATGCTTGGTGGACATGCTTTGGCTCAGGAACAAGCCAACAGCGCAAGTTCCAGCAAGGATTATGAAGTTTTTGTAAATAATTCTGAACCACTTCAAATCGACCAGGCAACTTCAGAAGCTGTTACCGATGTCCTCAATCAACCAGCTTCAAGATCTGAAGCACCAAGACCTAAGCTTGTCAGCAGTGAAGTTGCTTCTTCTGAAGCTAGTAGTGTAGTAGCTAGCGAGGCTGCTTCTTTGGAAGTACCGGCAGAGGTTGCTCATTCTGCATCTGCTGTCGCTTCTGTTTCTAAATCAGAAGTGGCTAATCCACGTTCTGAAGTGTCATCAGTAGCTAGCTCTGAAGCAGCAAGTGAGACTAACCGTTCAGCAAGTTCAGAAGTAGCAGAAACTAGAGTTACTGACCGTGAAGCTGTAGATACTCCTCAACCTGGTGTGGATGGTCCTGTGACTGCTGATGGTTCTCTTGATATCCCATCAAACGGTACTTTCTATTTCCGTCGTACAACTGAAATTCGTACAGCGCCTATCATGGATATCAAACCTACCTTTGTCTTTAGTGCAGGCGACCATGTTATATATGATAAGGTCTTGAAGAGAGACAATCATCAATGGATTTCTTACATTGGCTACGACTATGAACGCTACTACGCTGATATCGCAGCATTGAAGGCTGAAAACACTAATAGCACCACTGAAGCAACTAGAGATGAAGTCATCCCTGAACGTGGTACTTATTACTTCACTAAACCTGCAGATGTGAAGAACCAACC
>OGXE01003480.1_pt1 | contig 10542 bp, 11 predicted proteins | sample 1576181 | NCBI WGS metagenome assembly OGXE01 (sample SAMEA3541478, study PRJEB24748) | human gut metagenome | biome: human gut; feature: human-associated habitat; material: faeces | place: China | collected 2012 | reverse complement strand
AAGTTCTGCGGTGCCCTTCGCTTCCATCAGATTTTCCGCATTGACTTTGCAAAGCCCTCATAATGTTCAAATAATGTAATGATTTTTTCACATAACTTTGTATTTCGCATTATGCCTTCTCGGTTTAAAATAGCCATATTGATGGCTTCTTTGTTTCCAACGCAAACATAACGCACTTTTGCTCGACTTACGGCAGTATTAAAAAGATTCATCTGCAACATTTCCCCATGAGACTCTAACATAGTGGAGATTACAGATTTAAACTCACTTCCCTGACTTTTATGGATGGTCATACAGTATGCCAATGTAATATCGTCCAGCTCATCGTATGCATAATTCACATCACACTCAGCAAAATGAACTTTTACATTGCTTCGAGTCATTTCTGTTATAAACCCAAGATCTCCATTACAGGTTTTATCTGTGTTTCTCTTACTCATTACTCTGTCACCCAAACGGTATACAGTATGAGTAGGAGAGTGGTAAATTTCTAGCTTATCATCCGAAGCTGGATTAATGATGGACTGTATGCGTTTGTTCATCGCAAAAGCCCCGGTAGGTGTTTTCTGCCTTAGTGGAGTCAAACAACACACATTTTCTATTCCAAATGTATTCACCTCATTAATAAAGACATCCGCTATGATTTCTGCTGCCTCTTCCTGCTCATATGCATAAAGTAGAACAAAATCGTCTCCATATTCCAACGATAGATTTCCCTTAACTATTTTTCTACAGTTAAGATAAATATTGGAATTGGATGCTTGCCGAAACACTTTTGTCAGACATACAGTAGTAATATATCCACTATCTATCATATCCTTAAAGAACGCGCCCGGTCCTACGGATGGAAGCTGTTCGACATCTCCGAGAAAGATAATCTGATTTCCATTTTTGATAGCCTGTAAAATTCTTCTGGCTACATAAATATCAACCATAGATGTTTCGTCACAGACAGAACAGCTTTCTTCAATGGGAAATGGATGTTTTTCAAACAAATTTTCATCAAGGATTTTTAATTGTTTATGAGTCGTAAAAGCCGGATAACCAGAAGAATTATCGTACTGGAGCCATACGGAGATCATAATGAGAACTGCCGCGTAACTGCACGTTACAACGAAGATGGCGTTTCTAATCCGCAGTGGATTCAGAGTGTAATCCAGGCAGATAATCAGAAACGTGCAAATGATAAGTACGTGAAGCTGACGGGCAGCGCTACAAAGACGGAAGTTATCACTTCCACAGCAGATGATCAGACCAACGGTGTGGTTTCTGCAAATTGTAACGTAACTATCAACTTTGTAACCGAAGACGAAACAGTAATTCATCCAGAATCTGTTTCAATGAGCCGGAGCCATGTTGATTACGACCTTGCTATTACCAAGGCTGGCGATATTAACAGTGCGAATGTTGGTTATACTGGTTTTGACACAACAGACCTTGACTGTGTTGTAAATCCAGATTGTCCGGTAGACGAGGATCACGAACCGTATGACAGAAGTGTTACTTGGTCTGTATCCGAACCGGACGTATTGAGCGTTGATCAGGATGGAAATATCATTCCTAATAAAAATGCTCAGTGGATCAATGTAAAGCCGATATCCTTCCTCTATCGTCAGAATGATATGCCTGCTCGCGCTCAGAATCACAGGACCGGAAACGCCGAAATGCGTAAACAGCATTTCCCCGAAGTCACTGTAAACCTTCTTGCCCTTCTTATTTTTTATCGTAATTTCAATATTTTTCAGACTCAGCCCCATCAGCTCATGGCACCAGTCCTCCTCTGTTCTGAGCGGCACCAGAGAGGGGTACAGCTTCGTCACATGATGTCCTGCCGTCTTCGCAAAGCGGTAGCCATCCCCCGTAGAGCCTGTACCGGGATAGGAAAGACCGCCTGTACAGACAATCACGCCGTCTGCCCTTTCTTCCTTTCCGTTTTTCAGCCGAATCCCTTCTGCCCTGCCGTCCGCAATCAGAATACCCTCCACAGGACTTTCCAGATGCAGCTTCACCCCATTTTTCTTGAGGTATTTTTCCAATGCCAGCACCACATCCAGAGAACGGTCAGACACAGGAAATACACGCTTGCCGCGCTCCACCTTCAGCTCCAACCCCTGCTCCTTAAAAAATTCCTGCAAGCCGAAGCTGTCCAGCTGATAAAAGGCGCTGTATAAAAAATAGGGATTGCCGGGGATATTTTCCAGAAGCCCCTCCACATCGCTGTCATTCGTCACATTGCAGCGTCCCTTGCCCGTAATCAGGATTTTCTTCCCGATGCGGTTATTTTTTTCGTAGAGGTGTACCTCATGTCCCCGTTCTGCCGCGCGTCCTGCCGCCATCAGCCCTGCCGCACCGCCGCCGACCACGATAATTTTCTTCTTCATTTTTCTTCACCCTTTTCAAACAGCTCTGCCATTTCCAGATGCGCCTTATCGTTTAAGGTCATGAGCAGCTTTCTGCCGTCCTCCATCACATCCACCATCGTCACAGAGGTATTTGTCATCCATGTCTTACGGTAAAATTCATCCCCCATGCCAAGCAGACCGACCAGCATCACGCGCAGCAGTCCGCCATGTGAAACAATCGCGACATTCTGCCCCTTATGGCGCTCTGCCAGTGCTTCAAAGCCTTCCAATGCGCGATCCATCGCATTCTGAAAGGAACCTTCTCCGGGCACAGGATGGTCAAAGGGATTTTCAAAAAAATCTATATACGCCTTGCCATATTTTTCCTTCAGCTCCGCAATGGTATGTCCTTCCCATTCGCCGAAGTTGATTTCTCTGAAATGTGCATCCTGAACGGGGGTCAGTCCATGCGCCGCCGCCAACGGTGCCGCAGTTGCCACCGCCCTGTCCAGAGGGGATACATAGACCACATCCAGCGGCAGGAATTTGAAGCGTTCCCCCAAAAGGCGCGCCTGCTCCCTGCCTGCATCATTCAGCTGTATATTCGTGCAGCCCTGATATCGGCCGCCCTTGTTCCAATCCGTTTCCCCATGACGAATGAGGTAAAATCTTGTTTTGTTCTGTTCCACGAGGCTTTTCCTCCTTATTCTCAATAGTTTCCTAAATATATATTATACGGCAAGCGCTACCGCCTTTCAAGTAAAAAAGACCGCCTTGGAAAACTCCCAAAGCAGTCCCTTCTTTTTATAATCTCTTTAAATATCTGATTTCCTTCTCTGTCAGGTGGCGATATTTTCCCTTCGGCAAATCCCCCAGCGTAAGCTCTCCCGTTGCCACCCTTTGCAGCTGTGCCACAGGATGCTTGATGGATTCGCACATTTTACGCACCTGTCGATTTCTGCCCTCATGAATCACGATTTCCGCCGTGCAGAAGCGTCCGTCCTTCTCTCTTTCGAGAATCTGAATCTTCGCAGGCTTCGTTTTCCTTCCATCAATCACAACGCCCCTGCGGAATTTCTGCAATGCCCCCTCATCGGGCACACCGTATAGCTTCGCAATATAGGTTTTCTCTACATCATGCTTGGGGTGCGTCAGCTTATAGGTCAGGTCTCCGTCATTTGTCAAGAGCAGAAGCCCCGATGTATCATAATCCAAACGCCCGACAGGGAAAATGCGCGCGTTCACGCCCTTAATGAGGTCTACCACCGCAGGTCTGCCGAACTGCTCCTTCGCCGTTGTCACATAGCCGACCGGCTTATGCAGCATAAGATAGACAAGCTTGGTGTCCTTTTTGCTGATTTTCCTGTCCAGATAGGACACCTCATCCTTTTCCGGGTCAATCTTCAGCCCCATTTCGGTTACAACCTTCCCGTTGACCTTCACCTTTCCCTGTGCAATCAGCTCCTCTGCCCTTCTGCGGGATGCCACGCCTGCCTCAGCCAGAAATTTCTGCAATCGTTCCAATTTTTCTTCCATATATCTTAACTCCGTTCTCAACCTGTATTTTTCATTCGATTTTCCTCAGTATACATGAGCCTTCGCAGAAAGTCAAAAGTTTCTCTAATCTTCCCAATCTCTCCAGCCGAGCCACCTCTCCGCCAGGCGAAGCAGCCGCTGTGCAAGGGTATAAGGCATTGCATCCTCTGCCGCAAGCAAATCCACCGCCGCAAGGCGTTCCTCACCAAGCCAAAGCACCGCCTGCCCCAGCCTTTCGCCCCGATGCACAGGCGCGGCAAGCTCCTTTGGCAAGTCTGCCGTCAGGTGCAGCTTTTCGATTTCCGCATCAGAAAATAACGCCGTATAGCCCTCTGCAAGAATCGTTTCCATCTGCGTTGTCGGGGAATCGGTAATGCGGATTTCCCCGAAGCTCTCCCCTGCCTGCACTGCCTCGTAGGGATGAAAGACCGCGAAGCCATAGTCCATCAGGGCTTTCGTATCCGTCCACTTTTTCTGCTTGCCTGCATCCCCCCAACCACTGCCAAGCACCGCCGAAACCAGCCGCACGCCGTCCCGTTCCGCTGCGCCGACAAAGCAATGCCCTGCCCGATTGGTGTAGCCTGTTTTAATGCCAAGCGCACCGCTGTATTCCTGCAAAAAGCGGTCTGCATTTGTCACACTGCAAGAGTGCTTTCCCGTCAAATCAGACACATAAATCTCCTGCTGTGCAATAATCTCCCGAAAGGTTTCGTTTTCCAGCGCATACGCCCCAATCAACGCCATATCGTAGGCGGTGGAGTGGTGCTGCTCAGCTGTCAGGTGGCTGTCCAGTCCGTTGGGCGAGCCAAAAACCGTATCCCTTGCGCCGATTTCCTTTGCCTTCTTCGTCATTTCCGCACAGAACTTCGCCACGTTCCCCGAAACCTGCTCCGCCAGTGCCACCGCCGCATCATTATAGGAGCGCAGGAGCATGGCAGAAAGCAAATCTCCGACCTGCCACTGCTCCCCCTCCTGCAAGCTCATGTGTACCTTTGGCTGCTGTGCCGCGTTTTTGCTGACCGTGACAACCTCCGTCAGGCTTGCCCGCTCCAAAACCAGTATCGCCGTCATAATCTTCGTGGTGCTTGCCATCGCAAGGGGTGCGTCCGCATTCTTCCCCCATAACAGCCGCCCTGTTTTTCCGTCAATCAATGCTGCGCCCTGCGCCGCAACGGTCGGCTCTGCGGCAAGAGTCGGCACACTTCCCATCTGCAATAAAAAAAGCAGGAAAAAAAGAATTGCTCTCCGTTTCATAGGCATCCCTCCTCCTGCTATCTTTATTCTGTTTTTCGCTTATGTATGAAACTCTGTTTCCGCATCCTTCTCCTTGGCTTCTTCCGAATTTTCTTCCTCCAGAGGCGGCAGCTCCCGAATACTCTTAAAGCCGAAATACCGCAGAAATTCCTTGCTTGTGCCAAACAAAATCGGCTTGCCGGGGGTATCTGCCCGCCCGACCTCACAAATCAGCCGCTTTTCCAGAAGCTTCGTCACCGCATGGTCGGAATTGACCCCTCGGATTTCCTCCACCTGCGCACGCGTCATCGGCTGCTTATAGGCGATAATCGCCAGCGTTTCCAGAAGGGACTGCGTCAGTCCCTGCCGCTGTGGGCTTTTATACATATTGCGGATATATTCAAAGCATTCCGCCGCCGTACACATCTGATACGCGTCCGCAATCTCCACAATCCGCAGTCCCCGTTTTTCCTTCTCGTATTTATCCGCAAGGGAAAGCACGACCGCCCGCGTCGTTGCCTGATCCAGCTCAATCGTCTGCGCGATAGATGCCAAGGGCACCGCGTCACCGGCAATAAACAGCAGGGACTCCACAACCGCTTCTAGCTCCGATAATCTCATTCTGCCCCTCCTTCATCATATCTGCTGATGAAAATTTCACCAAAGTTTTTCTCCTGCGTAATCTGCACTTCCTTCTGCTTAATCAGCTCCAACAGCGCCAGAAAGGTCACAACCCTTTCCATCTTCCCTGCATTTCTGCGGAAAATGGTATGGAAGGCTGTTTTTTCATGCGGATGCAGAATCAGCATATCGCGGATGTATTCCATCTTTTCCCCAACGGTAAATAAATCCTTCTGCACCGAACGGAAGGAGCTGCGCACCTTATCCTCCTTGGTTTCCTTTCTCGCCATCACCTGCCGGAACGCCTGATAGAGGTCATCCATGGTGATGCCCTGCAATAAATCCTCCAATTCCTGCGGCGGCTGTTCCTTCAGCTTTGCCACAGAGGCATCCGCTTCCTTATAGTACACAAGCGCCGCTTCCTCCTCGCGCTCCTTGAGGGTCTCTGTTGCGTCCTTAATCCGCTTATATTCCAGCAGACGCTGTACCAGTTCCTCTCTGGGGTCAGGGCCTTCCTCCTCCTCTGCCTTCGGCTTGGGCAGGAGCAGCTTGCTTTTGATTTCAAGCAGCGTTGCCGCCATCAGCAAAAATTCGCTCATGCCGTCCATATCCCTGTCCTCCGCCGCATCCAGATAGGCGAGGTATTGCTCCGTCAGCGCCGCAATGGGAATATCATAAATATCAATTTCGTTTTTTTCAATCAGATGATATAGCAAATCCAAAGGGCCTTCAAACGCCGCCAGTCTGATATTGATTGTCTCCATAGAATTCCCTTCCTTATGCTTACATCAAACCAATCATGCCGCCGAACAGGGAAAGCACCGCGTAAATGATTTTATCCATGAAGCCTGTAATCATCCCGAAGAACAGCAGGAACAGGAACAGCATCTGAATCAGCTTTTCATTCTGCATATATTTGAAATACTGATTTGCCGGCAGCAGCACCGCAAGCACCTTTGTGCAGTCCATAGGCGCAACAGGCAGTACATTATACACCGCCAGCGCAACATTATAATATGCCAGATAATGAAGCAGTGTGCCGATATAATACCCCTTGCTCCGGAATGTGCCGTAAGCCAAAAGGAACACCAGACCCAGAATGAGATTGACTACGGTCGGCAGAATCGCAACCAGAAGCGTATCTCTTTTTCTGTTTTTATAATATAATGCACTCGTTTCCACAGGCTTGCCCCAGCCGAAGCCGCCGCTGTAGAGCATCATCAGAAAGCCGATGGGCTCAAAATGCTTGACGGGGTTCAGCGTCACCTGCCCCTGACTTTTGGGGTAAGTATCCCCCAGAACCGTTGAGGTCAGCGCTCTGACAAATTCATGGACGGTTGTCGCCACCAGAATCCCCGGAATCCCCAGAAGTATTACCAAAAAAGAACCATTCATAGTTTCAAATCCTCTCTGCGATAGTTTTTGGCAAAATGCCGTATTGTTATATTTTACCCGAAGGGCAGAAATTAGTCAAATCCAACAAAAAAAAGCCTGTACGAAAGCAACTTCCTACAGGCTGTTCTTTTTTTAATACCGCAGAGGAATATCCGAAAGCAAAACGGGAATATCCAGTCCCTGTGTTTTCAGAAAATATTTCATGCCACGCACGGCAATATCGCTGTTGTTTTTTGCGCCAACCATGACACTCTGCAAGGGAAGCTCCTGCTGCTCCGTTTCCAGCTCCACCATGATATAGGGAAGAAAAATCTGATCCAGCAGGCGAAACTGCGGCCTATCCTGCCCCTTCTCATAATGCAGCGGCGGAAAAATGAACCGATATTCCTCCTCCCCTGCAAAATAGCTTTTTTTGAAAAACATTGTATACACAGAGCAGACCACCGCCATTGCATCGACCAGCTGATTCAACGATTCCTCCGAAGGAATTGCGTCCTCCTCGAAAAAGCCCTGCAAATCCTTTGCTCCCTTTTCCACAAGGCTATGGATGCAGGAAAGCAGGCTTTCCAGAAGCCCGTTCATCTGCTCCTCCTCATCATAAATCACCGTTCCATGCAGGAATACGCGATGCCGGAAGCCCTCTACAATCTTTTCATAATCAAATTCCAGACAATAGCCGCGAAAATCCGTAAATTCTGCCCAGAGCAGAGAATTATTATTCTGCTTGGAAAATGCCACCACATAAAAGCTCATTTCATCCTCATCCAAAGCGGCATGGGCAGAAGAAATAATGCCGATACGGTCAATTTCCGCCTTCAGCTTTGCGGAAAACTGCATGCGCAGATCCGTATTCACAATATATCGTTCAATCAGCTGCTCCATCACCTCAACGGCATATTGAAATTCCATCTTATCATTCAGAAAATCGCTTTTCGTTGCCACAAATTCCCGATTCTCCACAATGCCGCGGATGCCTTCCGCCGTTGTGTAATGATACAGCTTATCCCCCTTCTGGCAAATGGGCACATGAATCCAGTCATCCAAATAATGTTTGTCCTGCATGGATTTTTCCTCCTGCTTATTCTCTGATCTGACCATTTCCGTAGATAATATACTTTGTCGTTGTCAGCTCCTTCAGCCCCATAGGGCCGCGCGCATGCAGCTTCTGTGTGCTGATGCCGATTTCCGCACCGAAGCCGAACTGACCGCCATCCGTAAACCGCGTAGACGCATTGACATACACCGCTGCCGCATCCACCTCATTCAGAAAACGCTGTGCATTGGTATAATTTTCCGTCACGATGGCTTCGGAATGACCGGTGCTGTATTTTCTGATATGGCGAATGGCTTCGTCAATATCCTTTACCACCCTTGCGGAAATGATATAATCCTCATATTCGGTTGCCCAATCCGCCTCCGTTGCAGGCACAACATTCCGCACCAAGCCCTGTGTTGCTTTATCCCCACGGATTTCGACCTTTCTTTCCTGTAGCGCCTTCCCGATTTCCGGCATGAATTTTTCCGCAATGGCTTCATGCACAAGCAGGCTTTCGCAGGCATTGCAAACTCCGGGGCGCTGTGTTTTCGCATTGATGACGATGCGTGCCGCCTTTTCCAAATCCGCGCTTTCATCCACAAACACATGGCAGTTGCCAACGCCCGTCTGGATGACGGGAACGGTGCTGTTCTGCACCACGCTGTTGATTAAGCCTGCGCCGCCGCGCGGAATCAGCACATCCAGATAGCCGTTCAGCCGCATCATTTCATTTGCCGTTTCACGGGAGGTATCGGGAACCATCTGCACGCAGTCCTCCGGCAGACCCTCTGCCGCCAATGCGCCGCGCAGAGCGGAAATCACCGCCTGATTCGTCTGAAAGGCCTCCTTCCCGCCGCGCAGAATAACCGCACTGCCGGCTTTCAGGCAAAGTCCGAAGGCATCCGCCGCCACATTCGGGCGTGCTTCAAAAATAATCCCGATGACACCCATGGGGACACGCTTCTGTCCAATCACCAGTCCATTGTCCAGTGTTTTCATGGACAGCACCTCGCCCACAGGGTCATCCAGCTTTGCCACCTGCCGCAGACCCTCTGCCATATCCGCAAGGCGCGCCTCGGTCAGCGTCAGTCTGTCGATAAATGCGCCCTTGATGCCTGCTTCCACCGCCGCATCCACATCTGCCTTATTTTTCGCCAGAATCTCTGCCTTTGCCGCAAGCAGGGCATCCGCAGAGGCAAGCAACGCCTTATTTTTCGCAGGGGTGGACAGGGTTGCCAAAACCACCGCCGCATCCTTCGCTCTTTGTCCCATTTCAATCAAGCTGCTCATCTTCATTCCTCCCATCCGTTTTCCGTTATGACTGCATCTAACGGCACGTCCGTTTCCTCCGTCGGCAATTCCTCCGCGAAACGCTGCGCCGCAAACGCAAGCCCGATTCTCTTTCCTTCCTTATGCTTTGCAAAATAGGTATCATAATAACCGCCGCCATAGCCAAGGCGGTTCTTTTTTCCATCAAACAATAAGCCGGGAACAAGCAGCAAATCTCCCTCCTTCGGGACGCAGACTGCGCCGCCCTTCGGCTCTCTTACGCCGAAACGCCCCTCCGAAAGCTCCGCAAGGGATCGGATTTCATAAAAGTGCATTTCTCTGTGCTTCTCCGTTTTCGGCACGGCAACAGCTTTCCCATCCTGCCACGCCTGTCGGATAATTTCCTCCGTTTCCACCTCAGAGCCCATGCTCACAAAGGTAAAAATCCGCTCTGTATTCTGATATGCCGCACTCTCCAGAATATGCGCCGCAATCTGTCTGCTTTTTTCCTCCCGTTTTTCTAAGGCATTGCGTGCCGCAAGTGCCCTTTGCCGTAATTCCTTTTTCACTGCATCAAGCCTCCTATCGCATACAGACCCAGAAACGCCGCCGCCAAAGAGATTTGCCAGAACGGAAGCCGTTTCCTGCCACAGAGATTTTTCAGAAGCAGCCAGACAAAGCTGCCCCAGAGAAAAATTTCCCCCAGAACAGAAGCAACCGCAAGCACGCCTACAAGCGGCAGACCAAGCCACAGACCAAAGCCAAGCCCTGCGGAAAGCAGCAAAAGCAGAAGCAGCTCCATTGTATGCTCATAAATCGGCTGTTTGTTGCCCTGTGCAGGGTCAAAATTGACCGCCAGCAGCAGAAAACCGGGGACAACCGCCCCCACCAAACTGCCCGAAAGCACACGCATCAGCTGATTGCTTTCCCAAAAGCCGAGATAGCTGCCCAGTCCGTCTATCCCAATCGGCAAAATCATCAACGCCGTCAGCATTGCCTGTCCCTTGGAAAAGGGTCTTCCTGCGTCCATCCGCCTTTTCAGAAGCAGAAAGCAAAACGCCAGAAGCACCCCGACATAAATTCCCGTACAGCGGGCGCAAAGGGGCATTG
>OGXE01003478.1_pt1 | contig 10549 bp, 9 predicted proteins | sample 1576181 | NCBI WGS metagenome assembly OGXE01 (sample SAMEA3541478, study PRJEB24748) | human gut metagenome | biome: human gut; feature: human-associated habitat; material: faeces | place: China | collected 2012 | reverse complement strand
ATATTTCGTCTGTACCGTTTTTCTTTTCATAAACCTATAAAATCACGACTTGTGAAATACCGCTTATATCTGCCCTTTTGTACACTAAGAAAGCACCAAAAAATCTGCTACTCCACGGCAAGTTAAACTCCGGCTATAGGATTCACCTATAGCTGATTCTAGATAAAATGAATTATGTTAAAAAGCAAAATTCTGCTATGATGTATATATCCAATAAGACCTACAGAAACAGTGGGAAATTATGATAACCAATCACAGAAGACAGAAATATATTACAAGTAGAAGAAACCAGAGGTGCGACATGGCAGAAAGAAATCTTGACTTTGACAAAATTACAGACAGAAGAAATACAAACTGCTTAAAATATGATTTTGCAGTGAAAAGAGGTATGCCGGAAGATGTGCTGCCACTCTGGGTTGCAGACATGGATTTTCAGACATCTTCTTATGTACAGGATGCACTGATCAGACAGGCACAGCATGGGATTTTTGGATACAGTGATGGACAGGAATCTTATTTTGAAGCTGTGGAAGGATGGCTGAAGAAACATCATGACTGGGAAGTACAGGAAAAATGGCTGGTCAAAACACCGGGGGTCGTAATGGCTCTGGCATTGTCCGTAAAAGCATATACAGATCCGGGAGATGCAGTATTGATTCAGTCACCGGTATATTATCCTTTCTCAGAGGTGATTTCAGATAATGGAAGAAAAATCGTAAGCAGTGACCTTTTCCTGGGAGAGGATAACCGCTATCATATTGATTTTGCAGACTTTGAGAAAAAAATCGTAGAGGAAGAAGTGAAACTTTTTTTCCTTTGCAATCCGCATAATCCGGTTGGAAGAGTGTGGACAAAGGAGGAGTTGGAGACAATTGGAGATATCTGCTGCAGACATCACGTGATCGTTGTGAGCGATGAGATTCATGCAGATTTTGTTTTTCAGGGAAAACATCAGGTTTTTGCAAATCTGAAAAAGGAATATGAGGAGTGCACCATTACCTGTACTTCACCGGGCAAAACGTTTAATCTGGCTGGTCTGCAGACTTCTAATATTTTTATCCCGAACCAGAAACTGAAAAATGCATTCAAAAAACAGTTGGCTGCAGCCGGATACAGTCAGCTCAATGCAGCCGGACTTGTGGCATGTGAGGCGGCTTACCGGGATGGGGAAGAGTGGTATCAGGCGATGAAAAAATATGTGGCTGGCAATATCGCTTTTACAAAAGAATTTGTGGAAAAAAATCTTCCGGGCGTGAACATGGTGGAACATGAGGGAACGTATCTGATCTGGCTTGATTTTAACGGACTCGGATTGTGCGCACAGGAGCTGGAAGATTTGATCGTTCACAAGGCAAAGCTCTGGCTTGACAGTGGAAGAATTTTTGGAAAATGCGGAAGAGGATTCCAGCGGATCAACGTGGCGTGTCCGAGAAGTACGTTAAAAGAGGCACTGGAGCGCATCGCAAAAGTACTTCCAGCAGATACTGTAAAATTTGCAAGCTAAACCAGATATAGTAGCAGCCATGCATCGTTATTGTAATGTAAGTGAACAGAAATGTATCATAACGAAAAGAATTGCAAAATTTTATGAAAAAATAGTTGACAGTAAAGATGTTACTCGTTATAATTCAAATATAAACACATATTCCTATATGATTAGTAGGAAATAAGAAAGGAGACAATGATATGAAATACACAGGATTAAGCACACAGAAAAATCATATGATGTGTTGTTGCTGTTGTCAGGCTGTATGTATGAGTACGGTTTATTTTTCATATGCATTGTGTACCCGCTGAAAATTTGTAACTCAGGCAGGTATCGTGCATAGGATACCTGCCATTTTTATTTTGGAAGATAAAGCTTCTTCTCACTAAGATCACTATTTTAATTTTGCAAAAACAAGGAGGCTAAATCCTCTCCTCACAAGAGTTCGGATTTTTGCTTCGCAAAAACAAGGAGGCTAAATCCTCTGCTCCTGTAGGAACAGTCGCATTTTGCTTCGCAAAAACAAGGAGGATATAAACATGAGTGATATCAAATCAAGCACATTAGAGTTAGTAGGAAAAACACCAATCGTAAACGCAAGCAGATATGCTGCAAAAGCAGGCGTGACAGACGCAGCCATTTTAGTAAAACTTGAGGCATTTAACCCGGCCGGTTCTGTAAAGGACAGAATTGCATTGGCAATGATCGAGGATGCAGAGAAAAAAGGTATTTTAAAAGAGGGCGCAACCATTATTGAACCAACCAGCGGTAACACAGGTATCGGTCTTGCAGCAGTTGCAGCGGTCAAAGGATACAGAGCAATCTTAACACTGCCGGATACCATGAGTGTTGAGCGCAGAAATCTTTTGAAAGCATACGGCGCAGAGCTTGTTTTGACAGAGGGCGCTAAGGGAATGAAAGGTGCGATCGCAAAAGCGGATGAACTTGCAAAAGAGATTCCGGGAGCCGTTATTTTAGGCCAGTTCGTAAACCCTGCAAACCCGGCAGCACACAAGGCAACAACCGGACCGGAAATCTGGGAGCAGACAGGCGGAAAAGTAGATATTTTTGTAGCCGGCGTTGGTACAGGTGGAACCATAACAGGTGTTGGTGAGTACTTAAAAGAGCAGAATCCAAATATCAAAGTTGTAGCAGTTGAGCCTGCAACAAGTGCAGTTCTTTCTACAGGAAAAGCAGGCGCACACAAGATCCAGGGAATCGGAGCAGGATTCGTTCCAGATACTTTGAATACTTCCGTTTATGATGAAATCATTCCTATCGAAAACGAGGATGCTTTTGACGAGGGAAGAGCATTTGCAGTAAGCGAGGGCGTTCTGGTTGGTATTTCTTCAGGAGCAGCTTTAAAAGCAGCCACTATTTTAGCAAAGAGACCGGAAAATAAAGGAAAGAATATTGTAGTTCTTCTTCCGGATTCCGGTGACAGATATCTGTCTACTGCATTATTCAGCAACTAAGAGCGTTTCAGGTGCTGATCGTGAAATCAGTTTGAAACAGACCCCCTCATGGAAAATTTGATAAACATACTCCATGAGGGGATTTTTATGACAATAGATATTCGCCGAGTGTGCATTCTGTTGTTTCGTATCCGATGCTGTAGCCGCTGGTAGGGCATAGGTTTGCAAAACCGAAGTTGGTGGTTCGAATCCGCCCAGTATCACTCTTGAAAAAAGTGCTTATTTCGGAGAAGAGTAAAGCAGTAAAACTGGCGATGGTTTCAATATGAAAACAGAGAATAAGGGAATGCAGTTTATATTTGTGTATATGAACGAAAAAGTAAACTCCTCAAAATGAGGACTTTTAAGGCTAAAAAGTCCTCATTTTGAGGAGTTTTGCATTTTCGTGGAAAAAAGGATATGATAAATTAAATAGAAAAGATGGAGAAGAGAGTCTCAGAAAATTTGTGGAAAAGGAAAACATAATGCAAAAAATATTAATTACAAATGATGATGGAATACAGTCAGACGGTATCATTCGTTTGGCACGGGCAGCAAAAAAATATGGTAAAGTCTGGGTAGTGGCACCGGACGGACAGCGCAGTGCAATGTCACACAGGATCACACTGCATGAAACGATAGAGTTTTTTCCGGTTGATTTTCCGGTGGAGGGTGTGCACGCGTATGCAAGTACAGGAACACCGGCGGACTGTGTGCGTTTTGGAATTTTAAATATTGTGAAGGAAAAGCCGGACTATGTTTTTTCCGGTATCAATTATGGCTATAACAGCGGAACAGATATTCAGTATTCAGCGACCGTAGGTTCTGCGTTAGAAGCTGCGTGCGCAGGTGTGCATGCGGTTGCGTTCTCCGAGGGTGCATCGGAGTGTCATGAGGTGACAGACGCTTACCTTGAGCGGATGATGGAAGAATTGATGGAACAGCCTCTGGCGTACAATCAGATCTGGAACGTAAATTTTCCGCAGTGTGAACTTGAGAAGCTGCGGGGAATTTTATATGACAGGAAAATTGCAGACTGTGGATTTTTCATTGACGAGTATCTGGAAGAGGAGCTTGAAAATGGAAGAATACGACTGACTGTGCATGGAAATTATAATGAGAATGCCCCGGAGGGAACGGATTTCCGGGCACTTGTTGATGGATATATTTCAGTTGGGAAGGTGAATAATCTACGGTAAAAATGAAAGATACCAAATAATTGCAAGAAATCAAAAAAATATGTTATTTCAAACATGATACCGGATTAATACAATATAATTGAGGCAGTGTATACAAAACGACAAGAGATGAAAGAACAGGCATAAATTCCGGCAGATAATGCCGATTCCAAAATTCTTAAAAGAGACAATCTATGGCAGCAGATAAAAAAGAGCCATAGATTGTTTTTTTTTCATTTACATAAATAATTAATATGGTAAATTATATAGTAAGAGTAAAAGTAAGGGATTTTGAGGAGAAAAAATGAAAACGTAGTACACATTATAATCCATAATGTACTGACAGAATTGACAAAAGATACTTCCAAGATGGATGGTTTTATTGAAGAATATAATAGATTGCATGCAGAAGAATAAAGTAATCTGAATATGTTTTAATTGACGTATGTATTGTTTGTATTATAATAGTTAATACAAACAATACATATTTTTTTTGACAAGATCCAGCGAGAAATGGATAAGAAAGACGAAAATATTGACATAACGATAAAAATACAGGAGGAATCCACATGATCATATCCATCAATGAGATGTCAGAAATCCCAATTTACCAGCAGATCCGAAACCAGATCGTGCAGGGGATTTCCGATGGAAGACTATCGCCGGGAGAACAGCTTCCAACCGTCCGCGGGCTTGCAGAAGAGATCGGGATCAATTCCATGACAGTCAACAAAGCCTATAGTCTGCTCAAACAGGAAGGCTATATCTTCGCTGACCGCAGGAGCGGCGCAAGGGTGCGGAAAGAATTTGCGGTGACGAAAGAGCTTTCGGAGAAATCAAAGGAATTATTGCAGCAGATTATCTCGGAAGCGAAAGTCAGCGGCATGACGAAAAAAGAATTTTTTGAAATCTGCGGGAAGCTGTATGAATAAAATACGTAGTGATTTGATGAACAATTGCGAAACTCATGAAAATCTAAATTGAAAGAAGAGTAGGATGAGTTTCGCAGACGCCTATTACAATCCAGCTTTGAAAGGAGAAAAACTATGCTCGTAAACATAATTATGTTTTTCACAATGTATCCGGTTTTATTAGTCCTCTATTTTTGTTTCCGAGGACAGTATCAGTATGCAGATGGCTGCCTGTTTGCAGTAAACATGAAACCGGAGTGGATCAAGGAACCGGAGGTGGCAGCAATTGTGGAAAAGTTCCGCAGAGAGATGAAACAGTATTTTATTTTTCTGCTGATCGTTCCGCTTAGCAGTTTCCTGACAAAACACATGTCCATCCAGCTTACGATCTGGATGATGTGGATATTGATTGCAATCGTATTGCTGTGTCTTCCGCTGGTGCATGCGAACAGTGGGTTGAAAAGATGGAAAACGGAACATTGTCTGTATGAAACGGAGAAGATGGAACATCGTATTGAACTGAAAGCAGTCGGAAAAATCAGAAGAGTAAACTTTCTGCCATTTTTCCTGCCGAATCTGGCGGCATTACTGCTTGCACTTGTGCCGGTATGGGCAAAGAGTTTCAATCCGGCTTTGGAAAAAACAATAGAATTAAGCAGTGTAGGGTGGCTTACAATTGTTATGTGGCTATGCGGAGTGGCACTGACTGCTGTAGCAGTCCGGATGGACAGACAGCCGACAGCGGTGATAAATAATGACAGTGACGTAAACCTGAATTATACAAGAGCGAGAAAAAATATCTGGAAAAATTTCTGGCTCATCGTACTCTGGCTGAATACGGCATTTGCGGCAGTGATCCTGGCATCATCTTTTCTGGCAGATAATATGGGATGGATGATTTTGACAGGCAGCATGGTGTATGCACTGGCAACACTGCTTTTGTGTATTCCGTTAATGAAACAGTTAAGGAAAATTGAAGCAGTCTACGAAGCAAAGCGTGAGCTGAACGATAACGCTGATGACGACAGGTACTGGATCTGGGGAATCTTCTATTACAATCCGGCAGACAGGCACAGCATGGTGCCAAAGAAAGTCGGAATGGGAACGACTATGAATCTGGCAACACCGGTTGGAAAAGGAAGTGCTATTTTGGGCGCAGTGGTACTTATGGTGACGATTCCGGCAATGTGTATCTGGCTGATCCTGGACGAATTCACACCGATCCGGCTTGCGGTAGAAGATGAGATACTTTACGCAAAACATCTGAACGTAGATTACGAGATTCAGGTGGAAGATATTGAACATGTCGAGAAGATCACAGAGCTTCCGTCCTGGAGTAAATCAAGTGGAACTGCGATGGATACGTTGGAAAAAGGAACATTTTTCATAAGAAATGTTGGAAAATGCGAGGTCTTTTTAAACCCGGAAAATACAGAATTTCTGCATTTTTCCGCAGATGGAACAGACTATTATATGAGTGGATCTGACGATGCGCAGACGGAAGAAATCTACCAGATCATACAGAACCGGGAATAACAGGAAGGAAAGAAAATGAAGTATTACATGGCACCGATGGAGGGATTGACCGGCTATATTTACCGTAACGCATATCAGAAATATTTTCATGATATTGACCGGTATTTCACTCCATTTATCACAAATAAAAAACTGGATTTCAAGGTGAAAAAGGACATTGATCCGGAACATAATCAGGGAATGGAGGTTGTTCCGCAGATTCTGACGAATCAGCCGGACGATTTTATTTCGATTGTAAAACAGTTGAAGCAATATGGTTATGATGAGGTAAATTTAAACCTCGGCTGTCCGTCCGGAACGGTGGTGGCAAAAAACAGAGGGGCTGGATTTCTTGCGGTACCGGATCAGCTGGACAGTTTTCTGGATAAAATTTTTAATGCATGTGACTGCAAAATCTCCATTAAAACCAGAGTCGGAAAAGATTCGCCGGACGAGTGGGAGAATCTCCTTGCGATTTATGAGAAATATCCGTTATCGGAGCTGATCGTCCATCCAAGGATCCAGAAGGATTTTTATAAATATACGCCGCGCATGGAGACTTACCGGTATGCGGCAGAACACAGCAGACATTCCCTTTGCTTCAATGGGGATATTCATTCGGCTGGGGCATATGGGCAGTTACGGCAGACATTTCCGGAAACAGAAAAGGTCATGCTTGGCAGAGGTATTTTGCAGGATCCGGGGCTGGTCAGAGAACTTCGGATGGTGGAGGCTCAGTTTGAGGCTAAAGATTCGGATACACCGGTTGGAAACAAAAAGCGCAATATAGTGGACAAGCAGACACTCCGTGCGTTCCATGATGATATCTGTGACGGCTACAAAGGCGTGATGTCCGGCGATCGCAACACGTTATTTAAAATGAAAGAACTCTGGTGCTATATGAGTAAGAGTTTCACGAATCCGGAGAAGTATCTCAAGAAGATCAAAAAGACGGAACGCCTTGCAGAGTACTATGTGATCGTGGATACACTGTTCCGGGAGCAGGAACTGCAGCAGGAGTGGTCATAGATCAAGTTTCAGATAAATCTCATCACGTTCATCCTGGCTGATTCCGAGATAATGCTGGGTGATGCGGTAGGAGGAATGATTATAAATATCCATTAAAAGTGCTGGCGGAGTTCCCTGTTTCCATGCATGGTAACCAAATGTTTTTCTGAGGGAATGACAACTGATGCAGTCTTCCTGTGTGGTGTGAACTGCGGCAGTTTTGACGATCCGGTATGCCTGAGAGCGGTTGAGCGGTTTTTCGTGACAGGTTGTTTTCGTGAAAATATATTCGCCTTCCTCCGGGGACCGCTCATTGAAATATGCCTGCAGTGCATCCTTTGCAGTGGCATTTAAAAGAACATTGTTTCGTTTTCCAGTTTTTTGTTCGTGGATCAGAATATGGTCGTAAAAGCTTTGAAATTGGAAGTTGTATACAGATGACCATTTTAAAGATAATAGATCACCAATACGGAGTGCGGTATTTAAACCGAGGACAATGAGTGTATAATTGCGGACATTCGGTTTTTCATCTGCATAATACATACGGAATGAATATAATTCATCATCTTTTCTGATTGGCTGTGTGGTTCCCATGGGAATTACCTCCTCAAATTCATGATAAACTGTGCAGTTTCTGCACTTTGACATCCACAGTTATATCCCAAAATGGCTGTATATACAACGTATAAATCGTGAGTAAACAAAAAAATGCAACATTTCTTACAGAAATGTTGCATTTTTTTATTTACAAGTTCTATATCGGATATTCATTCGGAAACTTTACCCCTGAAATAAAATTTTTTATCAGATTTTCTCAAGAACGGATTTTCTCATGATTTTTATTACCTGTTTTCCTTCCAACATTTTTTGGTATGGCCACACCTTAAAAAAATACAGCTGAAAACGGAAAAGTATTTTTATTTGCAGATACATGATTTAACAATGAAAATCCGCATGTTTCATGTCGAAAATGCAACATTTCTGTAAGTTATGTTGCAAAAAAATCATGGATGGAATTACAAAAAACGTAAGTGTGCAGGGAGGTAACAGATTGCTCAAACTTTCATTAAAACAGGGTGAATATTTAAACATTGGCGATAATATCCGCGTGGTATATGCCGGAGGCGCCGGAAATCATATCAGACTTCTGGTGGACGCACCGAGAGATGTCAATATTGCCCGGAATAAAACAGAAACAAACCCGGAGCGCAGGAAAGATACCTATTATGCTGAGCCGGGAATTTCCAGAGAAGCACAGGCAGAGATCAAAAAGATTTTATGGAATGAACGCATGAAAGCAGAGGCAAAAAGAGATGCAGAAGGCAAGAAGGATTAATTCCATGCTTTAGCAGAATACCATTCGTTAATAGACAGGGCACAACCCGGGACGCTCTGTTTGTTATAAATAAGCCCGGGGAACGGATTCCCCGGAGAAAAACATAATAGCTCATCAAAAAGATGAGACAAGGAGGATTATATTATGGTAGTACAACACAACTTACAGGCAATGAACGCCAACAGAATGTTAAACATCACAACAGGAGCACAGAGCAAATCCACAGAGAAGTTATCTTCTGGTTACAAGATCAACCGTGCAGCAGATGATGCAGCAGGATTAACAATTTCTGAGAAAATGAGAAAACAGATCCGTGGTCTTGATCAGGCTTCCACAAACGCTCAGGATGGTGTTTCTTCTGTACAGACAGCCGAGGGTGCTTTAACAGAAGTTCACTCTATGTTACAGAGAATGAATGAGTTAGCAGTTCAGGCTTCCAATGGAACAAATGCTGAATCTGACCGTCAGGCAATCCAGGATGAGATTGATCAGTTAACAACTGAGATCGACCGTGTTGCTGAGACAACCAAGTTTAATGAGATTTATCTGTTAAAGGGTGACAATGCATCTACAAAGAATGTATATATGAAAGGTCATGATGCAGGTATCAAAGGAACATTGACAGATGGCGCTAAGAAAGCAACATTTACAATGGATACACTTAAAGCTAGCGATAAAGTAACAATTGCAGGAAAAGAGTACACAATCGGTTCTACAAAAGCTGATGCAGAAGCATTACTTGATAAAGCAAACGCAGCAGTCGATGCAGCAGGTAAGAAAGCTGATGTAGAAATTGATGGAACAAAATATACCATTACATTCAATGCCGCTGGCAATACTATTGCTGATGCAGCTGGTAATACAGTTACTGACTTAGCTGCATTAAAAGCTAAAGTTGCAGCAGGTAGTAAAGTATCATATGATGGAAATTCTCTGACAGTTATGAATGATGGAAATGGTGCAGTTGCTGCTGATGGCGTTGATGATGATGATAGCTCTATTATTAGCAAAACTGTTGCTGAGCAGAAGATTGTAGCAGAACTGACAGCTGCAAATAATGTAGGAACAGTAGAAGAAAAAGCAAGTGTAACAAATGATGGTGATGCCAACGGTAAGACAACATACACAATCAATAAAGGTTACGCAACTGTAGCTGATACATTATCCTTCAACTTACATGTTGGAGCTGACGCTGATATGACAAATAAGATTACAGTTGACATTGATACAATGAATTCTGCAAATCTTGGAATCAAAGGCTTGAATGTAACAGACGCTACCGGAACAGCTGCTACTTATGCGGTAGATGCAATTTCTGATGCTATCGCAAAGGTTTCTTCCCAGAGATCTGCACTTGGTGCTGTTCAGAACAGATTAGAGCATACGATCGACAACTTAGATAATATTGTTGAGAACACAACAACTGCTGAATCCCGTATTCGTGATACAGATATGGCTGAAGAGATGGTTAACTACAGCAAGAATAACATTCTTGCACAGGCTGGACAGTCTATGCTTGCACAGGCTAATCAGTCTACTCAGGGTGTACTTTCTCTGTTACAGTAATTGAAAATTACAGCATAAATAACAAAAAGAGCTCTTGCGAGCAATGTCATTAAGTTAAGAATTTTGACATAATTATAAAACACATCATATTTGCA
>OGXE01003473.1_pt1 | contig 10559 bp, 7 predicted proteins | sample 1576181 | NCBI WGS metagenome assembly OGXE01 (sample SAMEA3541478, study PRJEB24748) | human gut metagenome | biome: human gut; feature: human-associated habitat; material: faeces | place: China | collected 2012 | reverse complement strand
ACTATTTCATGAGCAATGACTTTATGAACCGACCGAGAACAACAGCATAAAGGAAAAAATGCGTGATGATTTCAAAAAGCTGATCAGTAAAGACCACCAGGAACTGATGCGGGTGAAAGACGGCAAGACACGCGCCACCTTCTATGTCAAACAGAAAGGAGACCTGATAAGCGAAATGATCATGTTGGCCGATACGGACAATAGCTTCAACGTAATCCAGTTATTGGGTAACTTCACCCTCCAGGACATTCAGGAGATCACAAAAGAAATGAATAAGTAAAAATGAAGCGATTATAGACCATAGTAAATGCTCTAAAATGTTATATTTGCGAAATATAAGGGATTTACCTTGATTATCTAAAATAACAAACGAGCAGAATAACGTATGAAAAGTGGAACAGAGAGGTTGAATGTACTGATTATCCTGATTGCTATGTGTTTTCCATCCGCCATTGCATTAGCTGATGAAGGAGCACATAAAAACGCATCGGGGGATATGACGGATTCCGTATCCTATTCACGTCGTTTAATCCATCGGTTAGGTTTCGACGTGCGGCCGACTTATATTTTCCCTACCAATTCTTTCCTGAAAGGAGAGAATACGGAAATGGAACCCATCCGGCGGTCTGTCTCTGCACATTTAAAATACTCGTTCCAATACTATCCGAACAGTTACACAGACCGGATTTACAGAGGCTCCTACCAAGGTATCGGATTATCGGGATACTCGTTCCAGAATAAGGAAGAACTGGGAAATCCGATAGCTGTCTACGTTTTCCAGGGAGCCCGCATCAAACGATTCAATCCACGTTTGTCACTCAATTATGAATGGAACTTTGGCGCCGCCGCAACCATTTCCTGCCAAAGCGGAAAAAAGGCCGCAGATCCCCAAATCTTCTGGGACGGAGGCGCGATTCCCGACCCTGTTTTCAGAACTTACGTACTCGATAATTTCGACACCGACCGCGACGGGAAAATCAGCCGTAAAGAGGCGGACGCCGTACTTGCCATCGACCTCGGCAGGCTCTGCGCAGAACTCGGTCCCGCAACCGAATCCCTCGCAGGCATCGAATATTTCAAAAACCTCAAACAGCTCATATGCAACGGAAATACACTGGCTGAACTCGATTTATCCCAAAATACGAGGTTGACCGAATTGAACTGCTGGGACAATCCGTTACCCGCACTTAATCTTTCAAAAAATACGGAGCTGGTAAAATTGAATTGCAACTACACTGCATTGGCCGAACTCGATTTGACCCAAAATACAGCGTTGACCGAATTGGCGTGCGAGGGCAATCCATTGACATCGCTCGATCTTTCCAAAAACACGAAATTGACGGTATTGTTTTGTCCTGCCAATCAATTGACGGCACTCGATCTCTCCAAGAATACGGCGTTAAAGGAATTACTCTGCTACAGCAACCGATTGACCGGACTCGATCTGACCCAAAATAAGGAGTTGGTTCATTTGCACTGTTACTACAACCAATTAACTTCGCTCGATTTGTCCCAAAATACGGCATTGGAGGAATTGCTCTGCTACGAAAATCAATTGACTGCGCTCGACCTTTCCAAAAATGCGGCCTTGATACAATTGAATTGCTACAACAATCGATTGACGGCGCTCGATCTCTCCGAAAATACGGCATTGACAAAATTATTCTGCGGTTACAATCCATTGACCGAACTCGATGTGTCCCGGAACACGAAATTGACGGAATTGCTCTGCCACGAAAACCAATTGACAGCACTCGACCTGACCCACAACACAGCATTGGCGACAGTGTACTGCCCTAACAACCGGTTGACGGCGCTCGATCTCTCCAAAAACACGGCGTTGGCGACATTGGCATGCTCCAGGAATCAATTGACAGCGCTCGACCTGTCCCAAAACACAGCGATAACGGAACTGTACTGCAACAACAACCAATTGGCTGCGCTCGATCTCTCCAGAAATACAGCGTTGACGGAACTGTACTGCAACGGCAATCGATTGACAACGCTCGACCTGTCCCGGAACACGGAATTGACGAAAATCTACTGCGACGACAATCCATTGACAGAACTCAATATATCCAATCTTTCGAAAATAGAGGAGATCGTATTCGGCGATAATCCTGAAATAAACGTAATTGCCAACAGTCAAACCGTTGTCTCAGACGAAGTGCGACATTACATGGACGGAAAGCGGAAAACACCATGAACCGACTATTGCCGGTCATAGCATTGGCGGTTCTTGCATATCCTGCCGCGCCCGTCTCCGGCCAAAGCGGGGAGGAGAACGCGAAGCCCCCGATCTTTTGGGACGGCGGCATGATTCCCGACCCTGGTTTTCGCGCTTATGTACTCGAAAATTTCGACACCGACCGCGACGGGAAAATCAGCAGTGAGGAAGCGGACGCCGTACTCGTCATCGACTTGGGCAGGGAAGAACCGACCGACACTCCCGGAATCAAATCCCTTGAGGGCGTCGAATATTTCAAAAACCTCAGAGAACTCATAGGTGCCTTCCATCCGCTGACATCGCTCCGCCTCTCCGAAAATACGGCATTGACAAAATTGAACTGCCGCGACAGTCAATTGACCGCCCTCGACCTGAGCAAAAACAAAGCGCTGACCCTTTTGGACTGCGCATACAATCAATTGACAGCGCTCGATCTGGCCGACAATACAGCGTTGATCGGACTGAACTGCAGCGGAAATCAATTAAGCGTTCTCGACCTGACCCAAAATCCGGAATTGACCGGATTGAACTGCTCGCACAACCGATTGACCGCCCTCGATCTGACCGGAAATCCGGCGTTGACCCAATTGGACTGCCGCGACAACCGATTGACCTCCCTCGACCTGGCCCAAAATACGGCATTAATCAGATTGGACTGCCACAACAATCGATTGACCGCCCTCAATCTGACCGGAAATCCGATGCTGACCGAATTGGTTTGCTCATACAATCTATTGCCCACCCTCGATCTCTCCGAAAATACGATGCTGACCGACTTGTGGTGCGAAAGCAATCGATTGACCTCAATCGATCTGTCCCAGAATAAGGCGCTGAGCAGGTTGTACTGCGACAACAATCGACTGACTACGCTCGACCTCTCCGCAAACACCGCATTGACTGGTTTAAGCTGCCACGACAATCGACTGACTGCACTCGCTCTCTCGAAGAATACGAAGCTGGTCGCTTTGGGCTGCTGCGACAATCCATTGATCCGGCTCAATTTATCCAATCTCGCCAAATTAGGAGCAATATCCCTCGATTACGACAACTATAAAATACAGGTAATCACCAACAGCCGGACGGCCATCGTGAGCAGCCTGACACGTTACATGCAATCCATCGAGGCCGAAAAGCAGAAAAAACACCTACAGCAAGAGGAATAACCTGCAATATGAAACTGCATATCTTAGTAATCCCATGAAACGATTCCTACCCATCACAGCTTTGGCGGTTTTCGCATATCCCGCCGCAACCATTTCCTGCCAAAACGGACAAGGGGCTGCGAATCCCCAAATCTTTTGGGACGGAGGCGCGATTCCAGACCCTGTTTTCAGAACTTATGTCCTCGAAAATTTCGACACCGACCGCGACGGAAAAATCAGCCGCAAAGAAGCGGACGCCGTACTTGCCATCGACCTCGGCAGGCTCTGCGGAGAATCGAGCGACACTCCCGCAATCGAATCACTTGCAGGCGTCGAACATTTCAGAAATCTCAAACAGCTCATATGCAACGGACATGCGCTGACCGAACTCGATTTGTCCAAAAATACGGAGTTGAATATACTGAAATGCAAAGATAACCAGCTAACGACACTCGATCTGTCCGAAAATACCGCATTGCTTACATTAAACTGCGGTCGGAATCCGATAAAGACGCTTGACCTGACGGAAAATAGAGCATTGAGCATGCTGGTCTGCGACTACAATCAATTGACCGCATTCGATCTCTCCCAAAATACAGCCCTGACGCAATTGTTCTGCGGGCACAATCAATTGACTGCGCTCGATCTATCCGAAAATACGATGCTTACCGACTTGTGGTGCGATTACAATCGATTGACGGAACTCGATCTTTCCAAAAATACGGAGTTGACCGATTTGTCCTGCGGTTGGAATCCGATAACAGCACTCGATCTCTCCGAAAATACAAAGTTAACTTATTTGAATTGCCTCAACAATCAATTGACCGCGCTCGATCTCTCCGAAAATGCAGCGCTGACCGAATTATACTGCGGCTACAATCGATTGACTGCGCTCGATCTCTCCGAAAATACGGAGTTGATTCGCTTGGGCTGCTCCGACAATCCATTGATCCGGCTCAATTTATCCGATCTCGCCAAATTAGAGGCAGTATCTTTCGATTACGAGAACCATGAAATACAGGTAATTACTAACAGCCAGACGGCCTTCGTGAGCGACCTGACACGTTACATGCAATCCATCGAGGCCGAAAAGCAGAAAAAATACCGACAGCAAGAGGAATAAACTGCAATATGAAACTGCATATCTTAGTAATCCCATGAAACGGCTATCCCCCATTACAGCATTGATGGTTCTTGCGTATTCCATCACGACCGTTTCCTGCCAAAACGGGCAGGGATCCGCGAATCCCCCGGTTTTTTGGGACGGAGGCACAATTCCGGATCCGGTTTTTCGCGCTTATGTGCTCGGCAGATTCGACACGGATCGGAACGGGAAAATCAGCCGCGAAGAGGCAGATGCCGTATTCGCTATCGACGTCGACGCAGAAACAGCCGACACGCCCCTGATCGAATCGCTCACGGGCGTCGAATACTTCAAAAACCTCGGAAAACTCACATGCAACTGGAATAATCTGGCTGCGCTCGACCTCTCCGAAAATACAGCATTGGACACATTGGACTGTAGTTGGAACAGGATAAAGGCGCTCGACCTTGCCGGAAACAAGGCATTGGCAAAATTGGACTGTAGCCAAAATCAATTGACAAAACTCGACCTGACCCAAAATACGGAGTTGAACGTATTGTATTGCACATGTAACCGATTGGCAGCACTCGATCTCTCCAAAAACAAAGCATTGACGGAATTGTACTGCAACATAAACGAATTAGCGACACTCGACCTCTTCGAAAATACGGAGCTGAAGGTATTGGATTGCAGCAAAAACAAGTTAATAAGGCTCGACCTCTCCGAAAATAGGGCATTGGCCAAATTGGACTGTAGCCGAAATAGCCTGGCGAAGCTCGACCTCTCCGAAAATACGGCATTGCATTTTTTGTCAGCATGGCAAAACCCATTGCTCCTGCTTGACATATCCGGCCTCTCGAAAATACGGCACATGGATTTCGATTTCGAGGACAATGACATACAGGTAATTACAGACCACCGAACCGCCATCGACGACGACCTGCTCCGCTATTATGCAATCCGCCGGAGCCGAAAAGCAGAAAAGGAATAACCGGCAGCGATACCGGCAGTTAAAAGTGACGGGCAGGCCAAAGAGCATTTCTGCCTGGACGGCTCCCCGAAGGAAGCCCCCCCCTTGCTCATCCTCACCGCTTGCAGATCACGTTGAAGTCGCAGTACTTGCAGGTATCGGCATCCTCGCACTGGCGGAACGGAACCGAGGTGTCGTAGAGTTCGGCGAGCTGCGCGCGCAGCAGTTCCTCGAAACGCTCGCGGTAAAGCGTATAGCGCGCCCCCTTCACCCCCGTTTGCTTGTCGTCCAGCTGCGGCGAATAGCCGGGGCGGTTCATGTTGCGGACGTAATAGAGTGCCGGTTCGACGTCGCAGCCGCGCGACCGGTGCAGCATCATCGCGTAGAGCAGCGTTTGCAGGATGTTCGAAAGGCGTTGTTTGCCCGTGCCCGTGAACAGGCTCTCCACGCCGTCGAATTCGAGGTGCGGCGCCCCGGTCTTGTAGTCCACCACCCTCAGCGCCCCGTCGTCGAGCGTGTCGATACGGTCAGCGATGCCGGCGAATTTCATCTCCAGGTCGCGCCCGCCCGCGCGGAAGCGGAACGGATAGGCCACGGGCTCCTCCAGCCCCGACACGGCGAAAGCATCGTGCGCAGCGTCGTAGGGCATCACCCCGCCCCGCAGGTAACGGATCACGATGTCCTTCACCAGCAGCAGGTTGCCCGAATAATCCTCGGCCGTAGCATGTTTATCCTGCAAATAGTTCTCGTTGATGGCCGCCTCGACCGCCTGCGCCACTTCGCCCGTACGGATCATCGCACGCAGGGTTTCACCGGGATGCGCCTCCCCCGCGATGCGGGCGTAAAGCGTCTGCACGGCGGCATGGAGGATCGTACCGAACATCGGGGCATCGACCTCCTCGGAAATTTCGTCATCGGCCTCCAAGCGGGCTATGGAATGGAAATAGAAGCGCAAGGGGCAGGCCACGTAGCGGAAAAACGCCGTCGGCGAGAGCGTCGCAGGGCTTTGGGCGTCGACGAAACGCTCCAGCCGGGCCATCACCCCTTCGTCCTTGGGCACCTCGATCGGCGCCGTTTCGGCCAGGTTGACGTCCACCCCCACTTCGACCTTGCGCACGTCGAAGCCGCTCTCGTAGTCCAACTGGTAGATATAGCGGCTCGGCTCGCCCGTCGACTTGTCGTCGGCGTGCGAGCAATAGAGCATGTGGACGGTCTTGGCGCGCTGGATCAGGCGGTAGAAATAGTAGGCATAGACGCCCTCGTGGTGCTCGGGCGTGGGCAGCTCGTAGGCCGCACGCAGGTTGCAGGGGATGAACGACGCCTGCGCCATATGATTGCCGGGGAAATTGTCGTCGTTCATCGAAAGGATGATGACGTTTTCGAAATCGAGGTTGCGGGTCTCGAGGATCCCCATGATCTGGATGCCCTCCAGCGGCTCGCCCTCGAAGGGGATGCGCAGCGTCTGCAAGTGCCGGCGCAGCAGCGAGGTGTAGACCTCGGCCGTAAGGTCGATATCGCACTCGTCGAGCGAGTTGCGCAACTTGGTGACCTGCTCGGCGATGACCGCCAGGAATTCGACCCGCTGCCGTGCATCGTCGCCCTCGTAGGGCTGGCGCGCCACGGCGGCGACCACGTCCAGCATGTAGTCGGACAACTCGCGCCACGTCGCGGCGGGCGTAAAGATCCGTTTCAGCAGTTCGTTGCGGCCCAGCCACGCGGCATCGACCGAAATGCGGCGGTCGCGGACGATCTCCTCGTGCATCGTGCGCGTGAGTGCGGCGTCGCACTCGGCCACATAGGGGTGTGCGAGGATGCCGGCGACGTCGGCATGGTAGAACGTGCAGCCGTCGCCCTTGCGGCGGCGGTGGTTCTGCAACTCCACCAGACGCTCGACGAACGTGTAGGCCAGGCTCTGCCGCAGGGGGAAGCCCATCGTCACGTTCACCCGTCCGATGTCGGCGGGCAGGGCGTACAGCAGCGGCAGCAGCAGGTTCTCGTCGGTAAGCACCACGGCGGTCTCCTTGCCCAGCGCGGGCCTGGCGCCCGCGGCGATGCCGGGGTCTTCCTCCCTGCGGCGGCGGGCAAGGCCGGCGAGGATCGCCGCGGCATATTTGCACTGCACGGCGTTCGAGACGGCGGCGACCGACACGATCTGCTTCTCCCCCCGCATGTTGTCGTGCCGAAGTTCCGTGCGGGGCGGGAACTGCGCCACGTTCGAACGCACGAACATACCCGCCTCCTGTTCGGGGTCGTCCTTATAATAGGAGTCGTAGTCCCAGTAAAAATCGGTTTCGGCCGCCGTGGCGAGGAACCCGAAAAGGCGCTTCTCGCACTCGGAAAGGGCGTTGAACCCCGCCACGACATAACGCCGGGGCTCGGGGAAGGCGAACCCGCCCCCGCGGATGCGGTCGGCGGCGGCGCGCTGCACCATGCCGTTGTAGGCGATGCCGAGCGACGAGAGACGCTCCCGGAAGCGGCGGTAGATGGGGCCGAGGGTCTTCCAGATCGCCAGGAAACGGCGTTTCTCCTCCGAAAGGTCGGCCTGCTCGCCGAACGAGGACCAGAACGAAAGGATGCGCAGCTGCGCGGGCGTGAGGTAGGAAATATCGGCTTCGATCTCCTTGATCTCCGAGATGTTGCGGAACAGCATCTGCGCGTCGATCAGGTATTTGTCGATCGTATCGAAGTCCGTGAGGAGCATGTCGCCCCAGAAATAGAACTTGTCGAAAGGTTCGTTGTGGTAGGCCGAGTAGACTTTGTAGAGCTCGGTGATGAGCCGCACGCGGTCGCCCGTATGCAGCCCCGATATTTCGCCCGTCAGGTCGTTGATCGTCACCCATTCGGGCTGCCACATCGGCCGCCCGGCGATACGCCCCAGGGCATCGACGAAAAACAACCGCGCACGCCGCGACGGGAAGAGCACCGCCCGATCGGACAGTCCCTCGCCATAGCGCGCATACAGGTCGGCGGCCACCTCCTCCAGAAATCCCTTCATAGCAGTTCGGACAGCCCCGGCGACTTTCCCGGCGGTATCGTCCGCCCGGAATCCGGAAGCCCCCTTCGCATTATTGTTCCATGAGACTATTCTACGTGGCTGATCTCACCGCCCATGAACTTGGCGCCGCCGCGCACGACGGCAGGCTGCCCCTTATAGGTAATACGGGCGTTGGTCGTGGTCTTGCCGATGAACCGGTCGGTGATCCACAGCGACACGTCGGCCTTGCTCTGGGCATTGACCTCGGCCGACATCACCTCCAGCCCCGAGGCCGCGACCCTGCCCGTGGAGGCGAACAGCGTCAGGTAGCCCGCCTTGCCGGTGAGCGTCGCGCTGCTGCCGCCCGTGAGCTCCATCCTGAGGTCTTTGACATCGAACGCCGCCGTGAGCGACGCCTTGCGCCCCAGGGTCAGGTCGAGCAGCACCGCATCCACCGTTCCCTCGAACACGGCTGCGGCGCCCGACAGCGAAACGGACTGCAACGTATTGTAATAGACCGTCACCTGGGTGCGGTCGGGACGGCGCGAATCATACTTCTCGCTGATACGCAGGGTTTTGTCCTTCACCTCGGCGCGAAATTTCGAAGTATAGGAGCCTTTCGTGTCGTATACGATCTTGGGGGCCTCGGTGTCGGGGACTTTCACGAATTTGATATCCAGGTCGGCATCCACCGCGACGGCCTCGAACGTGGTCAGCCACTCGTTATGTTCCGTAGGACTTGCGGCACCCGCCTCCTGTGCACGGCCGGAGGCTGCGAAAACCAGCATCACGGCGCTCAGAATCATCTTCTTCATACATTGTAGGTTTAAATACGTCGCTAAAATACAAAATTATTGCGAACCCCGGTTTGCCGTTCGGGATTTGTTTTGTACTTTTACTACCTAAAACGACATTTCGGACAGTGAGGGCGAGAATTCTGAATGCAAGCGCAGGGTCGGGCAAGACCTACCAGTTGGCGTACAAATACGTGCGCGACGTGGTCGAACAGCCCGGCATTTACCGCCACATCCTCGCCGTGACCTTCACCAACAAGGCCACCGAGGAGATGAAATCGCGCATCCTCAAGGAGATCCACCTGCTGGCCTCGGGACAGCCGAGCTCCTACCTCGACAACCTCTGCCGCGAATTGTCGCTCGATGCCGCCACGGTGCGCCGACGCGCCCGGGAGGTGCGGTCGAAGATCCTGCACGACTATTCGCGCTTCACGGTGCTGACGATCGACACCTTCTTCCAGCGCATCCTGCGCGCCTTCATCAAGGAGCTGGGCATCGACCTCAATTACAACGTCGAGATCGAAACGGCCTCGGTGCTGACCAAGAGCGCCGACACGCTCATCGAGCAGATCACCACCGACCGCGACCTGCAGCGCTGGCTCACGGACTTCGTGCAGGAGCGCATCGACGAAGGCAAGAAATGGGACATCCGCGACGGCATCCTCACGCTGGGCGGCGAGCTGTTCAAGGAGAAGAACAAGGACGCACTCTCGGCGGCCCGCCCGCGCGAGGAACTGGCGCGTATCGTGGGCGAAGCCACGGCGCACGCCGCGGCGACAAAAAAACGGATGCAGGACGCTGCGGCCGAAGCCGTGCGGATCATCGGGGACGCAGGCGCCTCGGTCGCCGACTTTCCCTACAAAGGCTCGGGCTTCGCGGCCTATTTCTACGCCGTGGCGGGCGGCAGCTTCGAGCGCTACGGAAGCCGCGCGGAGGCGGCCTGCACCAGGGACGAGGCGTGGGGAAAACCCGGCAGCACGGCACAGGGGCTGCGTCCCCGGCTGCAACCCCTGCTGCGCGAAATGTGCGGCCTCTACGATGAGAACGTCCGCGCGTGGAACACCTGCGACCTGCTGCGCGAGAACTACCGCAGCTTCGCGCTGCTCTCCGACCTCTATGCCAAGGTGCAGCAGATGTGCGACCAGGAAAACATGATGCTCCTCTCGGAGACCAAATACATCCTCTCGGAATTCATCGGCCACAACGACGCGCCGTTCATCTACGAGAAGGTGGGCAACCGTTTCGAGCGTTTTATGATCGACGAATTCCAGGACACCTCCCTGAAGGAGTGGGAAAACTTCCTGCCCCTGCTGCAAAACGCCATGGCGCAGTCGGAGGAGACCTCGGTGCTGATCGTGGGCGACATCA
>OGXE01003469.1_pt1 | contig 10569 bp, 7 predicted proteins | sample 1576181 | NCBI WGS metagenome assembly OGXE01 (sample SAMEA3541478, study PRJEB24748) | human gut metagenome | biome: human gut; feature: human-associated habitat; material: faeces | place: China | collected 2012 | reverse complement strand
AACGCATGGAAGTCCTGAGTTTTTCTACTGTGAGCCGTTACATGGTGATGCGCGGCGAGAGTAGTCCTGCCGTAATTCCTGACGAGCAGATGGCCCGTTTCCGTTTCATGCTTGATTATTCTGAAGAATCGATCAGCATGAACAGTGCCCCTTTGGCCCGTGGCGAAAAGGTCCGCGTGATTAAAGGCCCCCTGACGGGTCTTGTTGGCGAACTGGTTCATGTGGATGGCAAGAGTAAGATCGCCGTTCGCCTGAATATGCTGGGATGTGCCTGTGTGGATATGCCTGTCGGTTATGTAGAGCCTATTATGGCGGCTGTTTAAGGCGAGGGATATGGATGCTGTTATTTTACAGGAAAACATAGAGGGTTTATTAAATTTGGTACGCATGCTGCTTCCTGGTGGGGGGAGTGCAGGCTGCGTGTATCTGGATGACCTTTCCGCCTTACAACGATCCATCCACAAACAGATAAACGATTTATATTCACAACGGGGGAAGACACCGGAGCAGGATGCTACCCTGTGTTTGGCCATCCTTCAGGGATATAATGTGTCGATGTACGCCAATCCGGAAGACGAGGATAGAAAACGGTCTGTCTTGCAGCGTTCTCTGACCCTCCTTGATGTTCTTCCCCCTTCTCTTCTTAAACAACAGTTGTCTGCGGTCTGTCATGGTATGCAGGAACTGTGTGAAACCAACTAACTTTTTTATTTGTCAATGAAAATACAACGACTTTTTAGCATTCTACTTTTTTGTTCTATGCTGGGAAGTGGCTCGCTTATGGCTCAGTCCATGAGTGACTCACAGGTACTGGAATATGTAAAGGACGGCATCCGGCAAGGCAAGGAACAGAAACAGCTTGCTTCCGAACTTGCGCGTAAAGGTGTGACCAAGGAACAGGCTATGCGTGTGAAGCAGCTCTATGAGCAGCAGAACAATGTAAACACCTCCCAATCCACGGGTACGGATATCAACGAGTCCCGCCTTCGTGAAGAGACTAAGGAAAATACTTCCGACATGCTGGAAGATCATCCGACTACGGAAGATTTGGCCCGTGAGGACCAGGTTTTCGGGCGCAATATCTTCAATACCCGCAACCTGACGTTCGAGCCTAGTGTCAACCTTGCCACTCCTGCCAATTACCGTCTGGGTCCCGGTGATGAAGTCATCATCGATATCTGGGGTGCTAGCCAGAATACGATCCGCCAGCAGATCTCTCCTGAAGGCACCATCAATATTCAGAAGATCGGGCCTGTCAACCTTAGCGGTATGACAGTCTCCGCCGCCAACGACTATCTGAAGGGCGCCCTGAATAAGATTTATAACGGTCTGAACAATACTACCGACCCTACTTCCGACATCCGTCTGACTTTGGGTAATATCCGTACTATCCAGATCAATGTGATGGGAGAGGTCGTGCAGCCGGGTACCTACGCCCTTTCTTCCTTCTCTACCGTCTTCCACGCGCTTTACCGTGCAGGCGGCGTGAGTGATATCGGCAGCCTCCGAAACGTTCAGTTGGTACGCAACGGAAAGAATATCGCCACCATCGATGTTTACGAATTTATCATGAAAGGCAACACGCAGGATGACATCCGCCTTCAGGAAGGTGACGTGGTTATCGTCCCCGCCTACGATGTCTTGGTAAAGATCAGCGGCAAGGTAAAACGCCCTATGCGTTTCGAAATGAAGAAAGACGAGAACCTTGCCACTTTAATCAAATATGCCGGCGGCTTTGAAGCCGATGCCTACACCCGTTCATTGCGTGTTGTCCGTCAGAATGGTGAGGAATATGAGGTCAACACGGTCAAGGATATGGACTACAGCATCTACACAATGCGTAACGGTGACGTTGTAACAGCCGAAGCCATCCTTAACCGCTTCACAAACAAACTGGAAATCCGTGGCGCTGTCTATCGTCCCGGTATCTACCAGCTCAGCGGTAAACTGAATACGATCCGCGAACTTGTCCATGAAGCCCAGGGCCTGACCGGTGACGCTTTCCTGAATCGTGCCGTCCTTTATCGCCAGCGTGAGGATTTGACCAGTGAAGTTGTTCAGATAGACATCAAGTCTATCATGGACGGTACTTCCCCGAACCTTGCCCTGATGAAGAATGACATCCTTTACATTCCGAGCATTCACGATCTGGAAGATCGTGGCAATGTCACAGTTCACGGTGAAGTCGCCCAACCGGATTCCTATCCCTATGCTGATAACATGACACTTGAGGATCTGATCATCCAGGCCGGTGGCTTGAAAGAAGCCGCCTCTACTGTCCGTATTGATATATCGAGACGAATCAAGAATCCTCGTAGTACTGCGGATAATGATACGATTGGTCAGATGTATACCTTCTCTTTAAAGGATGGTTTTGTAATAGATGGTCAGCCCGGTTTTATCCTTGAGCCTTATGATCAGGTTTATGTCCGTCGCAGTCCGGGTTATCAGGCGCAACAGAATGTAGTCATTGATGGTGAAATATTGTTTGGAGGAAATTATGCCATGACCAGCCGTGAGGAACGTCTTTCCGATCTGGTGAATAAAGCGGGTGGTCCTACCAGTCTTGCCTATCTTCGTGGTGCGAAATTGACCCGTGTGGCAAGTGCGGGTGAGAAGAAACGTATGGGTGACGTGATTCGCCTGATGAGCAGACAATTGGGTGAGGCCATGATTGACTCTTTGGGTATTGGTGTTGAGGATACCTTTACGGTAGGCATTGATCTGGAGAAGGCTTTGACTAATCCTAAGGGTAGTGCCGACCTTGTCTTACGTGAAGGTGATGTGGTCTTCATACCAAAGAATAATAATACTGTGACTATCAATGGTGCTGTCATGGTTCCGAATACGGTTTCTTATATGAAGGGCAAGAATGTGGATTATTACCTGAATCAGGCCGGTGGTTATTCTGATAATGCAAGGAAGAGTAAGAAATTCATTGTTTACATGAATGGTCAGGTGACGAAGGTTAAGGGTAGTGGTAAGAAACAGATTGAGCCGGGATGTGAGATTATTGTGCCTAGTAAGGCTAAGAAGAAAGGAAACATAGCTAATATTTTAGGTTATGCTACTTCCTTCAGTTCTTTGGGAATGATGATTGCTTCTATTGCTAATCTTATAAAGAAATAATAGAATTTACTTTTATGTCAGAAAAACAACTAAATAGAAATATCTCTTCAGAACAGGATAAATTATTAAATGATGAGATGGAAATCGATTTGATGGATATTCTGCGTAAGATAATAAGCATCCGCAAGACATTATATAAAGCTGCCGGAATAGGATTGATTATGGGGATTATAGTAGCATTTAGTATTCCTAAACAATATACAGTCAAAGTGACTTTGTCACCTGAAATGGGAAATTCCAAAGGCACTAATGGGATTGCCGGACTTGCAGCTTCATTTTTGGGAAGCGGCGCAACAATTGGAGATGGTACTGATGCATTAAACGCTTCTCTTTCATCAGATATTGTTTCCTCTACTCCTTTTCTTTTGGAACTTCTTGATATGAATGTTCCAAGCGCAAAAAAAGTAGAACAGACTTCTTTGGAATATTATTTAGAGGAGCAATCTTCTGCTTGGTGGAGTTATGTGATGGGTATCCCCGGTTTGGTAATTAGTGGCATAAAATCCTTATTTGAGGATGAGAATAAAGAGTATATTGATAAAACAAACAATAGTCCTATTGAACTTACCCAAAAGACAAGTAAGAAAATAAAGATTCTTAAGAAAAATATTATTGCTTCTGTAGATAAGAAAACAGCTATCACTAATGTAGTAGTTACCTTGCAAGATCCTAGAATCGCTGCAGTTGTTGCTGATTCTGTTGTTCATAAATTGCAAGAATACATCATTGGCTATCGTACCTCAAAAGCAAAAGAGGATTGTATTTATTTAGAGATGTTATTCAAAGAGCGCCAAGATGAATATTATGATGCCCAAAGGAAATATGCTGAATACGTGGATACGCACGATAATTTGATTCTTCAAAGTGTCCGTGCTGAACAAGAGCGATTACAAAATGACATGAGTCTAGCCTATCAAGTTTACAGTCAGGTAGCCAATCAACTACAAGTTGCAAGGGCGAAAGTTCAGGAAGAAAAGCCCGTATTTGCAGTAGTAGAGCCTGCTGTGATTCCATTAAATTCATCCGGCATCAGTTTGAAAATTTATGTTTTGGTATCTATATTTTTGAGTGTAATTAGTGTCATTGTTTGGAATTTGATGGGAAAGAATTTCTGGAGTACCTTGATGGGGAAGGTAAATGATTGAAAACAATACATTTATGAACTATAATGTAGTTAAGATGACTATAGTCGTATGATTTGTTCATTAAATATAAAAGAAGTTATATAAGAATGTTTGCCACTATTGAAAACAATAAACGAATTGCAAAGAATACCGCAATGCTCTATGTTCGGATGCTTTTTATCATTGCAGTTTCACTCTATACTTCGCGAATAATTTTACAAGCATTGGGCGTAGAAGATTATGGCATTTACAATGCTGTAGGAGGTGTTGTAGCTATGTTTTCAATAATATCTGGATCTTTGTCAGTTGCAATTAGCCGTTATTTAACTTATGAGATAGGTATAGGCAATAAACAAAAGCTAAATACAATATTCAGCACATCTGTGAATATCCAGATAGTAATGTCATTGATTGTTATGGTAGTTGCTGAAGTTGTGGGTGTATGGTTCTTGAATACAAAAATGAATATACCGACAAATCGTTTATATTCAGCAAATTGGGTGCTTCAATGTTCAATAATAACCTTTATGGTGAATCTCATCAGCGTACCTTATAATTCATTGATAATTGCCCATGAAAAAATGTCAGCATTTGCTTACATTAGCATCCTAGAGGTTATTTTGAAATTAGTAATATGTTATTTATTATACTTATTCCCAGGGGATAAATTGATATTATGGTCAGTGTTGCTTATGTCCGTATCTCTAATTATGCGTATTGTTTATGGATACTATAGTAAGCATCATTTTAAAGAGGCTCATTATCAGTTTATATTAGATAAAGTCTTACTTAAAGATATGTCAAGATTTATTGGATGGGCGTTTTTCGGGAATGGAGTAGTTGTTCTTAAAGACCAAGGCTCAAGTATATTATTAAATATATATTGTGGTCCTGTTGTGAATGCAGCTCAGGGCATAGCGATGCAGGTTAATGCTGCTGTATATGGCTTTGTAAATAATTTCCTTATGGCTGTTAATCCTCAGATAACGAAATCATATTCAAGTGGGGAAGTTAGTTATATGCATAGTTTAATCCTTCGTAGCGAAAAATTTGCTTTTTTTATTTTGTTGTTTTTTTTCTTTCCTTTGATGGCGAATATTGATTATGTTGTGGGATTATGGCTTGTAGAAGTGCCAAAGCACACATCATCTTTTATCATACTTATCTTATTGTATTCTCTATTGGATTGTTTTGCTGGTCCACTTGTGACAGGGGTCTTGTCTGAAGGTAATATTAGATTGTATCAGATTTGCCTAACGATTATTTATTTAGTAAATCTTTTAGCCTCTTTTCTATTTCTTAGAATTGGATTTGCACCGGAATGGGTGTTTATTCTCAATATAATATTTAAGGCTTTTGTTATTTGTGCTTTACTTTGGCAGTCTCATATAAAGTACGGTTTTCAAATAAGTGATTTCTTTAATCAGGTTCTTTTTCGTTCTGTAGCTGTATTTGTTTTGTGTCTATTATTTTCTTCTACTATCGATATTCGTTTTTTTACCCCGTTTTGGAATTTTATTTTTTCAGCTATGATAATATTCTTATTTACTGGGCTGATTATATATCTTATCGGACTTAATAAACATGAGTCCACTTTTTTTGTAGAAACTATAAAGAAAAAAATAAAACTTAAAGGTTGAGATGAAATTATCAAATCTTAGATTAGAAAGGAAGAATAAATTCGAAAATGGTCAATCGGTTTGTCTCATTTGCGATGTAGAATGTAACTTCAGTAGAACAAAAGAACTCTATTTTAGTGTAGATGATAAGTATGCTGATTGGTTGACAGATGACGTTTATGATGCCTTTTTGGTGGCTGCAATTTACCCTGCAATGTATTATAATGAACCTATTGAGATTTCAGGGGTTGTTTCAAAAAAAATTTATCATAATGTTGTCAATTATGTGATGGCGATAGTGAAGGATTTTGCTCCTTCTTTTCATAAGGTACCAATTATTGTAGAGGGATTTAAGAATGCATCTAAGAATGAGAAGTTGCACATTGGAACGGGGTTCTCTGGAGGGGTAGATTCATTTTCTACATTACAAGATCGTTTTTTTGATACAGATGATCTTGATTACAAAATTGATACTTTATTTTTTTTTCATGTAGGTCAATATGGTGATGTGAAAAATCCTCGTACATGGGAAAGAGCTAATAATCGTTTTGAAATAACTAGATCATTTGCAAATACAATAGGAACTCGGGCAATTATGATGAATACGAACTTATTTGATTTCTATTTACCAGACTGGGAGTATAAAGCAGGGGTTTTGAATAGAATAACGAGTGTTTTGGCTTTTCAGAAATCACTAAAGAGGTATTATATTAGTAATACATATACTTATGGAGAAATGATAGATTTAGCCCGTGATAGAGTTTTTCTTGAAGAATTTGCAGATCCTTATATCATGCCATTATTAAGTCCTGAAAATTTAGAAATTGTGTGCGATGGAGCTCAATATAAACGATCAGAAAAGACACAGAGGATTGTTAATAATAAGTTAGCTCAGACTCATTTAAATGTTTGTGTTAATTCATCTAATGAACATGTATCTGCAACAAATTGTGGAATTTGCACAAAATGTTTACGTACTATGATGGCGTTAGATTCAATTGATCAATTAGATCAATTTAGAACAGTCTTTGACATAAGGCAATGGAAAAAACATGCATGGGAATATAAATGTTTGCAGGTATATAAATACAATACGGATGGTTTTGCTCGTGACAATGTAGATTTTGCAAATAAACATGGAAAGAGCTTGCCTTTTCGTCCTTTCGCTTATTTGGTTGTATACGTAAATTGGCTAGCCCATCTTCCTTTTAGAGTAATTCGTAAGATTGGAACACTATATAAAAAATAATTAAGATAGAATGATTGATCAAGAAAAGAAGACAATACATCGTCGTATCCTTTTGCTTGGTGGTACTGGAGCTATGGGGGAGCATTTGACTCGTATACTTGCTGAGCAAGGTGATGATGTATACGTAACTACGCGTAGCTGTCGTTTGTCTGAGAGGAATATTACTTATGTGCAGGGGAATGCGCATGAAATTACGTTTATTAACGATTTGCTTCGAGAATCTTGGGATGCAATTGTTGATTTTATGGTGTACAATACGGATGAATTTCGTGTTCGTGTTTCTCAGTTATTGAAGGCTACAAAACAATATATATTCATTAGTAGTGCCCGTGTTTATGGTCCAACAACTTCGTCTGATGAGCTTATTAATGAAGAAACGCCACGTCTGCTAGATATGATTAAGGATGAAGAATATCTGAATACTGATGAATATGCTTTATCAAAAGCCAGACAGGAGAATATTCTTCACGAGGCAGGTTGTAATAATTGGACTATTATCAGACCTTATATCACTTTTAGTGAAACACGACTTCAGCTTGGGGTACTTGAAAAGGAGGATTGGCTTTGGCGTGCTATGAACGGCTATTCTATTGTTTTTTCAAAAGACATCGCATCGCATTACACCACGCTTACATATGGTTATGACGTATCTCGAGGTATTGCGGGATTGATTGGATTACCTGCGGCTCTTGGTGAGGTATATCATATTACTACAGATGAAGCTTATAAATGGGAAGAAATTTTAGAAGTTTATCTTCATGTATTAGAGAAATACTTAGGTCACCGTCCGGAAGTTGTTATGACAGATAAATGCTTAAACTTGCGTTTTCCGGCGATGCAATTTCAAGTAAAGTATTGTCGACTGTTTGATCGTCGTTTTGATAATTCAAAAATCAGGCTTGCTGTACCTACACTTCGTTTCAAAAATACTAGAGATGAAATAGAATCTTGTCTAGGCACGTTTTTAGAATCGCCACTTTTCTCTTCTCCTGCTCTTTTACTGAATGCTCAAATGGATAGAGTGACTGGGGAACGGATGCGCTTGAATATATATTCCACGTTGAAGTCTCGCTTAAAGTACTTAGTTGCTCGTTATGCACCGACAGAGATTGTTAAAGTTCTAACTAAATAAGATAAAAATTGATTATATTTATGAATCAGAAATATTACACTGCTGAACGAAGCGTTCAAATACTTATATCATTGCTCAAACAGCATGGCATTAAAAGGATAGTTGCCTCCCCCGGTACGACCAATTTAACGTTTGTGGCGAGCATAATGCAAGACTCTTGGTTTGAGATGTATTCTAGCGTGGACGAACGTAGTGCTGCTTATATGGCTTGTGGTATGGCAGCGGAATCTGGCGAAGTTGTCGTGTTGAGTTGTACTGGAGCAACTGCCTCGCGGAATTATGTATCAGGATTGACAGAAGCTTATTATCGTAAGTTACCAATATTGGCAGTAACAAGTACACAGGATATTAATCGCATTGGACATCTGATTCCTCAAGTAATTGATCGTCGAGTTGTTCAGAATGATATTGTATTATTAAGTGAGCATGTTCCTGTTACTTTTAATGATGCAGACGAATGGAGCAATACCGTGAAAATCAATCGTGCTTTGCTAGAACTCCGACATCGGGGCGGTGGTCCGGTGCATATAAACCTTACAACTATTTATAGTCGTGACTTTTCGATAAAGAATTTGCCGCAGGCACGTCTTATTAGGCGTATATGTTTAGGAGAGGAGTTTCCTCCTTTTCCTAAAGGGCGTACTGCAATTTTTGTTGGTGCGCATCTGAAATTTGCTGAGTCGGAAAAAAAAGCTGTTGATAACTTCTGCGGCACACACGATGCTGTTGTCTTTTGCGATCACACAAGCGGTTATGAAGGGAAATATGCTGTTCCGTTATCTATTCTTACATCACAGGAACAAGATATATGTAGTCTTGTGAATATTGATTTGTTGATACATATTGGCGAAATATCTGGTGGGTATATTACTATGTGTCCTAAAACGGTATGGCGTGTGAATCCTGATGGTGAATTGAAAGATAGTTATCAACGTTTGACCCATGTATTTGAAATGCCGGAGCAATCGTTTTTTGAACATTATGCTGATACAAACTGTATACAGCGTACAGATTTTTTGGACATTTGTATGGAAGAGCTACGAGCTATATGGGCAAAAGTGCCGGAAACACTTCCTTTTTCTAATGCCTGGATTGCTTTGCAGACCGCTCATCGTTTACCTGCAGGAAGTGTGTTGCATTTAGGTATTTTGAATACTCTGCGTACATGGAATTTCTTTGCAAAAAAAAATGAAGTTTATGCATATTCCAATACAGGTGGGTTTGGTATAGATGGTAATGTATCTTCGCTGGTCGGTGCATCTCTTGTTCATCCGAATCGTTTGTATTTTGGTGTGATAGGAGACCTTGCTTTCTTTTATGATATGAACGTGGTGGGTAATCGGCATGTAGGTAATAATGTTCGAATTTTGCTTATAAACAATGGAAAGGGGACGGAGTTCCGCAATTACATGCATCCGGGTGCTGCTTTTGGTGAAGAGGCTGATACATTTATTGCCGCTGGAGGTCACTATGGAAATAAGTCACACGTATTAATCAAGCATTATGCTGAAGATTTAGGTTATGAGTACTTGAGTGCTAATAATAAGGATGAATATGTACAAGTTGTAGATCGTTTTCTTATTCCTGAGATAACGGACCGACCGATGATCCTAGAAGTTTTCACCGATAACGCAGATGAGAGTGAAGCGATTCGAATCATCAATAATTTAAATGTATCTACTACTGGAATGATGAGAAGTACAGCAAAGGAAATATTAGGAGAAAAGGGTATTAAAATAATAAAGAAGATATTGAATAAATAATACGGTAAAGATGAGAATCTGTATATTAACCCAACCTCTTCATACTAATTATGGTGGATTACTTCAGGCTTATGCATTGCAGGCGATATTGAAACAAATGGGGCATGAGGTCTGGACGGAAGATCGAAAATGGAAACGTCCTTTAATTGTTAACGTGAAACAATTGATTGCACGTCTGATAAAGTATAAGGGACTTTATTATCCTACTGATAGACAAGAACAGTATATGGCTCAAAAGACTATTCCGTTTATTCGTAAATACATAACGACTACAGAGCCTATTTCATCGAACACTAAAAAGGAGTTACGAAAGTATCATTTTGATGCTTATTTAGTAGGAAGTGATCAAGTTTGGCGTCCTATATATTCTTATTGTTTATCAAATTATTTTTTAGATTTTACAATAGGTCAGCATGTTAAACGCATAGCTTATGCAGCTTCTTTTGGTACTTCGAAGTGGGAATTTACGGAGGGGCAGACAACACGATGTGCAGCTTTAGCTAAGCAATTTGACGCAATTTCCGTTCGTGAAGATAGTGGTGTTGTATTATGC
>OGXE01003458.1_pt1 | contig 10602 bp, 7 predicted proteins | sample 1576181 | NCBI WGS metagenome assembly OGXE01 (sample SAMEA3541478, study PRJEB24748) | human gut metagenome | biome: human gut; feature: human-associated habitat; material: faeces | place: China | collected 2012 | reverse complement strand
CAGCAATTCTGGCATCTTCAACTGTATGGGCGGCTGATAATGCACCGGTAGCGGCTGCAGTCTCTTTCCTGCTTCTTCTGCACTGATCAGCGGTGGCATCTCACCGATATTGAATGCTTTCTTTACATTGAAGTCAGATCTTGCACGGCACTGTGCTTTCGCCCTGCAGAACCGGCAGGCTTTTTCATCCGGATGATATTCCCCTTTTCCTTCAATGGCGAGTGCTGCCTTTTCTTTTACTTTTTCGCCGAAAGATAACAGTTCTTCCAGTGTGCACGTCCATTCCGAAACATGATCGATACGCGGCTGTACGATTGTCATGCAGATCTGTTCGATTGGATACAGCATCTTATATGCTGCATAAGCACCCAGAGCATACAACATCATCTGTGGGTTCTGCTCCGCATCCACCTGTACACCTTTGCCGTATTTAAAATCAAATACATGCACTGTGTTTCCGTAAACCATTACACAATCTGCAGTACCGAATCCTTCCGGGATCCAATTTCCAAGATCCAGTTTCTGCTCAATTGCAACATATGGTGCAGTCTTCAGATTCAATGCCGTTACCTTCAGATAATCCAGATATTCATCTGTGTAACGTTCCATCTCATCTTTCCAAAGATTTTCTTTTTTCAACTTATTTGCACGCGTCGTATATTTTTTCTTTCCAAAATCTGGAGTATAAAAATAATGTCTCGCTTTTAACTCAGCCAGCTCATGTGCCAAGGTGCCTTCCTTTGCTGCTTCAGAAGTCGTATCCGGGAAACCTTCTTCCAGCTTGAGAGCGATGTGTATTCATTAAATATTTTTTCATCTATACGCCCGTCGTCTTCCAGCATAAAAGCATCATAGGGGTTGGCTATCAGAAGGATATTGAAAATGCGGCGCGTCATCAGGTTGGCGAACTGCGTATCTTTAAAATAAAGCTGGTTTAATTTAAGCTTGCTGAGCATGGCTTATCACGAATTATTGGTTTGAAAGGCAAAAATCGTGCTTTTTCCTGTGAAATGCAAGGGAAACAGAGGGATTCTTTTGATAGAAAACAAACCTATTTGGATAGTTTATCAACCAATCTTAATATATTTGTCTGTATTATTGCAATTGCTAAAAGTGAGTATTATGAAAGACATCTTTATTATGATAAAGCGTACATTTATTTTGTTGCTATTTATTTCGTTATATACCAGCTTGTTTGCAGGTTCTTTCCGACACTTGAATGTAAGGGAAGGTTTGAGCAGCAGACAGGTTTATCAGATATGTAAGGATTCAACGGGATTTATCTGGGCTTATACCCATATGGGAGTGGACCGTTATGACGGGAACGAGATAAGGCACTATAAGCTAAATGAGACGATAGACTCCAAGGATCATATATTGTCGTTCACGGTGATGGAGATAGATAAGGAGGGAAATCTCTGGATTGCCCTGCGGAATGGCAGAATATACAGGTATGACAAATTGAAGGATTGCTTTGAACTACAGGTGGATTTGTCGCAGTCCATATCCTTTCCGGTCTTGAATGGTATAGAGTTTGAAGAGAATGGGGGATTGTGGCTATCTACATCCACAGGAGTGTATTATTGGAGCAGAACCGATAAAGTTTTGTCTCCGGCAGGCCTGATCGGCGAATGGACCAATTGCATTATTAAATCAGCGGAGAACACCTTTTTCGTAGGAACCAATACGGAAGTCTATAAAATGGAGAAATCGAGAACGACCTGCCAATTATCGAAAGAGAAGGTGGATATTCCTGTGGAGGCTCGTATAGAGGCTTTATTCCTCTACGGTACTAAATTATATGTGGGAACCTTTTCTAACAGTGCTTTTGTTATTGATTTGGTTACGAAACAGGTAAAATCTCTCAATTCCTTTATTCCGGGTATACCTGTCCGGGTTTTTGCCCATGATGGAGACCACTCTATTTTGATAGGAGCAGACGGTGCGGGTGTCTTTAGGATCGATGCTGCTAATGAAACATTGACGGAGCATTATATAACGGATGAAGATGATGAAAGAAGTCTGACTGGTAATACCGTTTCGGACATCTGCGTAGATGAATATGGAGGTATCTGGGTAAGCACCTGTACGAATGGTATCAGCTATCTGGATCCTAATGTACCCGATGTACGTTGGATCAAGCACGAACGGAATAATCCTTCTTCATTGGCATCCGATCATGTAAATGTAATGCTACAAGACTCAGAAGGTGATTATTGGTATGGTACCAATGACGGAATCAGTGTGTACTGGGTGAAATCAAAGCAATGGATGCACTTTCTGAATGGGAAAGGTTTTGCTTATTCGTCTGTAGTGTTGGCTCTCTGTGAAGATAATGAGGGAAATGTATGGGCAGGTGGTTATGGAATCGGATTATATCGTATTCAAAAAAAATCAGGTGAAGTCCGGAAAATGCCGAGACAGAATAAACAGGCTGATAGTGGCATCTCTACCGACTATATTTATGCTATTTACTCAGAGGGTGATTATATCTGGTTCGGAGGTATTGAAGGTCATTTCACGCGGTATAACAGGCGTACCGATGTTTATACCTATTATCCGATTGATTGTGTAGGGGATATAAAGTATGGTGACAAGAATACATTGCTGATAGCCGGCTGTGACGGTTTGGGTTTCTTCGACAAATCTACGGGGGAAATTAAGTGGCAGCAGAAGTTTGGTGATATTACTTTGCATTATCCTGTCCGTTGCCTGCTGCGTTCATCCTCCGGTGACATCTGGTTGCTTACAGACGGAGAAGGGTTGATTCGTTTTAATCCGGAGAATGACCGTTCCCGTATTTATACAACTGCGGATGGGCTTGTCTCCAACTCTATTAATAGTGTGGCCGAAGATAGTAACGGACATATTTGGTTCAGTACGGAGAAGGAGTTATATTGTCTGGATCTGGTTGAAGATATGGTTATCAATGGCAATGATCTTTTAAATATCGGCTGGGGATATTATAATTCGAATGCTTCCTTGAAGACAAAAGACGGACATCTGGCATTTGGTACAGCGGAAGGAGCTCTTTTCTTTACACCCTCTTTTGACTTTTCTAAAAGTGCACCGGTCGAATTGATATTCACAGACTTTAAATTACCTTATGAGTCGGTAAAAGCAGGAGCAGCCGGTTCGCCATTAACGGCGGGTATCAATGATACCAAGTCTCTGAAACTGAAATACAATCAGAATTCTTTCTCTATCTCTTTTTCGGCTATCAATTTTGTTTCTCCACATAAAATCAGGTATGAATACAGGCTGAAAGGCCATGAGCGGCAGTGGCATCACAGGGATGTGGCTCAAAGTGTGGGCTATATGGATCTTCCTCCCGGAAAATATACTTTTGAATTGCGTGCATTCGATAAATATACCCAGCAACAGGTTGGCGAACGTTCGGTAGAAATATCTATCGATCATCCGCTTTGGGCATCCTGGTGGGCCATAGCGATCTATCTGATTTTGCTTGTGATATTAGGTTGTTTTTTCTTCCAGTTCAGACGGCAAAGGGTGCGGGAGAATAAAATCAGGGAACGGATTCATTCGTTTATAGGAATTGCCCATGATATACGCACTCCGGTAACGTTGATAAAAGCTCCGCTGAGTGAACTTGAAGAACGGGGTGACTTGCCTGAGGAGAGTAAGAAGAAATTGGCAATTGCAGTGAAGAATGCAGAGAAGCTTTTTTCGATGATTACTCAGTTGCTGGAATTGCAAAAGGTGGAGGCACACCCGGAACATCTTGAAGTGGCATTATATAATGTAAAGGCGTACATGGAAGATAAGTTGTCTGCTTTCCGTATGGCTGCAGTCAAAAAGGAGATAGAACTTTATCTGGAGGTAGAACCGGAGATGTCTGAGGTATGGCTGGACAAGAGCAAGATGGATCATATAATGGATAATCTGCTTTCTAATGCTTTGAAGTATACAGAGAAAGGTTCCATAGGTATTGTAGTGAGACAGACTAAAAACAAATGGATTGTTGAAGTAAGGGATACAGGAGTCGGTATTCCTGCAGAAGAACAGAAGAATATCTTTAATGAGTATTATCGTGCCAAGAATGTGGTAGACTCTCAGGAACAGGGCATCGGCATTGGTCTGATGATTACTTCCCGCATTATCAAGCAACATCATGGTAAGATAGAATTCAGTAGTATAGAGAATAAAGGGACTACGTTCACTGTTACATTTCCCAAGAAACTGCGATCGGGTATGGTGGTTGTGGCGAAGGAGGATTTACCAGAAGTAACGTCTCCCGATGTTTCATCTCAGGAGGAGGATGACCAGACGGATAAAAATATTCTGTTGCTGGCCGAGGATGATAAAGATATGCGTGAGTATCTGACGGACAGTTTGTCTTCCGAATATAAGGTAATCAGTGTACCCGATGGAGGAAAGGCATTGGATATGGCGAGGGAAATCAATCCGGATATTATTATTTCAGATATCATAATGCCTGTAATCCAAGGGGATGAGTTGTGTCGGATCTTGAAATCTTCTGTTGAGACCAGTCATATTCCTGTCATTCTGTTGACCGCCCTTTGTGAGAGGGAGAATATCATATTAGGATTGGAATCCGGGGCGAATGATTATATCATTAAACCCTTTGACTTGTCCGTATTGAAAGTAAGGCTTCGTAATATACTCCAGAATAGGCAGCATCTCAGGGATACTGTGCTCTCCTCGGATATACCTGTCAACGAAATAGATTACAGCAGCCAATTGGATAAAGAGTTTCTGGATAGTGCCATGGCAGCCATCGATGAGAATATGACTAATCCGGAATTCTCAATTAATGACTTCTGCCGTGCGTTAGGCATGAGTCGTACATCTGTTTATAATAAGATAAAAACTTTGACAGGGCAAGGGCCGAATGATTTTATCCGTATTGTCCGGTTGAATAAGTCGAAAGAGCTTTTGCTTTCGCAGAAATACTCAGTCGGAGAAGTGGCATGCATGGTTGGTTTTTCAGACCCTAAATATTTCAGTACGTGCTTTAAAAAGCAGTTTGGCACAAGTCCCAGTAAATTTTAGAGTATAAAAACTGTATTTAAACCTAAGTGGATAAGTAGCGAACCTTTTTTGTTAAAGAATCAACTTTCGTTTCCTTGATTGTGCGTAATATTGTGGTCAATAGTAACCTTCTAAAAATGCAGATAAAAAATGGAAACGTATTTAGGCCTGGATTTGGGCGGAACTAAATTATTGATTGGCGAAATTGATAGTCGCGGCAATATCTTGAGGTACAAAAAATATGACTCCGGATATTTTAACCAACAAGCAGCGTTGGATATTATCAAACTATCACTGGATGATTATATCAAAACCGTAGGATGGTATGATAAGAAACCTTTGGCCATGGGAGTGGGATTGATCGGACGGGTAGATCCTAATCAGGGTATCTGGTTGCAAATAGATCCCAGCAGGACGCAACCTATTGCTTTGGCTAAGGAATTAGCGGATATTTATGGCATTCCCTGCCATATAGACAATGATGTGAAAAGTGCCACACGTGCCGAACGTGTGTGGGGCTTCGGGCAAATTTCCAAAAACTTCATCTATTTGAATATAGGAACGGGTATTGCAGTCGGCACGGTTGTGAACGGCAGGCAGATACGTGGTAGCCATTTTAATGCCGGTGAAGTGGGACATGTGCGGGTAGGAGTCAATGTAGGAATCAAATGTACTTGTGGAAGGGTGGATTGTGTGGAGGCTATAGCTTCCGGTATTGGTTTCGACCGTTGTGCAAGAATACTTCAGAAAGATTATACCACGGATTTACACATTCCTGCCGACAAAGGGGAACGGATACCTGTCAGTGAGATTTTTGCATTGAGTCGTAAAGGTGATCCTTTATGTGTGAAACTGGTGGAGAATGCTTCCGAAGCATTAGCGAATCTTGTAATGAACCTGGTGCGGGTGACAGATCCGGAGACAATCGTCTTAGGTGGTGGTGTAGTGGCAGACGGATATATTCATGCGAAGATAATGGAATTGTTGAATCCGACCACTATGCGTTTTGTAAGCAATGGTGTTGTTATCACAAAGTTGAATCCGGAATTCATAGGTTTACTGGGTGCAGGTGCTGTGGCCATGAATATGTAAATAGTGATTAGTGATAAGAAAGTGGAGTCATGAAAATAACTATAGCAAAGAGCGAAAAAGAATTTGATTGCATCGCTGCATGGCAGATTATAGGTGAAATTCTAAATAAACCGGAAGCTGTTATCGGGCTTTCGACAGGACGTACGACCGGAAATCTGCACCGGATGGTTGGAGAAATATATTCCTGTTATCCTTTCAATACCTCTGCGGTCACGTTTTTCGGATTGGATGAAGTGGTGAACGTGCCGCGTGAATATGCCGGGGCATGTTATACGATGCTGAAAACGGAAATTATAGATGCATTGGGCATAAAAGATGAAAATTTCCTGATGTTGCCAACAGTTTCAGATGATTTTGGAAAAGCTTGCAGGGCATTTCAAGAAGAAATTGCCAAGCGTGGAGGTATTGACTTACTGATTCTGGGTTTGGGAGAGAACGGACATTTAGGTTTCAATCAACCTCACTCCCCTTTGGGAGGAGATGCGTGGGTTACGAAGATGAATCCGGAATTGGAAGAACGCATTCGTAGAGAAACCCACACCCCGCCGGAGAAGGAACTGGGAGGGGTAACTCTGGGGATAAAAAATATCATGCAGGCACGCCGGATTGTACTGGTGGCCAAAGGCAGTAACAAAGCTGAGGCCGTGAAACAAATGCTGGAAGGACCTGTCACATCTGATGTTCCAGCCTCTGTCCTTCAGTTACATCCGGATTGTGAGTTTCTGCTGGATGTTGCTTCTGCAGCTAAGTTATCTGAAAAATAATCATTTGCTAATACTACATGATGACACACCAAGAAAAACAAATCAATTACATGGGACCGTTTCTTACAATGGTCTTCCTGTTCCTTATTGTAGGCTTCCTGACAACTGCCAATACTCAGTTTCAGGGGCCGTTGAAGGAAACTTTTCTTATGAAAGTAGGTAATCTGAAGAATACATTTGCAACTCTGATTACTTTCTCGTGGTTCCTTGCTTACCCTATTTGTGGGAGTATAGGTTCATCCTGGATTAGCAAGTATGGCTATAAAGGAACCTTGATCCGTGGACTTTGGGTGATGATTATCGGTCTGGGACTCTTTTTTGCTTCATCTTATTTTACCGTTCAATTTCCTGATGTTAATATCAGAATGGGAGAGAGTATTATTCCCATAGGATTCTTTATATTTCTATTAGGATCATTTGTTGTGGGTGCTTCGGCCACGATTTTGCAGGTCGTTATTAATCCTTATCTTACCGCTTGCCGTGTGAAAGGGACACAAGCCATTCAACGTTTGGCTATTGGGGGGACAGCAAACTCTGTGGGTACTACGATTGCCCCTTATTTCGTGACCGGTGTTGTGTTTGGTGGCTTGGCTATGGAAGATATTCAAATCAGCCAGTTGATGATGCCTTTCTTTGCATTGATGGTAACTATAGCTGTGGTTGTTTTCTTATTGATGAGGCTATCTTTGCCGGATATACAGGGTACACGGGTAGAGAAAGGGGAGAAGTTGGAGAAAAGTGTATGGTCATTCCGTCACTTGACATTGGGAGTTTGCGCTATCTTTTGTTATGTGGGTGTCGAGGTTTGCATTGGTGCGAATATCAATTTATATGCCATTGAACGGAATTGTCCTTCACCTGCCTTATTGGCCACACTCTATTGGGGTGGTATGCTGATCGGACGACTGGTAGGAAGTTCGTTGAGCAGAGTTTCCCCTCGTGTGCAACTGACCGTAACTACCATATCGGCAGGTGTGTTGGCTTTGCTGGCTATCATCTTTAATAATCCCTGGTTACTGACAGCAGTCGGACTTTTCCATTCCATCATGTGGGGGGCTATCTTCACATTGTCCGTGGCTCATTTGGGTAAATATACTTCGGTAGCTTCCGGGGTATTCATGATAGGGGTAGTGGGAGGTGCCATCCTGCCTTTGTTGCAAGGTGTCTTCGCTGACTTGCTGGAAAGTTGGAGATGGTCTTGGTTTATTGTAATTTTGGGAGAAGTATTTATGCTGTATTATGCATTGATAGGTTCTCGTGTTTGTCAAACAGCTGATTAATTATTATAATAATATTATGAAAAGAATGAAATTAATGATTCTGACTGCATTGGCGGTATTGTTGTCGTGCAGTAGTAAAGCAGGAGAGTTGCGTATGGCTTCTTCGGATACAAAAGTTATTGTAGCTTATGTGACTTCCTGGAGTAGTATCATGCCGGATCCGCAATATATGACGCATATTAACTATGCATTCGGGCATGTCAGTGAAACCTTCAACGGAGTTGGTATTGATAATGAGAACCGTCTTCGTGGGATTGTTGCACTGAAGGCGCAGAAACCAGAACTGAAAATAATGCTTTCTATCGGTGGATGGGGAAGCGGTCGGTTCAGTGAAATGGCTGCCAATGATAAGTATCGCTTGGCTTTTGCAAAGGATTGCAAGCGTGTAGTGAAAGAGTTCGATCTTGATGGTATTGATATAGACTGGGAATACCCTACCAGTGCAGCAGCCAATATTTCTGCTTCACCGGATGATACAAAGAACTTCACATTACTGATGAGGGATATACGGAAAGAGATAGGGAAGAAGAAGTTACTGACTCTTGCTACGGTAGCTTCTGCAGAGTATATAGATTTTAAGGCGATTCTTCCCTATATTGATTTTGTCAATATCATGTCCTATGATATGGGGAATGCTCCCAAACATCATGCAGCTTTGTATCGTTCGGAGAACAGTGGCTGGATGACTGTTGATGCTGCTGTTGAGACTCACCTCAAAGCCGGTGTGCCTGCTTCTAAGTTAGTGATGGGCATGCCTTTCTATGGCCGTGGTGGCGATGGATATCCTAACTTTCAGGATTTCAATAAGGTAGGCCATACCAGAGAGTATCGTGAATGCTGGGATGAGGTAGCCAAGGTTCCCTATTTGGCCAATAAAGCAGGAAAGCTTGTCTTCGGTTATGAAAATCCCCGTTCGTTGGCCATAAAATGCCAGTATATCCTGAAGCAGAAACTGCTGGGCGGCATGTATTGGGACTATGACGGTGACAACGAGCAAGGCGATTTGCGTCGTACGGTCTACGAGGGATTGATAGAACAGAAACCTTTCTATGACAGGACTTACCGTGTACTGGTACTTACCGAAAGCCAAGGCCAGCATAAACCTTTCTCGGATGCGGCAGTGAAGTGGCTGGTGGATGAGAGCAAGGTACAGAATCTGCAGATACAGATATTGAACAACACCCGTCTCCTGGCTCAGAAGGAAGTGTTGGAGGGTACGGATTTAGTCATTCAGTTGGACTTCCCGCCTTATACCTGGCCGAAGGAAGCAGAGCAGAACTTCATCAACTACATTAACGAAGGTCGTGGCGGTTGGATTGGTTTCCATCATGCTACTTTGCTGGGAGACTTTGACGGTTACCCTCTGTGGCAATGGTTCTCCGATTTCATGGGCGGCATTCGCTTCCAGAACTATATCGCTCCGCTTGCTGATGGCACAGTGATTGTGGAAGACAAGGAACATCCGGTAATGAAAGGCGTCGACGCTTCTTTTGTGGTTCAGGATGACGAGTGGTATACGTACGACAAGTCTCCCCGTCCCAATGTTCGCGTTTTGGCACATGTGGACGAGTCCACTTATACACCCGCTTCCGCTGTCAAGATGGGCGACCATCCGGTAGTGTGGGTGAACGAAGGCAAGGCTGCCCGGAATGTTTATTTCCAGATGGGGCATAGTCCGAAGCTCTTCCAGTCGGACGACCTCACGATGATGCTTAGCAATGCTATCCGCTGGACTTTGAAGAAATAAATTCTACCTGTAATTTATGCATGTTTTTGCATATACTCATACATTCATTCTCTGTATCTCCCTGTTCATAGACATTATAGCGGTGGTGAAAGCAAATTAAAGAAGGGTATAGGCAATTTTTGCCTACACCCTTTTTTAATGGGACATTCATTTGATTATCTTACTGTTAATGCCGAATATCTACATAAACCTACTCTCTCAAAACCTGCTTGTTTTCCCGCTTCTTCTCTTTATTTTGATACGAAATGTATCGAATTGCACCTGTTTTGCTTGTAGTATTCCTTTTCGCCTGCAGTCTCCGTAGACTATGACTGTTTGTTGCTCCAAAGCCTTCAGGCGAAGAAACAGTAAAACACAAGTAAATGCCAAAAAGTCTGCCGAAGAACTTTAGCTCTCCGGCAGACTTGAAATGTTTACAGATATCAGGCTATGACTTCTTTGTATAGAGTTTAATCTGTCTTAATCTGAATCTTGGTGATTGTTATGTCGCCGCCAATGATGAGAGCGGTTTCAGTACCATTCATTGTTGCCGCCATACCTTCCGAGATTTTGAATTCCAGGAAGTCCTCACCAGCGGCAAGAACGATGTTGTTACCGCTTTCACCGCCATCGCGGATGAAAGGAGCACCCCACCAACCATCGCACAGACAAAAAGTCTGAGGAGCATCATGGTGAGTGAACGTGAACTTAATAGTTTGGCCGGCTT
>OGXE01003457.1_pt1 | contig 10604 bp, 10 predicted proteins | sample 1576181 | NCBI WGS metagenome assembly OGXE01 (sample SAMEA3541478, study PRJEB24748) | human gut metagenome | biome: human gut; feature: human-associated habitat; material: faeces | place: China | collected 2012 | reverse complement strand
GGCTTTCCCACGCTCAGACTACTACGGGAACTCCGTTGCCATGCGGAGTTTTCAGGTGGTCCGATGATGGGATTCGGTATGTTTGATCTCAATGTTCCGACGACCAAGACTTCTACTGCTTTGCTGGCATTGACACAGGATGATGTCTCTGCGATGGAACCCAGCCCCTGTATTAACTGTGGACGATGCGTGGAAGCATGTCCGGGACGGATCGTTCCCAGTCTGCTGGCAACTTATGCGGAGCATTTTGACGAAGAGTCATTCGTAGAACATAACGGAATGGAATGCTGTGAGTGTGGCTGCTGCAGCTTTGTATGTCCTGCCAAGAGACCTCTGACGCAGGAGATCAAGTCCATGCGTAAAATTCAACTGGCCAAAAAGAAAAAGAAGTAGGAGGGAAGAACAGTGAGTGAACTTTTAAAAGTATCTTCAAATCCTCATATAAGGTCGAAAGTAACGACCAGTAGTATTATGACGGCTGTGGTGATCGCACTGCTGCCTGCTGCCGGCTTCGGAATCTACAATTTCGGTCCCAGAGCACTGGCAGTGATGGCTGTTACCATTGCAAGCACAGTCCTGACAGAATTGTTATTCGGCTGGCTGTGGAAGAAGAAAATAACCATAACAGACATGTCGGCGGTGGTCACCGGACTGCTGCTGGCACTGAATCTGCCGGTAAGTATTCCTCTGTGGATGGCTGCCCTGGGCGGTGTGTTTGCAATTCTTGTAGTAAAAATGTTGTTTGGAGGCCTGGGACAAAATTTTATGAACCCGGCACTGGCAGCAAGATGTTTCTTATTGATCTCTTTTCCTTCGCAGATGACGAACTTCGTCTGTGATGCTTATACCGGAGCCACTCCGCTGGCGGCACTGAAGGCAGGAGAGAGTGTCAATGTCATGAATATGATCGTAGGTAATACAGCCGGTACCATCGGTGAGACTTCCGTTATTGCGTTACTGATCGGGGCATGTTTTCTGATCCTGATCGGAGTGATCGATCTGCGCATTCCGGGAACCTATATTGTGACAGTGATCCTGTTTGCCGGATTTTTCGGCGGACATGGTTTTGATCCCGCATATCTGTCGGCACAGTTGGCCGGTGGCGGTCTGATCCTGGGTGCCTTTTTCATGGCTACGGATTATGTTACCCGCCCGATCACCATCAAAGGACAGTATGTATATGGTGTTGTACTGGGACTTCTTACCGGAATCTTCCGTATCTTCGGACCGGGAGCGGAAGGAGTATCTTATGCTATCATTTTAGGAAACCTTCTGGTACCTCTGATTGAAAAATTCACCATGCCGGTTGCTTTCGGAAGAAAGGCAGGTGCGAAACATGAAAAATAAAAATGATGTGCAGGCAATGTTAAAAGAAGCAGGCATTTTATTTGCCATCACCCTGATTGCCGGCCTGTTACTTGGATTTGTCTATGAACTTACCAAGGAACCCATCCGTCTGCAGGAAGAAAAAGCAGTGCAGGAAGCCTGCCAGGCAGTATTTACGGATGCCGGACATTTTGAAGAATTGGATCCGTATATCCCTTCCGATGATACGGCGCAGAAGCTTTCCGATACCGGAATTACCATCGGTACGGTATATGAAGCTCAGGATGCCTCCGGAGAGAAACTGGGCTATGTGATCCAGACCACATCCTCTGAGGGATACGGCGGAAATATCGTTTTGTATGTGGGAATCCGTCTGGACGGTACCGTAAATGATATTTCTATTTTGAGTATCTCCGAGACACCGGGACTGGGAATGAAAGCAGGCGATGTATTGGTACCGCAGTTCCATCAGAAAAATGTGAAGAGCTTTACGTATACCAAGACCGGTTCCGCTTCTGACAGTGAGATTGATGCCATCAGCGGTGCAACGATCACCACCAAGGCCGTGACCAATGCCGTGAACGGAAGCCTTCTGGCATTTCATGATTATGTACAGGGAGGTGCAGGCAATGAATAAAGCAGGTGAAAGACTTTACAACGGCATTATCAAGGAGAATCCTACCTTTGTGCTGATGCTGGGAATGTGTCCTACACTGGCCGTAACCACTTCCGCAATGAACGGTCTGGGAATGGGACTGACGACAGCGGTGGTACTTACGATGAGCAATTTGATCATTTCCCTGTTGCGGAAAGTGATTCCCAACCGTGTGAGAATCCCCGCATTTATCGTAATTATAGCTTCATTTGTAACGGCGGTGCAGTTACTTTTACAGGCATATCTGCCGTCTCTAAATGATGCATTGGGTGTATACATTCCTTTGATCGTTGTGAACTGTATTATTTTGGGAAGAGCGGAGAGCTATGCATACTCCAATCCGCCGATTCCTTCTTTGTTTGACGGACTTGGCATGGGACTTGGTTTCTCCCTGGCATTGACCTGTATCGGTGCCGTGAGAGAGATTCTGGCGGCAGGATCTGTCTTCGGATTCCGGATCATGCCGGATTCCTATGTGACGATCAACATCTTCGGACTGGCTCCCGGTGCGTTCTTTGTGCTGGCTGCATTGACTGCTCTGCAGAATTATGTGAAGAACAAGAGAAAACTGGCAGGCAAGGATTATGAGAAAATCCAGTCCGGCTGCGGACATGATTGTCTGCACTGTGGCGAAAGCGGCTGTTCAGAGAGATTTTACGACAATACCGATACTTCGGAGGATGCCGTGATGGACGCGGCCAGAGCAGCAGCAAAGCCTAAGGCTGCAACGGATGACCTTGAGACAATAGACTTGGATAAGGAGGACAAATAAATGGATAGTGTGAAAGATATGCTTCTGTTACTGATCAGTTCCTCCATTGTCAGCAATATCGTCTTAAGCCAGTTCATGGGACTCTGCCCGTTTTTGGGAGTATCCCGTAAGATCAAGACTGCAGGCGGTATGGGAACCGCGGTTATTTTCGTCATAACGCTGGCAAGTGCGGTGGCGGGCGTGATTTATAAATTTATCTTACAGCCGTTGCACATTGAGTATCTGGAGACCATTGTATTTATCCTTGTGATCGCGGCGCTGGTACAGTTTGTGGAGATGTTCCTGAAAAAGGCTATGCCTTCTCTGTATCAGGCACTGGGTGTATATCTGCCCCTGATCACCACCAACTGTGCGGTTTTAGGTGTAGCAATTACCAATGTACAGAAGGAATACGGTATTCTGACCGGTATTGTAAACGGATTTGCCACAGCCCTTGGTTTTACCATTGCCATCGTGATCCTGGCTGGATTGCGTGAAAAAATGGAATACAATGAGGTGCCGGAATCTTTCAAGGGAATGCCCATGGTGCTGCTGACAGCGGGACTGATGGCAATTGCTTTCTGCGGATTCTCCGGTCTGATCTAGGAAGGAGTAACATAGATGAGTATAACAGGAATTCTGATTGCTGCGGCTTGTGTCGGAATCGTCGGCATCTTTGTGGGACTGTTTCTTGGCGTGGCCGGTATAAAATTCAAAGTAGAAGTAGATGAGAAGGAAGAAGCGGTACTTGCCGCCCTTCCCGGTAATAACTGTGGCGGCTGTGGGTTCGCCGGATGTTCCGGACTTGCCGCTGCGATTGCAAAAGGAGAGGCTGCCGTTAATACCTGTCCGGTAGGCGGAGAGGAAGTCGGCAAAAAAATCGCTGCGATCATGGGAGTAGAGGCAGAGGCTTCCGAGAGAAAAGTAGCGTATGTTCACTGCCAGGGTGACTGCGACCGGACGAAGACAGACTATGATTATTACGGAATCAAGGATTGCCGTATGATGAGCTTTGTCCCCGGAGGCGGACCGAAATCCTGTAACAGCGGCTGCCTTGGATATGGAACCTGCACACAGGTATGTCCTTTCGATGCCATTCACGTCAAAAACGGTGTAGCCGTAGTAGACAAAGAGAAGTGTAAGGCCTGCGGAAAATGTGTAGAGGTATGTCCGAAACACCTGATCAGTCTGATCCCATATTCCAATACGGTGCAGGTAGCCTGCAGTTCTACCGACAAGGGACCGGTCACTATGAAAGCCTGTACCACAGGATGCGTTGGCTGCGGAATTTGCGTGAAAAATTGTCAGCATGATGCTGTGAAAGTAGAGAATTTTCATGCGGTCATTGATCCCGAAAAGTGTGTCGGCTGTGGAGCCTGCATGGAAAAATGCCCTAAAAAGTGTATTGTAAAAGCATAAAAGAGGAGAAATAGTATGCGTCTTCCGGACGATTATGAAGATCATGGAAACGGGTTGACTCCTACCGTGGTCAGTGCGATCGTTGCTGTCACTATTTTTGTGGTGGTGATACTTACGGTTGTGCTGATCATTAACAGGAAACCGGCGTCTCATCAACAGAATAATACAACTGCACAGACGGAGAATGTACAACAGGCAGGAAATCAGCAGACAGCAAAGTATCCGGATACGCAGGATCTGATCACCGGAAGCACATTGACTCCTTCGGATCTGGATTTTTGGGATATGTATCCGGAGACAACGGATACACCGATGCCTTCAGAGAATCCTTCCGGACAGGATGGGAAAAAAGATACGACGGATACAGATCCTTCCACCGATGGAAAGCATACCCTGGTGACTAATCGGGATGGGAAAGAAGAATGGGTATTGATCAGCCCTTATCTGCCGAAACACGAATACGATTTTACAAAACTGGTGTGTCAGTCGGATTTTATGAAATATTATCAGGATGGAAAGCTTACTTCTTATGTTGGGGTGGATATCTCCAAATATCAGGATTATGTGGACTTCCTGAAATTAAAGAAAGCAGGCATTGATTTCGTGATGCTTCGGGTGGGAGCCAGAGGTTACGGCAGCGGTCAGATCGTTCTGGATGAGTATTTCGCGGATAATCTGAAGAGAGCGACAGATGCCGGACTGCAGATCGGAGTGTATTTTACTTCACAGGCGATCACCGAAGCAGAAGCGGTGGAAGAAGCGAACGTCGTACTGAACAATATTAAAGATTATAAGATTACTTATCCGGTGGCTTTTGATATGGGATTCGTGGATAACGATACGGCCCGCATCGAAGGAGTCAGCAGAGCGGACAAGACAAAGATCACGAAAGCTTTTCTGGATACGATAGCGGCGGCCGGATATAAAACATTATTATATGGCAACAAGGAATGGCTGATCAAGGAGGTGGATCTGTCAAAACTGTCTGCGTATGATGTATGGTTATCCCAGGTGGGAGATGTTCCGGATTATCCGTATCGGTTTACCATGTGGCAATACGCGGACGATATCTCGGTGGACGGGATTGCCGGTTATGCCAACATGAATATCAGCTTCATTGATTATTCGGAGAAATAGCCGGATAATTCAGAATGCCGGGGGCAATGGGCAGAGAAGAATAGATCTCTGCATAGCGGCTGGGAGCAATGTCTTCCACGTAGTTGGATAAAAAGTTATTGGTCACTCCTTTGTTTCGGAGAATGTCGATGGCTTTGTTGTAGGCAATGGCGGCTTCCACATCGGTAGCATAACGCCCCACCAGATAATTGCCATGAATATGAATGCGGACAGTATAGAGATGCTGTCCGTTTTTTGTTACTGTTTTGCGGACACCGTGATAAATATTGTGAATCTGCAGATTTTCTCTGCGGAAATCCGTGGGATCACCATTGCGGAAACAATAGTCTCTACCGGGTACGGCATAGCTTTTGATGCCATAGCGGGATGTAAGAGTCAGCTGCATTCCATAATCGGACACAAAATAATGATTACCGCGCCGCATGATTTTGTGTGAAGAATAATAGAACAGATCTTCCAGATCAAATTTCAGTACATGGTGTGGCGTGAGATAATAGTAAAAAAGCTGCTGGCCCATATAGATGGGGTTCCCAAGGTAGATTCCGTTATCCCGGAAGTTGAGCAGACAGACCCACTTCTCAAAGGAAAGGGAAGAGGTCTCCCGGTAGGATTTCAGGGAGAGAGAGGAATCATTTAACAGACGAATTCCTTCTTCATAGGCCGAGTGTGCCTGTCCGGCATCCCGGTAGCTACCCAGACTGATGTGCTTCCCACGGTAGGTCAGAGAGGCGCGGTAATACACGGTTCCATCTTTTTTTACGGCACGAAATATCCCTTTATCCAGTTTGCTTTTTCCTGTTTTCTGCTCATTCATAATTTCATAGTATCATTTTTTCCCGGAAAACAACAGATATATTTTTCGGACGAGCTGCATAGAATGAAGTTGGAGTCAAAATCATTTGTAGGTATGTGAGGATCGAAAATGTATAAACGGGCATTGACTGTTCTGTTAACAGCGCATTTGTTATTTCTGGCAGGATTTTTGTGCCTGGGACAAATGGAAGAAATACAGCGGAATCTGCAGATAAAAGTCCCGGTAGCGGCAGACAGTGAGAGCAGAATGATAGGAATTGCTTCCCGGACATCCTCGGGACAGCGGGTAGTCGACTGCAATGAATTGCAGAGGAACAGCAGGTATCATTTGGACATGGCGGAGCTGGAGGTTCTGTTGAAAATTGTGGAAGCGGAAGCAGGATGTGAGGATGAGGAGGGGAAACTTTTGGTGGCAAATGTCATATTGAACCGTCTGAATTCCGATAAATTTCCGGACAGTGTGTCGGAGATCGTGTTCCAGCAGGAGAATGGGATCACGCAGTTTTCCCCGGTGTCCGATGGGAGCTATGACAGAGTACAGATCAGTGAGGAGACCGTAAGGGCAGTGGGACGAGCACTGGATGGAGAGGATATCTCCGAAGGAGCACTTTATTTTGCCGCCAGAGATTATGCGGACAGTAAACGAATGCGTTGGTTTGATGAAAAGCTTACACTGTTATTCCGGCACGGCGGACATGAGTTTTTTAAAGAATAATAAGAATAAGTATGTTGCGTGCAGCTTGGACTTTATCAATTCACCTTGCAACAGTGCTTAAAGTATGCTATACTTTTACGAAATTGAAGATGGATACAAAATTCATACATATTGATACGGAGGAGAGGAAATGGAAGTAATATATCGTAGCACACGCAGCAACGGCGCACCGGTAACCGCATCACAGGCGATTCTGAAGGGATTATCCGATGACGGAGGATTGTTTGTACCGGATCATATTCCCACACTGGACAAGAGTCTTAAGGAGCTTGCGGGAATGACTTATCAGCAGGTTGCATATGAAGTCATGAAATTATTTCTGACGGATTTTACGGAAGAAGAACTGAAGAATTGTATTAACAGTGCTTACGATTCCAAGTTTGATACAGAAAAAATTGCTCCGCTTGTGAAGGCAGACAATGCGTATTATCTGGAATTGTTCCATGGATCCACCATTGCTTTTAAGGATATGGCACTTTCCATTTTACCTCATCTGATGATCACTTCTGCCCGCAAGAACAATATTAAGAACGAGATCGTGATCCTGACCGCTACCTCCGGCGATACCGGTAAGGCAGCCCTGGCAGGCTTTGCAGATGTAAAAGGCACTCGTATCATTGTATTTTACCCGAAGAACGGTGTCAGCCCGATCCAGGAGAAGCAGATGGTGACCCAGAAGGGTGCCAATACCTTCGTAGTAGGCATTCACGGCAACTTTGACGATGCTCAGACCGGCGTGAAGAAGATCTTCTCCGATAAGGAACTGGCAAAAGAGATGGACGAGAAGGGCTTCCAGTTCTCCTCAGCAAACTCTATCAACATCGGACGTCTGGTACCGCAGATCTGCTACTATGTGTATGCTTATGCACAGTTATGTAAAGACGGTAAGATCGCAGAGGGTGAGAAGATCAATGTCGTAGTTCCCACCGGTAACTTCGGTAACATTCTGGCAGCATTTTATGCGAAGAATATGGGGCTTCCCATTGATAAGCTGATCTGTGCTTCCAATGACAATAAGGTACTGTATGATTTCTTCCGTACCGGAACCTATGACCGCAACAGAGAGTTCGTACTGACGACATCTCCTTCCATGGATATTCTGATCTCCAGCAACTTAGAGCGTCTGATCTACCGTATCGCAGGCAATGATGCAGATAAAAACCGTGAGCTGATGAGTGCGCTGACCGGCAATGGCAAATACGAGATCACCGAAGAAATGAAGGCGCAGCTGGCTGACTTCTATGGTAACTTTGCAAGTGAGGCAGAGACGGCAGCAGAAATTCGTCGTCTGTATGAGAAGTGCGGCTATGTGATCGATACCCATACCGCAGTAGCTTCTGCAGTATATGGAAAATATGTGGCAGAGACCGGGGATCATAAGACCACTGTCATTGCTTCTACCGCAAGTCCCTTCAAATTCACCAGAAGCGTCATGGATGCGATTGACACGAAATATGATGTAATGGGCGATTTTGAACTGGTGGATGAATTATCCAAAATTGCTAAGGTAAAGGTGCCCGGAGCGATCGAAGAGATCCGTACCGCACCCATACTTCATGATACGCAGTGTGATGTGGATAAAATGAAGGATACCGTTAAGAGTTTTCTCGGTATTTAATGTGGAATAAGATCATGATCAGAGAATCCCTCTTTGTGTGAGGGATTCTCTTTTTGTGGAAGGGTTAATTGTCACAGGATTCACAGCGGTCAAAACCGGGGTTAAAGGCATAGAAGTTCTTTGAATTCAGGTGATCCTGTGTGATACGGAGGGCTTCTCCGAAGCGCTGGTAATGGACGACTTCGCGGGCCCGCAGGAATTTGATGGGTTCGCAGATATCCGGATCCTTGATCAGGCGTAAGATGTTGTCATAGGTGGAGCGGGCTTTCTGTTCCGCAGCCATATCCTCGTGCAGATCGGTGATGATATCTCCCTTTACCTGGAACTCACAGGCATTAAAAGGAACACCGCCTGCTGCCTGGGGCCAGACACCGATGGTATGATCCACGTAATAGTTGGCGAATCCGCTTTTCTCAATCTCTTCCATGGAGAGGTTACGGGTCAGCTGGTGGACGATGGTGGCTACCATTTCCAAATGCCCCAGTTCATCAGCGCATAGATGCTGTACGTTAAATCATACATTAAACTCAATCGTAATATCTGGCTCAGAATTTATCCAGCCTCCGTGATTTGCCGGTAAATTGTGAGATCGTTGATCCGGTTTAGAGTACCGGTTGGGGCGTGGCCGGGAATATGTTATTTTCTTTATAGCAGCTTTGAGAAGGATGTTTTTTTCTGCAGCTGACAGAGATTCGTCGTAAATGCACCGGGAGGCCTGTTGGATTGTATAAATGGTATCATTAAGGTTACATTGGCTCTCTGCGCTCGTATAAGCCTCATTAAGGGCTTCTTTTGTTGCAACCATATCTTTCTCGCACTTATCCTTTAAAGCTTCGAAAATGTCACGTGGCATGGCTTCATCGGTATATTTATCCCATAGCGAGATCCTTTTCCTTTCCAAAGCTTCAAGCTGTTTGCTGAGTAAGGATATAGTATCTACAGGTGATAAATCCTGTTTGGCTTCACCGTGATCAATCAGAGCTTCAAGTCCTTCCAGTTCTGCAGAAATGGCAGCAAATATGGTGCGTATTATTTCATCCGCGAGAATAGATCCATTATTACATCTGGATTGATTAGGACATATATAACGGTTAGCGGAACGTGATCCGCAATACTTTCCGTCTTTATCATATTGTTTATAGGCTCTTAGATTCATTACGTGACCGCATTCGCAATAGAGTATACCGGAAAACATGTTTTGCAATCCTCTTGTATTGTAATTTTCATGAGTACCGATAGCCAAAAGAGCCTGGGCTTTCTGATACATATCATCAGGAATCAATTTAGGCTGTTTTCCATCATAACAGAGAAAATTTTTGTTCTTGGGGCGCGATACCTGGACTTGCATATTTTCAACGGTTTTTACGGTTTGAAACCGATACCAGATAACTTTCCCGTTATAATGTGGATTGGATAATATACTATGAACCGTTTGATAAGTCCAGTGATCTATTTTAGGTGCCTTTATACCTAAGGAGTCCAGGTGATGGGATATGACAGTGCATCCCATACGTTTATTGACAAACAGATCGAAAATCATTTCCACAATCTTTGAGTCTTCATTCAAAGCAAGCGTTGGGCATTTTCGTTTTCCATCCATAATCCATGCTTTATCGAATCCATACGGAGGAACAGTCCCGAGGTAATTTCCGGAGGCAACAGACTGCAGGCGTCCCCGGTTTTGGATCTTTTTAAAGTATTCCAGATACTCATTTCCACGCTTTAACTCCCGTTCAAAAGCATCACGGTCATATTCATCGTCCAGATCATACGTTTTCTGAGGGGTAATTACGTGAGTCTTGGTATAGCGCAGGAGCTTGATCAGGCGGCCGCAGTCTTCCAGATCACCACGAGAGAGACGCTGCACATCGACAACCAGGATAGCCTTGATCCTGGGATCTTCAATTCGTTTCAATATTCGAAGTATTTCCGGACGCCCGTCAAGTGTTTCGCCGGATACAACTTCGCGGTAAATATTTTCTTCGGGTACAAAACCATCCAGATTTCGTTCTTCCCAGTTTTTCAGAATCTCCCGATGCCGGGAGAGCACTTCATCGACAGATAAAGTAGGATCATCTGACCGGGACTTACGCAAGTATTCAAGGATCTCTTCGGGTTGAAATTTTTCAATATAAAAATTCATAGGATCTCCTGTCTGTATATATACTTG
>OGXE01003455.1_pt1 | contig 10610 bp, 10 predicted proteins | sample 1576181 | NCBI WGS metagenome assembly OGXE01 (sample SAMEA3541478, study PRJEB24748) | human gut metagenome | biome: human gut; feature: human-associated habitat; material: faeces | place: China | collected 2012 | reverse complement strand
TTTTATTATTACAACTGAATAGTTGTAATAATGAAGGATTAATGTATGAATATGAACATTCTACACCTATCAAATTCTCATCATCATGTATAAATGTATCCACAAAAAGCCAAGGAATCATAGAGAATAACAAATTACCTAAAGGATCTAATATCAGCATATTCTCAATACAACATCCAGAAAACACGACAATAAATCTATGGGAACCAATTTTATTTGACAATATTAAAGATATTTCTAATTTCAATGGTGATATTGAATATAATAATACATATTATTTCCCAGATAAAGAACAACTTGACTTTTTTGCAATCTATCCTTTTCTATCATTTCCTACAATAGGTTCTGATTATGGAAATACCCAATATACCACCGTCACCCTCAAAGACAACACCGTCGATCAATACGACCTCATGTACGCCTCTTTACTGAATCAGTCAAAGAAGTCCTCCGTATTAGTATTTGAGTTCCACCACTTACTTACCCAAATAACAATAAACATCATAAAAAATACAGGAGTCACTATAGACCTCCCTCTAACCAAAGTACAAATTGTCGCCCCACAAAGCGCCACCCTAGATATATGGCACGGTCAATTAAGCGACATCGCAGGACAAACAACCTATACTTTAGACACCAACACGACATTAAGCAACGGAGATAATTCAATCCCCGGCCAATTCCTCCTGTTCCCCCAAAAAGCGAACGAAATGATATTAACTTTCGGAAACGATGAAAGCAACGTGTTCCACGTCGCCCTTTCCGATGAACCGCGGACTTGGGAAGCCGGGGTTAATTATCAATACGATATAACGATCAACCGGAATATACCGGAAATAACCTCTCCCGAAGTTCCCGTAGATGATAACGCTACACCGAACGAAGAGGTAAACAACGGAGGCGAGATCCCGGAGACTCCTACGGACTCTACCGCTACCGCCTCCCAAACCAAGGCATCGGGCCCAAACCCGTACCATATCCATCTATCAATCGACTAAATCAAACGAAAAGATATAACACAAAATATGCGATACACAAAACAACTGATCACCGTATCCCTCCTTATGGGACTCTCGCTAAATAGCTGCACTAACGATGATAATTCCGTGCCTTCCCAACAGACACCCACCGTTATCCTTTTCAGCACCTCCCCCTACAGGTTGGAATCGAAAGCGATACATACCGAGTCTACCATGCCGACCGACCTGCCGATTGGGATATACGGATGGGGCCATAAGCTAGGCCAAACCGCCCCCCTCACCCCACGTCCCGACCTAACCAACCAAGCCTATACCACGACAGACGGTACGGCCTATACCTCCGATATGGACGCTCATTTCCCGGTAGCCTCCGATACGGTCATCGATTTCTACGCTTACTATCCGTATCAAGCCTCGCTGAGTAATTCCGAAGCTAGCTACGACCTAAAAGACCAGATCGATATCATGTATGCTACCCCGATCCTAAACAAGGGAAAGATGGACGTAGAGACCGACACCAACAGCTCAACCGCCACCGCCACCGTCGCCCTCACCTTCAACCACCAATTATCCGCCATCACGATCGTCATAAAGAAAGCCGATGATATCAAGGAACCCCTAATCTTGCAAAAAGTGGAGTTAGTAAATTACCCGTCATCCATCCACATGAATATCCAGACCGGCCGGTTAACCGCCTCGAATACGGTGGCGGACTATCCAATTCCGCTCGCCGCACCGATTACCATCACTCCCGCCGAGGCTACCGTATCGACAAACTACCTGCTCTGGCCCGGCGAGGCTCCCACGTTCCGTTTCTCCATCAGCGACCATACCTACGAGGTTCATCCCTCCCAAGCATTCATCGCCGGCAAGAAGCAGAAATATACCTTCACCATACAAGCCGAAGACATCAACGTAGGTGCCTCCATCAATCCTTGGACAGAAGGCCCGGAAGATTCTGGTGAGATTGGTATTTAAGAACGTACGTATTTAGCGCCCTATGGCGAAAAATACATTCTGTTAGCGAAACAGGTGTTATTCTGTTTTTTTGAGCAATATAAGCCATATATCGTGACATCCCCTTCTCGCAAGAACCACAAAACAACGAGAAGGAGATAGCCATTAGTGCCCTTTTTCTCCTCGAAAGCCCCCCTTTTCACACACAATAGGTCGCGAAAGCCAACGCGAAAGGCCGCGTTAGGCGACACATATGGTCACGTTGGGCATCGTAAGCAGCTAAGAATAGGGTTATAACCTAATGAGAAAGGCGTTATAACCTTATTATAACCCTATCGTAACCTTATGGAATAGCCCAAACACCCGGCAAACCATGAGTTACGATGAATTAATTTCGCTAGAATAAAAGGCCATTTTCCAACATCTGTCTGTCTACTAAACAATTGCTATTTTTTTCTTGCGTATTTGGAAGCGAGACGTACATCCGCCCGAAATAATCGACTCTCACGGACTTCCGTTTACATTTTGTCAAAATGTCAATCTGCGAGGAAACTTCTCCCCACATAGCATACGGATATCAATTATTCTTCCTATATTTGCGATAATCCCTCATATCTAAGCGTAGGTCACTGAAGGAGGACATAAGTTAACGAAGAGCGTTTAAAGATATTATCCCGCATTGAAATCTCGACAATTTCATATCCATGGATAATAGACAATGAACGCTCACGTCGGTGCTATATTTACCAGTAATCGCTCTGGACGATATAACAGCATGGCGTGGGCTATTGTTTATTACATGGATAGGGCAGTCGAGAGCCTCAATGCGGTAATATCAATAGTTTCCACGCTTCTGTATTTTTAGCCCGGCAACCGATGGAGACAGGTTGCCCTTATCCATTAAATGAAGACGATCCTCCTGTTACCCGTCTTGTCGCTATGGCTCCTGCTTGCCACGCAAGCCCATGCCCAAGTCTATCACCTACATTTATCCGACAACACTTGCCGGATAACAGAATGCGTTGATACTCCACAAGGCGTCAAGCCCTTGGGTCAGACATGGAAAGGAAACACCTTCCATGATCGTTTCACGCTAGATTTCGATCGCGCTATCTTCACGTGGGAAAAGGAAGGAAAAGAGACGTATGCCAACAAGATCATCAACCACACTGCCAAATACGCTCACCACTCATTCACCACGGAGCAGATTACCGCCAACCTCACCATCAACAGCCATCGAGCCGTCCTTCAACTTATCCACTTTCAGAATGGCCAATGGATACAAGTCACTTATTTTTGCGAGATAGGGAATTAACGGCTCATGCGAACATCTACAACATCTACCACTTATACTTGATATTTGTACTTTTTATTTGTGAGTGAAAATTCCAGCCTTAAAAAAGGAGGCCTTAAAGTTTACGATAAACATCTTCAAAAGGTACTCTGCAACGTTCTCCCCAAATGCCTTTATTTCCATCCCGTATCCCACAAGGAATAGCCATGTTTATTTCAGCACCATGAGGTAGTTTCAATGTCCTTTTTAGCCGACGGCTGTCCAGCCCTTCTAAGGGGCACGTGTCATAGCCTTCGTTTGCCATCGCAATCATAAACGTTTGTGCGGCAAGCGCACAGGATTTATGGGCTGTCACACGTATGTCATTCTCGGAAACTTCAAGCATCATAGGACGGAAAATACTGATTATATTAGCCAACAATTTCCTGAGCAATCCGAGAATACCGAAGAACCGGGCATAAACAAAAGGCATCAATATACCGTAATATATTTCCCGATCCTTAATACGTTTGGCCTGACGTTCTTTAGGACTGTAACGACGAATGTTCTCCCGTTCAAAATTGAGTACGAATCGCGCATGTTTCTTGTACCAGTCACGCCGAACCACAAAAATGACAATTTGTGAAGCGGTAGAAGCCGCTTTCTGACCAAGGCAGTCCCTTGAAATTTTTGCCAATAATTCAGGTTCTGTAATATGGTAAAATTCCCATAATTGCATATCAGAACTGTTAGGAGCCAATGTAGCCAGTTCCAAACAATGTTTTACCTTTTCCGTATCTATTGGTTTTTCTTTATCATACACCCGTACAGAACGACGATGATGAAGGACTTCATCTAAATTCATAATGATACTGATTTGAATTAAACATTTATTCCCAGCTGATTACTTCAGCCATTTATTATCGTGCTTTATTTAATTGCCGCATAACGACCTTCGCCATTTCTTTAGAACTGAACGGGTCCTGCCCAGTAATCAGATTATTATCTACAACTACTTTTGAAGTCATAGGTATCAATGCTTTTTCATAATCCGCTCCTCTCTCTTTCAACAACGCTTCAAGATCAAAAGGCACGTCTTCTTTTCTTCTGGCAAGACTTTCCTCAAACCAACTGAATCCCGTCAGCTTTTTGCCTTTAATCATATATTCGCCATTGGATAGTTTGACATTCAACAACCCACTGACCCCGTGGCAGATGGCCGACACTATCCTCCCACTTTCATCCTGTTTCCTTACGATAGTCTTTAAAGCTTCATTGTCAGGAAAGTCATACATCGCACCGTGTCCGCCGGCTAAATAGACACAATCAAACTGTTGTTCCAACAGGTTATCCAAACTGTTTGTATGATCCAACAGCTTTTTGAATTCTGGCTTTTCCCAATACTTTTCGGACATTTCATCTAAAAAAATTGGTTTTAAACTTTCGGGATCAATGGGAGTATAACCTCCTTTAGGATTGGCTACCGTTATGTCATAGCCGCTTTCTTTTGCACTATGATAGATATGAGTAAACTCACTAAGCCATAATCCGGTCGCGAGTTTCCCATTGGCAAAAGTCCCTGTGCTAGTAACTATTATTAAAATCTTCATGATAATCAAATTATTGATTCATATTCTTTAAAAGAAAACATACACATGGATAGATTGTTTTTCAGAATATGGAATCTTTAACATAATCCGAAAATATGAAAACCTGTAAATCCTTTTTTCGCCTCGGATGAGAAAATGTGTTATTTCTGAAAGACATTGATCCGTCTAGTTTTTCAGGCGTATGAGACCTTTTCAAAAATTCGCAAAGTAAGTTAACTTCGTTGGCAAAGTAAGCCAGCTCAAATCACATAAAGTCATAGAAAAATCATTATCTTTGTCAATCCTGTTTAAATCACATAAAGTCATAAAATGGAAACTATCATAAATCATATTCATATAAGCAACTTCAAGTCACTCAAAGATGTGACTTTAGACCAATGCCGGAGGATCAACTTGATTATTGGCAAGCCGAATGTGGGTAAAAGTAATCTATTGGAAGCGATGTCCTTGTTTTGTCTGCCCTATTTGAAATATACCCGGAAAAGAAGCATCCAGCAGTTTATCCGTACGGAGAACGATGCAGAGTTATTTTTCGACGGCCATGTAGATAGCCCAATTTCTGTGAAAACGAACAAGGTGAATGTAGAAGTAAAAATGGACAACATCGGACTTCTTTATTCGCAAACCAATCCGGCTCATCCCGCACAAGATGTAGCTTTTACTATTTCCAACTTGACGATACCCGCCAAGAAGAATATAGATATTCCAACGGCAAACCCTTTCAAATGCTATCTCTATCCACCAGCATTCGATAAGGAGAAATTACCGATCCCTTTCCTATTACCTCCGGGAGGAAGCAATTTGATGAATATTGTTTCCATGATGCCCAAGTTGAAAGAAGAATTAAGAACTATTTTCAACGACTATGGCTTGAAATATGTCTTCGATACCAATAGCCAGGAGATTAAAGTAATGAAAGAAAAGAAACCGGGAGAGATATTTTTAATTCCATTTCATTCCATAGCCGATACCCTGCAGCGTATGATTTTCTACAAAGCGGCTATTGAAAGTAACAGTGAGTCCGCATTAGTTTTTGAAGAACCGGAAGCCCACTCATACCCTCCTTTCATATCAAAGGTAACGCAGGATATTATCCAATCGGACAGAAACCAGTTTTTTATAACGACACACAGTCCTTATGTGGTTAACGACTTTCTGGAATTACCGAATGACAAACTTGCCATTTACCTAGTTGACTTCAGGAATGGGGAAACTTTCGTGAAAAGAGCCAGTGACACAGAAGTACAAGAAATGTACGAATATGGCATCGACCTATTTTTCAACACTGAAACATAGCGAAAGATACAGAACACATTGCAGGCACAAGCCCATACCCAAGTCTACCGCCTACGCTTATTCGACAGTACTTGCAGGATAACGGAATGCGTTAAAAACCATTTTACGGAATGTCCAAATGTTCTGTCAATACGTTTACGAATGTTCGTAATGGCGCACCTTCATAATTATCCAACTCCCCAACCAAGATCAGAGCGGCGTTCTTCATCCATGGGTGGTATGGAATGGATAGTTCATAGGGGATTTCCCGGATCAGTTCCGGGGTGTTCTTGATTACCGTATAAGCGTCGCCATCGGCGACTTTCTTGCCTTCGAAAACTAAGGTACGGTCGTACATTTTTTGCTTGTTTGCCCCGTTTAGTACTACCGGGGCCATGACTACGGAATCTCTGTCGCTACGCAACATCGGCATCAAGGACAGGGTTTGATATCGTCCCACGGAGAGTCCGCAGACACTGATCGTTAGGTCTAGACGCAAGGAGTTGCCCTCCCGCTCGATGCGGTTTTGCTTCACGGAGACTTGCCCCCGGTAAGATTGTATAGGCACCTGCGCTCCTGCCGGAAGAACAAGGCCGATCACAAGCAAGCATATATAAATGAATGTCTTCATAGATTTATCTCTTTATTTGATGATGTAAACGATACTGATACCCGCCTTTGTTAATCCCCAATACTCGTTGCGGAACTTGCCGATAGGCGCATCTCCTCTAGGAAAAGCGTACTTATCATATTCGAAATGCAAGTATCCGAAACCCGCCGTGAACTCCACGTTCCAACGGGGCGACACGTATAACTGATAACCATAAGAGATACCGCCGCCATAAGCGTTACCGTTATAACTATTCTTTTTCTCCATCCCATACAGGAGCTTCAAACCGGCGAAATCGTAATCCATATACTGGGCATGAACCCCGAAGAAATGTCCGTTGAAACGCTCGTGTATCCAGTAGCGCGCCTCTGGTTGTATCATCCAATGCTTAAAGGACTTATCGCTCGAGAATGTCCAACCGTTATAATACCCCGATGCCTCAACCGACCAATGCTTGTTGAACGCGACCTCCGCCCCTACGTTCGGCGTAGTGATCGCGTCATAAAGCACATTGGTCTTCACGGCCACGACCTGTCCTTGAATATCCATAAAGGTTGACAAAAGAAATACTAACAGTAAATATAGTTTATTCATATCTCCCGGTTCATTAGGTTTGTTTATTTAAGAGGCAAAACCGTACAAATATAAATATTATTTATCAGTTCATTTGTACGTTAACTTATATAATATCCATGATTTCAAATGAAAAACGTTATCTTTGTAAAATAAATCCAGAATATGACTCATGAAGGCTAAATATATCGTGATTTTTTTCCTGTCACTCCTTTCGTTTGTCGCTTGCGATAAAGAGGAGGTCGTTATCCCTACTACTGCCCCTCGTACGGTTCTTATCTATTTCGCAGGAGATAATAGCTTGAGTGGATACGTGAGCCAAAACCTGAGGGCGATAAAGGAAGGGATTGAGCGAGATGGATTGAACAACGGTAATTTATTGATCTATACGGATAAGCAGAACGAGGCTCCCCAGCTTTTCCAATTAAAACTGGAAGCGGATACCATCCGGCAGATCGTGCTCGAGACCTACGACTCGAACCAGAACTCGGCCTCTACCGAGACGCTGACGCAAATAATCGACAAGGTACAAAAGGAATATCCGGCGGATAGTTACGGGTTGGTGCTGTGGAGTCACGGAACGGGATGGCTACCTTCGGATATCTATAGCTATCTGCGTTCTTTCGGGCAGGATGGGAAGAATAATTTCATGGAGATCAATGATCTAGCCTCCGCTTTATCGAAGTATCATTTTGATTTTATTTTGTTCGACGCTTGCTATATGTCGTGTGCCGACCTTCTCTACAACAAAACAACCATTGATGCCAAAACCGTATCAAGCTGGGACTGCCTGTGGGATCCTACCTATGAGGATGAAATCATCATGGAAAATTCCGTCCGTGATACGTTTGCCCCTGCCCTGATCTCCAAAGGGTATTCCTTAAACGATACCGATGAAAATCATCTGCGGGAAGCCCTCGACATATTAAAAAAGCAAAAAGATGATAAAATCGTATATGCCTACTATGTAGACGAGACAGCCGATGCCATGATCGGAGAAGAAGCCTCCATCGCACTGTGCTACTCCGGCGAGGCTGCACTGGCCATGGCAGAGAACGACAATCTGGATTATTCAGTTCCAACAGAGGGATCCAACCTCTGGATCGATTCCTGGTTCATTCCAAAGTCCTGCACTAACCAGACCAACGCTTTAAAATTCTTAAATTTCCTGTGCAAGGATGATATCGCAGAAAAGAATTTCGAATATGTGCAGTATGCCTCTCCGATTACATCTGTGGTAGAAAATCAGGACGCTGACGTAAAAAATAACGAAGCTGTCAATCCTTCCAGTGACACGATAAAAAGATGTGAAATCTATAAAGCATTAAGTGATGATGATTCCGCCAAGTACACAAAGCTGTGGCAGGAACTTCTCTCTTATTAAAAAACCGAGAAAAATGATTGCAATTTCAGTCAAAACATGCTAAAGTAAATCCACGGTGTCTGGTTAACACCGTGGATTTTTCATCTTCGGAAACGGTCATTCCGAAATTTCCCATATATACATTTGTTTTCAATTACATATGAACTATCAGGAATTTTTAACAACGATCCGTACACAGCTTTCTCTGCGTATCGAGACAGGTGTCACTTTAGACATTCGTTCCTTTACCAAAAATAACGGAACACATTACGATGGTCTGGTACTTCTCCATCCGAAGAAAAACGTGTCACCTGCGATCTATCTGATGCCATACTATCATCGCTATCTGGAAGGGGTATGCCTTGAAGAAATCTGTGAAGATATTCTTCATACCTATCAGGCGCATGCCCCGGAAGAAAATTTTGACACGTCCTACTTTACCGATTTTTCCCGTGCCAGCGAGCACATCGTCATGCGTCTTGTAAGCTTTGAAAAAAATCAGGAACTGTTAAAAGAGGTTCCGTTTTTCCGCTATCAGGATCTGGCCGTAATCTTTTACTGTCTGCTCCATGCAAGTGCCGAAAACCAGGCAAATATTCTGATCCACAATCATCACTTAAACCTTTGGAAAACCGACAAAGAAACGCTCTACCGGCTTGCGAAGAAAAACACGCCACAACTTCTTCCCCCACAGCTTACCCCGATGAGCAGTCTTCTCAAAGAAATGCAGCTCGTCGCGGAAACTCCACTCCCGGAAGCAGCCCCGCCACTGTATGTTCTGACCAATACGTACCGAACCAACGGTGCAACCGTTCTCCTCTACGATGACATCTTAAAAGAACTGTCCGATTTGTTTGAAAAGGATCTGATCATTCTGCCAAGCAGTATTCACGAAGTACTGATTCTTGCCGCCGATGAAAACGACAGGCAGAATCTCGACCATTACACCGCAATGGTAAAAGAAGTGAATGCCTCACAGCTTCAGGATGAAGAAATTCTGTCCGACCATGCCTACTATTACTGCCGGCACAGCCATCTGCTGACCATGCCGCAGCCGGTCTGCACTTCATAGATTATATTTCCAGACACAAAATCCCCGCAGAAAAAATTCTGCGGGGAACATCTATTACATTTCTACCAGTTTATCATATAGCTTCTCATATGCATATGCCGAAGCATTCCAGGAAAAATTGCGATCCATCGCACGATAGATCAGTTCTTTCCATGCGGTCTTGTGTTCATGCTCCACACGATACGCATACCGGACAATATCTGCCATTTCCTGTGCATTAAAATTCGCAAATGAAAAACCACATCCTGTATTTTCATATTCATTGTATGGTTCTACCGTATCCCGGAGTCCTCCGGTTTCACGTACGATCGGTATATTCGAAAACGGCTGCGTCTTTTCTTGTTTTTACATTCTCAATGATCTCCTGCAGATTATCTTTCAGGATCTTCTGCGCTTCATCCGTCATCAGGTAATCCATAAAATCTCTTGCCAGATTTGAATAATCTGCTTCCGGATGGAATTTTACATACTCCTGATAACCTTCCATAACACTCTCAGACAACTTCTGCATTCCACCCGGTTTTACGGTAAGATCCAGGCTTCCGATCATATCGCCAAGATTCATCTGTGGCATACCGGACACGTCAAGACTGATCTGATCCAGATTTATCATCCCGGACAGATCCAGAGAATCCCCACCCATCCGGAATGCATTTTCCAGATTCAGGGAATCTGCTGACAACAGATCACCGGAAAATCCACCGGAAAGTACACTGTTATCAAAACCAAATGCTTTCTGAAGTGCATCCTCATCGACCGTAAACAGGCTGTCCGCATCCAGTCCATTCTTCTCTTCTGTCGTCCCGAACGGTTCTCCAGTAAATACATTCTTTGACGGATTTTTCAGCTGATCCTTTACGGCAAATGTCTGCTGTGATATCGACGACGCTGCGGCAC
>OGXE01003450.1_pt1 | contig 10630 bp, 7 predicted proteins | sample 1576181 | NCBI WGS metagenome assembly OGXE01 (sample SAMEA3541478, study PRJEB24748) | human gut metagenome | biome: human gut; feature: human-associated habitat; material: faeces | place: China | collected 2012 | reverse complement strand
TCAGGGAAGCGGGGGCGAGATGGATGTTCTACGAGGGACTGCCGAAGGACTTTGGCGGTTATCTTCATCGGGCGGAGCTGTCCCAGGATGCAGAAGCGTTAGACCTTCGCTGCATCAGGATCCGGTCAGCTGACAGGGAATTGTTTGAAAAAATCGTGGGAGTGCCTTATACGGAAGTAGTAAGAGGTCCGAAACAACAGCCGGTATTTGACAGCTCCACACTGCCTGCCGGGGCAGATATCCGGCTTTTAAGTCTGCAATTATCGGAAGCATTACGAAAACGGGGAAGACTGCTGTATCTGCCGGAGTATCCGGAGAAATGGGAGAGACTATGAAGGAAGTAACCGTCGTTATACCCAATTACAACGGAATGAAATATTTACCGGAATGCATGGCCTCCCTGTGTCAGGGACAGGAAAATGCACCGGAATATGAAGTGCTGATCATAGACAATGGTTCTGCTGACGGGAGCGTGGAATATCTGGACAGCGAATGGTGTCGCAAAAAAGAGGCACCGGCAGAAGAGGGGGGAAAACCGCAGGTGCGTCTGATCGCCCTGCCGGAGAACACCGGCTTCTGTCATGCGGTGAATCTGGGAATCCGGGAGGCACGAAGCTCCTATGTGATCCTGTTGAACAACGATACCAGAGTAGAAGCTGGATTTGTGAAAGGACTGTATGATGCCATTCGGAAAGATGAAAAGATCTTTTCCGTCAGCGCCAAAATGCTTATGTGGGATAAGCCAGAGCTGCTGGATGATGCGGGAGACCGCTACTGCGTTCTGGGATGGGCATATTCCCGGGGAAAAGGCCGGCCTGCTGTGGATTATGACAAGAATGTCAGCATATTCTCAGCCTGTGGCGGAGCGGCAATTTACAGACGTCAGGTATTTGAGGAGATCGGCTATTTTGACGAAGCGCATTTTGCTTATCTGGAAGATCTGGATATCGGTTACCGTGCCCGGATCTACGGCTATGAGAACCGGTACGAGCCGACGGCATCCGTTCTGCATTACGGCAGTGCTTCTACGGGATCCCGCTACAATTCCCGGAAAACGGAACTTTCTTCTTCCAATAATATCTATGTCATCGGCAAAAATATGCCGCTACTACAGTGGATCCTGAATCTGCCGTTCTTTTTGCTTGGATTTGGCATAAAATTTCTGTTTTTTTGTAAGAAGAGAATGGGAAAACTATATTTAAAGGGATTGGCCGAAGGGTGGAAACGTACCGTGGGTCCTGTGGGAAAGCAGGCAAAGGTGCACTTTCAATGGAGCCATCTATGGAATTATGTGAAGATTCAGTGGCAATTATACCTGAATGTTTTTCGAATTCTTATGAAATCTTAAGAAATTGCTTCATAAATTCTTAAGTTGAGAAAAAACCACCGTTATTGTAGAATGAAATCGTTGAAAAGAAGCTTTTCGGACTTAAAGATTGGGTGACCCGTATGATAAAAGACAACCAGAAAGTCTTTAACAGGCTTCTTGTGATAATAGATGCGCTGATCACGGCAGCATCTTTTGTCCTTGCCTATTATATCAAATTTTATATCTTAAATGACGGTCCGGGGATCGGTGTCCTGCCGGTGCAGGATTATTATATGCTGCTTCCCTTTATTGTACCCGGTTATATGTTCCTGTATTACCGGTGCAGTGTGTATTCCCCGAAGCGTACGGTTCGCCGCAGACATGAGATATACAGTATCCTGCAGGCGAATACCATTGGCCTGGCGGCTTTGATCATTATTTTGTATATGATCATCCGTGAGATCAATTTTTCACGATCCGTCATGGCAATTTTTTATGTCCTGAATGTTTTTCTGACTTCCGTATTCCGTATCATCATGCGCAAGGCATTGCGTTCCATACGGAAAAAGGGGTACAACCTGAAGCACATTTTGCTGGTAGGTTATTCCCGGGCGGCGGAGGAATATATCGACAGAATCCTCAGCAATCCCCAATGGGGATATGTAGTGTGTGGTATTCTGGATGAGCACATCCCGGGCGGCACGACCTATAAGGGAGTGAAAGTACTGGGAACGCTTGGTAATCTGGAATACATCCTTCCGGAGAACAAGCTGGATGAAATCGCAATCACACTTTCCCTGAAGGATTATGATTATCTGGAAGGTGTGGTGGATATCTGTGAGAAATCCGGGGTGCACACCAAATTCATTCCGGATTACAGCAGTCTGATCCCCAGCAGACCCTATACGGAGGATCTGATGGGATTACCGGTGATCAATATCCGGTATGTACCGCTGACGAACACAGGCAATATGGTGATCAAGCGGGCAATGGATATCGTTGGTTCCATTTTCGGTATCATTATTACCTCACCGATCATGCTCATATCAGCAATTCTGGTAAAGCTGTCCAGCCCGGGACCGGTGATCTTTAAGCAGGAACGGGTAGGACTTCATAATAAGCCGTTTTATATGTACAAATTCCGCAGCATGGCAATGCAGACGGCGGCGGAAGAGAAAAAGGGATGGACGGTACGCAATGACCCCAGAGTCACCGGTATCGGTAAGGTTCTCAGACGTACCAGTATCGATGAACTTCCCCAGCTGTTCAATATCTTAAAAGGAGATATGAGTCTGGTCGGTCCCAGACCGGAAAGACCGCAGTTTGTGGAAAAGTTCAAGGAAGAGATTCCCCGTTACATGGTAAAACATCAGGTACGGCCGGGACTGACCGGATGGGCACAGGTGAATGGCTTGCGCGGTGATTCCTCCATCAAGAAGAGAATCGAATATGATATTTACTATATTGAGAACTGGACCATTGGATTTGATATCAAGATCATTCTTATGACGTTCTTTACAGGATTTATCAATAAAAATGCTTATTAGTACAAGGAGAAGACAAGATGGCAACAAATTCTAACAACAATGGCGGCAATGGTCAGAGACCTGCCGGAAGCGGAAGAAAACCTTCCGGAAGCGCACAGAGACCTACAGGACAGAGACCTGCCGGCAGTGGACAGAGAACCGGAGCTGCGAACGGACAGAAGAGAATGTCTGCCAAACAGCGTGCAGCCAAGAAGAGAAAAAAGGTTATCATCTTTGGCATAGAGATCGTAGTGATCCTGTTCATGGTAGCATTATTGTATCTGGTAATGACTCATACCAGCAATGAGGGCCCCAAGGTAACCGTTCTGGAGACAGAAGAACTTCAGATTCCCGAAGAGGTGCAGCAGGATGAAACTATGAAGGGCTATATGAACATTGCCCTGTTCGGTGTGGATGCCACCAAGGAAAGCCTGTTGTACAAGGGCAGCCGAAGCGATAGTATCATGATCGCCAGCATCAACATGGATACCGGTGATATCAAACTGGTCAGCGTATATCGTGATACGTACCTGAATATCGGTACGGATTCCTACCAGAAATGCAATGCCGCTTATTCCTATGGCGGAGCAGAGCAGGCGGTTAAGATGCTGAACATGAATCTGGATATGGATATTACGAACTTTGTGACCGTAGGCTATAAAGGACTGAGCGAAGTGATCGACGGTCTGGGCGGTATCTATATTGATGTGGACTCTGAGGAGATCAAGCATATCAACAACTATCAGATCGGTATTGCAGAAGTTTTGAAATGCGATTATACACCGGTAACTGAGACCGGTATGCAGCTGTTGAATGGTCTGCAGGCTACTGCTTACTGCCGTATCCGTTATACCGCTGGTAACGACTTTAAGCGTGCTGCCCGTCAGCGTGAAGTCATTCAGGCAATCGAAGATCAGGCAAAGAAAGCAGATTATGCAACATTGTCCAAGGTATTCAACAGTGCCATCGACGACATTTACACCAGTCTGGATTCCAAGGACATCCTGGATCTGCTGGGCAATATTTCAAATTATCGCATAGTGGACGAAGGAGGTTTCCCCGAAGAGACCATGCGTGACACCGGCAATATCGGTGCAAAGGGAAGCTGTGTTATTCCGGTAAATCTCGAAAGCAATGTAGTATGGCTGCATCAGTTCCTGTTTGATGATGCCAACTATTCCGTAACCAGCAACGTGAAGGAATACAGCAATAAGATTGAATCTGACACATCACCTTATCTGAATAAGTAAGAAACAGTGTATAGAGTAAAGCAACAGGAATACAAGGGAGTCTTCCGGAATCTGCCGGGGCTCCCTTGTGCATTACCCAGAAGGTTATAAGCCTTTTGGACAGTAGGAAAAGGCTTGTGCCACAATAAGAGTTAAAGTATAATGAACCAGAGATTGGAAAAGTGAGGAGCGCTCTGACATGGAGATAGATGTGATCATTCCCCTGTATAAGCCGGGAAAAGAATTATTTACATTATTGGATAAACTGGGCAGTCAGAGCGTACCGGTACATCAGGTGATTCTTCTGAATACGGAAGAAAAATATTTTGAACAGCTGATCTACGGAATCAGATTTCTGGAAACCTATCAGAATATCAAGGTATACCATGTATCCAAAAGAGAGTTCGATCATGGCGGTACGAGACGGATGGGAGTAAAAAAGTCTTCTGCGGATATCTTCGTGATGATGACACAGGATGCCATGCCGAAAGATGACAGGCTGATCGAAAAACTGGTGGAACCCCTGCAGGGGGAAGTGGCGGTGGCCTATGCGAGACAGCTGCCCAGAGAGGATTCGACACCGGTGGAGAGCTATACCAGAGAATTTAACTATCCGGCAAAGTCCCGGATCAAATCGGCAGCAGACCTGGACAGCCTGGGGATCAAGACCTTTTTCTGCTCCAATGTCTGTGCGGCCTATCGCCGGGAGATCTATGAGGAACTGGGCGGGTTCGTCAGACATACGATATTTAATGAAGATATGATCTATGCGGAAAAGGCGGTGGAAGCAGGATACTCTGTGGCTTATGCGGCGGATGCGCAGGTGGTGCATTCTCATAATTATACCAACGGGCAGCAGTTCCACAGAAACTTTGACCTGGGAGTATCGCAGGCAGAGCATCCCGAGATTTTTGCAGCATATCCTTCGGAGTCCGAGGGAAAACGAATGGTGAAAGATGTGACGGTATATTTGCGCAGCAACCATATGTCTGCCGGATTGCCCCATTTTTATATGCAATGCGCCTGTAAATATGCAGGTTATTTACTGGGAAAGAACTATCGCAGGCTCCCGAAAAAATGGGTACTTGCTTTTACTTCCAACAAGGAATACTGGAAACAGAACAGAAAGGATGTATGACTATGTGTGGTATTGTAGGCTATATTGGAACAGAACAGGCAGCACCGATCATTCTGGACGGTCTGTCCAAGCTGGAATACCGTGGATATGATTCCGCAGGTATGGCGATTTTTGACGGTGAGAAGATCAACACCAGAAAAGCAGTGGGAAGACTTAAGGTTCTGGAGAACCTGACCCACGGCGGAGAGAATATGAAAGGAACCTCCGGTATCGGACATACCCGTTGGGCAACTCACGGAGCTCCCAGCGATATCAATTCCCATCCGCATATGAACAATGCGGGAACCATTGCCGTGGTACACAACGGCATTATCGAGAACTATATTCCCCTGAAGAAAAAGATGCAGGATAAGGGGTATCAGTTCGTATCCGAGACTGATACCGAGGTATTGGCACATCTGTTAGACTATTATTACAAGGGAAATCCTCTGGAAGCCATCACGAAGGTGCTTCATCGTGTGGAAGGCTCTTATGCGCTGGGAATCATGTTTGCAGATCAGCCGGATAAGATTTTTGCAGCCCGCAAGGACAGCCCGCTGATCGTAGGAAAGAGCGACAACGGCAGCTTTATCGCTTCCGATGTTCCTGCGATATTGAAATATACCAGAACCGTATATTATGTAGACAATCAGGAAGTTGTGGAATTACAGCAGGGTAGTCTGCGTTTCTTCTCCGTGGATGAGGAAGAGATCGAGAAGCAGCCGGTGACCATTGACTGGGATGCCAATGCGGCAGAAAAGGCTGGATATGAGCACTTCATGCTGAAAGAGATCTATGAGCAGCCGAAGACCATCAACGATACCATCTCTCCGAGAATCAAGGATAATGATATTGTGATCGAAGAGCTGAACATGAGTGATGAAGAGATCAAAGAGATCACGAAGATCCATATTGTGGCCTGCGGCTCCGCATATCATACCGGAGTTACCGCAAAATATGTGATCGAGGGTCTGGCAAGAATCCCGGTAGAAGTGGATGTGGCCAGTGAATTCCGTTATCGTGATCCGATTCTTCAGAAGGGTAATATGGTCATTGTCATCAGCCAGTCCGGTGAGACGGCAGATACTCTGGCAGCACTGAGAGAGTCCAGGGAAAGGGGCTTCAAGGTACTGGGCATTGTCAATGTGGTGGGAAGCTCCATTGCCAGAGAGGCAGACAGTGTTATGTATACCTGGGCAGGTCCCGAGATCGCAGTGGCTACCACCAAGGCTTACAGTGCACAGCTAACTGCACTTTACATGCTGGCTATGAAATTCGCCAGGGTACGTGGTACTATTGATCAGGAGAAGTTCGCCGGTATGCTGACAGATTTAAGATGCCTGCCGGATCAGATCGAACTGCTTCTGGGACAGAAGGAGAAGATCCAGCATTTTGCCAACCGTTACGTGGGAGCAAGAGATATCTTCTTCATCGGACGCGGTATTGATTACGCGATTTCACTGGAAGGATCCTTGAAACTGAAGGAGATCTCCTATATTCATTCCGAGGCTTATGCAGCTGGAGAACTGAAACATGGTACGATTTCTCTGATCGAAGATGGTACGCTGGTAGTGGCTTTGGCAACCCAGCCGGATCTGTTCCAGAAGACCATCAGTAATATGGTAGAAGTAAAAGCAAGAGGAGCCTTTGTTATGGCAGTCACCATTGAAGGCAACAAGGCCATTGAGAAAGCGGCGGATTATGTAATATACATCCCCGAGACCAATCCGTACTTTACCAATTCTCTGGCAATCATTCCTTTGCAGTTGTTCTCCTATTATGTGGCAGTGGGACGCGGCTGTGACGTGGATAAACCCAGAAACCTGGCAAAATCCGTTACTGTTGAGTAGAGTGTAATAACTTACCCATAGAGAGACTGAGGACTGCTTGCAGGCAGAACAGACTCTCTGTTTTTTCAGGATTCATAATTGCTTCAGAAAGTTATCACAATTCGGACACAATTGACGGATATACTGTGTTCATAAGGTGAGAGGAAGAAATGAAACAGGTAATGGTAAAAAGAGTTTCTCACTTGCAACAGGATAGGAGGAAGCAATATGTACGAGAATGATAATTTTTCCGGTTACGGAACCGGCAATGAAAATACAACCGGTACATTCAGTGGAGCAGATCTGAATGAAACAAGAACAGAAAACAGTTATGGTTATGAAAATCATAGTACTACCCAGAGTGCAGCAGGAAGCACCAATGGTTACACCACTTATCAGATGGGCGGAACCACAGGCAGCAACAATACGGAGCCTAAGAAAACCCAAAAACATGGCGGTTACTTCCGGAAGGCAATGGTAAGTGTCAGCCTGGGATTGTTCTTTGGACTGTTCGCAGGAATCGGTTTCTATGCAGTACAGCAGGGAACCGGGATGTTTACGACCAGCACAGATACCGCAGTGGTAGATGAGAGCGCTTCTGAGGCAACGACAGAAAGTACCCAGAGTGCACAGCTGGCTACCAATGTTACTTATGTAGAGTCCGATGTATCCAATGTGGTAGAAAAAGTAATGCCTGCCATGGTATCCATCGTAAATAACTTTACCGAGACAGCCAATGTCTTCGGACAGCAGTATACACAGGAAGAAGTAGCCAGCGGTTCCGGTATCATTGTAGGTAAGACCGATGATGAACTGCTGATCGTATCCAATAATCATGTAGTAGAGAGTGCAGATACTCTGACTGTTACTTTTATCGATGGCAGTGAAGCACAGGCACAGGTCAAAGGACTGGATTCCGATATGGATCTGGCAGTGATCGCAGTATCTTTAAATGATCTGAGCGATGATACCAAGAATGCCATTACCGTTGCTACTCTGGGCAGCAGTGATGACCTGAAGCTTGGTGAGCCGGTGATTGCTATCGGTAATGCTCTTGGATACGGACAGTCCGTTACCAACGGTATCGTAAGTGCCCTGAATCGTGAGATCACTCTGGAGAACGGCTCTACCGGTACTTTCATCCAGACCAACGCAGCCATCAACCCCGGTAACTCCGGCGGTGCACTGCTGAACATGAATGGTGAGGTTATTGGTATCAACTCCAACAAGATCGGTGGTACTACCGTAGAAGGTATGGGATATGCTATCCCTATTACTTCGGCAAGTCCTATCATTGCAGATCTGATGGAGCGTCAGACCAGAACCAAGGTAGCTGAGGATGAAGTCGGTTACATCGGCATCTCCCTGCAGGAAGTAACTTCCCAGATCTCCCAGATGTACAACATGCCGGAAGGTATCTATGTAGTATCTGTAGAGGAAGGCAGCGCAGCAGCGAATGCCGGTATCATGAAAGGTGATATCATTACCAAATTCGACGGCAGCAGCATCTCGTCCTACTCTGATCTTCAGAAGATGTTACAGTACTATGCAGCCGGTGATTCCGTAACCATAACGGTACAGAGACCTCAGAACGGTGAATATGTATCTATCGAACTGAATCTGACACTGGGCAGCAGACCTGCAAGCCAGAAATAAAGAAATAACAGGTAAATAAAAGGAAATGGAAAGAGACCCGGGCGAGACATATGGTTTTGCCCGGGTCTTGTAATATTTACCAAAATATGAATAGTTATAAATGGTTTAGAAAAACTTAACTTGTGCCCCGCTACTTCATTGAGTATAATAAGCGTAGGCAATGAGAAGTGTCAGACACGGGTATTATGCAATATGACTGCTTGCAGGCATTATTGCGTAATGGCCGGGGATGATAGGGCGAAGCCCGGATATCGAGGGAACACGAAGTGTTACCGAGATACACTGCGGAATAGTGGTAGGAAACAAAGAGGAGAATAACATGACAGATAATTATAATGATGATTATAGAGAAGTGATCCCTGAGGAGGAAAAAACAGAGACCAATGTGAGTGAAACTCAGGATAACGAAAAAAATAATGGAAACACACAGGTGGCGGATACTGCAAAAGAAAATTCCACCGAAAAAAAGTCAGAGGACAAAAAGGACAGCAGCGAATACGAAGATGTCTGCTTTATCTGCCGCAGACCGGAGAGCAAAGCCGGCAGAATGTTCAAGCTGCCCAACCATATCTGCATCTGCGATGATTGCATGCACAAGACCATGGAGACTGTGAGCCAGTTCGATTATCAGGGAATGTTGAACAATCCCAATGATTTCAACCAGTTTAACGGACAGAACGGATTCCCCAACATCAGTTTTGTGAATCTGGCGGATCTTCAGGGAGACGGCGGTATTCCCAACAAGCAGAAACTCAAGAAGAAAAAGAAGGCGGAAGGTCCCAAACCGGTATTCAATATCAAGGACATTCCGGCACCTCATAAGATCAAGGCCAGTCTGGATGAATACGTGGTAGGACAGGAAAAAGCCAAGAAGGTCATCTCCGTAGCAGTATACAACCATTACAAGAGAGTGGCCACTGACACTATGGATGAGATTGAGATCGAAAAGTCCAACATCCTCATGATCGGCCCCACCGGTTCCGGTAAGACCTATCTGGTAAAGACACTGGCAAAACTTCTGGATGTGCCTCTGGCTATTGCTGATGCCACCTCTCTGACTGAGGCCGGTTATATCGGTGATGATATCGAGAGCGTGGTATCCAAATTGCTGGCAGCGGCGGGCAATGACGTAGAAAAGGCGGAAAAAGGTATCATCTTCATCGATGAGATCGACAAGATCGCCAAGAAGAAAAACACCAACTCCCGGGATGTCAGCGGAGAGAGTGTACAGCAGGGTATGTTGAAGCTTCTGGAAGGTGCGGAAGTGGAGGTGCCGGTAGGTGCCAACAGCAAAAATGCCATGGTACCTCTGGCAACGGTGAACACCCGTAACATTCTGTTTATCTGCGGTGGTGCGTTCCCGGATCTGGACGAGATCATCAAGGAGCGCCTGACCAAGACCGCATCCATCGGTTTCAACTCGGAACTGAAGGATAAATACGATAAAGATACCGATATTTTATCCAAGGTGACCGTGGAAGATATCCGTAAGTTTGGTATGATTCCGGAATTTATCGGTCGTCTGCCGATCATTTGTACTTTACAGGGATTGTCAAAGGATATGCTGGTGAAGATCCTGAAAGAGCCGAAGAATGCGATTCTTAAGCAGTACCAGAAGCTGTTGGAGCTGGATGAGGTAAAACTGGAGTTCACAGACGATGCCCTGGATGCCATTGCCGAGAAGGCAATGAAGCGTGATACCGGTGCCAGAGCCCTGCGCTCCATCATCGAGGACTTCATGCTGGATATCATGTATGAGATCCCGAAGGATGATAACATCGGAAGGGTTACCATTACCAGAGAGTACATTGAAGGAACCGGCGGTCCCATCATTGACATCCGCAGCAATGAAATTCTGGAACAGGTGGAGAACCTGAAGCAGATTCCGGTGGAAGAGAAATAAATTGAGAGTTAGTGAAATACATTGGCAAAATCCACGAACTCCCGGAGCATGCGATACACAT
>OGXE01003441.1_pt1 | contig 10657 bp, 5 predicted proteins | sample 1576181 | NCBI WGS metagenome assembly OGXE01 (sample SAMEA3541478, study PRJEB24748) | human gut metagenome | biome: human gut; feature: human-associated habitat; material: faeces | place: China | collected 2012 | reverse complement strand
GGGATAACAATACGACATCTCGCAAAGTCAAAGTAAGCGACATTGCAAGTGCAAAAGATTACCTTGCAGACACTTTCGGTATCAGCCGCACTTCCATGCGCTCGACCAAGGCAATCATGGAGCAGGCAGCAGCAAACGGAATTGAGTTTGAAGGTCTGGAATAAAGATAAGGGCTTATGGCTGTATATCAGAAGAACAAAATACAGGAGGATGTACGCACCGCCCTGGACCAAAACATGAACAGCGATACGTTGAAGATTATAGGCGATGTGGACACTCTTGCACTTGACGACATCATTGCATCAAAGATTTTGGAAGCAGTAAAGCGTGTGCACAGCTCTGCACCGTCCTATTTGCTTGACGGCGGACACAACTTCGGTGATGCCATATATTGGAAAGAGCATGAAAGCGGATGGATATTACTGCCGGAAGATTTCATGCGTTTTGTCGTTTTCCAAATGAACGATTGGGAGCGTGCGGTATTTAATCCCATAAACACCGATGACCCTGAATATGAAAAACAGTCTTCCCGATTTAAAGGCATAAGAGGAACGTGTCAACGGCCTGTATGCGCCATATCCATACGACCGGAAGGAAGAGTGATGGAATTTTATTCATGCAAAACGACAGAAGCGAAAGTGAGTCGTGCTGTATATCTACCTTATCCGGAAATAGACATATATGACTCAATAGAAATCTGCGAGAAATGTTATGATGCTGTGATATACACCATAGCTGCATTAGTATTAACGACATTCGGCGATACGGAAAAAAGTGCCGCATTGAACGAATTGGCTAAATCTGTATTAATATGAGTTACGAATCAAAGCATATAGACGGTGATGTCTCCGTTGGTCGCAATACAGCGATAGGTGGTGACGCGACCGTTCAGGGAAAGACCCACTTGAAAGGAAACGTAATGGTGGACGGCTGGCTTGAGGCAAAAAATATCAAGGGAGTGAGCAAAGGACTGTTCACGACCATCGAAAAACTGAAAGCGGCTTATCCTTTACCACATGACGGATGGTGGGCACTTGTGGGTGTTTCCTTACCAGCTCCCATATATGTGGGCGATGGCGGAGAATGGGTTCCGACCGGACAGAGTGGAGGCAACCCGACCATAGACAGCGGTCAGTATAACGAAGCCGTAGAAAAACTGCAAGAGGATATTACCAAACTGCAGGACGACATTACGGATATAGAAGCCCGCAACAAAGCGCAAGACACCAACCTCACCACGCTTGGTGATAGTGTCAACTCGTTGCAAGACCAAGTAAACACGACCAAGGATACTGCAAACAAGGCAAACAACAAGGCGAATGAAGTTGGAAGCCAACTGAACTCTTTCAAAGAATCAAAAGGTGAAAACGGAGGAATCGCCCCTCTTGACGAACAAGGGAAAGTACCGAGCCGACATTTGCCCGGATACATTGATGACGTGGTAGATTTTTATGGCATTTCCGTAGGCATTACTGTAAAAAATGAATCCATAGACAAAAATTCCAACGATGAGGGTTGTAAAGTTGTATATGATAAGGAACATGGTTGCTTTGTGCTTGCATACGTTCCGACAATCGGAGAATCCGAGACTGCTACTTATTATAACAACTGGTTGGATGCAGATGTTTTCGGTACGGCAAGTACAAACGGGCGAATACCCTCTTCCGGCAAAGTCTTTCTATGTGAAGAAGATGGAAAAAGTTATCGTTGGAGCGGTAAGCAACTGACTTCAATTGGCTCCGACCTTGCTCTCGGACATACAAGCTCTACTGCATTCCCCGGTGATGAAGGTGCGAAGTTACAGGAAGATATGAAGCAGGTCGAAGAAAACAAGAAGGCAATACTTTCACTCAATAAACAAGTCGTATCGCGTAGCGTTGTGAATGTCAATCATCTGTTTGACCTTTCAGATAGGGAGATAACATTTTCCGTAGCACTTGACAGGTGTGCGACTTCTGAATATGCTTCTGCTTTGCAGATTCCGGGTGTTGTCTTGATATTCCTTACAGAAGCCGGATGGGTTTCAAAACAATGGACAAATACCTCTGATTGGAGTAAAGAAAGCAACTGGACGGATTTCGGGACTTCCGGTGGTGGAAACGTAGGCAACACCATCAACGTGAACGACCTTTGCGGAGATGGAGAATATACTTTGGGAACAGCCATAAAAGCTGTTGTTGACCTTGAGAAAGAAAGCGGGTTCTCTTATTTGAAAAGCGGTATCGTCCTTACATTCAAGACTGCGGAAAGTGATAAAAATGGCGCACCTGTATGGCTTGCCTATCAGTTCACACGCGATAAGAGTGACATCAGCCCTGATGATCTGAAACCGTGGGTAGCATTCGGCAGTGGCGGAAGCAAGGTGGAAACATCCGACAAACCGGCAGAGGGAGGAAAAGATGCCCTTTCCACAGGCGGGGCATACATAATGCAGGAGAAAGCTATCGGCGGATTTGATGAAGAAAGTGATGAAGACTACATTTACTACAAAGCCACCAATCTGAATGGCGGACAGATAGAGGATATTGTGCTTAAAATACCCAAAAATGGAGGTGGTGGCGGCTCCAGTGAGGATAGTACATTGTCTATCTACTTCGAGGAAGCCGCTCCTATTATGGCATTCGGCTCAGAGATAAAAATCAATGTAGCTTTGCGTAGTGTCAGCTATCCTGATGGTAACGAGGTGCTTGGTGTCATTCGTAACATCACTATTATTGATGCAAGCACCGGACTGACATTATCCAGTGAGGATATGAACACTGTAGGCTCTGCAAGTGCGACCGATTACAAGTTTGAACTTGACTTCACAAGTTATTTCAGCAGTGCCGCCAGCAAAAGCTTCTTTGTGCAAGCTACAGATTCGGATGGAAATACCAAGAAAAAAGCCATTACCATTATGGCTGTGGATATTACCGTAGAACAACCCATGGCTTTGAATTACACAAGTGATACTATCCTTGTTGCAGGTGGTCCGGCAAAAAATATCGGACAATTCTATAAATTCCCTAATAACACTTCATCCATTCTTGCAGTAGTGGAGATGTTCTATAATGGAGAATGGAAGAAACTTGGTGAAGCAACGGTAAGCGACAGTTATACCAAAGGCATCTCTGTCAATCCAACAAATGTATTCGGTGGCGGAGAAAGACTTTCGCATGGCGCATATCCTGTACGAATATACGGTACGGAGAAGAAATCCGGAGTAAAGGGAAACACCATCTATTCCGCTATCATGTGTGTGGACGAAAACAGTAATACTCCCATCGTCGCCATCAGGTTCAATGACAAGAACAACGGCACGTTACGTTTATATGACAACCTTACCGTAGAGGTGGCTGCGTATACTCCCGGCAAGACTGAAACGCATGTAGATGTTTTCTACAGCGAGGAGAAAGTTACAGCTGTGGAAGCTATGATTGCCGAAACGGTTACAGTGAACAAGCAGATAAGCGGATATAGTACGGACGGAAGCCAAAGTATTACCGTACATGCCGAAAGTGGCGGTGTATCCACCAATGAAATCAAGGTTACGATAAAAGGGAGTGCCATTGATATAGCGATCAAGGACGGTGCTTTGTTCGGATATGATTTTTCTACACGTAGCAACAGTGAGAGCGATCATACTATCACACATAACGGAGTGACAATGGATGTACGAGGTGCAAACTGGTCAAGCAACGGATTTGTAGACTTTCTTAAGGAGCGTTCTTTGCGTATTGCAGAAAATGTAACAGCTGAAGTATTGGATTACCATCCTTTTGGAAACGCATCAGTGGAAACTACGAGCGGATGTGCCATCCAATTTGCCTTTGCCACCAAAAATATCAAGGAAGCTGATTCAAAGCTGATAGAATGCTATGACCCTGATAGCGGAGCCGGTTTCTATGTCTGTGGAAATAAAGCTGCGATATACTGCAAGACCGGACAACCGGCTTTGGTGGAACGCTCATTCCGACAAGGTGAAAAAATTACCATGGCCGTAGTTGTAGAACCATCTACCATTTATGTATCACGTGGGGGAAGCAATTATTCCTGTATCAAACTGTATTTGAATGGTGAAGAGGTCGGCTGTATAGGATATATCAGTAATAGCGGTGCTATCCTTAATTCAAAAACCATAACATTTGACGGAACGGAAGGAGACCTGTATTTGTATTATGTACTTGCCTACAACAGTCATTATGAATGGGCGCAAGCTTTTAGAAACTATTTGTGCAAGTTGACTGATACTTCAGCAATGATACAGGAGTATGAAGCGGAGAATGTGCTTGATACACAGAATCGTCCGACAATAGAAGCCCTTTCCGCAAAAGGCATACCTTATTATGTGGTCGTGTCAGACCAGCAAACCTTTGACACGTTTGACGGTGATATTGATACAAGCAAGAAGTTCAAATGTACGTTGTTCTATTATCATCCGACTATGCCGTGGAGAAGTTTTAAGGCTATCAATGTGCAATGGCGCAGGCAGGGAACCACTTCGGCAAAACGGCCTATCAAGAACGACCGTTTCTATCTTCAAAAGAATGATGGTTGGGAGGTAACTCCTATTTATCCGGATTATGACAGTGAAGATGCTCAAATATCATATAAACTGATGAAAATAGGTTATGTCCGTGTAGGCGAAGATTCTATTCCGGTAAAAATAATAACGGTGAAAGTGGATTATTCCGACAGCTCCAATGCCAACGACTGCGGTGTGTGCGGTTTGATGAATGCCACATTTCGTGCACTCGGAAGTAATTACCTGACTCCCGCTCAGCGTTCATTCGATGGAACTTGGGCAAAGAGTGACATATCATTAAAGGGATTGGAAATGAATCACTCGACAGCCAATCATCCCATTGCCGCATTCCGTGCTACACAGGAAAGCTTGACAGACGCATGGTTTCATGCAAAAGGAAACTGGAAAGAGGATAAGGGAGAACAGGTTGCGCTTGGGTTTAAAGATACTCCCGGTTACAATAAAGGCTGCGTGAACTATGGAGATTTTGTGGAATATTTCGGACAAAATGGCGAAAGCCTCGACCAGATAGAAACACGTTTTAAGAATGATATTACCACCGATAAAGAAAAGCTTTATCTTCTTTCCCTATATTGCGGACAGGACTACCGGTTTATGTCATACGAACGGGGAGAGTGGACGCGACAAGCCGGAGAGATGAAGCAGGAAAACGGCAAGTGGAAGATTACAGGCAAGGTCCTTAATCCGGTAAGCGGTTACGAATTGCTCACATATGATGGAATGAACTGGTGGCAAGGGGTTGGCAGCGTTGAAGATATGATGGAACCTACTACCGCAGAGTCCTCGTGGGTAACGAAACTCAAACTCGGACAGGATACTTATCCGATGTGGACAAGGTACTTTGAATGCATGATAGACGATGACCAGCTACAGATAGACTTGGCTATGGGACGGAAAGTTCCTTATGACCTTTATCAAGTCCTGAAATTCTGTGATAGTTGCGATTATGCCAAGGAAGAACTCGCAGGGAAATGGCAGGAAATTTGGAAGACAGAGATGTGGAAATACATCAATCCGTACTCATTGGTTTCCTATTATCTTTTCACCGATTATCTTGCCGCTGTCGACCAACAGGCGAAAAACATGCAACCGATGTTCTTCCTTGAAGACGGCTGCAGCGTCAAGGACGGTGTTTATAGCGGAGCAAACGGTATGGAAGCACGAAGAATGTATCTTAATAAAGTTTATGACTGTGATACCTGTAACGGTAAGGATAATGACGGCGGGCAAACCATTGACCCGGAAGTTGACCCCGGTGACCTGACAAACAGTGCATACGCCGGAAGAGGAAGCGTGCTTTGGAATGATATACGTGGTCAGCAGACTATGGATGTAGACCAAAATGCCAATACAATTACATTGCCTGCAATAGCAGATACGATGCGTTCGCTTCCCGATACACTTGGAATCGGTGCCGGACCGTTTTCTCCCAAGGGGGCTGACTATTATTTTGTAAAACAGATAATGAAAAAATGGCCTAAAGTTGTTTCAAGTTATGACGGAGAACGGAAGTATATCAAATATACAGGATATAACGACCTCTATTTCTATGCATTGCAAGGGCTGGGGCTGACATCTCTTCCCGCTTTTATAGAACAACGCTGGCGCATCCGTGACGGATACTACCGCTGTGGGGATTTCAAGGCGGAAAGCGGTTATATTGGTGGACGTATCGGTGCAAAAGAAGGTGCAGTCATCAGATTTAAAGCGGCCAAGAGTGGGTATTTCGGTATCGGTAACGATAGTGGAAACATTACACAGGGAATCTTTCTGAAGGCAGGGGAAAGCGGTACATTCACAGATTTCCAGCATGGGGAAAACATCATGCTGTACATATATCAGGCAGACCGCATGAGCATGATAGATTTAAGTGAAGTAAGTATTGACCCTCAATTCGGGAATACCCTTTCAAAAATGTCGTTGCTACAGGAACTGTATCTCGGTAGTGAAAATCATAAGGAATGGAAAATGTCGCCCGGAAACACCGGATTTCTTACCAATTTGGATTTAGGAGACATGCCGTTTCTCACTACATTGGATATTCGAAACACGGAAATTATAACCGTCAATTGCTCAAAGTGTCCACGAATGGAGAGTGTGCATGCCGATAATACTTCTTTGTCTGCAATAACGTTTGCTGAAACTTCTCCGATAAGTACGCTTGCCCTTCCCGGTACTATCACTGAACTTGTATTGAACAATCTGCCTAATCTGACTTATCCCGGCGGGCTTTCTCTTGGTGGTGTCAGTAAGGTTACAAAAATATTCGTGAATGAATGTCCGTATATTGATACGATGACTCTGTTGGAACAGGTGGTCAATGCAAGTGAATTGAAAACCGTCCGTATTCCCAACGTAAATGCTACGGCGAGTGTTGAAATGCTTCGTTCCATAAAAAACGGTGGGGCTATAGGATTGGATGCGAATGGTAATGCGTACGATGAAAAAGGACAGTGTAGCGGAATAACCGGACGATGGATATTGGTCGAACTGATAGAGCAGAACGAAATCGAAGAGCTTGTCCGGTATTTTCCCCAACTTGAACTTCATAATTCGCAGTTCTCTATTGTGAAAATCAGCGATACGGTAGACAATGATTCGTGTGAGAAGTATAGCAATCCCGAAAATAAGACGGGGGCGGATTATGGCAACACATATATTCCAAGCGGGCATACCCTTGCCATCAAGAAAGGATGCCATGCCTATAAATGCTCATTCAACACGAAGAAAAACCAGATGGAAGGCGTGCAGTTAAGCGATACGGATTTCAACTACCTGAAAAACGGCAGCAGCTTTGACATAACGGACACCGCCGGAGAGGGCTTTGATATATTCTGGCATGCTCCGCACCATTGGTACAAGGGAGTGAACGACTACAAGAACCAAGTAAAGTATTTTTTCCCTTCTATAACAGAGACCGAACCGCTCTCAACTGCATTGCATAGCAGAAAATCCCTGTTGTCGGAATTGCTATATATGGAAAATACCGGAGTGTATGCGATTGATGCCGTTGTCGGTGAAGTCATAGGCGAGGATGTCATAACCACCTCATCCAATACGAACAGCTACAAGATGGATGTGAGAGGAATGAAGCAGGTAAGATGGCCCGGTCTGAACCATGCCCGGCTTGGAGGCGTGTTCACTGACGAAAACAACCGTGTGCTCAGTACGTTCATCATGTCTGTAAGCCATACCTATTTTGACTTCAACATCGGTGATTATGTGTTCTGTGACATACCTAACGGTGCAAAATGGTTTTATTTCACTTCTTTCCGTGACATTGGCGACATAGAGTGCCTTGTTGTAGACAGCAGCAGTATTGAAGCCATAGAACCTGAATGGACCGAACACACGGTTGGCGACAACGACAGTCTGGTCGGTGTATATCCTATTACCGTTGACGGTTTGAAGATGCCACGCAGCCTTTCCGGTGATATACGTTCGAAGAAAGGCAACGGGACGTCCGTTACATCTAACGAATGGAAATATGACAGTGAGGGTAATCCTATTGAGATGCCTATCGGCGGTTTGAATTACACGGCAAAGGATTTCCAAAACATCTGCCGCTTACGTGGAGTTGGCTATCAGTTGCAGGATTACGAACAGCATAAAGAGATTAGCAATCTATGGTGGGCTTTGAGCGGAACAACCAACGAACAGTCGGTTGTGGGCAATGGCGGACATGACAGCATTCTGAATAAACTGGATTCCATTGGCATGGCTGACAGCAATAATGCCGGCAATACGCTCAACTCCATACTTGGATTGAAGCATTATGTGGGTTGTGATTCAGAATGGATGGACTATATCGCTTTTAATGTGCCGAGCTATGAAGCGTTCTACAAGGCAAAATGCACGGAGAACGACAGTTCATATCCAATAGATTATACAGCGCATATTTATGACCCCGTAAACAAAACCGAACGGACTGTTAAAACAGTTGACGCTTCCAATGGAAATTGTGTCGTGCGCATAGTACATGGTGCCAAGTGCGATGTATTGCCCAGCAGAGTACACAAGGGAGATACAAGTATGTATGTAACACATTATGCAGCAGGATTTTGGATAAGTGGAAGCCGAGGCCGTTGTGTTTTGCGGTCCGGCAACCTCTCGAATGCGCACTGCGGTCTCGCTTTTGCGTACGCGAACTACGCTTCGTCGTACTCGGGCACGAACTCCGGGGCGCGTCTGGCCTTCCGCGGAAAATTCGTTATAATTGAATAGAGCGGACCTCGCGATTTCGAAAAAAGCGTTGGAGGGAGAGCCGTAGGCTGCTCCCTCTTTCTTTTTCTCGCGTAAGCGAGTCGATTTTTGAAACTAATTTTTATGTGGTTGTATTTTTGTCTGTAAAACGTTCCATATATAGAACATTTTCACTATATTTGCATTGTGAATGATATAAGATATGGAATTGAAAACGAGATTCAAAGTAATAATGTCGAGTGAAGCCGATGCATTTCTTGACACTCTGCGCCAAGACGTTAAGGATAAAATTATCTATAATGTAGATAAGGTAGCCAATGGTTATATGGACAAAGATTTATTCAAGAAATTAGATGATACTGACATTTGGGAGTTTCGCACCCTGTATAAAGGTATTCAATATCGTCTGTTGGCTTTTTGGGACACCGACGCGGAAACGTTGGTCATTGCCACGCATGGATTTGTGAAGAAAACACAAAAGACCCCACGCAAAGAGATAAACAAGGCGGAAGCCGTCAGAATATTATATTTCAACTCAAAAAAATAAGTATATGGAAGCAATTAAATTTTATACCCTTGATGAAGTTAAGGATAAACATATAGGTGAGGTCGGTACACCGCACAGGGATAAGTATGAAGCTGAATTGCAATCATTTTTGATTGGGGAAGCCATAAAAAAAGCCCGTAAATCCCAAAACATGACCCAAGAGGAATTGGCACAAAAAATCGGTGTACAGCGTTCACAAGTATCCAAGATAGAAAGCGGACGTAATCTGACCCTTTCCACCATTGCGCGAGTGTTTAAGGCCATGGGTATGAAGGCGTCTTTGAGTATTTCCGGTTTAGGAAGCATAACTCTTTAAAAAAATAAAAGGCGGACAATCCCTCGCGCCGTTGTGTTTTGCGGTCCGGCAACAACTCGAATGCGAACAGCGGTCTCGCTTATGCGAACGCGAACAACGCTTCATCGAACTCGAACACGAACTACGGGGCGCGTCTGAAATTCTGTTGGTTAAATTAATCGGAGACCCTGCACAGGTACGAGATTACCACCGCCATTCTCCGAGGGATTCGAGCCTCGGCAACAGCATGATAATATATATTTATTAATGGAAAGCCGGAACATATCTTTAACCACATGTGGGGAGAGGTTGGACCACTCCCCACGAGACCGGAAGGCGGTCAGCGATATATACGATTTATTCCAACCGGCCGTAGCTGCAACTGCGGTCTGTTATCCGTTATATAATCTCATACCGGAGATTATATCCGATGAGAATTTGGAAAGGTCATTCAAGCGTGTCATGGCAAATCTGAGAAGTGCAGATACCCGAAGCGGAAATCGGCAAAGAGAGATAGCTGTAATAGATGGCATTGAATGTTCACCAAGAATGGCCCGTTATGTAAAAAACAAGCATAAGATACTTGATGCGCTGAAAGAACAGATAGGTAACGGCACATTCCGTATAAAGAACCTCAAGTCGTTTACTGTGGATGACGGACCGAAAGTAAGAATTGTGCAAGCCCCGTCAGTCATAGAGCGTATTGGAAGCAATGCGATTATGGAGCCGTTGGAAAAGCATCTTTCACCCCTATTGATAGAAACAACGGCTGCATCCATACAAGGACGCGGACCGCATGGTCTGTTCCATCAGGTGCAGGATACATTGGCAGAGAACCCCAATATACACTATTATTATCAAAGCGATTATAATTGCTGCTCCAAGGACGGCAAATACAGCCGTTTTGATAAGCTCCTTAAGTTTTATGACCATAAATCTGGTTTTGCTCATAATGTTTTCCTCCGAAAGCGTTTTTAATATATATTTATTTATAACCTTATAATATTATTACTTGACTGGTGGTTTTTGCTATGGGTTTAAGATTTGTAATAGGCAGAAGCAGGAGCGGAAAGACATTATTCTGTCT
>OGXE01003439.1_pt1 | contig 10663 bp, 10 predicted proteins | sample 1576181 | NCBI WGS metagenome assembly OGXE01 (sample SAMEA3541478, study PRJEB24748) | human gut metagenome | biome: human gut; feature: human-associated habitat; material: faeces | place: China | collected 2012 | reverse complement strand
TCAGAACGTCGTGAGACAGTTCGGTCCCTATCTGTCGTGGGCGCAGGATATTTGAAAGGCGCTGTCCCTAGTACGAGAGGACCGGGATGGACGAACCTCTGGTGCACCAGTTGTCACGCCAGTGGCACAGCTGGGCAGCTATGTTCGGATCGGATAAACGCTGAAAGCATCTAAGCGTGAAGCCGGCCTTAAGATAAGATATCCCACTGAGTCAATCAGGTAAGACCCCTTGAAGACTACAAGGTTGATAGGCACACAGTGTAAGCGGAGTGATCCGTTCAGCTAGCGTGTACTAATAGGTCGAGGGCTTGACCCCATCTTGATCAGATACTCTATTTGCAAAAGCAGTTCGATATTCAGTTTTGAGGGTACATCCTCAACAAAAAGAGAAGCATGACGCAAGGTCAGGCATGGCCGGTGTCGATGACGGTGAGGTTCCACCTGTTCCCATTCCGAACACAGAAGTTAAGCTCACTTGTGCCGAAGATAGTTGGCTGGAAACGGCCTGTGAAAATAGGTAGATGCCGGCTTCTCTTTTTTATTATGGCCCGTTGGTCAAGCGGTTAAGACAGCGGCCTCTCACGCCGTTAACGTGGGTTCGATTCCCGCACGGGTCACCAAAAAATGCTCCCCAGCTTAGGCTGGGGAGTTTTTTTGGTGCTTCCGTGCGAGGAATCGAACAGGACGGCCGCCCGCAGGCGGCAAAAAACAATCCTGCGGATTGTTTTTTAGTCCGCGGGTTCTTTATTTTTCACGCACCGTTTGCTATGGAATAACGGTTCAGGTATCTGCCAACTATTTTTATATCGTATAAATTACTCCTCCGCCAACTCCACCACCAATTTGGCTTCGGTGGCGGCAATGGCAAGTTGGAGTTTATTCTCTAAGTTCGTCTTTTGAAGCATATTGATGACGTGGTACTTCACGGTGGATGGCTCGATGCCGAGTTCTTTTGCGATCTCGTTATAGGACAGCCCGCGCACAAGACAGCGCAAGACCTTCATCTCGCCTTTGGTGAACTCTGCGCTCATGGCGGTGCCGATCTCCACGCTGGGCGGTGCATCGGGAAAGATATGCTCCCCCGCCATCGTGCGGCGCACGACCTGCATCAGGGTCCCTTCATCGCCGTCCTTATACCACAGGCTGTCCGCGCCCACGGCCTTGGCCCGGGCTAAAACCTGTGTGTCAATAAGCGAGGTCGCCACCACGATCTTGATTTCCGGATGCGCTTTTCGTATCTTTTCGGCGGCGGCCAGACCGTTTTCGCGGTGTTCGGTCTGCACATCCATCAGGACAAGGTCGATGTCATCGGTATCACACAGGATCGGAGCCTCTGCAGCGCCGGGGATAGACACAGCAAGCTGATACCCGTCCTCGTTCTGAATATAGCTTTCAAGCAGGCTCCGGACCAGCTTTTGGTCCTCAACGATCATAACGCGTATCATAAATGCTCTCCTTATCGGGCAGGGTTACTTCCAGAACAAACACAGGCAGGGAGTGTACGGTTACCGTACCCCCTGCTTTTTCAATACGGCGGCGGAGCGAGGAAAGCCCGCCGCCTTCTTTTATCTTCGCCTTGGGCGGCGCGCCGTTGTTCGTGATGCAAAGGTGCCATTCCTGCGGCCGATGCTCGGAATCGGCGTACAATTCCGTGGCGCCCGCATGCCGCACAGCGTTGGAGGTACACTCCCGCAGGATCAGTGCGTAGAGCTCGCGGGTGGCGCGCGCCGCAGGGTACACACCGCGCAGCTGTACGGCTGCGCCCAGAACAGCCGCCCGCCTTTGCATATAGCTCAGCGGGTCCTCGGCAGCATCCTCCTGCCGGGCGCGGCATAGCAGGGAAATGGAACTTTCCCACTTTGCAGCTTCGCTCTTGATCCGGGCAAGGTCATGCTCATGCCGCAGTGCGCGCCGTGCGGCAAGCAGGGTATGGCCGATGTCGTCATGCACCCGCATCTTCATTTTCAGGATTTCTTCCTCCCGCACAATGTCGGGCATATTGTCATATAAGCGCTTTGCGCGGCGGTTCGCATCGGCAAGGCGCTCGTTTTCCTGCTGCAGTGCAGCATGCAATGCAGCCAGCTGGGTGACATCGGTGGCCATCACCTCGGTGTACGGTATGCCGTATTTGTCCTGAACAGGGCGCACCGTGAAATGATATACCGTTCCGTCCGGGAATGCGTAGATGCGGGCGGCCTCATCTCGCAGCCGCACACCGCCGCCGGGACTGTGCAGCGCCTGCTCCAGGTCCGTAAGGGTCTGCAGATCCCGGCCGCAGAGGACTGCGGAGATTTCCTGCATCCTGTGATTGATCAGGCGCAGTAGGCCGTTGCGGTCAAAGTAGCAGATGGCCGCCGGCAGCGTGTCAAAGCCTTCCTTGACAGCATTGCGGGAGATTCGGGAAATCATAGGCCGCCTCCTTCTGCCGGAAATATCGTGAAATACAAAAGCCCGTCATCATCCCGTTCAAGCTGCATCTGGGGCAGGCCGGGCAGCGCAGCGGGCGCATCGGTGCATTGAACGCTGCAGCGCATCCCCCAGCCCTGCGCCGTATGCTCGGCGCAGAAAAGGATCTCCTGCAATCCCGGCAGAGTCGCTTCTATGATGGCTTCAAAGGCGTCATAGATCGCCACAGCGGACGCGGGGGGGGATCTTTGCTGTGTCGGCGATCTGCACGGCGCAGCGTATATCACTCAGGCGCAGGCTCTCGGCCGATTCAAACAGGCTCAGCCGCAGCTCCGTGGTGTCGATGTCCTCCGCCTTGTCGCAGACAAAAACAAGGTTGCTGCGCCGCTTGATATAGGTCCCCAAAATGACGATGTGCTTCAGCAGCCGGCGGGCGGTATCGACATCGTCCGTGGCCTTGAGCGCGATCAGATATTCCTGTATCCGTGCCAGCTGGCGGGCTGTGACGGTCTCGATTTTGTCATACAGCCGGTTCTGCTCGCTCAGCTGCAGCCACTGTGCCTTCTGGGCTGTTTCCGCCTGTATGATGTCCCCGATGTCATGCAATTCCTCCTGCGTGAGGCGTAGCTCCTCCAGCAGTGCCACCAATTCGGTGATGTCCTCCTGCCAGAAAATGTACCCTTTCCGGATCGGGTGGCCGTGAAGCTGGGTCGTGGCATCCAGCTGGACACTGCCGGTGAGCGCCTGACGCAGCTGCTCCTCGCGGAGCGGCGCTGCCTGCATGGAGCATTGCACAGGCACAAACGCCCGGTCTGTAATCAGTCCTTTGGCAGAAGACACCTCAAACAGCGTGGCATACCCCATGTTGGATTGGATAAGCCCGCATCGGATGCACGCCTCAAAGGACGCTGTAAAGGTCAGGCATTGCACCACGGTCATATCACCGACGATCGCATGCATCCACGGCACATTCAAAATATGCTTGTACAGTAAAGCATAGAGCGTGGCAAAAAAAATCGGCACAAGTGGCAGCCAGAGGATGCGCTTTGTATGCGGAATACGGCAGCGCCGTACAAGGTACACCACCGTGAACACGGCACAGGAAAATATCCACAGCAGACAGAGGTAATATACGAACCGATAGGTGTAATCGGGGCTGCCCAGTACCTCCTGCCCGGGTGGAAACGCAAACGCAAGCTGATGGCAGTCGTTTGTCAGCACGAGGCTGAACAGTACCACCGGAAACACAAAGATCAGATGCCGATATTTGTACAGCGGACCGGACTGCCCACGATCCAAAAAGAGAAGCGTATAAAGTGCAAGGGTCGGGATTAGCAGCATCGGGATATAGTACGCATACCACAATCGCCGCAGCATCTCCGGTGTCTGGGCAAAGTCATAGCGGATCAGGCGGATATCCAGCCAGAACAGCATCAGGGCGGCGGTGCCAAGCAGGCAGCGGCGGGTCTGTGCGTGCAGGATACGCCACCAGACCGATACCGCCCAGGAAAAGATCAGAATATTATACAGCACCGTGCGCCAAAAGCCGGAATATGGCATATAAAATGCCCGCATCAGGACAGCGCAGAGAATCACCCCTGCAACCGCAGCGGCTAAACACAGATTCCCAAGCCGTACCTTTGTCATAGCGCCTGTCCTTTCCAAAGGGTAGATCACCCGTCAGTTTCTTTCCAGTACCATTATGACGCAATCTGCACTTTTTTGCAATAGTGCTGAAAAAAAGCGGAGAAAAGCTCAAAAAACTATCCAAATGGTGGGGGCAAAAATCGTCCGATTCTTGTATGATGAAGGTGACAAATCGTATTCTTTGCAGGGAAGGAGGGCTGCGCCGTGCGGAGGATCGTTTTGGACGCGCAATACTCTGTGATGACGAGCGCATTGACAATGGCACTGAAACAGGGCAGGCCGGACTCCCAGGTGCAAAACGCTGGCCCTAAGACAAAGGATATTGTAAAGCTATGCCGTTCATGCAGGGCGGATGTCCTGCTGCTGGAAGTCTGCCCGCATCCGCCGCGCACCCTGCAGGACAGACTGCTGCTGGCAAACGATCTGCGGGATGTATGCCCGCACTGCAAAACGGTACTGCTTGTGGATGAGGCCGAATATCCCGAACTGGCCACCGCCGTGTGCCTGGCAAAAAAGGATCACATTGTCGATGATTTCGTCTACGCTTCCGTCTCGCCTGCCTATCTGAGCGCTATGATGGACACTTTATGATCAAAAGGAGGACAGCTATGAAAAAAGTACAACGAACGCTCGCTGCCGCATTGGCAGCCATGATGCTTATGGCTTTGGCCGGTTGCTCCAAGGGGGATGTAACCAAAGAGGTCAATTCCGGCTTATCCGACCTGAAAGCGCAGGCCGCTGAACCCGCCGTTGAACCCCAGACGGAGACCCCGGAGAAACCCAAGACCGACGCGGCATCCGAACCTGCATCGGAGCCTGCTGCAGAGCCGGAGCCGGAAGCCACCGCCGAACCGGCCCCTGCTTCCGCCCCTGCGGAGAATCCCGATTACCCATCGGCCGCTGGCCTGAACACCCAGACCCTGGAGGCATTCGGTTCGGACTATACGCTGGTGCTCAATGTGACCTGCCCCGACCAGGGCTGGTACAAGCGCGTTTCGCCCCGTTTCGCGGATATCAAGCTGTACCTGACCGATGACCCCAGCCATATCTTCTCCAACAACCCTATCATATTATTTGAGCTGGAAAGCGGTCTGGATAAGATCAACTACTATTACGACAGCTTTGAAAACGTGGAGGAGCTTACCCCGCGCACCATCGGCGGCGTGGAGATGGCCGGACGCACCTACAAAAACGTGGGCATGTGGTGGACGGAATACTACGGCGAAATGCCCACCGGCGGCTGGCTGAGCATCAGGATCTCCGGCGTGGACATTGACCCCGGCACCGAGGGCGACACCGTGCTGAACAGCGTCACCTTTGGCTAAGCACAGGCAGCTTGCTGCACTCTCAACCGAAAGGCGGGTGAACCAACCATGAAAAAACGCTGTGCCGTACTATTGGCGGCGGCGATGCTGCTGTCTGCGGCAGGCTGCGCACAGGACAGCAAACAGCCCGAACCGACCGAACCGGCCGCAAGCGCAGTGAGCGAGACCTCCGTTAAAAATGTTGAAGCTGCGGAGGAGACCCCGCAAAAGCCGCAGTCATCCCGCAGGTTTGATGATTCCCGCATCTCTACGCTGTATGATGTGGAATTCAGCTACACCGACCCCAACGGCAACAAGGACACCTATTTTTACGAGGTTCCGCAGATCGATGATGACACCGAGGGCGCAAAAAACATCAACGAGATGATCGGCTACCGCTTCGGCTATCTGGTAGAGCGCGCCGAGGATGCCCGCTCCCGCAATGATTTTATCGACACAAACTACATCATCTGGATAAGCACCTGGACCGGCCCGGTATTGAGCCTGCAGATCACAAGCGTTGACACAATGTACAACCGCGATGTGGGCGCCTACCATTACAACTTTGAAACGGGCAAGGAGCTTTCCAACACCGAAATGCTCGAATACCTTGGCTACACCGACAACGACCTGACCTTAAAAGCAGTGCAGCGCGCCGTGGCCCAGCATTTCGATACCTACTACGGCAGCGATGACCCCACCTACGCATCCGAGCTTTGCAAGATGCGCGCACAGAGCCTGAACGAGCTGAGCAATGTGTTTACCTACTTTGCCGTCTACCCCTACTACACAGGCGGTCTTATCGTCACCGTGCCGATGTACACCCTTGCCGGGGCCGGCATGATGTGGACGGACATAGATGTTTACCCCGACAAGCGGCAGGCCAGCGGCCAGATCCTGCACGGGCAGGATGAATGGTTTACCTGCGATGTGACTGCCGCAGGAGAGGTTACGGTACGCGCCCTGACCGACTATGTTACCCCTGACGGCGCTATGACCTACCAAGACATGAAGGAATGGTACGAGTTGGGCGACAAGACCGAGTTCGCGGTCAGCGGCTGCTACGGCAACTATATAAAGATGCTGATGACCAGCATCGGGCAGGACTACGCCCCCTATGTTTTCCTTCTGACCGAAAACGGCAATGTCGAATACATTGATGTCATCAGCGGCGCACAGTGAGGCACCATGGTCAACGGCGGTCCGCTCTTCGGTATCAACGGAATTGTCCGGTTTGAGACCGGCACGGCTTACGATGCAGAGTACGGAGCCGAGTACACGACCGTGTACGGAGTTTCCCGCGATAACGAAAAATTCAATCTGATGGAGGCTGTCTGGAACACCGCCCCGCTGAGCATTCCGAGCATGATCGGCTCCTTTGTGAGTGAGGATACCGGCACCTGGTTTGAAATCTGCGAGGATCAGCCGAACTTCTATACCGGCGCATACACCAACGGCCAGAGGATTCCGGCCACATGGGACAGCAGCATCTCCTACCTTGGTATGGATGACCGCGGCTGGATCTGTTCCGTTTCGCTGTTCCGTATGGATTCAGGGCGTACACAGCGCGAAACGCTGGCTATGATGCCCGATGATTACGGCGGCGTCAATGTAATGCACATCGGTGGGGAATCCCTGTTGAACCTGCCGCAGCAGGAAGCTGTATGGTTTGAAATGACACAGGAATAAGCAAGGTTCTAAAATATTACTTTATAAAAGGAGGCAGACACTATGGCAACATGTACGCAATGTGGTGCCGAGTTAAAGCCCGGTACTAAATTCTGCGAGAATTGCGGTGCAAAAGTATCCGTACCGCAGCCCGCCGCACAGCCCGCAGCTGTGCCCCAGCCCCCGGTTCAGCCTACCCAGGCTGCACCGCCGCCCCCGCAGCCTGTACAGACGCCCCCGCAGCCGCAGGCAAGCGGCGGCAATCCTTATGCAGGCAATGCACCCGGCACACCGCCGCAGACCGGCGCAGGCGCACCGCTTTACGCCAGAAACACACCCCCGGATGCTCCCCATGCTGTCACGCCGCCGCCACCCGGCGGCACGGGCGGCAACCCTTACGGCAATGTGGCCCCCGGCGGCAAGCCCAAGCGCCCCCGCGCACCGATGTCCCCCAAGCGGATGATCCTGATCGCCATCCCGGTGATATTCCTGCTTATGATCATCGTAACAATGATCAGCGGCTCCATCCGCACCGGCAAGCCGAACGCCAGTGACCCGAATCAGGGCACCTGGGAAGCAGCCTACGCCGAGGTCGGCGGCTCCGTGACGCAGGTCGAGGATGCCTTCGGCAGCGGGTTCCTGATGGACCTGAATGACAAGGGCAAGTGCGTTGTAACGGTGGACGGCACCAAGTCCTATGGCAAGTGGACGCTGAACGGCGGGGTCTTCCAGCTGGATTGCGGCGGCCTGAGCTGCACCGGCACCCTGCAGGACGAAATCCTGACCCTGAACGATGTGCAGGGACAGGGCGTGACGCTCTACTTCGTCAAGTCCGGCAGCACCATGCAGCAGCCTCTGGACGGTGACAAGATGACGCAGGACGCCACCGCAGGCAGCGATACCGATGTGGGCATCTATGTGCTGGAATCCGCCTCCGACAGCGAGTACACCCTCTCCAAGGAGGAGCTTGCCCTCGTCGATATGGAGGACTTCTACATTGAGCTGCGTGCGGACGGCACCGGCGAAACCTACATGGAGGACTTTGTCACCTTCCAATGGAATGACGGCAACTTCTACGCACTGACCGACCCCAACACCCCGGCCATGACCTACACCCGCGAGGGTGACCTGCTGACCATTGAGTATGACGGTATGACCATGGTCTTTAAGCGCAGCGACACCAAGCCTGAAATCGACCCCGCCTTGCCGGACGGTGGCGACGACTTTGACCCGGACGACGGCGACGGCCCCAACGAGCCGGATCCGCCCTACACCTACGATGACGGCAACACCTACGATGATTTGGGCAACACCAACTGGTACGGCTGGTTCCGGATGGAAAACTACAAGAATGTACCGAACCGTGATTACTTTGACACCGACACCTACGATTGCTGGGGTTACATCGGCGAAACCGACGACGGCAGCCATTACTTTGAGGTTTATCGCGACGGCATGCCCGACGACCCTGTTATCACGATGTGGGTCAACGTCTATGATGACCATATCGAGCCGATCCTGGACGGCTACGACTGGGTGCTTGACCAGAACATAACCAAGAGCGATGCGTATAAGTTCAAACTGTACCCGTATAACGACAGCATCTCGCTGTTCATGTATGACTACGAGGGCGCGGACGGCACGGCCTGTGCAATCAGCTTCTACATGAGGCTGGACGGCACCGAGTGGAACGAGGAGCTCGAAGAACTGCCGCCCCGCTATGAGGAGTACAAGGCCGCCTTGGCCAACAAATAACGACCTGATTTATCTGTACAAAATGGGGCGGGCCCTGCCCGCCCCTGACATAGGAGGATCATTATGGGACTTATCAGAGCTGCAATGGGCGCTGCTGGCGGCGTTATGGCCGACCAGTGGAAGGAATACTTTTATTGTGAAGCCATGCCAGCTGACCTGTTGGCTACCCGCGGCTGGAAACGCCAGAGCGGACGCAGCGCCAACACAAAGGGCAGCGACAACATTATCTCCAACGGCTCGATCGTTGCCGTTGCCGATGGGCAGTGCGCCATGATCGTGGAGCAGGGCAAGGTCGTGGATATGTGCGCCGAACCCGGCGAATATACCTACGACACCGGCAGCGCGCCGACGCTATTCAGCGGCGATCTGTCCGAATCCATCGGCGCAGTGTTCCAGAACATCGGCAAGCGCTTTACCTTCGGCGGCGAGGCCCCGATGGATCAGCGTATCTACTACTTCAACACCAAGGAACTCGTGGGCAACAAATACGGCACGCCCAGCCCGGTGCCCTTCCGCGTGGTGGATCAGCGCGCCGGCATCGACATCGACATTGCCATCCGCTGCTTCGGCGAGTACAGCTACCGCATCACCAACCCCATTTTGTTCTACACCAACGTCTGCGGCAATGTTGAGGAAGGCTACACCCGCGATGAAATCGACGGGCAGCTGAAATCCGAGCTGATGACCGCCCTGCAGCCCGCCTTTGCCAAGATCAGCGATATGGGCATCCGCTATTCCGCACTGCCCGGCCATACGATGGAGCTTGCCGAGGCCCTCAACGATGTGCTCTCTGCCAAGTGGGGCAAGCTGCGCGGCATTGAAATCGTATCCTTCGGCGTTTCCAGCGTGAAGGCCAGCGAGGAAGACGAGCAGATGCTCAAGGAAATGCAGCGCAACGCAGCCTTTATGGACCCGACCCGCGCCGCTGCGCATCTTGTCGGCGCACAGGCCAGTGCTATGCAGACCGCAGCCGGCAATCAGGGCGCAGGCCCCGCCATGGCCTTTATGGGCATGAATATGGCCGGTGCGGCGGGCGGTATGAACGCCCAGAACCTGTACCAGATGGGCGCCCAGCAGCAGGCCGCCGCACAGCCCGCCCCGGCCCCGGCAGCCGCTCCCGCAGGCTGGACCTGCAGCTGCGGCCAGACCGGCAACACCGGCAAATTCTGTGCCAACTGCGGCAGCCCCAAGCCTGCCCCGGCACCCGCAGCCGACAGCTGGGTATGCAGCTGCGGCACCTCCAACACCGGTAAGTTCTGCTGCAACTGCGGCAACCCCAAGCCCGCACCGGCACCCGCCAAGTGCAGCCAGTGTGGTTGGACCCCGGTTGACCCGGCCCATCCGCCCAAGTTCTGCCCGGAGTGCGGTAAGCCGTTTGGCCAGTGATGCGCAAAAAAATTGCTGCGGTGCTTTGCGCCGCAGCCGCTTTTCTGACAATGTCCGGCTGTAAAAAAGCACCGCCCGGCACACTGACCGGTATCAGCATCAGTTATTCCGGGATGTGCTATGACGACACCTATGGGTTCAGCATAAGAAACGACCCGGCTGACGGCTGCCTGTTCAGCTGTAATTACAAGGATGATGAATGGGTGGAGCTGGAAAACATCCCTGTTGAGGACACCCATTGGCAAGAAGCTCTGGCTCTGGCAGAAAAGCTGGGGCTGGAAGGCCTGCCGGACGAAAAGAAAAATCCTGCCGGCTTATTTATTACCGATGAAACGTTAGATAGCGTTTGCCTGATTTACAAGGCCCCGGATGACGAGATCGTCTACCGTTATCTGGATGCCGATGGCAATACGCGCAGCGCCCTGCGCGATTTTTTTGAGGATCTGGCAGGGCAGCTGCAAACCGAAGGAAAGAGAGGTGACGCATAATGGCAACGC
>OGXE01003438.1_pt1 | contig 10667 bp, 9 predicted proteins | sample 1576181 | NCBI WGS metagenome assembly OGXE01 (sample SAMEA3541478, study PRJEB24748) | human gut metagenome | biome: human gut; feature: human-associated habitat; material: faeces | place: China | collected 2012 | reverse complement strand
GGATACACTTGGTAGAAAGTTCCTGCAACATCTTCACTTGGTCGTCGGTAAGCGATTCAGTCTTACACATCCATGAGATAACGCCATGCCTAATCTTCCATCCATCAATGTTCCATTTTTATAATACAGTACAGAATGGAATAAATAATTGCCACAGAACTGAGTATACCAGAAACATCTTGCAGAGCCTGAATCGAAATAATATCCTTTACTTCCAACCCGGAATGTTCCTTCTACTGTCGGTGTACTTGCCGCTCCGTCCGAGCAATCCCAGTACTGGATGCATCTCCAATTGCCCTGCCACCCCTGGAAAATTCCAACCTTATGGGTATTTCTGTTTACTAGAAGAAGATGCCCTGTCGAGCTTGAATAGAGATTCGCACGTGCCATCATAACTCTCATATCTAAGGGGTAACTTTGTACTGTGTATCCCATCGTATAGCTTGTTATTTCTCCAGTATGTAATTTAGCTTCCACATGCAACCAGTAAGCACCTTCCTTCGGTGCTCTCCATACAACTGCTGCAGAATTATTCCATCCACTGATCTCATGCCACGTATTATTAGACAAATCATAATACATCCAGCGATATACCGTTTCTCTGTCGTTTGTTTTGCAGGTCGCGGTTCATCACGTCGATGAAGCGCTCCTTGAGCTCATTGCCCTTGGCAATGGCGTCCAAAAGGCGCTCGCGGTCGTTTTCAAAGCCCTTCTTGTCGAGCGTCAGGCCGTTGACCATCATCGTCAGCGCCACACCGACGCCGCCGGCAAGGCCTGCCACCGCGCCGCCGCCGGGGGCGGGAGTGCCCGCGCCGACTTCGTTGATGAGCTCGGTTACTTTCATATCTGCGATCTTCATAGTGCCCTCCCTGGGTTAAAATTAAAAATTCATCAGGAACAGGCGGAGGCGCGCTCCACCTGTTCCCGAGCTTGTACAATTAAAACAGGCCGGTGATCTTGCCGTTTTCGTCGACGTCGATCTTCTCGGCGGACGGGACCTTGGGAAGCCCCGGCATCGTCATGATGTCGCCGGTCTTGGCGACCAGGAAGCCCGCACCGGCGTTGACCTTGAGGTCGCGGACGGTGATCTTGAAGCCGCGGGGCGCGCCGAGCTTGCTGGCGTCATCGGAGAAGGAGAACTGCGTCTTGGCCATGCAGATGGGCAGCTTGTCAAAGCCGAGCTCGGTGAGCTGCTTAAGCTGCTTCTTGGCGGAAGCGGCGATGACCACGCCGTCAGCGTGATAGACCTTGGTAGCGATGGCGTTGAGCTTGTCCTCAATGCTGTCGTTGACGTCGTAGACGAACTGGAAGTGGTTGGGCTCGTCGCACAGGCGCACGACTTCCTCAGCCAGCGCAAGGCCGCCTTCGCCGCCCTTGGCCCACACTTCGCTCAGGCGGACGTTGACGCCCAGCTCGCGGCACTTGCTCTCGACGAGGTCGAGCTCGGCCTTGGTGTCGGTCGGGAACGCGTTGATGGCGACGACGCAGGGGAGACCGTAGACGTTCTTCACGTTGTCGACGTGCTGGAGGAGGTTGGGCAGGCCCTTTTCAAGCGCCTCAAGGTTCTCGCTGTTGAGCTCGGCCTTGGGCACGCCGCCGTGATACTTGAGCGCGCGGACGGTCGCAACGATGACGACAGCGTCGGGGTGGAAGCCCGCGGCGCGGCACTTGATGTCGAGGAACTTCTCGGCGCCGAGGTCGGCGGCGAAGCCGGCTTCCGTGACGGTATAGTCGCTCAGGCGCATCGCGGTCTCAGTGGCCTGGATGGAGTTGCAGCCGTGGGCGATGTTTGCGAACGGGCCGCCGTGGATGAACGCGGGAGTGCCTTCGAGCGTCTGGACCATGTTGGGCTTGATGGCATCCTTTAAGAGCGCGGCCATCGCGCCCTCAGCCTTCAGGTCGTGCGCGGTGACGGGCTTGTCGTCGTAGGTGTAGGCGACGACCATCTTGCCGAGGCGCTCCTTGAGGTCGGCGAGGCCGGTCGCAAGGCAGAGAACTGCCATGACTTCGCTCGCGACGGTGATCTCAAAGCCGTCCTCGCGGGGCACGCCGCTGGCCTTGCCGCCGAGGCCGTCGATGATGTGGCGGAGCTGGCGGTCGTTCATATCGACAGCGCGCTTCCACACGATCTTGCGGGGGTCGATGCCGAGCACGTTGCCCTGCTGGATGTGGTTGTCGAGAAGAGCGGCCAGCAGGTTGTTGGCAGCGCCGATGGCGTGGAAGTCGCCGGTGAAGTGCAGGTTGATATCCTCCATGGGGACGACCTGAGCGTAGCCGCCGCCGGCAGCGCCGCCCTTGACACCGAACACGGGGCCGAGAGAGGGCTCGCGCAGGCAGACCATGGTGTTCTTGCCGAGCTTGTTGAGCGCGTCGGCAAGGCCGACGGACGTGGTGGTCTTGCCCTCGCCCGCGGGGGTGGGGCTGATAGCGGTGACGAGGATCAGCTTTGCCTTGCGGGGCAGCTTGCGGATCTCGCTTAAGTCGAGCTTGGCCTTGTAGTTGCCGTAGAGCTCAAGGTGCTTTTCGTCAATGCCGGCCTTGGCGGCGACGTCGACGATTTTTTTCATTTCATGTGCCTGGGCGATCTCAATGTCGGTCATGGGGAATACCTCCTAAATAATTATGTATTTAAAAGCGGAGAATTGTCTCTTATTGACAAAATCAATTATAGCCAAACGATAGAGAAAGGTAAACTGTTTTGCAATCCTCTTTTTTCCAAAAACCTTAAAAAATTAAGCGTTGGTTCGCGTGCCTTAAAAAGAAAAAACGGGAGATTTTTGGACGAATTTTCAACGCTTGCGGCAAAGGTCAAAACGAGAAAAGCGAAAGTTGCCAGCGCCCGACTTTCATTTCACTCTGCCGCGTCACAGCGTGATGCGCATGGGCTCATCCAGCGTGACCTCGCCGCCGATGCTCGCGGCGATGACGTTTCCGCCTTGGCGCTCGACGCTTGCGCGGACCGTGCCCGCGGGCTGCCGGTATTCGCACGAAAAACCGCCGTTTTCCATGCGTTCGCTCTGCGCGACGGCGCAGGCGACGCTGCCGCTGCCGCAGCTGCCCTCCCAGACGAGGGAGCCTGTCTCGATGACCTTGACGAGCGGGATCATGCTGCGCTTTTCCGCATCGAGGAAAATGACGCCGCAGGCGTCAAGCCCTGCAATTCCGGAAAAGATCGACTCCGCCGCGCGGAAGAACCCTTCGCTCGGCTCCACGCCCTCAACGACGAAGTGGGCGATGCCTGTTAAGTCGACGAGCGTGCCCTCGTGACCATTCACCGTGACACGCTTCACGCTGCGCGGACAGGGCATTTCAGCGCGCGCCGTGCCGGATTTCAGATCGACCTGCGCGGTGACGGCATGGTCGCAGCCGCTCACGCGCAGCTTGACGGCGGAAAGGCCACCCTTTTGCTGGGCAATATACATGCCGTAGGCGCGCGTCGCGTTGCCGCAGAATTCGCCGCCCATCATCTCCATGTGGCCGTCGACGTCGTCTTCCGACGGGCAGGCGTAGCCGACCTGCTCGGCCTTGAGTGCGGGGATCGCCATGATCTTCTCCGCGATGGCCGCGCGCTGTGCCTTTTCGACCGGATCGAGCACGAACACCGTAATGTTCCCCGCCGGGTCCGCCCGTAAAATGTTCAGTTCCATAGCAAGTTCCTCCTAAAAAAAGAAGGTGTAAAGCCAAAATAACTTTACACCTTCTTTTGCATCCTGTCAATTCGTGTCAAAACACAAATCTTTCAGCATTATTGTCCCCAAATCGGTAGCAATAACCATTTTTGAGACGCATCACATTTGCGGCCGCGCACGCCGCAAACAATTTGGATTGTCCCGAAGGACGACATGTGCCCTATTCACGCCGCGCACGGCGTGAATGATTTTGATCCGTTTTTTCTGACGACACAGAATTTATTTACGGCGCGCACGCCGCAAACAATTTGGATTGTCCCGGAGGACGACATGTGCGTCCGCAGGGACACCTTACAAATATTTTCGCGGTGAGCGAAAATATTTGAAGCCCCTATTTCATTTGGGCCGATGGCCCAAATGAAAGGTCTCAAAATTGCGTTGACGCAATTTTGACTTACTCAAAGTCGGGGATATACTCCTTGACGATATCCAGCAGCTCGCCGGAGCGGATCATCGCTTCCACCGCACGGATGTCGGGCCAGATCTCACGGTCGATCTCATAGAAAGCGACCTTCTCGCGCACGTGCTGATAGAGAGCCTCATGCAGCGGGGTCATGCCCTGGCCGTGGGTGTTCAGGCGGCGGCGGATGTCGATGGCCTGGCAGGCGGTCATCAGCTCGTCGGCGAGGACGTCCTGCGTGTTCTGCAGGATCATCTTGGCCTTACGGGCAGCGGTGGTACCCATGGAGACGATATCCTCCTGGTTGGCGGAGGAGGGGATGGAGTCGACGGAAGCGGGGTGAGCGTAGATCTTGTTCTCGCTGACCATGGAAGCGGCAGCGTACTGAACGATCATGAAGCCGGAGTTGACGCCGGCCTGGGTGGTCAGGAACGCGGTCAGGCCGTTGGAGAGTGCGGGGTTGACCATACGCTCGGTGCGGCGCTCGGAAGCGTCGGCCAGCTCGCTCGCGGCGATGCCGAGGAAGTCGAACGGCAGGGCCATGGGCTCGCCATGGAAGTTACCGCCGGAGATAACGGCCTCGTCATCGAGGAACATCAGCGGGTTATCGGTGACAGCGTTGAGCTCGATCTCGACCTTCTCGCGGACGTAATCGAGGGCGTCACGGCAGGCGCCGTGCAGCTGCGGGATGCAGCGCAGGGCGTAAGCGTCCTGAACGCGGTCCTTCTGGCAGTTGTCGAGGATCTCGGAGCCGTCGAGCAGCTTGCGCATGTTCGCGGCGACGAGCATCTGGCCCTTCTGGCCGCGCACCTGATGGATGCGGGGGTCGAAGGCGTTGCGCAGGCCGGTCAGGCCCTCGAAGGACATGGACGCGATCACGTCGCCGAGCTGGGCGGCGCAGATGGTGTCGTACAGCGCGAGAGCACCGACGGAGGTCATCGCGCAGGTGCCGTTCGTCATGCCGAGGCCTTCCTTGGAGACCAGGGTGTCGAGCGTCTTGATGCCGGCCTTGGCCATGGCCTCAGCACCGGGCATCTTCACGCCTTCGTACATGGCCTCGCCCTTGCCGAGCATGGGGAGCGTCATGTGAGCGAGAGGAGCCAGGTCGCCGGAGGAGCCGAGAGAGCCCTTCTGCGGGACGACGGGGGTCACGCCCTTGTTGAGCATCTCGAGCAGCATCTCGACGAGGATGGGACGAACGCCGCTCACGCCGCCGCACAGAGCGTTGGCACGCAGCAGCATCATGCCGCGGACGATCTCGTCAGCATACGGCTCGCCGGCGGCGGTGCAATGGCTGAGGATCAGGTTGGTGGAGAGCTGATTGCTCATCTCCTTGGGGACGGCGACCTTCTGGAACTCGCCGAAGCCCGTGGTGATGCCGTAAGCGACGCGGCCCTCAGCGGCGATCTTCTCGGCCAGGGCGCGGGACTTCTTCATGGCTTCCAGAGCGGAGGGAGCCAGCTCGACGGTCGCATTGTAGCGAGCGATGGCGACGAAGGATTCGAGCGTCAGGCTGTGGCCATCGACGACGACATGCTTGATCGCAGTAGGATTCATGATCATGGTAGTGTCCTCTCTTTTCTCAAAGTTCCGGTGTGGCCCGGTCGGCGTGTCCGGTTGCCCGAACCGCCCAAGTGCAAGAAACGTGTCGAAGCGTTCCCCTTGCTTTCCGCGCATGCCCGTGCGTGGATGGCGCTCCGCCTGTGGAAAAGTCCCACAGGATCGTTCTGGAAACAGTATAGCACATTTTTGTGCAAAATCAATAGTTTTTTGCCGAAAAAAGTTTTCTTTGTTGTGCGTTATCACCATATTTGGATAACACACTATCAGGGTACAGTGATAGAATTAGACAGAATAGATAAAAAAAGCGCCCCGCAAAAGCGGGGCGCCCTTCATTCTTTGTGGAAAGGTCACAGTTGTTCACTTCTTGTGCTTCTTGCCGGTCTTCGGTTCAGGCGCGGCATAATCCATGATGCGGATCGCCGGATTCTTCTTTTTGATGAACGCGTAGATCTCGTCGAGGTCTTCGCGCGGGAAGAAGAGAGCCTTTTCCGTGTTGCCGTGGCCGATGTGCAGGCGCACCATGTCGGTGTGCCCGCGGTCCTCGCACACGATCGCATTGATGTCCTCCCAGGGGAAGAACTCGTAGTTGGTGGTGAACTGCATGTTGTAGAAGATCTCAAGTCCGCGGCTCGTGAGAGCGGCATCCTTTTTGGTCATCAGCGTCAGCAGATACAGCACTGAGAATGCGAGCGAGACGAAGGCGAGCAGCGGATTTCTGCTGCGGGTCGAAATGCCGAACAGCAGCAGCACGACAACCAAGATCCATCCGCCGGTCTGCACCCACTTTTTACGTGGCTTGAGCGACGACTGTGCGGGGTAGATCGGAGGCGGGACGGATTCCCAGGGAAGCGATTGTTTCACAGCGGTGATTCCTTTCTAAGTAAAGCAGGGGGCGTAGATTACGCGTTGATCTTGGGGGCCTTGCCAGCGGCGCGGCGAGCCTCGAGGTTCGCAAGGGCCTTGGCGTGAGCCTCTTCGGGAGCGCCGGCGGGCTTGCCGGCCTTGGTCTTGCCGAAGATATTGGTGTAGGAACCGTCAGCCCAGAAGATGTTGCGGCCGAACAGAGCGGTCACATAGGCGTAAACGGGGTTGAGCAGGTTGACGAACGCATACGGGAAGAACACCAGCGGGCTCATGCCGAGAACGCCGGTCTGGTAAGCGCCGCAGCCGGTCCAGGGGAACATAACGGCCCAGAGGGTACCGGCATCTTCCAGAGAACGGGAGAGCATATTGCGGCCGAGACCGAGCTCGTCGTACTTGTCAGCATAGATGGGGGCGGGAACGCCGATGCCGAGGAACTGGTCGCACATGGTGGCGTCGCAGAAGATGGAGGTCAGCAGGGTCGCGAGGATGAGGCTGCCGACAGAGTGGATCTTGTGCTTCAGGCCGCCGAACAGACGCTCGACGCAGCCGCAGCGCTCCAGAGCACCGCCGTAGGCGAGCGCGAGGAGGATGAGGTTGATGGTCCACATGGTGCCGTCCATGCCCTTGGCCTTGCCGAGGATGGAGTCAGCGACTTCGTTGCCGGTCTCAACGCCGATACCGTAGTGCAGCGTGTTGAAGATGTCGCCCAGGGCGCGGGAGCCGTAGATGTCGGTGGACTGGAAGATCATCATGAAGATGGTCGCGGTGGCAACGGAGATGGCGATACCGACAAGGCCGGGCACGCGCAGGATGCACATCACGATAACCACGATGATGGGGATGAGCAGAACGGGGGAGATCACGAAGGCCCCACGGAACGCGTCCTGAATGGACTGGGCGACGGTCGGATCATAGGCGCTGGCGTCGATGTTCAGGCCCATGATGGTGTAGAGGATGAGGGCGATGACCAAGGTCGGGCCGGTGGAGGAGACCATCGCGGTGACGTGGTCGAAAAGACCGGTCTCGGCAACAGCCGCGGCGAGGTTGGTGGTATCGGACAGGGGGGAGAACTTATCGCCGACATACGCGCCGGAGATGATCATACCGGCGGTGAGGGCGGGATTGATGCCAAGGCCCGCGCCAATGCCGAGGAACGCAAGACCGATGGTGGCGGTGGTGGTCCAGGAGGAGCCGCACGCCATACCGACGATCGCGCAGAGGATGCAGCCGACAGGCAGGAACAGCTTCGGGGTCAGCAGATCCAGACCGTAAACGATCAGGGAGGGGATCGCACCGGAGGCCATGAAGCTCGCGACCAGGAAACCGACGGTGCAGAGGATCAGAACAGCTTCCATGGAAGCGCTCAGGCGCTCGATCATACCGGCGAGCATATCCTTAAAGTCGTGACCGCAGAAGTGACCGACGATGCACGCGACGATGATGGACATGACCAGGGGCAGGTGAGCGTCATGGTAACCGGATTCGGAATGACCGAGGAAGCAGTAAAGCATGAACCCGATCATTGCCACAATGGGGATCAGCGCCAGAATAAAACTGGGCTCCCGTGCGACTTTCTTTTCGTTTGCCATTGATAAAATACCTCTCTCTTCATAAAAATACTTGCCCGTCAGGAAGCGGGATGACCGCTTCTCCCCAAGACGAGCACGCTTCACACCGCACAAGGGGACGTGCGTTTTCTGTGGAGGGGTCCCACAGAAAAACAGACACAGAACTTAGGCAACAGCACCGTCGGGCAACGGTTTCTTGCACGCTGTTTCCCATGCCCTAATCTATTTGTGAACTAATTGTAACATACCTGTTCAGCGAAAGCAATAAAATTCGCGTAGATCCCAAAAAATATTTTAGTCAATTCTTCTATATCAGGATGACGTGATGTTATACTGATATGCTTCTGCGGCATTATAATAAAGCGATATAGACAAAAAGAACAGGCGCGCTGCGCCTGTTCTGGTGAAAGTGACGGAAGTTTACTTTTCTTCTTTTGCCCGCTCGAGCAGCAGCTTATAGCCGTCCGCCCCGTAGCAAAGGCACTTATTGACGCGCGTGATGGTCGTGGACGAAACGCCGATCTTCTGCGAGATCTGCGTGAAGGTCTTGCCATCGGCGAGAAGCGACGCCACCTCGAAGCGCTGGGACATCGCCTCGATCTCGCTGAAGGTGCAGAGATCGTCGAAGAAGCGGTAGCATTCTTCCTCCGTTTTCAAAGATAAGATCGCCTTGAACAGGTGATCGGTCTCTTCGCTTTTCATTTTGCTCTGGTACATCCAACGTTCCTCCTCAACGATCCGATCGGATCGACTCCTGCCCGCGCGGTGTGGCCGCGGCGGACGCCGAATGACGGCTGCCCGGAAGCTGCTTGCGGGCAAACCTCGGTTTTCGGAGCTTGCCCGTTGATATTGTCTCTATGGTAACAAAAAGCGGCAGTTCCGTCAAGCGCAATTCGTGCTTTTTGGCGGATATCTTCATTTTTCGTGAACACTGTCCGCGACGGAAAGAAAAATTTTTGCACCGCAGGCGGCGAAAGCTATGGCAATTCCGCGCGGAAAATGCTATACTGTCTCGAAAGTGAAAAAAACGGCCGCGGACGCTTGACAATCCCTGCGCCGTACCGTAAAATATCTGTCAACCACTCCGATACGCTGCTGTGCCACCGCAGTACAGTACGCTGCCCATACATTCTATTAGGAAAGGACACACACTATCATGGCAACGATCAAAGCTCACACCTTATCCGGCTTTATGGAGCTGCTTCCCGCGCCGCAGACCCAGATGGAGCGCCTTATGGAGGTGCTGCGCTCGTCCTACGGCGTCTATGGCTTCACCCCGCTCGACACGCCCATCATCGAAGCGAGCGATGTGCTGCTCGCCAAGGGCGGCGGCGAGACTGAAAAGCAGATCTACCGTTTCTCCAAGGGCGACAGCGACCTGTCCCTTCGCTTCGACCTGACGGTGCCTCTGGCGAAATACGTTGCCCTGCATTATGCCGACCTCGCTTTCCCGTTCCGCCGTTTCCAGATCGGAAAGGTCTATCGCGGCGAGCGCGCGCAGCGCGGCCGCTTCCGCGAGTTCTATCAGGCAGATATCGACGTCATCGGCGACGGCGAGCTCGACATCACGAACGATGCCGAGATCCCTGCTATCATCTATACCGTCTTCTCCCGCCTCGGCCTGTCCCGTTTCCAGATCCGCATCAACAACCGCCGCATCTTAAACGGCTTCTACGCGATGCTGGGCCTTTCCGACAAGTCCGGCGATATCATGCGCACCGTCGACAAGATCGAAAAGATCGGCCCTGACCTCGTGCGCGCGATCTTGGTCGACGACTACGCCATCGAGGGCGAAAAGGCGGATGAGATCCTCGCCTTCATCGGCATCAAGGGCACGAACGAAGAGGTGCTCGCTTCTCTTGAAAAGTACCGCGGCCGCAACGAGATGTTCGACCAGGGCCTCGACGAGCTGACGACCGTCGCCAAGTACCTCGGCGCGTTCGGCGTGCCGCAGGAGAACTTCGCGGTCGACCTGACCATCGCGCGCGGCCTCGACTACTACACCGGCACGGTGTACGAGACGACGCTGCTCGACCACCCCGAGATCGGCTCGGTCTGCTCCGGCGGCCGCTACGATAACCTTGCGGAGTACTATACTGACCGCAAGCTCCCCGGCGTCGGCATTTCGATCGGCGTGACGCGCCTGTTCTATGTCCTCGGCGAGCAGGGCCTTCTGAATAGCGACATCTGCACCGCGCCGGCGGACGTGCTTATCCTGCCGATGACCGAGGACCTGAGCGAGGCCATCTCGCTCGCGACCGACCTTCGCGCCGCGGGCGTCAGCACGCAGATCTATACGGAAAAGAAGAAGTTCAAGGCCAAGATGAACTACGCCGACAAGCTCAAGGTGCCCTACGTCTACTTCCTCGGCGAAGACGAGATCAACGCGGGCGTCGTGTCCTGCAAGGACATGCGCACCGGCGAGCAGGTCAAGCTTCCCCGCGCGGAAGCGGTGGAAAAGGCCAAGGCCTTTGTGGAGTCTGACCGCCAAAAGCCGGTCATTTGTGAAAAGTAAAAAAGTGGCAGCCCGAAGGCCGACTCCGCATAAGAAAACATGCGGTTTTGCCTGCGCCTTTTTGGCTG
>OGXE01003426.1_pt1 | contig 10712 bp, 10 predicted proteins | sample 1576181 | NCBI WGS metagenome assembly OGXE01 (sample SAMEA3541478, study PRJEB24748) | human gut metagenome | biome: human gut; feature: human-associated habitat; material: faeces | place: China | collected 2012 | reverse complement strand
ACACCGAATTGTGTCCAGCGCATATATACATCATCGTCCACTATAGAGTTCATGATATTCTTCTATTACAACTTTGTTATCTGGAATTGCAAAAGCTATTTCAAGAGCTTCTATTGCCTCTTCTATTTTCATTGCAACTGTTACACCTTTTCCAGCTTTAAGTCCGTCTTCTTTTATAACGATTGGTGCTCCATGTTTTAAAACATATGCTTTTGCATTTTCAAAATCTGTAAATGTTTCATATGCCCCTGTTGGAACATTGTATTTATTCATAATATGTTTTGCAAAATCTTTACTGCTTTCAAGTCTTGCAACATCTTTTCTCGGCCCGAATATTTTAAGCCCTCTTGCTTCAAATTCATCAGCAGCTCCTAGAGCAAGAGTTGTTTCAGGACCTACAACTGTTAAATCTATTTTTTCTTTTTCTGCAAAATCTGCAAGAGCTTTTATGTCACTGTCTTTAATATCAACATTTATTCCAAATGCCGCTGTTCCCGGATTTCCAGGAGCTATATATACTTTATCAACTAAAGGACTTTGATTAAGTTTCCATGCAAGAGCATGTTCTCTTCCACCTTTTCCTATAACTAATATTTTCATTTAAAATACTCCTTATAATATTTTTTATGATTAGTGCTTGAAGTGTCTCATTTTTGTGAATACCATTGCTATTCCATGGGCATTGCACACATCTATTGAAAGCTGATCTTTTATAGATCCACCTGGCTGAATTATAGCTTTTACTCCATGTTTAACTGCAAGTTCAACTGTATCTGGCATAGGGAAGAAAGCATCTGATGACATATATGAACCTTTAGATTTTTCTCCAGCCTGCTCAAGAGCAATTTTTGCTGCTCCAACCCTGTTCATTTGTCCTGCCCCGACTCCTAGAGTCTGATTTCCTTTGCTTATTACTATTGCATTTGATTTTACATTTTTAACAACTTTCCATCCGAATAATAATTCTTCAATATCTTCAGCTGTTGGTTTTGTTTCAGTAACACAAACCAAATCTTCAGCTTTTACTTCTCCAAAATCTATATCTTGAACTAAAAGTCCGTCATTTACTCCCATAACTCTTTGTTTATTTACAATTTCTTTGTTTATATCAAGAGTCATAAGTCTTATATTTTTCTTAGCCATTAATATTTCAAGAGCTTTTTCTGTAAATGCTGGAGCAATTACAATTTCTAAGAATAATTTATGAAGTTCTGCTGCAACAACTTCATCAACTGTATCGTTTACTGCAACGATTCCTCCAAATATAGAGATAGGGTCTGCTGCATATGCTTTATCCCATGCTTCTTTTAACGGAATAATATGATGCACTGTATCTGCTGCCAGGATTACTCCTTCCGTCATGTAGACATACACATCAATCCCGCAAGCACTGAGAATATCAGATCTTGTCAGCTGCCATTCCCTTGAATCATAAAATGTTTTGCTTTTCTGATCTCTGGCATTCTGATCATATATCCGATAGCGTTCTTTATCTCTTTGTTTCATGCAGGGACACCTGCTGCCGGACGGAATTCTTTTTCCGCACCTGCCACATCTCTTATATATCATCTTTTTCTCCAATAAAAAACGCCCGGCCGTGCCTGCCAGACGTTTGTGGAAGTATGTATGAGTCAGTATTGTACCATTATATCGGCGGTACTAACCGAGTCGGAACAGATGGAACCGAACCACCGACACGCTGGATATAAGCCAGCTGCTCTACCACTGAGCTATGTTCCGATATACCTGCCAAGCCATAGTGCCTGACAAGTAAGGGTGCAACCGATTGATATTTGATTCATCCATCTGAATCTATTATAGTTATAACACGAATCAAGTATACCATTCTATACCATCTTAAAATTCTTCAATGCTAATGAATGCAGCCTATGTACCTGTGTCCATCCATAGCCCATCTCTGTTGCTACATCATCCCATTTTAAGCCCTTTATATAGCGTAAGCGCAGAATGGAGGAACTCGCCCGGATGGGCGCCTCCTACGGCTGCGACCTCAGCCGCCCCGCCGGGAACGCCCGCGAAGCCGTGCAATGGACCTACCTGGGCTACCTGGCCGCCGTGAAGGAACAGAACGGCGCGGCCATGTCCCTGGGCCGCGTCTCCACCTTCTTTGACATTTACTTTACCCGCGACCTGGAACAGGGCCTCATCACGGAAGAGGGAGTGCAGGAAATCATTGACCAGTTCGTGATGAAGCTGCGCATCGTCCGCTTCATCCGCACGCCGGACTACAACAACCTGTTCTCCGGGGACCCCACCTGGGTGACGGAATCCATCGGCGGCATGGGGGAAGACGGGCGCACCCTCGTCACCCGCAGCTCCTTCCGCATGCTCCAGACGCTGTACAACCTGGGTCCGGCTCCGGAGCCGAACCTGACGGTGCTGTGGTCCGGGAACCTGCCGGAAGCCTTCAAGAATTTCTGCGCCAGGGTTTCCATTGAAACGTCCTCCGTCCAGTACGAGAACGACGACCTGATGCGCCCGCACTGGGGCGACGACTACGGCATCGCCTGCTGCGTGTCCGCCATGCGCATCGGCAAGCAGATGCAATTCTTCGGTGCGCGCGCCAACCTCGCCAAGTGCCTGCTGTACGCCCTGAACGGCGGCGTGGACGAACTCAAGGGGAAACAGGTGGCCCCGCCCTCCCCGCGCTATACGGAGGAAGTGCTCAAGTACGACGAAGTGATGGCCCTGTACGACAAGATGCAGGACTGGCTTGCCAAAACCTACGTTGACGCGCTGAACATCATCCACTACATGCACGACAAGTACTGCTATGAACGCATTGAAATGGCGCTGCATGATCCGGAAATCCTGCGCACCATGGCCACGGGCATCGCCGGGCTCTCCGTGGCCGCGGACTCCCTGTCCGCCATCAAGTACGCCACCGTGAAGGCCGTCCGCAATGAAGAGGGCCTGATTGTGGATTTCAAGACGGAAGGGGAATTCCCGTGCTACGGGAACAACGACCCGCGCGTGGACGAAATCGCATGCAGCCTGGTCAGCAACTTCATGGAAAAGCTGCGCAAGCTCCACACCTACCGCAACTCCCTGCCCACCCAGTCCATCCTGACCATCACCTCCAACGTGGTGTACGGCAAGAAGACGGGCAACACGCCGGACGGCCGCCGCGCCGGGGAACCGTTCGCGCCCGGCGCCAACCCCATGCACGGAAGGGACAGGAACGGAGCCGTGGCCTCCATGCTCTCCGTAGCCAAACTGTCCTATGGCGACTCCCTGGACGGCATCTCCTACACCTTCTCCATCGTGCCGCAGGCCCTGGGCAAGGAAGAAGGGGAACGCCGCACGAAGCTCGTCTCCCTGCTGGACGCCTACTTTGCCGCCACCGGGCACCACATCAACGTGAACGTGCTGGAGCGGGAAACCCTCCTTGACGCGATGGACCACCCGGAAAAATACCCTCAGCTCACCATCCGCGTTTCCGGCTATGCCGTGAACTTCATCAAGCTGACCCGGGAACAGCAGCAGGAGGTCATCAACCGCACCTTCCATACCCGTTAACCCAGCCAGGAAGCGGATGCCGCAGGCTTTCTCCCAGAATCCGGCCCCGGACGGTGAAACTGCCGTCACCGGACTGGTCCATTCCGTGGAATCCTGCGGCACCGTGGACGGTCCAGGCATCCGCTTTGTCCTCTTCCTGTCCGGGTGCAGCCTGCGCTGCCGCTACTGCCACAATCCGGACACCTCCTACGTGCGGAGGGGACGCCGCAGAAGCGTGGCCGACGTCCTTGAAGAAATAGCCCGCTACCGGGATTTCCTGCTGGCGGCGGGCGGAGGCGTCACCCTTTCCGGGGGAGATCCCCTTTTCCAGCCGGATTTTGCGAGAACCGTACTGAAAGGATGCAAGAAACTGGGGCTGCACACCTGCCTGGACACCTCCGGCCATCTGGGCGCGAACGCGGATGAAGAACTGCTGGCGAATACGGACCTCGTCCTGCTGGACATCAAGGCGTGGAACCCGGAACGGTACCGGGCCCTGGCAGGCGGGGAATTGCGCCCCACCCTGGAATTCGCGGAACGCCTGGCCGCCCTCCGCAAACCCGTCTGGCTGCGCTACGTCCTGGTTCCGGGCCTCACGGACAACATGGAAGACATCACAGAGCTCTCCCGCCATGCGGCGCGCCTGGGCAACGTGGAGCGCGTGGACGTGCTCCCCTTCCACCAGATGGGGCGCTTCAAGTGGGATGAACTGAAGCTGGACTACACCTTGAAGGACGTTCCGGAACCTTCCGAGGAACTGACGGAACAGGTCCGCGACATCTTCCGCCAGGAAGAAAATTTAAAAAGTTCCGTGCATTGAAGGCAGGAAAAATTCTTTTCAACCATGAGGCGTTTATAAAACATCCATTCCTCCTTTTACCATTCCAAGTAAAATCTCTACCTTATATTCAGCTTTTAAAGCACGTTCACGCCATATTCTGACATCCAAAGCCAGACCCTCCTCCCGTGCTTGTAACAGCAACGCAAGAATACATTCCCGTATGCAGGGAGGAATTTTTTCTCCCTGTTCCAAACGAACTATATCGGTCACGTCATATCCAGACAATTCAGCAAGATGAGCCAGCGTTAAACCGGCATCATTTCTCAACTTTTTAAAATTAATGCCTTTAGACATGACTTCCTGTTTAACACAGGCGTTTCTTCATCATAAGAAAAAGGACTAAGCTCTTTTCTTGGTAGAGAAACCCGTTAAATTTCAGAGGTTGTTATTTCCCTCAGAGCATCCAATACCTCCTGCACGGCAATATGGCGGTTGCAGGGAACATCACGGTCGCACTCCTTCAGGAAGCAGGGGGAACAGCACTGGTGGCTGTACAGGGAGCGGTTGAAGGGGCCCATGGGCCGGCAAACGTCCGGGAGGCGGGTGGAAAACAGGGTCACCACCGGAAGACCGCGGAAGGAGCAGAGGGACGGAATGTCACCATCCACAGCCACGGCCGCCACGGCGGCATCCATCACGGGGAACAAGGCTTCCGGAGTTCCCACCGCCAGCTCCACATTCAGGCGTTCCGCCAGAGCGGACGCGCGTTCCCGGTCTTCTTCCAGAGCGGCCAGTACGGGCCTGCCCGGCAGAAGGGAAACCAGCTCCGCCCATTGTTCCTCACTCCATTCACTGGCGCTGCCCAAGCTGGAGAACGGAGCCAGCAGGATGGGGGCGTTTTCCGCCGCAGCCGCCTTTTTCACCGGGAACAGGGACGGATTCCAGGCATCCAGCCCGTGCAGCCCCCCCAGTTGCAGATAAAGCTGAACCCGGTGCATGGGGGGAGCGGCGCGCAGGACGGGAGCCTTCACCCGGAATTTGTATTTCCGTGCGCCGGGATGCGTGTCCAGCCCGGAGAACATCATGGGCCCGTACGGTTCCAGCGCCTTGAGCGTTTCCATGTCCTGGTCCAGCATGACGCCCAGGTCCAGCGGACCGTCATTGTAAAATTCATCCGCGGCCAGCGCCTCCCGGAGCTGATTCAGGGAATCGTGCGGCAGAACATGGGTGACTTCCGGCACCGCCTTCCATACCCCCGCCTGCGCGGACGGGCAGATGACGTTCACCTGCATGTCGCGCCGGACGGCTTTCAGCGCACGGACCAGGGGAACGGTCACCAGGGCTTCATCCAGCGCCTTGGGAACAGCCACCAGAATGCGGTACGGCTGCAGCTCCATGTTTTCCAGAAGGCCGTCCGTTTTTTTATCCTGCGGAGCAAAGCGGTCGATGGACTTCCAGCGGTGGTGCATCCAGAACACGTCCAGAACGGACTTGCGGATCAACGTTTCCAGGCTCCGGTTCACTTCAATGGTGTCCCCCGCCAGGGAACCGTCCGAGTTGGAAAAATCCACCACGTTCCCCATGTCCGCTATCCAGTGTCCGGGAGAATCCGTGCGTACTGCGATGGCTACCATATCCGCTCCCGTCCTCTTCCGCAGCAAAGCGGGCAACGGCGTCGTGCCGGTCACCTTGCCGAAGAAGGGGACATACACCCCCTCCCAGACGAACTGGTCGCTCAGCACACCCAGGGCGCCGCCCTCCTTGACCATCTTCATGGGAGCCTTGATGCCGCCTTCCTTGGAAAACATCCGCGTGCCCCGCTCCGTGCGCCGCTTGTATACGTATTCCTCCATCAGCGGGTTGTCAAACTGGCGGTATATGGACCCGTAACGTTCCACTTCTGGAAAGAACACGCGTATCCTCGCCAGCGCCTCCCAGTTGCCGGAATGGGCTATGGCGCATACCTGCCCGCGCCTTTCCGCCGCAGGAGCGGCAAATTCTTCATGCCCCGCGATGGTGACGCATTTTTTCAACTGCTCATCCGTCAGGGTGGCCGTCTTCGCGGAGCACAGGAAATTGGCTATCGTCCTTTTGAAATTTTCCCTGCTCAATTTTTGCAGTTCCCTGCCGCGCAGGGCCGGATCCAGCACAATGCGCAGGTTTCTTTCCACAATTTTCCGGCGTTGCGGCAGCAAGTACCACGCCACGCCGCCCGCCACGCGCCCCAGGCGGTAAAGCGTTTTCATGCCCACGAGCTTCAGCAGCCCTTCCATGATCAGGAATCCTTTCATTCCCAGCTGATGGGCAAATGCAGGGCGAGAAGGAGAGGATGAAGGGGAGCTCGTCATAAGAAAACCGGAGAACATTTTATACGAATCCCTTCCGGTCCACAAACCCTTTATTCTCCCGCATGCGGCTTCCCTCCCGCGTTCCGGCGGCCTGCCGTCCCGGGAAGCCCCGTTCCATGCTTCCTTCCCACGGCGGAAAAGAACCGCTGCCGGAACGGAAACTGCACCGCCCTCCCGCCCCGTTCCGGATTTCACCATGAACTGTTTCTCCTCCAAATGCAGGAAAAAGCTTCCGGAAGGCTGCAACTGCCGCAAGCTGCAGCCCGGGGCCATACAGGGACCCGGACCGCAGCAGGTCATGGAAAAGATGTATCCCGTCCGGACAGCGGATACCGTTTACATGACATCCGCACGTCCGAAGGAAGGGCCGGGAAAAACAGAAACTCACCAGTACATGGCGGCCCAGAGCCGCCATCGGAAAAAGAAGAGCCGTCTTTTTGCAACAGTTCCGTGAAACAATAAAAAAGCGGACATTCCCACCGGAAATGTCCGCCCTGCTGCCTGCCGTTTGAAATGTATTTTTTCCGCCTCTCTCACTTCCGGCGGCGCACCAGCAGCGCCATCAGTCCCAGAACGCTCAAGGAGGCGGCCGCTGGTTCGGGAACCATGTTCCACGCCTCCTTGATTTCCTGTCCCGTCAATGCGGTACCATAAGCCTTGAAATCCGCGATGCTGAAGTAATGTTCATCCGTCGTGCCTCCGCCGACGGTCACGGTTCCGTTCTGGCCTCCGTTGAGCCCCGCGGACAACTGGGGGGTATCCACGATGTTTTCCCCGTTCAGGAAAATCTGGAAATCCGTTTTCCGGGTGGTGGTATCCGTACTGAGGGACATGGAGAGGTTGAACCATCCTCCATCAATGACGTCCTGCCCAATGGTGAAAGTCTGGCCCGCTTCTCCCGTTCTCCTGGAAGTAAACGTGCCGTCCCCGTTGTAAACAAGCTGGAGGCCGCGGAGAGAATCCGTCTCTCCAAAGCTGTAAATAGTGGCGGCAGACCCCAGGGAGGACAAATCCAGCCACATGCCCACCGTCTGCGTAGAAATGTTGCGGTCCCCGCCCGTCACCGTCGCCCAGTCCGTATAGGATGCCGTTGAATTGACCGCGGAGGAAATGCTCCATCCTTCCAGCTTGATGCCGCTTCCCGTCATGAATTGTTCCGAGGGAACGCCGGAAGAAAATTCCCAGGCGGCGGTAGTTGCGGCGCAGGCGGAACCAATGCCGGCAGCCAGCATGATGGTTAAGAATGTCTTTTTCATTATCTTAAACAGAGTTGATCGTCAGTTGATTGAAGGGAATATCCAGAACCTTCCCTTCCATGCAAAACCAATACCGGATTTGTAATCCGGTATTGATTCTACAGTCGGGAAAAGCTGTCCTTCGCGAAACTCCGGCATCGTGGGTACGAACCTTAATTGATATTACCCAGCTCCTTTCCCCAGCCAGGCGGTATGCGGCAACGGTTATTGAACGGAAGCTTCCGCTACGCTACAGAACGGGTTTCAACCACGAAAGGCGGGAGCCTTCCGCTCCCAGGCGACGGAGCCGCAAAATCACCGGGCACCGGCAAGCGAAATTTGCCCAAACCTTTTTTCTTTCAATTTTGTAGGCTTGACTTCGGATTACAAATCCGTCCATGCGTACTATCTTCTCTTCCGCAAGCCGCAGAAGCAGTTCGTCCGGAACTGCAATTTTACTTTTGGTAAAGAAATGACTTTACAATTCTTAACCAAACGGTATATTCCGTCTCCCGAACCGAACACCAAACCGGAGTTACACACCATGAAAGTTCTTTCTTCCTTAGCCTCTATGAAGCGCCGCCACGCAGACTGCCAAATCGTGAAGCGCAAGGGCACGCTGTATGTGATTTGCAAGAGCAATCCCAAGTTTAAAGCCCGCCAGGGCGCCACGGCAGGTACGCGTCTTTCCAAGAAGGGCGTCAAGTAAACCCTGGCCCAGCACAGATTTCAAGAAGACCGCCGCCCGCCGGGTGCCGGTCTTTTTTTGCTGACAAAGACCCTTCCCGCACATCCATGCAGCTTCCCACCGTCCAAACCAGATTTCTGGACCTGCCCGGCTCCTTTTCCCTGCGGAACGGCGCCGTGCTGGACAAGGTGCGCGTGGCCTACGAGCAGTACGGCGCCCTGACGCCGGAGAAGGACAACGTGATCCTGCTGTTCCACGCTCTTTCCGGCAGCCAGCACGCCTACGGTTACAATCCGGAAGTTCCGGGCACCGGGTCCCTCTGGAAACCGGAAAACCACGAGGGCTGGTGGAACAGCATCATCGGCCCCGGCAAGCCGCTGAATACGGACCGCTTCTGCATCATCTGCGCCAATTACCTGGGGGGCTGCTACGGCACCACCGGACCGGCCAGCCCATCCCCTGCGGACGGCCTGCCCTACGGCTCCCGTTTCCCGCACGTGGAGGCGGCGGACCAGGCGCGCCTCCAGGCTCTTCTGCTGGACAGCCTGGGAATAGAACGCATCCATCTGGCAGGACCGTCCGTAGGCGGCCTGATCGCCCTCAGCTTCGCGTGCCAGTTCCCGGAACGGGCACGGAGCTTCATTTCCATCGGCTCCGGCTACCGGGCTTCCATTGAACACCGTTTGTCCCTGTTTGAACAAATCCTGGCCATCGAGCTTGATCCGGATTTCCGCGGGGGCGACTATTACCAGGGACCGGCCCCCAAAAAGGGGCTGGCGTTCGCGCGCATCATCGGCCACAAGTCGTTCGTATACCAGGAAGGCCTGGAACAGCGCGCCAGAAAGGAAGTGGGGGGCAAGTCCGGACTGCTCACATGGATGACACCCACCCGCAGCACACAGAGCTACATGCTGCACCAGGGGACCAAGTTTGCGGAACGCTTTGACGCGAACGCCTACATCCGCATTGCGGACATGTGGGCGGAGTTCGACATCCGCGACCACGCTCCGGACGGAACGTTTAAAACCGCTCTGGAAGGCTTCCGCCGCGCAGGAATTCCCTCGCTCGTCTTTTCCATTGATACGGATTGCTGCTTCCGCCCGGCGGAACAGCAGGATTTTGTGGCGCAGCTGGAATCCGCGCGCATTCCCGTGGAGTTCCATACCATCGTTTCCACCAAGGGGCACGATTCCTTCCTGCTGGAGCCAGAGCTTTACGCGGAACCCATCCGGCGCATTCTGGCGGAAGGGCACCCGGAACACACTCCGTAAGCTTTTCCGTTCAAGCCGGGGAAACCTCCCTCCCCATCCGTTCTCCTGATAACCGCATCCCCGGAAACAAGGGCCCCCGCCCTTGTAAAGCGATTCCCACAAACAAGGAGGCGCCACGGGTCCGGGCAAGCCCGGAAGACGGATTGACAGCAAAGCCCTCCGGCTTTAGTCTCCCTGTCAAGGCACCGGACGCTTCCGGCGAATCATGAAAACTGCGAATTCCCCACGGAGCATTTCATGGCAGCCGCACAGGAGCCGTCCACCAGGGAAAGGAAGGATATGAACTATTATTTTATCGTAACGGTTTCTTTAAGCTCCGATGCAGACACTACATACGATTCCTACATCAGGGAAGTGAAGCCCATTGTTGAAAAACACGGCGGCGAATACCTGGTCAGGACCAATGAGGTCATTCCGCTGAGCTCCGGGTGGAAGCCGGACCGCGTGATCGTCATCCGTTTTCCCTCCAGGGAAAGCCTGGAACGCTGCTTTTCTTCGGAAGAATACCGGCAGATCAAGTCACTGCGTGAAGATTCCGTTGACAGCCACGCCATCATCGTGAAAGGAACGGATGGTGATGAAGCTCGGTGAAGGGCTGCATCAGATCAGGATTGATTTCCTGGCAAGCACAGGAGAACGGGGATAAGGGGGGGCTTTGCCGCGCATGCCGGAATGGACCGGCACCCCTGCAAATCGGATTTCCGCGACGGCCCAACTAAAAAAATAACCAAATTCAGGTGAACTCGATCCAGGGTTCCGCTGTCACACTCCTATGACTGATACTCATTACACCTCCGAGACGGAGAACGTACGCACCACCATAAACAGGCGGTGGGGAAATTCGCGTTGCAAGTCTTTTACGATGGCGGC
>OGXE01003421.1_pt1 | contig 10722 bp, 8 predicted proteins | sample 1576181 | NCBI WGS metagenome assembly OGXE01 (sample SAMEA3541478, study PRJEB24748) | human gut metagenome | biome: human gut; feature: human-associated habitat; material: faeces | place: China | collected 2012 | reverse complement strand
ACGAACAGCAGCGCCTTCACCTTCAAATTTAGTGTAGTCGTAAACTTTACGTTCTTTATCGTAGAATTCTGATGATGCACAGTCAAATCCGATAAATACGTCTTTACCTGGAACATAACCAGCAGCTTCGATAGCAGCGATGATAGTTTCTACACCATCTTCAGTTCCGTCGAAACGAGGAGCAAATCCACCTTCGTCACCAACGGCTGTTTCAAGACCACGACCTTTAAGGATTTTCTTAAGTGCGTGGAAGATTTCAGCACCCCAACGGAGAGCTTCTTTGAATGTAGGTGCACCAGCAGGTACGATCATGAATTCTTGGAAAGCGATTGGAGCATCTGAGTGAGATCCACCATTGATGATGTTCATCATTGGAGTTGGAAGAACTTTAGTGTTGAATCCACCAAGGTAGCTGTAAAGTGGGATTTCAAGGTAGTCAGCAGCAGCACGAGCTACAGCGATAGACACACCAAGGATTGCGTTTGCTCCCAATTTACCTTTGTTAGGAGTACCGTCAAGAGCGATCATAGCACGGTCGATAGCTTGTTGATCACGTACATCATAGCCGATGATTGCTTCAGCAATAATGTTGTTTACGTTGTCAACAGCCTTTTGAGTTCCAAGACCACCGTAACGAGATTTGTCACCGTCACGAAGTTCAACTGCTTCGTGTTCACCAGTAGAAGCTCCTGATGGAACCATACCACGTCCATGAGCACCTGATTCAGTATATACTTCTACTTCAAGTGTTGGGTTACCGCGTGAGTCTAGGACTTCGCGAGCGTAAACATCAGTAATAATTGACATTTCTTACTCTCCTTATTGAGTTATATTTTTTACTCCTCTATCATATCGTAATTAGGCTATTTTTTCAAGAAAAAACAAGGAAATCTACGAAAATTGAGAAGTTTTTAACAAGAAAACGGTTCCACTATCTTATTTTCTGCCATTTCCCCTCCTTATTTAATTTTTTAGCATTCTTCTACTCTTCTGCTACGCTTTATGCTATACTAAACTTATGACAGATATTAATAAAACGATTTTAGAAAAAGCTGCTGGTCCTACTCGATTCAATCCGGATGAGCAGCGTCGATTTTTGGAGACTTATGAGGAGCGGGTGATTGCTTCATGCACCTTGGAGGAGGCAAGGGACAAGATATACCTGGAGCAGTATTCGACAATCCTCACTGATATTTCAGATCGCTTTCATCCTGTTTTGGTCAAGATCTCCCCAGCTTTGGATGAAAACAGCCAGCTACAATATTTGAAAAAAACCAAGGATCTTGGACTTGTGGCAAGCATCGTTTCGAATGACTGTCGTCATTCTCCCTTTGGTCTCATCATCCATACTGACCACCCATCTGGAATTTCACCAACAGACATGAATCTCCAGTATCCAAATTTATTTGAAAAGAAAGAAGAGACTGCCAGTCCAGAAAAGAAATCATTTTGGAAACGTCTCTTTAGCTAAAGAAAAACCAATGGAAGGGAACATCTCCTTTCCATTGGTTTTTTAGTTTGCTTTTATTTTTAAAAGGTTCCCAATATTTCGAGCACAGGAAATCAGATTCCTTTCAGCATGAGCGAGTGCATCTGCTACCTCACAAGGACCAGGTACGATAGAGAAGGCAGCTTCAATGTGATGACTAGGAAAAGCAGGCAAATCCTCCGCTAAGCTACCACAAATAGCTATCACTGGGATCTTCTCTGGTGTTCGTTTGGCCACCCCGACAGGTGCCTTCCCAGAAAGGGATTGGAGATCCATCCTACCTTCCCCAACCACGACCAGATCAGCTTTTTGTACTTTGTGATTAAAGTCAATCAAATCGAGACTTTTTTCAATTCCTGAGGAAATCTGTCCTCCTGCAAAAGCGACCAAGCCAGCAGCCATGCCACCTCCAGCTCCGGCGCTAGGCATAGACAAAATTCGTGCATCAGCTAGCTGGTAAAAATCCTGCATAGCCTGATCAACAGCTGGAAACAGAAGCGGATTCAATCCCTTTTGCCCACCAAAGATATAGGTCGCTCCTTGACTGCCACAGAGAGGATTGGTTACATCCGTTAAGACTTGGAGCTCGATGTCTTCTAAAGCTTTTGGAACCGCACTGGTATCTATTCTAGCCACACGACCGAGTGAAGCCCCGACAGGACGAAGCAGATGGCCTTGTTCATCATAGAAGGCTATCCCAAGTCCGGCTGCCATCCCAATCCCACCATCATTCGTTGCAGAACCGCCAATTCCCACACAGATTGTTTTAACTCCTTGGTCAACCAATTGCAAAATAAGTTCACCAATTCCTCGTGTTTCCAGTTCAAGAGGATTTCGTTTTTCAGCTGGAATCGAACCTAAACCGACAAGAGAAGCCATCTCAAAAAAGGCCATCTCATCTTTTTGGTAGTAAGACATTGAAACAGGCTGTCCAAATGGTCCGGTTACTTGCGTTTGGTACTCAGTTACATCTAGAACTCCAGCTAGGGTTTCCATGGTGCCTTCGCCACCATCCCCTATAGGAAGGAGGTCAAAAGTTACATCTGGTAGAGCCTCTTGAAATCCTTTTTTCAAGGCTTCTGCTACTTGTTTGGCAGATAAGGATTCTTTAAATGAATCCGGTGCTAGTAGGATATGCATGCTGTTTCCTTTCTATGCTGGTCTAGAATTTCAAGAACAAGGCTTAAATCCCTCTTCTCGATACAATATGGGGCTCGCTCAGCGACGATTGGCTTGGCCATAAAGGCAATCCCGATACCGGCTGTTTCAATCATCGGAAGGTCATTGGCACCATCACCCATCGCAATCGTCTGACTTCGTGGGACATGATTTTCTTTCGCCCATGTCATGAGAGACTCTTTTTTCCTTTCAGGAGTTAGAATTTCACTAAGGACTTTCCCTGTCAAATGGCCATCAGAAGACTCTAAACGATTTGCTAGGACTAGATCAATTCCTAAAGACCTCGCGATGGGGTCGATGACTTCATGAAATCCCCCGGAAACAAGACCAACCTTGTAACCTCTTTGATGCAGTTCCGTGATCAAGGTTTCAGCACCCGGCGTGACTTCCATCTGTTCCAAAATTTTCGGAAAGATAGAGGTCTCTAATCCCTTCAATAAAGCAACACGCGCCTCTAAAGATGCTGAAAAATCCAGCTCCCCATTCATTGCTTGGGCTGTAATCTCTGCCACTTTTTCTCCCACGCCAGCTTCTTGAGCTAGTAGATCAATCCCTTCCTGTCGGATCAAGGTTCCATCCACATCCATAACGAGGAGACCTGTTCCTTTTTTCATCGCTTTCCTTTCTTATTTCTCCCTTACTATACAAAAATAGGGTTTAAATTTCAAGTTTCAATGATGATTTGAAGATAAAAAAATGACCTCCTAAAAGGTCATTTTTCTGTTATTAGAAGCGAATTTGCTCGCGGGTTTTTTCATATGAAGTAACAAAGCGATCGGTTACGCCTGCTTCTACCATTTCCAAAGCATCTGAGATGACTTTGAAGGAAGCCGCATAGTCATATTCTCTTTCGAAAATATAAAGGGACTCATCAAAGGCTGCCTGTACATGATCATCAAATGAACGGTAACGGTTCGAGTATTGCAACAATTGTTCTGTCAATGTCGCATTTTGAACAATTCGATACGCCGCTTCTTCCAATTCATTCATATCATTGGTCAAGATTTCCAACAAACGATTGGTTGATTCGATGTTGATTTTATCCCCTTCCAACTCATCCATCAAAGCTTCTGTATTGTTACTTGCAGTGAAGAAAATTTCTAAGAATTCTTGAGGAATTCCTGGCAAGTTCCGTTTGTCCATATAGCGTTTAATGGCATGCAAACGGTTGGCATAGATGTTGACTTTTTGGCGAGCATTGGCATCGTCTTTTTCAATTTTTGAAAGGGAATCACTTAAGCCAATTTGCTCATCTTCGATTTCTTTCAAGCGAGCTTCAATAGCTTCTAACTCTTCTTCTACGATAGAATAGGCCTTTTGTGTTTCAGATGAATCTTTCAAGGCATCTTCTACCACATTTTCTTGTGAAGATAGCTCAGCTTCCAACTCTTTTAACTGTTGGCTGAAGCTTTCATTCAAGACGAATGTTTTACCGAGACGTTCCACTTCTGCCGCAAGCTTGCTATTGTTATCTTTAGCATGTTTTAAATAGCCAGGCAGTTGTTTCACTAACTTCTTCACAACTTTCTGTGATTCAATTTCACGGGTAAAGATGTGATACAAGGCATTGATTTCTTCTTGAATTTGTTCATTTTCGTAAATGGCATTGTCCAATTCAAGGGCGGATACATTTGCCATATTGTTCTTCAAGGAAGCATGCAACTGTTGGAAACGAGATTCAATATCTGTTTCAGTGAAGTGGTATCCAGATTCCAAAAGCTTGCGGTAGCCACTTTCCAAATCCTCTAATTGATCTGGAAGTTTTGCTTGAAGAGCAGTGACAATTTCTGGCACACGCTCAACAATTTGTTTTAAGGCTACAATATGATTTTCAGCTGTATCAAGGATTTCAGCCGCTTCAACAGGGTCACCTGAAGAATTCAAGGTTACAAATTGTGAAAACTCAGATTGAATATTTCCAATTTGTTTTTCAATTTCAGGAAGCGCACTGCCATAACGATCTGGGTCTGAAGTGACTTCTTTTTGAAGTTCTTCAAACATATCCAAGGCGTGAACCACACGACCGCTATTCTTTTGTTCCTGCTCTTCCAGATCAGAAAGGGCTTTGCGAATCGCCTTGATATCTTCGTCGATCAATTGGATCTGACTTTCGATATTATCAATGGCTTGTTTAGCCTTCATGAAACGGAAAGAATTGTTATAGCCTTCCGCTTCAAACAGATTGTTTTCAATATCAGCAAATGAATTTAAGGATAAATCTACCCATTTTTGATTCCATTCACGAAACGCAATTTGACTTTGACCAATCAAATGCATGTTTTTTACGGCCTCTACTTCATCGTTGACCGGAAGGTTGTATAACTTTTCTTTTCGTTCTTCCAGTGCTGCCAGTAAGGCTTCATTTCGTTTTCTCAAAATGACTGCAACCACATATCCTACAATCAAGATAAGGGCGACAATAAAGATGAGAACAATTAGTCCACTAGACATATAAAAACTCCTTCATCGTATTACTTGAACGTAATCCTAGTAATTATACCATAAAATATCCATTAATGGGAAGCGTTCGGTGAATTTTATACATCGAGTGTACTATATTCAGCGTTTTCTTCGATAAATTCACGACGTGGTTCCACGCGGTCCCCCATCAACATATCAAAGATCTTATCTGCTTCCGCAGCATCGTCTACTGATACTCGTGCCATCAAGCGGTGTTCTGGATTCATGGTTGTTTCCCATAATTGGTGATCATCCATTTCTCCAAGACCTTTATAGCGTTGGATGGTTGGTTTTGAGCGACCTTCTGAATAACGTTCCAAAGCTGCAGCTAATTCGGCTTCTTGGTTGGCACCAGGTTGGATATATTCTTTGATTTCACTACCGACTTTGACCCCATAGATTGGTGGTTGCGCAATATAAACATATCCCGCTTCCAAGACTGGTTTCATATAGCGATAGATCAAGGTCAATAGAAGGGTTCGGATATGAGCGCCATCGACATCGGCATCAGTCATGATCACTAATTTTTGATAACGCGCTTTTGTAACATCAAATTCGGCACCAAATCCAGTTCCCATAGCAGTAAATAAACTACGGATCTCTTCATTGGCTAGAATTTTGTCCATACTTGCTTTTTCAACGTTCAAGATCTTACCACGGATTGGTAAAATCGCTTGGAATTCCCGATTTCGACCAGATTTTGCAGATCCACCGGCTGAATCCCCTTCGACGATAAAGAGTTCTGTTTCTTGTGGATTATTTGAAGAACAATCTGCCAATTTACCAGGTAGGTTGGAAATCTCAAGCCCTGATTTCTTACGGGTTACCTCACGCGCTCGCTTAGCAGCCACTCGAGCTTTCGCCGCTAAAATCCCTTTTTCGACGATTTTCTTAGCAATTTGCGGATTTTCCAAAAGGAAATCCGAAAAGGCATCACTAAAGAGTCGATTGGTAATCTTAACAACTTCTGAATTTCCAAGCTTGGTCTTGGTTTGTCCTTCAAACTGTGGATTTGGATGTTTAACCGAGATCACTGCTGTTAACCCTTCTCGAACATCTTCCCCAGTTAGATTGTCTTCGTTTTCTTTTAAGAGTTTATTTTTCTTAGCATAATCATTGATCACACGAGTGAGAGCTGTACGGAAGCCCTGTTCATGCGTCCCACCTTCATGGGTATGAATGTTATTCGCAAAACTCATGACCGTCTCATGGTAGCCTGTGGTATATTGCATAGCTACTTCAACTGTAATATCATCCATTTCACCATCTGTGTAGATTGGTTTTTCAAAGATGACATCTTTGTTTTCATTGATGTATTCGACGTAACTAGAGATCCCACCTTCGTAGTGGTAATGCTTTTCTTGCTCCAGGCCTTCTCGCTTATCCGTCAAAGAAATACGCAAGCCACGATTCAAAAAGGCTAATTCTTGAATCCGTTTATTTAATTTTTCAAAATCATACTCGGTGGTTTCCGTGAAGATTTCTGGGTCTGGAATAAAGTGGACGGTTGTCCCTGTCCGATCTGTCTCCCCGATGACTTTCAAATCATCCACAACGTGTCCACGTCGATACTCTTGGTAATGGATACTGCCATTTTTATAGACGCGAACATCGAGGGATGTGGAGAGGGCATTGACAACGGATGACCCTACCCCGTGAAGACCACCAGATACCTTGTAGCCGCCTCCGCCGAATTTTCCTCCAGCGTGAAGTACGGTAAAGACAGTTTCAACGGCAGGTCGACCCGTCTTTTCTTGGATATCCACTGGAATTCCCCGACCATCATCGACAACCGTGATAGAATTGTCTTTTTCAATGAAAACTTCAATATGGCTAGCAAAACCGGCTAAGGCTTCGTCAATCGAGTTATCTACAATTTCCCAGACCAGATGATGAAGACCTTCTTTTGAGGTAGATCCAATATACATCCCCGGACGCATGCGAACGGCTTCTAGTCCTTCCAAGACCTGAATCTGACTGGCATCATATTCTTGCGCTTGAATTTCTTGCTGTTTATCCTCTGTCATAATTTCCCTTTTCTATTCAAATATAAACTGGTGTAAGCGGGGCATGGTATCAAATAAATAAGTTGTCAGCCCTGCCGCCTTCCCAGCTTCTATATCAATCGGACGATCTCCAATGACCAGACCGTCTTGAATGCCATATTTTCCCTTCAAATAAAGCATCGAGGTTGGATCTGGCTTGCGAGGAAAGCCTTCGTCTGCTGTTACAATCTCAGTAAAGAAGGGAGCAATGCCCGTCTGATCAATAAGGGTCAAAACTTGGCGATCTCGATGAGATACCAAAAAATGACGTCCTCCATGTGCTTGAATCTCTTCTAGTAACTCTTTTGCTCCATCAAATAAAACCGGATCTTGCAAACCTAAGGCTTCTTTTTTCTTGTATTCCGTACGAAAATTAGGAATATGAGGCGCAAAGGTATGGATTGCATCCTGTGTTGAGATTTTTAACGCTGCATAAACAGAATCATGATCGGCTTGGATATAAAAGTCCTTCAATGTCGCTACAAAGGCATTTGTGGACGTTTCGTAATTATCCAATAGCGTCCCACCAAGATCCCATATAAAATCATGATAATTCATAGTCAATATTATACCACAAATGGACAAAAAAAATAAGCTAAAACCCTCATTTAGGGGGGATTTTAGCCATTTTTTACGGTCATTTCATCTTAAATCAAATAAAACTCATTTTACACTATAAAAAGTGATCTATCACCAGAGACCGTTGTGTCCAAAAGAGCCCTTTTATGCACCTCCAAAGACGTCCTGATAGAGCATTCCTTCCCGAAGGCTTTGGGCATCTCCTCCAAACTGTTCTACCAAGGCATAGGCTAAGGCAAGCGCAGTTGAAGGACCACGACTGGTCAAGAGATTCCCGTCTTTCACCACTGTTTCTTTCTGATAGTACCCATCTTGAATCTCTTCTTCAAAACCATCGTAACAGGTATAGTGTTTATCTTTTAAGAAGCCGGCACGTGCCAAGACAATTGGTGCTGCACAAATCGCAGAAATGATTTTTCCTTTCCTACTTTCTTCTTGGAGAGCTGCAATCAATTCCGGATTATCTCGCAAATTCGCAGCTCCTGGCATCCCACCTGGTAAGAAGATTCCATCATAATCTGACAGGTCTCCATTCCAGAGGCGGTCGACTTCCACTGTGATCTGGTGAGAACCTGTGACCGTTTCTTCCATCCCAACGAGGTCACAGTCGATCCCAGCCCGTCTCAAAACATCGACAATGGTCAAGGCTTCAATTTCTTCAAAACCGTTTGCTAAAATCGTTGCTACTTTTTTCATTTTCATTCCTTCTTTCTATCTATTGCGCCTTTTTAAGGACTATTTTTTTACGGATTAGAGGCCCTTCTTCTGGCTCTTTCTTTTTGCTACTATGATTATATATTGAGAGGACCAGACCAATACCAATCAGATTACTAATAATAGACGATCCACCTTGTGAGATAAAGGGGAGGGGAATCCCCGTCAAAGGGAGAAGACCCGTTACTGCTCCAACATTTTCAAAAATATGAAAGACCAGCATCATAATAAATCCAATGGAAATATAGGTATAAAACTGGTTATTGGACTGGAGGGTGATTTTTAAAATGCGGTAAATCAGGGACACATATAAGATCAACAGCACCAGAGCTCCAACAAAGCCAAAGTCCTCTGCTACTACCGTAAAAATCATATCGCTTTCCCGTACGGGAACCAATAAATTGGAGACATTAAAGCCTTGACCAAAGAGGCCACCACTTGCAATGGCTAGCTGTCCTTGTGCCTGCTGGTAGGTGGTGGTTTGTGCATAGTCAAAAGGATTTAACCAGGCTAAAATACGGTTCATCTGATAGGTTGGCATCCCTACTTGCTGGTGCAGAAAAGCTCGCCCCCCTTCTGAAAGAAAGAGGAAGAGAAAGCCTGCTAGCCCACCTGCCAGAAGCAAGATGACCGGCAAGATAATTTTCCAGGAAACTCCTGAAACGAGCACTAAGCCCGCAAAGATGGCCAAGAATACTAAGGCCGTTCCCAAGTCCTGCTGGAGAGCCAATAAGGCAAAGACCGGAATCGTATAGATGGTCAACTCTAGAATCAAAAACCAATCTTGTCGTAATAATCGCTCACGCCCCTTATTTCTTTGTAAAAATCGGACAATGGAGCGTGACAGCATCAGAATGAAGGAAATCTTCATAAATTCTGAAGGCTGAAATAAGGTGATGTTCCCATAAGCCACCCAGTTTTTAGCTCCTGTTGAAGCTACCAAGTTGGGATTATAAAAAACAAGGGGAAGAACCATCAAGGCCAGACCAAGCAGGTAAAGAAAGGGAGTGATTTTCCAAAGAAATTTCGTGCTAAAAATCGTCACAATCAGGCAAATGACGCATCCCACACCAATCCAGGCCAATTGCTGCCCTAAAAAAGGCCACACCATTTGGGGATAGTCATGAGAAACTGCTACATAAACAGATAAAATCCCAATCATGAGAAGGGCGAAGACAATCCCAATGATCGAATAATCCAGGTGAATCGTCCAAAAATGATGTTTCTTCATTCACGTTCCTTTCTGTGAGAATCATCAAATCAATTAATAGAACAACATTTGTAGAATCAAGCTAGATCCTGCTACACAAAACCAAGCAATCAACCCTACTAGGAGGGGGGCTGCTCCTGCTGCACGGAACTGTTTCCAAGAAACCTTGCTTCCGATTCCGACCAAGGCCATGGCCATAAAGAGGTGAGAAAGGTCCTTTAGGTAAGGAAGAACCACTTTAGGTACCAAGCCGATAGATGAAAGAATAGAAGCCACAATAAACCAAATGATGAACCAAGGAATAATTTTCTTTAACATTCCTTTGTTTCTTCCTTGTTGCTTGCTACGATACCATTTTAAACCGATCAAGCCCAAACAAACTGGTACAATCATCAGGGCGCGTGTCAACTTAACAATGGTCGCCATTTCACCCGCCGCCTTACTATAAGAAAATGCTGCTGCTACAACAGATGACGTATCGTTAATGGCTGTTCCTGACCAGAGGCCAAATTGGAAATTAGACATATGCCATAAATGCCCTAATACTGGAAAGATAAAGACAGCCAAAATGTTGAAGAAGAAAATAGTTGACATAGATAGGGCAATTTCCTCTTCGTCTGCTTCAATGATCGGCGCTGCTGCTGCAATAGCAGATCCACCACAAATAGCTGTACCAAACCCAATTAAGGTCCGTAGATGAGATTTCAGGTGGAAGACTCTCCCAAAAATAATAGCTGCAAGAAAGGCAACGGTTATCGTTGGCAGACTAATCTTTAAAGAAGACAAACCTGTAGAGGCAACTGTCGCAATGGGCAAGCTAAATCCCATGAAGATAATCGAATACTGCAACAATTTCTTACCGGACCAGTTCAAGCCTGGTCGTGAATTCTCCGGCAAATCCACAAATTCATTAAGGACAATTCCTAAAATTAAGGCAAAAACACTGGAGCCAATAATGGGAAAGAAAGTTCCCAACAACATAGCACAAAGTGCCAGTACAAATGCAATTGCAAGTCCAAATCCTTTATTTTTCATTTTCTCAATTC
>OGXE01003417.1_pt1 | contig 10727 bp, 11 predicted proteins | sample 1576181 | NCBI WGS metagenome assembly OGXE01 (sample SAMEA3541478, study PRJEB24748) | human gut metagenome | biome: human gut; feature: human-associated habitat; material: faeces | place: China | collected 2012 | reverse complement strand
CCATCACTCCGATGGGCGGCTGTGACGAGCGGCTGTTCGGTCAGCACAAGGCCGAAGAGATCGCTGCGCTGACCCGCAATACCCTGAAGCGGATCACGTAGTGGTTTTTATAATCATGGGCATATTTGTAACCTTTTCCGTGCCCAAGCTTTCCTGCCGATTTGTAGTGGGCATCCTGCAAATGCACTGGTACCGGCGGTGTCTTTGTCTCCTGCACTACACGCATGGCCTTATCAATGGCATTGATCGCGGAATTACTCTTTGGCGCACTTGCCATATAAGTAACTGCCTGTGCCAGTACAATCCGTGCTTCCGGCATTCCGAGCCGCTCCACCGCCTGTGCCGCAGCTACTGCAACCTGCAATGCCTGCGGATCCGCATTCCCGATATCCTCAGATGCCAGAATCATGATTCTTCTGGCAATAAATTTCACATCTTCCCCCGCATAAAGCATCCGTGCCAGATAATACACCGCGGCATCCGGATCTGATCCACGCATGCTCTTGATAAAAGCAGAGATCGTATCATAGTGATTATCTCCCGTCTTATCGTAGTTGATGACCCGCTTCTGAATGCACTCACTGGCCACATCCAGTGTAATGTGAATGATCCCATCCTCACTCCGGTCCGTGGTCAGAATTCCAAGTTCAATGGCGGTCAGCGCTGCACGCGCATCTCCGTTTGCCATGTCAGCTAAAAACTCCAACGCATCATCATCCATCTGTGCATGGTAAGAACCCATGCCCTTTTCCGTATCATTGACCGCCCGAAGCAGCAATGTACGGATATCCTCCGTGGAAAGTTTCTTTAACTCAAAAATGACGGAGCGCGACAAAAGCGCAGGATTCACTTCGAAATACGGATTTTCCGTTGTGGCTCCGATCAGAATGATCGTGCCGTCCTCGACAAACGGAAGCAGATAGTCCTGCTGTCCCTTGTTGAAACGATGGATCTCATCGATAAACAGGATCGTTTTCTTTCCATACATGCCCTGATTGTTTTTTGCCGCGGCAACCACTTCCTCCATGTCTTTCTTGCCCGCCGAAGTCGCATTGATCTGCATGAACTCTGCACTTGTGGTATTTGCAATCACTTTCGCCAGCGTCGTCTTTCCCGTACCAGGCGGTCCGTAAAAGATGATGGAGCTGAGTTTATCCGCTTTGATCGCACGGTACAGCAGTTTGTCTTTCCCGACGATGTGCTGCTGCCCGACAACCTCATCAAGTGTGGTCGGACGCAGCCGTGAGGCAAGCGGTGACTCATCCTTCATATTCTGTTGTCTCATATACTCAAATAAATCCATTCGTATCCAATCCCCATATGAATATCATTCAAGATCTTTTTGAATAATTTTTGTGTGTATCCTGCATTTTTATTCTTTGCAGGAATTTTTCCACAAACTTCTTTACGCTTTGTTCTTTGCGATATTTCTATGTAATTTCTATTATTCTTTCATTTCCCGCTTATCTCATTTTGAAAGAAAAAGCGTCAGGAAATTCATTTCATCCTTATAAGGATACATGATTTCCTGACGCTTGACAAGTTATTATTGAGATTTTTTTACATAAATATTGCTTTTATTTTTGTACAGATGCTGTAAGTGCACCATCCTTCACGTCAATGAGGATCGTATCTCCCTGCTGTACCTGATCTTCGAGAATCAGTTTTGCAGAGAGGGTCTCTACATGCTTTTGCAGGAACCGCTTCAATGGTCTTGCACCATAAACCGGATCGTAACCATGTTCAACCACAAAGTGCTCCGCTTCCGGTGACAATGCCACCTTGATCTCACGATCAGAAAGACGTTTGTTCAGATCATCCATCAGCAGACGGATGATGCCACCAATATTTTCTTTTGACAGTGGCTTAAACATAATAATCTCATCCAGACGGTTCAAAAATTCCGGTCGGAAATGTCCCTGCAGATCTTCCATGACTTCTTTTTCTGCCTCCGGCGAAATGTTGCCGTCTGCATCAATGCCATCCAGCAGATACTGCGATCCAAGGTTACTGGTCATAATAATGATCGTGTTCTTGAAATCTACGGTACGTCCCTGTGAATCTGTGATCCGCCCGTCATCAAGTACCTGTAACAGTACGTTAAAGACATCCGGATGTGCCTTTTCCACCTCATCAAACAGGACAACAGAATACGGTTTTCTCCGCACAGCTTCTGTCAGCTGGCCGCCTTCATCGTATCCGACATATCCTGGAGGCGCTCCGATCAGACGAGACACGGAGTATTTCTCCATGTACTCACTCATATCAAGACGCACCATGTTGGATTCATCGTCAAACAGACTGGCAGCAAGTGCTTTTGCAAGCTCGGTCTTGCCGACACCGGTTGGTCCTAAAAACAGGAACGAACCAATTGGTTTGGTCGGATCTTTGATTCCGGCTTTGGAACGGATAATCGCCTCGGTCACTTTGGTAACACCATCGTCCTGGCCTACCACACGTTTGTGGAGTTCCTCATCCAGGTGCAGTGTCTTGTTCCGCTCGCTTTCGCTTAACTTCGCAACCGGGATTCCCGTCCAGCGGGAAATGATCTTTGCAATCTCTTCATCGGTGACATTTTCGTGTACCAGAGACAGATCACGGTCTTTGAGTTTATCTTCCTCAATTTCCAGTTCTTTCTGTAATCCAGGCAGTTTACTGTACTGCAATTCCGCAGCTTTTTCATAATCTGCGTCACGCTGTGCTGCCTCAATCTCCTTCTTTGTGCTCTCAATCTGCTCTCTGACCTTGCTGACATTGTCAACTGCATCCTTTTCGGTGCTCCACTGCGCTTTTCTGGTATTAAACTCATCACGCAATTCTGCAAGTTCTTTCTGCAGATCTGCCAGACGCTCCTGACTCAGATGATCCGTCTCTTTCTTTAATGCCGTCTCCTCGATCTGCATCTGCATGATCTTCCGGTTCATCTCATCAAGTTCTGCCGGCATGGAATCCAGTTCCGTCTTGATCATCGCACATGCCTCGTCGACCAGATCGATTGCTTTATCCGGCAGGAACCGGTCTGTAATATAACGGTTGGAAAGAACTGCTGCTGTAACAAGCGCAGAGTCCGTAATCTTAACGCCGTGGAATACTTCGTAGCGCTCCTTTAAGCCACGCAGGATGGAAATCGTATCTTCCACCGTTGGCTCATCTACCATAACCGGCTGGAAACGACGCTCCAGGGCAGCATCTTTTTCGATATACTCACGATATTCATTTAAGGTTGTGGCACCGACACAGTGCAGTTCGCCTCTGGCAAGCATTGGTTTTAACAGCTGTCCGGCATCCATGGCACCATCGGTTTTTCCGGCTCCGACGATTGTGTGCAGTTCATCAATAAACAGAATGATCTGTCCATCCGAATTTTTGACATCTTCAAGAACCGCTTTCAAACGTTCCTCAAATTCACCACGATACTTTGCACCGGCAACCAGTGCGCCCATATCCAGGGCAAACAGCTTCTTGTCTTTTAAGCCTTCCGGTACATCGCCTTTTACGATACGCTGTGCCAGGCCCTCGACAACGGCAGTCTTACCTACACCGGGTTCACCGATCAGCACCGGGTTATTTTTGGTCTTACGGGAAAGAATCCGGACCACATTCCGGATCTCCTCATCACGGCCGATCACCGGGTCCATCTTCTGCTGTCTTGCACGCTCCACCATATCATAACCGTACTTTTCCAGTGTATCATATGTTGCTTCCGGATTATCGGAAGTGACACGCTGATTGCCGCGGACGGTAGACAATGCCTGCAAAAACCGTTCCCTTGTCAGCCCATATTCTTTCATCAGTGCTTTCATCGCCGGATTTGGATATTTGAGCATTGCAAGGAAAATATGCTCGACAGAGACATATTCATCTCCCATTGCCTTTGCCTCATCCTCTGCATGGATCAGCACATTGTTTAAATCTTTTCCGACATAGACATTGCTGTTGCTGCCAGATACTTTGACGCGCGCATCCAGTTTGCTGATCGCATTCTGGGTGAAATGCTGTACGTCAATTTCCATTTTCTCTATCAGTTTCGGGATCAGTCCCTCTTCCTGCTGTAACAGGGCAACTAACAGGTGCTCCTGCTCAATCTCCTGATTTCCATAGTCGTAGGCAAGCTTTTCGCAGTTATTGATCGCTTCTACCGACTTTTGTGTGAATTTCTGTATGTTCATAGCAAGCCCTCCTCTTAACTATCATCATGTAACTGTTCTGTTTTTTGCATCCCAGTTACTATTTTTCTCGATTACGATATTGTTATACACCCGTTTTTAGCACTCGTCAAGTAGGAGTGCTAACAAAAGTTCTAAAGATTTTATAAACATTGGAATATATTGTCGAATTGTCTGAAAATTGTTTTAGACATAAGTTTTTTCGATATGACGAAAGAAGGGGAATATTCTCTTTCTCCAGAAACATCCGTTATTAATTGTAACGGATGTTTTGCCGATATAATAGACAACACAAACGATGATCTATTACAGAAAGGAACTTTTCATGCAGATTTATTTATCACTGATGTCCCAGAAGAATCCCTCATCCGATTCCTCATCCTATGATCTTTCTTCTCCTCAGGGACGCATGCTCTATGTGAGAGAAACAACCAATGCCGCATTTTCTTCCCGGACTTCTCCCCTGCAAAGACAGGATCCTGATACACAGGAAGAAAAAAAACAGGAAATGCTCTCCCGCATTATGGGAAAATTAAAAAGTGGGAAGAAGCTTTCTGCCAAAGAACTAGATTTTCTGCGGCGTACCGATCCAATTCTGTATGCCCACGCCCTACGCGTCCAACGAATGGCGGAGGCTTTAAAACAGCAGCTTTCCCATGCAAAAAGCAAGCAGGAAGCAAATGATATGATTACATCCGCGATTGCCGGGGTCTCGGACAAAGATCCGGACAAAGAATATCTGCTGGCTGCTTACAATGAAGTTTCCAAAAATTTTCATAAATCACCGGCTTATCAGCGTCTGCCTAACACTCCGGAAGATGCCAAAAAAAGAAAAACGAACAATCCGAATGCTCATTTTTCCGATGATGAGGACACGAATGACGATACGGATGATCTCCTGTCATGGACCCCGCTTCAGGAAATTATTGATGCGGCTCCAACACTAGAATGTCAGGGCTAGGCTTATATAGCTGGAACATTATTATTTCAAGTAGTGTTCCAGCTTTTCATTTACACACAGACGGATTTCCTCTGCAACACGTTCACAGTATGTCTTTTTCATACCCGCCTGCACACCAACTGCTACTAATTCCTTTTTCCCCGGATTTTTGCCATTTCCATCTACAGTGGTTGTGTGCTCACCATAATACGTATTACTGTATGTGAGATCATAGGCAGGACTTAAACGCCACATATCATCCTTTTCATTATAAATGTAGGTAAAGTTTTTAGAATGATCATCACGATTATGTGCGAATACATTAAAACACATACGACGATACATATTTTCCACATCCTCTGTACAATCCCTTGTCAGAATTTTTGTCAACTTCATCAATTCATGATAGTCCAGACTTGGTTGATTAAAATCTAACTCCAATAAGGCAGCCGCAGTTAACATATGTGCCCTTTTTATTTCATTCTTTTCTATTCTTCGATCAAATCTCTTTGTTCCAAAATATCCCGGACATATATCTGATGAAAAAAGCCGTGTTTCACTCATTACAATTCCACAGGCTTTTGCACACAGAGAATAATCGTATTCCATTTTTCCCACATCTTTTTTGTCCACATGTGCCGGAAATTTAATAATCCAGTTTTCTCCATCTATTTCCGTCATAATCTTAGGTCTTGCACCACCACTGGTTCCTCCCAGCCGGTACAATTCATCTAATTTCTCCGAATATTGCGTGCTTAATATTTTCTGGCAATGCACAGATAGTTCGTCCAGATCATCCATCTGTTGTCCCATCCCAATCTCCTTCTGCGGATGATAGGTCAAAGCTCCCATTCCAGATTTTCCCACGATGGCAAGACGATCCAATACCGAATATTGTGCTTCCTTTTTTCCACGTTCTTTCAGCAAACGCTCCAATAAAAGCTGTCCCCATGCATCCGGTAAACTATCTGCAAATACTCCGAACAATCCGTCAAAATAATCTTTTTTTGGCACAAACACTTCATTTTTTAGCGGAAGCGAAAATGGACTGACTGAAAATCCATGCTCCAGCCATTCTTCACTATAAGAAAATGCCACCTTATGATTCGCGGTCAATGCAAGCGTTCCCACAAGCCGGTCATCCATCCGAACCTCAAGACTTTCCCTTTGACTCATTGATTACCTCCTGAATATTTCGATATGGTACCTGTGTAAAAAGATCCCGCAGTTCATCTGCAAGTTCCAACGCCATAGCAAGTTTTGTCAGTGACAAAAGCGAAATCTGTCCTGTTGTCTCAAATCGTTTAATAGAACCGTAACTTACTCCGCTCATATCCGAAAGTTTCTGTTGCGAAACTTTCCGCCGTCTGCGAATACGGCGCATACGTTCTGCCAGTTTTTTATCCAGTTCTTCTGCTGTTTCCCATACCAGTGCTTCCATATCATGCCCCATCTTGTCAGATAATATTTTATCCATTTCACGCGATTTTACTTATTTTTATATAATATATTATCTAATATTTTAGCATATCTCTTCGGGTACCGCAACGTCTCCCTGACTATTTTTCCTATCATACAGTTTTTCCAAAACTGCTCCAATATCCGCTTCCACGCAAATGGATTTCTTTCGGATTTCCTCCGGCGCACAGGCTTCCTTCTTATTTATGCAGGCATAAACTGCATCCGGCCAGGTTGCATATAGATATATCGGCTCCAGTACGCCCAATATTCTTCCAATGTTTTATAAGGGAAAAAGTCCCCGGAATACATATCCGAAAATCCATGCACCTGTCGGAAATCGCCAAACCACTTTTCAAAACGTTCCCCGGAATAGGTAAATCCTGCAGAAGTGGATAATCCCGCACCCGCGCCAATGATCACGGCCTCCGCTTTCTGCAGTGCCTGTTTCAGACGCTCTGTTTGTACACTTTTGCAGTTTGATGTTTTTATACTGCAAAATGGTGGATTATTGCCCCTACACTTTGCTCCCATACATGGGCACCACGATACACTTTTCGGCATATTTACTTCCATCGGTTCTCTTATCCATTCCATTTCATCACCTCCTTTACACTTCCTTCGTTTCTTCATATTCCAAAATGTCACCCGGCTGACACTGTAATACTCTACAAATCGCTTCCAATGTAGAAAACCGAATCGCCCTAACCTTTCCAGTTTTTATATTCGACAAATTTACATTCGATATTCCCACTTCTTCTGCAAGTTCTTGCAGGGAAATTTTTCTATCGGCCATCACCCGATCTAACCGTAATACAATTGGCATCTTATATTTCCTTTACTTTATCTATAATATTTCATCAGCCTCTTTCTGCAATTCGTACCCATGTTGAAAAGAAACACCAATGAAATAAATACAGATTCCTACTATAACAGCTGCTCCAATAAAATGATCCGTTCCTTTCCATTCTACCCCTTTTATAATCTGGCATGCTGCTAAACTTAAATATTTCAGGCATTTAATAACCGGATATCCGATTACAAAACATAAGGCTATCCATTTTATATTTATAAATGAATCCTTTACAAATGGTGTTCCATGTTTTCGTACACCCTTGTATACCTTTTCACACTTAATCAATATAAACAAAAATAAAACATGTTCAAACACACGATTCCAATACCCAACTTCAAATACTAATTTTGTATGTTCCTTCACTTTAGTTAGAAAATATACTCCTGTATATTCTTGTTCGAATATAGGTGGCAGAAAAAAGCTTCCATAATTTTTACCAATATCGCTCTGAAAAACACTTGTTTTTTCCAAAAGAGTCCATATCCCTACCATCACCTCAATTACACACACAATCAGTAATAACCAACGCATAATAATAATCAAATCCCCTACATTTTCAAATTGTTTTTTTACTTTATTTTCGTTCTTTCTTTCAAACATTTTTTATTCTCCTTTCTTGTATATCATAATTTCACTTTTTATGTTTATCAATACATTTTTAATGTTTATCGTTAATTTATGACGAAAAATCCCAAGAGCGATGCCAGCATCGATACTCATGCCACAAAAAAGGAGCCACACAGCACTCCTGCTGTGTGGCTCCTTCGATATTTCATTATCCTTCAATCGCAATATATTTGTTTTCTTCTACCGCTTTCTTTGCCTCTTTCTTCGGCACGAACAGCTTTAAGATACCATGCTTAAATTCTGCTTTGACATCCTCCTGCTCAATATCTTCACCGACATAAAAGCTTCTCTGGCAGGCACCGGCATAACGTTCCCTGCGGATGTAGTGACCGCTGTCTTTTTCTTTCTCGTCCTTATCCAGTCCCTTTGCAGCACTGATGGTCAGGTAGCCATCGGAAACAGAAGCCTTAATCTCATCCTTGGTAAATCCCGGAAGATCAATCATCAGCTCATATCCATCCTTCTGCTCTTTGATATCGGTCTTCATAATCCTTCCGGCTTTCTTACCGTAAAGTTTCTTTTCGGTATTATTCATTTCTTTATCCATATCATAAAATGGAAACTCATCAAACCAGTCATCAAATAAATTCTCTCCAAAAATACTAGGCATTAACATAAGTCATCTCTCCTTTTCTTTCTGCGCCCACGGTCTGTGGACCTCTCATGCTTGTTTACCTTGTTTCTTTGGAACCGGGATGTTTCAGGAACCTTTCGTTCTCTTTTGGTTCCCTTCCTTTGTTCTTGCCTATGTTATAGCACTGTTTGTTAGCACTGTCAAGTATCGAGTGCTAATTCTTTTGTGAAGATTTTGTGACGTCTTAATTTTAGTCCTGTTTTCCTATTGCGCATATGTTTCTTCCATGCTATATTTTCTTTACACATTTCGAATTTGCAGCTAAATTTATATACCGCTGCATTTCACCGGATATTTCATCCGTTTTTTCCATGTGTACGAAACAATTAAATATTGGAGAGGAATTTCGTGCAGGGCAAAAATTCAGTTATTATTTTATTATTGTTTTTATTTTCAGATATTGAAAGCTGGGGGGCTTCCATGTTACAATCTTGATAGAAGAACAGCCGCTATATCACACGTTTTCCTCTCCGCCACTACAAAGGAGAAGAAAATGTACAAGAGCAAAAAGTTCGAAGACCTTACCATTAGTGATGATTTTATGTTTGGGATTGTTATGCGCGATCCCAAATATTGTAAACCGTTTCTGGAAACTATACTGAATATTAAGATTTCACGCATTGAGTATCCCGAGGATCAGAAAACGATTAATCTGTCTTTGGATGCGAAGAGCATCCGGTTGGATGTGTATGTTGAGGACGATTTTGATACGGTTTACAACATTGAAATGCAGAACGGACACCATAAAAATCTTCCGAAGCGCACCCGCTATTATCAGGGGATGATTGATTTAAACCTGCTCGACAAGGGCATGGATTACACGCAGTTGAAACAAAGTTTTGTGATCTTTGTCTGCACCTTTGATCCGTTCCATATCGGCAGGCATGTGTATACTTTTGAAAACCGCTGCGTGGAAGATCCGAATCTGCCTCTTAACGATGGCACACAGAAAATCATTTTAAATACGAAAGGAATTTTTGATGATGTTCGGCCGGAACTGAAACGGCTGCTTAACTTTATTGATGGCAGACAGCCGGAAGATTCTTTTACACAAGATCTCTCCAAGGCTGTGGAATCTGCCAAGCGCAATGAGAAATGGAGGCATGACTACATGACGCTGCAAATGGCTTATGACGAGAAATACCGCGAGGGGCTGGAAACTGGCATTCAGCAGGGCATTGAACGAGGCATTGAACAAGGCATTGAACAAGGCATTACAACATCTGCCCGTCGTATGCTTTCCTCCGGTAAATATTCGGATTCTGAAATTTCTGAAATTACCGGACTTTCCGTGGAACAAATTCAGGCTTTAAAGAATTCCGCAAAATAAACTCTTATTATTTTTAATTCAATACTTTATAATTCAAGAATAATCTTGAGGTTATTGTCCTGTACGCTTGCTCCTACATTACCATCAAGAGCCAGAACGAGAGCCTTAACTACCGCAAGCCCCACCCCCGTACTTCCATCGTGTCGTGAGGTATCCCCTGTATAAAAGCGGTCAAACAGCCGGTTACCATCAATTTGCAAGCTGTCACTCACTGGATTTTCCATCATAAACCGGATACCGCCATCCGATTTCTGCATAAGTGTTATTTTTATGTTCCCTGCCGAATACTTCATTGCATTTGTCAGCAGGTTTTGCAAAATCCGCTCTACCATATTCCGGTCTGAATATATGTAGATGGAATAATCCGGCAGTTTTATTTCCGGTATGATATTCTTTTTTTCTAATGCCGGTGCATGTTCCGTTATCAGATCTATGAGCATGTTGGAAAAATTAAACGTTTCTTTACTGGGAACGGTCTGCTGTTCCTCTAAAACAGAAAGGTCATAAAATGCTTCCACCAGTTCCTTCATTTTTTCTGCTTTACGCAGGACAACTGCGTTTTAGTGCTCGCGATTATTGGTGCATGGATTTTTACCACACCTAGTGGTGATATCGTTAGCGCGCTTTCAGCTGCCGGAAAAATGGTTGGCGGTGGTGCAACTTACGGTACCTTTATGTTAGCAGCCTGTCCACCTGTTGCAGGATTTATTGCCTAT
>OGXE01003410.1_pt1 | contig 10735 bp, 8 predicted proteins | sample 1576181 | NCBI WGS metagenome assembly OGXE01 (sample SAMEA3541478, study PRJEB24748) | human gut metagenome | biome: human gut; feature: human-associated habitat; material: faeces | place: China | collected 2012 | reverse complement strand
CATGACCGCCGCAACATGGTAGATGTAAAAAGTATCGCTATCTAACCCCAGCAAAATTCACACCCGAAAAACCATCATCCGTAAAATGTCGAATGTTACCGAACCCATTTCTACGGGCATAATCTTCCAAGTATTTCTTTTGATTGATAATTGAATTTGACTCGCCAGTAAGGTCATCATCCCTTGATAAACGCTCATAAAGTGCAGTAATTTTTGAAGTCCTTGACATTCTCTTAACCTCCTTTCGTTATGTATTCTTGCAATTTAAAAAGGACGATGTTTATCGTCCTGTTAAAGTATAGCCCTCTGGTACAAATTTTACTATACTTATTGTCGTTTCAAAAACATATGTCCAAACTACTTTCTTACTAAAAAAAAGCCTAGAAGAGACATTTTCTCTTCTAAGCCTTATTACTTTATCACAGAATACTTTTTGCTTTCATTTTTCCTCATGGTCATGAGGCTTTTTTTGTTTAAATCGTGTCTTATGAATCATCCGACTTCTCCTCACGTGCTATTTGAATTGTTTCTAATGCTTTCTGAATTCGTTCCTTTGCATAAGGAGGTCTTAAATTCAATGATAACCGTCCCTTTTGGATTATATAGGTTTCACTTCCTTCTTTTGTTGAGTTGCTTAGATAGCAGCATTCCGGATATCTCTCTGCAAAATTCTTTAGTCGTTTCTGTAATCCCTGATTAAATGTATAGACACTATAATATCGATCTTCTTCATTTGTCAGGATAATCGTTTCTTTTTCATACTTTGACAATTTCATAGCATTTAGTCTCTCCTCCTTTCCATCTCCTGCTCCAAATATCTCGGTACCGGTTTTCCAGATTTCACAGCGATTGCAATCTGTTTTTCCCGTAATCTCTTGATTACTGACTCTCTTTTCTTTGGTTTCTTTTTTGAGGATTGGTATAGCTTCTGTGCCGGCTTTCTTTCCACACTTTTCTCTTCTGCATTTTTTAGATTATTTACCTGGCCATCCACCATATTATAGTTTTCTTCTGTTCCGGATTCCCAGCTTCTCTCATAAGTCCCATTCTCAAAAAATTTCTGATAATGTTCCAGCCTTTCTTTATATTTTTGATATTCCTGTTCCCTTTGTTCCGGTGTTTTCATAAGCTCATGGAGTTTCTGTTTGGTTTTTTCATCAAATCCATTCTTACATTCCTCCATGATCATCTTCCCATAACTATCTAGGATGATATAGGCAACCTGCCTGTGATATTCCTGATGCTCCATGAGATAAAACTGTTTTCCATCAATGATGATATCATCCGTAGCCATCCAGTTTCCCGGCTTTCCACTAATGCGGTAATTTTCCGTATCCAATGTGACCAATGTACCTGATGGGTTTAAACGGATGAACCCTGATAAAAGCTGTGGATAATCTTCATTGACATAATAACAATGGATTTCCCCATTCTGATTCAGTACAAGCACATCACTGACTTCACAGGACTCTTTCATGCGTTTCCATAAAGCAATTGCACTCTCCCCCGCCAATAATGGCCTGATATCCATCTGCCGGTAATATTCAATCCTTATCGCAAGTTTCCTGCTTACCGCTTCCTGATAGGAAAGGTGCCAAAGGTCTCTCCCTTCCGAGTGACGGTCTACTCGGTAAACTGCAAATTGATCATTCTTCATAAGCATCATCCTCCAGGTTATTCAGATAACGATTTAGATCCAGGGAATAATAATATTTATCTTCGATCATCTGTAACTTACTGATCGCAGATGCAATCGTTTCCAGCAGATCGTCTTCCAACGGATCTTCTTTCGTTTCTTCCAATGCCTCTAAAGTGTCTTTCAAAATATCTATCGTATCCTTTCTTGTGTTTTCCTGGAAAAGAGCCACAACCGCCAATTCATCTTCTTCAAATGTTACTTTACTCATAAGCTCATATCCTCCCTTCTTTTTTGAGATTTGGTTTTCTGTATCTCTCCTTTTTCTTCTTTTGGTCTGGTTTTCTCTACATTCAGAGGCTTTTTGTCGATATATTGTTCTACACGTTTCAGGGCTTCCTGCACCAACTTGTTCTCCCTGTAAAATGGTATGGAATCTAAGATTTCTCTTTGTGATCTTCCGGCAACCATCAGATCCATCATTCCGTCATAATCACTCCCTTCCTGCAGGTTAAAACCAACAGATTTGAGCCCATTCATTCGTTCTGCAGGTATCTTCTCATACGCTTCTAAAGCTTCCGGCAAAGTAAGATCATGATGAACTTCTCCTAATATCGGAAACTCTGAACACTCTGCCGCATAGAAGCTGATACAACTCGTTTGCTCTAAGATATCCTTTTTCTGAATGTCATTTTCCATTCCGAGTATCTTTTTTCTCTCTTCTACAAAATCCGGAAGTTCCTGGAATCCAAAGCGATCCACAAAATATGCTTTCATATCCCCATTCTGATTCATGATCACAACATCACTGACAGACAGGGAGTGTGCCTTATAATCAGCCGGTGGATCATCATTAAAAATACTGTAAATCGCATTCATATCTTCATTTGGCAGATACAGGCTGGAATAAACACATCGATACTGATCCGCAGTTATCGTGATCCCTTTTTCCTGCAGGTCTTCCATTCCCACAAATAATTGATCTCTTCCAGATCCATTTTTATCCAAATGATAGATTGAGAGCCTGCATTCTTTCCTTGTAAACATCATTTCTTCAAAACTCTGTTCAAACCGTTCCGGATATATCACTCGCTCTACACGTTCTTTCTGGATCGGATCTCCTTTTTCTATGATTGCTTCTACCCATCGTTCCACTTCATTCCAGGATTTCGCAAATAAATGTCCCTGCATCCTATGGATGCCATCCGGAATAAACTGCAGATGTTGGGAATTGCTTTCTTCTTTTGCAAAACGGTATCCGGCAGCTTCTACTGCAGCAAGTAATTTCTCTTGTTTCTGTTCCAGCATCATTTCTATTTTTTCTGTCAGCTCATCGATCATTTCTCCGGCCGTCTTACGGATCACATTCATAGATGCTTTCAATTCTCTCATTTCTTTTCCACTGCTCCAACCTGCAATATACGGAAAACTGTATTCTGACGTATCCAGTTCAAAGGCAGAGCACACACAATACGCGACTGACTCTGCTTCCACTTCTTTTGTCAGCCGGTCCTTCTCGATGCCCTGGCTTTCCATGATCTCCTTATCATGTAACCTTGCATGTGCGGTTTCATGGATCGCTGTTTTTAAGGTCTGGCTCTGGCTCATTTCTTTTTTGATCACGATCTCTTTATCCAGGTTGTGATAATAACCGTTTGCAGATCCTTCGATCGCATCGAATCGTATCGGCACTGGTGAGATTTCCCGGATTGCTTGCAGGAATAAGTCAAAATCTTCTACTGCCGCTGTCAGGATTTCCGGAGCAAGTGTCTGAATCGGCTCTCCTGTGGTCTGTTCAATATCAAATACTGTAATCGCCTTGAAACACGGAAGTGTGACCTCTACCTCTTCCGTCTTTGGTTTTCCATCCGGACCGATGACTGGTTTCTGATCATGATCCAATACTGCCTGCTCCTTTTTTCTTTTGATTGGCGCCGGTGCGATAATGGTGATTCCCTTCTCCCCTTTTTTTACCTGTCTGCCCATAGACTGCCAGTTCCGATATCCCGTTACTAAGGTGGCATCCGGTCTTTGCATGGCGATCAACAGCGTATTATTAAAAGAATAATTATGGAATTTTGACATTGTCTTCAAATATTCCTGATACCGTTCACTGGTAAATAGTTCTGCGACTCCTGTTTCCAGGTTTTGCATGATACTGTCCATATCTTTTCCCTGTATGGGAAGTAATTTGGTTTTTGTCAATTCTTCGCTCATTCATTTCCTCTCTTTCTCTTTTAAAAAATCCCCCATACAGCCGTGTGTATGAGGGATTCCCATCTTATCGTTATACGGACTCTACACTTCTATAATTCCATCTCATGTTTCTTAGCTTTCGGCTGCTTCATACTCTGCTCTTTTCCCGTATGCTCATTTTTACTAAGCTGAGCTGTCTTCTCTTTCTGACGCTCTTCAAATTTATCTGCCCTTTCAAATACCCGGTCTTTCACATCATAATGGTAGACATGATCGGAAAGCTGTTCTTCCGGAGCGACTTCATTTTCATTGATCGTCTGAACCATATCCTCCAAAACCCGGTAATCAAATGCTCCATTATCCGGAATGACTAATGTTTCATGGGTGGAAGAGGGCAGAATAAAGAAGTCTCCCTGAAAGCCTTCCCCAATCTGATCCATTACTTCCGGATAAAAAATCACTCCTGCTCCCCCCACTGTCTGAGAATTCGTGATAATGAACATCGGAGCCTCATTTTCCATTCCCTTTGAAATAATTTCTGCAATGTTCTGAGCGGGTTCATCCCTCATGATTGTTTCAGGATCCATTCCCATAAGCTGCTCGATTATATTTCCCATAATCATCACATGGACCGGTCTGATATGAGGACTGTTTTCCATAGCATCAGCATGAAGTTGTTCCTCACTGATTCCGTAACGTTTTAATATATCATTCGTGATCGTCGTAGAACCCATCCCCACATCATCAATACTTATGGCAAGATGATAGGTAATCGCCAGATCTTCCTTTATCTGATGAGGTACGTTCTGCAGCATTTCTGCATTTTTTTCTGCTGAGGATACACGGATGAACAGCTTATCCTTTGCATTTTCATATTCTGTGATGTTATTCAGATCAAACTGTTCCGATACCTCAAGTACCATGTCCGTAATATTTCTCAGAATGCTTTCCATTGTAATCTGCGGATCTGACTGATACATTTCATACATCTGATTCAGGTTGAAGGTCGGCGCAAGCACCTGATCTTCTTTTAAGATCGAGATTCCAAGATAATTCTCATTTAATTTCTTTATCTCTTCGATTCTTACCTGTGCATCTTCATATTCAATCGGAAGAAACTGTTTGATTCTTCCCTTTACTTCGTCAACAAATTGATTAAATTCCATATTTTATTCCTCCTATTTTTTCTTATTTTTCTTCGTTGTTTTTCTTTCCGGGAAAGATAATGAAAATGTCACTCTCCCGTTTTCATCGGCTTCCATATGCAGATCTGCTTCAAAATACAGATCTTTCTTTTTGGAATACAGATCCTTCACATGAACACTTCCATTCTTCAGAAGCTCCGCAGCCATCCTGACATCCATATCCTTTTCCATACTCTGTAAATACTTGTTTTCTTTCCAGAGACAGAAATTACATTCACGGTTGCCGCAATAGAAATTTTTCTTTCCTTCATAGACCAGGCCGCCACAGACCGGACAGGTTCCCAAGCTCTCTTTTTTCTGGAACCTTCGTGTCTCTTCTTCCGGAATGGAGTCACAATGATTCAGCATCATGGAAAGCAGCTTTTCGATACCTGTCATAAACTGCCCCGAAGCCATCTTTCCCTGCTCCATCTCTAACAGTTGGTTTTCCCATTCGGCTGTCATGCTGGCAGACTTCAAGAAATCCGGTAAGATATCGATCAATACTTTTCCGTCCTCTGTCGGAAGGATCTGTTTGCCTTTTCGTACCGCATACTGGGAAGCGATCAGTTTTTCTATGATCCCTGCTCTTGTTGCCGGAGTGCCCAGCCCTTTCTTCTCGGTATCTTCCTCAAATTCTTTGTTTCCTGCGGTCTCCATAGCTGCAAGCAGGGTATCCTCACTATACGGTTTCGGTGGTGCTGTAAAATGTTCCGTCTTCACTGCGGATACGTTGTAAAACTTATGATCTACTTCTACTTTTGGAATGCGATCCTTCCCCGCATCCGCCGGATTTTCTATGGCAAGTCCATCATCATTCTTAAAGCATTCCTCATACAGTTTCCAACCTATCTGTTTGATTACTTTTCCTTTTGCTTTAAAAATCTCATCCTGACATCGTACTTCCACCTCTGTCTCCATGAATTCATGATCTTCTTCCATTGCTTCTACGGTATGTACTGCGATCAGGAATAAAATCTTTTGTTCCCATTCTCTTAGCTTAGAGAAGTCAAATTCTGCAAGTTCTATCGTAGGAATGATTGCATGATGATCCGATACTTTCTTGTCATTCAGCACCTTCTTTACCTCCGGTGTTTTGGGCTGGTCAAACGGTCCCATCAATTGATATTTCTCATGGATCTTACGGATCACTTGTTTTGCTGTTTCTTCCATATCACTTGTCAAATACTGGCTGTCCGTTCTCGGATAAGTGATCAGCTTCTGCTCATACAGGCTTTGCGCCGCATTTAATGTCTGCTGAGCAGTCATTCCATAGATACGGTTTGCCTCTCTCTGTAGGCTTGTCAGGTCATACAGTTTCGGCGGTTTTACCGTCTTTTCCTTTGACTCCACCTTTTCCACAATCGCATCACTGCCCTGACAGGTTTTCCACACTCTTTCTGCTTCTTCCACATCGAAGATTTTCTTCTTCTCTGCGATCAGTCCATCACAATCCAAAACCACATTAAAATATTTTTCTTTTTTGAAACGTGAAATCTGCTTCTGTCTTTCGACAAGCATGGAAAGTGTCGGCGTCTGCACGCGTCCTACTGTCAGCTTTTTAAAATATTTTGTTGTGTAAGCTCTTGTCGCATTCATACCGACAAGCCAGTCTGCCTGTGCCCGGCAAACCGCCGCTTCTGCCAGATTATGATAGGTTTCTCCAGCTTTCAGATGTTCCATCCCTTCTAAGATCGAAGAACTTTCCAGCGAACTGATCCATAATCTCTTGACCGGCTTTTTACTTCCGGACAGATCATATACATGCTTAAAGATAAGTTCTCCTTCCCGTCCGGCGTCACAGGCATTTACCACAAACTCGATATCCGGGCGGTTCAGCAGCTTTTTCAAAATATAGAACTGTTCTTTCTTATCTTTGGATACTGCCAGTTTCCATTCCTCTGGGATGATCGGAAGATCCTCATACAGCCATCTGGTAAACCTTTCATCATAAGAATCCGGTGGAACATATTCTGCAAGATGGCCAAAACACCAACTGACAATGCATCCCTTTCCTTCCAGATACCCTTCTTCTTTTTTTGATGCCCCGATTACTTCCGCAATCGCTTTGGACACGCTTGGTTTTTCTGCAATTACTAAATACATAACTTATTACCTCCTTCATATAACGAAAGGAAACGCCCCAAAAATACAGGGCGTTCCACTCATTTTTTTTATTTTTTATTCATTTTCTTCTTCCTGGTCTTCAAATTCATCCTCATTGATGATCTCCAATCCGTCACTTGTTTCCAGTCCTTCCTCTTCAAAATCCTCTTCTTCCTCTTTCTTTGGCTTATAGATCTTGAAGTAGTAATAAGCTGCAACTCCACCTAACGCAAGAATAAGGATCGCTGCCATTGCTCCCATATTCGCTTGTGGCATCTTCTCTTTTTCCGGCTTTGCTGCCTCTTCTTTTTTACCGGTTTCTTCGGTCTTATTCTCATCGATGACTACCTGCGGAGTGGGTGTGACAGTTGCCGGCCCTTTTTCCTGATCCACAAATTCCTTCAGATCATTTTCATCTACCTGGGATAACAGATATACATTCTGGGAGGTAGAACTACGGTCAATCACAAGATAAAAGGTATTGTTATTCTTTGTTGTGATCGTAAGGAATTCTTTACTGGATCCATTCTGGATATCATCCTGGACTTCCCCATTTCCCGGTTCTGTAAAAGCATCTTCTTTCTTCTCTGTTTTATTATTTTCCGGCAGAACCCCCTTATCTGCCGGCTTTTCTGTTTCTTCATTCTGTACCGTCTCCGTCTGTGCCGCTTCTGTATTTGTCGTCTCTGCCGACGGATCCACATATGCAAAGGCTGTTGTGGATGCGGAAAAAAGCACCATAACGCCTAACAATACTCCTGCCACTTTCTTATTCAGTTTTTTCCATTTCACCATACGGATGTCCCTCCTCTTTCTTTTCTGTAAATACAAAGGAGCCTGTTCCTTCTTCCTCAGACTCCTGGCTGACCTGAAATTTTACGGTTCCTTCCTGGATTCCATTCAGAAGATCATGCAGGGCATGACTGTCTAATTTCATTCCACGGATGCTTTTGATCATCTCATTATCTTCTTCCTGTTTTAAAGCAGCATGAAGTCCTTTGAGATACTGCTGAAGATCAGCGATCTTCTGTTCTGTCTTATGGATCTCCTCCATATATTTCTTGATTTTTTTATTCAAATCTTTCACTCTCCTTTTCTTATGGCAATCTGCCAAAACACATAAAATGTTGCTGCCAGTATGCTGTACCGATATTGGAATAATGGATCGGATCTCCACAATGGATCATCATGTTATTTCCCACATAGATACCCACATGGCTTGCTCCTGGCGTACTGTACGTTCCCTGGAAAAAAATCAGATCTCCCGGCTTTGCATCGCCCGGAGAAACAAACGTACAACTGTTTCGCAATCCCTCTGCAGTCTGTCTTCCCAGATTCCATCCGTTTCCACAATGATTGATCACATAGGATACAAATCCGGAACAGTCAAATCCAGAAGGGGAATATCCTCCCCATACATACGGGACTCCCAGATATTTCTCAGCTTCCCGGATCATCCGGGCAAATTCTTCATCCTGTAATGCTTCCGGCGGTATCTCATAACTCATTCCGTCTGAACCGGCGCCTGTGGAGATATTTCCGATATCCCACAAGTAATTTCTGTTTCCATAGGTGGTATTTAAAGCATTGTATAGGATCATCTGTTCCTCATTCAGATTGGCTCTTGCGACTGCATCAAATCCTGTATTCCCTAAGGTTACATACAAGATCTTTTTCGTTGTTGTATTCGTTACCGTCACTTCATTGGTTCCGTTACTATCCGCAATAAACGCTTCCCAGGTCTTATGACCATGTGCGGATGCTGCGCTATGATTATCATAGTAAACATCGAACTGCACTCCATATCTTGCAAAGGCTCCCGTATCCTCTACGGTATATTCCACGCCATTCATTACAATCTTTGTTCCCATCGGAACAAATGGATCAGAAGCATCTACCGCGATCGTATGGTTTGCGGTTGGATAAACGCCACTCGCTGTAGGGCCACCTGACCATTGTCCGCAACAGATCGAACAATTACAGTAACCGCTGGTAACTACGTTCCCTAAGGATTCCCCTACCCGTACCGTCTTCGTTTCTGTCACGGTTTCTGTTTTGCTTTCCGTATCCAAGCTGTACTGTGCTTCAAATAAAGCCTGTAATTCATCCTTGATGTCTTCAAATTTCCAATCCCCATATTTTGCTGTCAGATAGGAGATCAGATGATACGGATTATGAGCGATCTCGCCTACGTTGTACTGGTATTCATCATAGTCCGGATGAGTAGTTTCCATCTCATTGATCTGCTGGTTCAAAGCCGTTTCCAAAGAAACATAGTAGTTCTCAGCCGCATAGATATCTTCATCTGTTCCCGGATATGTGGTGATCTCGATCACAGAGCCGCCCCCTTGTATGGAAGCGCTGCAGCTTCCCAAAGATACTGCCACGATCAGAAATAAGAGCACAAAAATACCGGCGCCGAAAAATACAGCCCGATTCCGCTTCACAATCTCTTTTAATGCGATCTTCGCTTTCACGGTTATATTCTCAACGCCGGCAACAGTTGCCGCCCCGCCTGCACTGCCTGCAACTTTTCCTGTTCTGGCAGCCCGATAGGCATCCTTATATCGTTTTCTCTGGAAAAAGCGGTTCAGAACCCTTTTCTTCTCCTCCGACTTTTTAGCCGTTTCCTCCGCCCCTGCTTTTCCCATGCTGTCACTCATACCAAATTTTAACTTTTCTCCGGTTTCATCCAGATGATATCCTCTCCGGTTTGCCTTTACATCTGCACGCTGGCTCCGAAGCTGTGCATAGCGCAGACCTCTTACCGCTGTTTCGGTCCCTCTTTCTGCAAACTGAACCGTTTCCGTTGCAACATCCTGTTCCTCTTCTTCTGGATCCGATCCCCCTTTTGAAATTGCATCTCTTACCGCATACCTTCCAATGGTTCTGCCCAGTTTCATCCCCGGGCCTTTTACCATCTGACTTTCCTCGTCATCAAAGGATAACCTTCCGGATTTTGTCTGCTCTTTTCTCATCTGTTTCTGGATCTGCTTTTTCCGGATCTTTTTCTTCTGTCCGGTCAAGGAGTCATCTTCCGGTATCTGCGCATGTTCCCGAAACTTTTTCTTGTATTTGAGGGATTCTCCAGAAACGTTTTTCTCTCCAGTTCCTTCTCCATCTAACACAGATTCTTCTAAAATAGGCTCCTCGGCTACTGCTTCTTTTCGCAAAGAGGATTTTCGGATCTGCTTTTTTTGCAGATTCCGTTCCCCACCTTGTCCATCCGGCAGCTTGACTTTCTTCTTTTCCCGGTCAAAAACAAAGTCCTGTTTCATTTCCGGCGGTCTGCCCCGGCTTTTATGGCTGATATCTTTTACGGAACCATCTGCCAGATTTTCTTCCGTTAGACCGTCTCTTGTCATTTTACTTACAACTTTCTCTCTTCCTTTCAGTTCTTTCCCTGCCAAGACTTCCGCCTCCTTCCTTTTCTCTTTGTTCCACTTCTTCCGGCTTTGTTGTCATCAGAGAATATAACTTCAGCGACTTATCAAATTTATCCTTAAACGGAATGATCGTTGTCCCATAAAAGAGAAGTCCTTCCCCTTCCCCGGAATTCGTAACATAAGACAACTGATACGGTGAAATATTTAATTGTTTTGCCAGGATCTGC
>OGXE01003398.1_pt1 | contig 10764 bp, 8 predicted proteins | sample 1576181 | NCBI WGS metagenome assembly OGXE01 (sample SAMEA3541478, study PRJEB24748) | human gut metagenome | biome: human gut; feature: human-associated habitat; material: faeces | place: China | collected 2012 | reverse complement strand
ATTATGAGTGCCCCAGTTGATGCTAGCGTTGGTACTCAAGTTGGTACTGCAAGAACTGGTCAAAACGTAAATGTTACTAAGTACATCACTTATAACAATGGTGTTAAGCGTGCATATATTGGTACTGGCTGGATTAACGCACTTGCATTTAGTCCAATTACTACTAATACAACTACTAAGCAAAATACTGCCGCTAATACTAATAATCAAGCAAGTCAAGCAGTTAAGACGCCAGTCGCACAAACTCAACAAGTTAAGAGTCAAGCACCTGCAGCTCCAGTAAAAGCTGCAACTGTAAAAGTAAAGAGTGCCGCTGAAGTTAAAACTCCAGTTCAAACTACCACTTTAAACGTTAAAACTGAAAATAAAGCAGCACAACCTGTAAAGCAATTAGCTGTTTCATTAGCTGTTGCACCTAAGAAGGTTGAAGTTAAGAAGAACGTTGTGAAAGCTGAACCAGCTAAGACAACTCCAGTAAAAACTGAAACTACTAAAACTGAAAACAAAGAAGTTAAGACTGCAACTCCAGTAGTTAAAACTACTGATACAGTTAAAAAAGTTGAAACTCCAGCAGTTAAACCAGTTGAATCTGTAAAGAAGGAATCAACTCCAGTTGTTAAGACTACTCCAGTTACTGTAACTAAAGAAGCTGCAAAGACCACCGAAGCTCCAGTAGTTAAACCTAAGAAGGTTGAAGTTAAGGAAATTAAGACTACTCCAGTAACTACTAGTGCTAAAACTGTTGACCGCCCAGCCGGAAACCAAAGCCCCCTGCGCACCTCTGTACACGCCGGAGCGCCGCAATAAGCTGATCTACCGCGTAACGTATTTCGGGGCGCGGATCAACCTGGAAATGTTCCACGCCATTACGGACGGCAACGGCGGCCTGCTCTACTTAAAGTCCATCGTGCGCAACTATCTGGCGCTGCGCCATCCCGGTGAAATGGAGAACGTTCCCTCGCCCAACAGCGCATCCGCCGGGGATATGGCACAGGACAGCTTCCGCAATTTTTATGAGGGCACCAAACGGAAGAAACCCGCTAAAAAGCCCAAGGTGTACCGCCCGCACGGTTTTCTGCCCTACAGCCAGCTGCAGTTTTTTGAGGGACATTTAAGCTCTAAACAGGTGCTGGAACGCTCCCACGCGCTGGGCGTTTCGATGACAAGCTACCTGGGCGCGTCTTTCATGCTGGCCATCTACCACGATATGCCCGCACTGGAACGCAAAAAGCCGATCTGCATCAGCCTGCCCGTCAACCTGCGCAACTACTATCCCAGCGAGACCGCGCGCAACTTCTTCAACTCGGTCTGCATCGCCCATACGCTGACGCCCGAGGACACGCTGGAAACCGTCGCCCCGGTCTTTGATGCCAAGCTGAAAGAGGTTTTAAAGCCCGAGAACATTCGCGCCCAGATGGATGCGTATGAAAAACTGGAACACATACCCGGCATCCGCCCGGTTCCGCTGGTCATCAAAAACGCGGCGGTCAAGTTTTTCACCAAGCTGGAGGACCGGCATGTCTCCGCCGTTGTCTCCAACATGGGCCGGGTCAGCATCCCGGAGGGTATGAAGCCCTATATCCACGATTTTGCAGCGTTTTCCAGCTGTAAGACGCTGTTCACCGTGGTCTGCTCCTACGGGGACGACCTTGTGCTGGGCACTGCTTCTGCCCTGCGCAGCACCGCCATTTTGCAGCGCCTTTACCGGGAGTTTGCCAAGGATGGGCTGGATGTTACCCTGTACGCTACGGAGGTGGAAAGATGAATACCTGCCCGCATTGCCATATCAGGGTCGGCGGGGACACTGCCTACTGCCCGCTGTGCCAGAACCGCCTGTCCGGCCCCGCCGGAGAGCCGTATTTTCCGGCAACGGCCCCGCGCATCCACCGCGCATCCCTGCTGTATAAGATCGTGGCGTTCGTGCTGTCAGCGCTCATCGTCGTAGCCGGTGCCTTTGATTTCCTGCTGATGGAAGACACGCCCCACCGTCATTTCAGCATTTTGATGGCCGTCTGGGCCGTGGCAGTCCTGCGGGTGGTGCGCGCCGTGCTGCGCCGCCGCTTCAACGGCCCGCGGCAGATCTTCAATCTGCTGCTGCTCGTCTCGGCGCTGCTCGTCTTTACCGACTGGTTCAACGGCTACACGGGGTACAGCTTGGACCTCGTCGTACCGATTTTGTGCTGTGCAGCGCTGGTCTGCAACTTTATTTTTGCCTTCCTGCGCAGCCGCTTTACAGCAAACGCGCTCGTGTATCTGCTCATGAACATCGGCATCGGCGTCCTGCCGTACATTCTGCTGTTCTTCCGCATTGACTATTCCGGCAGGCTGGACGCCCACAGTCTGCCGTGGGTCATCTGCCTGATCATAAGCGTCATCACGTTTCTGGGCCTTGTCATCTTCCGCGGCAGAGCCCTGAAAAACGAAATCGTAAAGCGTCTGCACATGTAACCATACTCCGCGTCGGCACAGTTCACACCGGCTGACGCAGGCGGATGCAAGCCTCCGCCCCCGCACGAGCCAAATAAAAAAGCTGCTGTCCGCTTGAGACAGCAGCATTTTTTATTTCTTGTCAAACGCTTCCCGGCGCTTTGTGGACAGGCGGAACATTTCCTCCAGCCCCTCGCGGTCATCGCGGACGAGCTTTTCCCGCATATCCTGCAGGGCGCTCTCAAACATATCGATCTCGGAAATCAGGTTGTCCTTGTTCCACAGGAACAGCTCCGCCCACATTTTGTCGTTGATATGGGCAATTCTCGTCAAATCGCGGAAGGAGTCGCCCGTGTAGTTCGCCAGCTCCGAGTTATCGGACGCGCACATCAGGCTGACGGCAATGGCATGGCAGAGCTGGCTGACGTAGCCGATCATGTGGTCGTGCTCGGCGGGGGTCAGCACGCTGATGCGCTTGAAGCCCAGCTCCGCGGCCAGGTCGCGGCACCAGTCGATGCCCGCCTGGCTGTTCTTTTCCGTCGGGGTGATGATGAAGTTTGCGGGGGCAAAGTTGACCTCGGCGCTGTGGGCGATGCCGCTCGTCTCGCGGCCCGCCATCGGGTGGCTGGCGATAAATTCCACACCCTCCGGCAGGGCGGCCTGCACCGGCTCGACCACACCGCGCTTGACGCCGGACACATCCGTGACCATCGTGCCGGGGCGGATGAGTTGGCCGTACTGTTTGACCCAGTCCAGCAGCACGGTGGGGTAGAGGCCGAAGATGATGCAGTCGGCCTCCCTTACCAGATCCTCAAAATCCGCATTTTTACCGGCGCGGATGTAGTCATGCTGCAAGGCATAGTCCAGCGTTGACTGGCTGTGGGTGATGCCGGTCACATGGTAGCCCTTCTGGCTCAGCACCTGCGCGTACTTGCCGCCCAGCAGGCCCAGACCGACGATCAGGTAGGTTTTGCTTTTATCCAGCATAGGAAATCACGCCTTTATGTCAAATTCTTCTTGTTTGTCGGTGTTCAGCTCCACCTTGGCGCCAAGACCGCGCAGCACGCTCCAGAACGCGGGCCAGCTCTTGTCCACGGCCTCGGCCCCGCAGAGCAGGGCGGGCAGGCCGCTGGCAATCGCCGCCACAGCCAGCGCCATGACGATGCGGTGGTCGTTGTGGCCGGACAGCGGTGCGTTCGGCGCGTGGAGCGCCACGCCCTGGATGTGCACGGTGTCGCCGTCCACCTCGATGCGCGCGCCCATCTTCCGCAGCTCGGTCTGCATGGCCTCGATGCGGTCCGATTCCTTCAGGCGCAGGCGGCCCGCATTGCGGATGACCGTCTCACCACTGCAAAAGCAGCCGAGCGTGAACAAAATCGGCCCTAAATCAGGGCAGTCCGCCAGGTCGATCTCCGTCGCCTTCAGCAGGCTGCGGTCAAAGTGCAGCCCGCCCTCGACGGGCTTGAATTTGCCGCCGCATCGCTTTAAAATGTCCAGAATGACCTTGTCGCCCTGCTGGCTGTCGGGGTTCAGCCCCGTGACCGTGATGCCGCCGATGACGCAGCCCAGCACGGCCAGGAACGCGGCCTGGCTGTAGTCGCCCTCGACGGCAAAATCGCTGGCCGTATACCGCTGCGGCGCGGCCACGCGGTACATCACACTGCCGTTTTTGCGTGCGCGGCTCGTGACCTTGACGCCGAACTGCTGCAAGGCGTCAACCGTCATATCCACGTAGGAGCGGCTCTCGTAGGGGGCCAGTACCTCGATGCTGCTCTCGGACTCCATCAGCGGCGCGGCAAACAGCAGACCGCTGATGAACTGGCTGGACACGTCGCCGGGCAGGGTAAACCCGCCGGGACGCAGCCGTCCAAAGATCGTGATGCCCTCGGGCGTCTGCTCAAATTGCAGGCCCTGGCGCTCAAACAGCATCTGGTAGATGGCCTGCGGGCGGTCAAACAGCCGCCCCGCGCCGGTAAAGCGCACTTTCTGGGCCGTCAGGCTGAACAGCGGGATCATGAACCGCAGTGTGGAGCCGCTCTCGTTGCAGAAAACCGGGCGTGTCACCGTCACAAAGCCGCCCGCCGTCCCGTGCCCCTTGATGGTCACGGAGTGGGCCTCCTCGGTGATTTTTGCGCCCAGCTGGGCCGCCGCGCCAAGCGTGGCGCGGATGTCCTTGCTGTACTCGATATTCGTGATATGGCTGGTGCCCTCCGCCAATGCGGCGCACAGCACCGCACGGTGCGCTGCGCTTTTACTGGGGGGCACCGTGGCCGTTCCGCCTAAGCGGCTGACATGAATTTTCGCGTCCAATTTACATCTCCCGGCCGATGGCAGCAGCGACCTTGCGGCACTTGGCAATCACATCGGCGAACTTATCCGGCTTCAGGCACTGGGCGCCGTCGCTCCAGGCGTGCGGCGGGTCGTTGTGGACCTCGATCTCCAGACCGTCGGCTCCGGCGGCCACAGCAGCCAGAGCCATGCTCTCGATGTACTTATAATCACCGGTGGCGTGGCTGGGGTCAACGATAATGGGCAGGTGCGTTTTTTCCTTGATGACCGGCACGGCGGACAGGTCCAGCGTGTTGCGGGTCGCGCGCTCAAACGTGCGGATGCCGCGCTCACAGAGGATAACGTTCTCATTGCCGCCGGCCATGATGTACTCGGCGGACATGATCCACTCCTCAATGGTATTCGCCAGGCCGCGCTTGAGCAGAACGGGCTTGTGCATCTTGCCGACGGCCTTGAGCAGCTGGAAGTTCTGCATATTGCGCGCGCCGATCTGCACAACGTCCACATACTCCTCGAACTCGGGGATGTGGACCTCGTCCATCAGCTCACTGACGATAGGCAGGCCGGTGATCTCGCGGGCCTTGACCATATCCAGGATGCCCTCGGTGCCCAGGCCCTGGAAGGAGTAGGGGCTCGTGCGGGGCTTGTACGCGCCGCCGCGCAGGAAGTTGGCACCGCCCGCCTTGACAGCCTTGGCCATCTTGATGGTGTGCTCCTCGCCCTCAATGCTGCACGGACCGGCCATAACGGCGATGGGCGCATTGCCGCCGACCCTGACGCCGTTGATGTCCACGACGGTATCCTCCGGGTGGAACAGGCGGTTGGCGCGCTTGTAAGGGGCAGACACACGGGTCACGTTCTCGACCCAGGGGTTTGCCAGCACGTCCTTCTCGGCAATTTTCGTCGTATCACCGACAAGGCCAAAGACGTTGTAGTCGGTACCGCGGATCAGCGTGACGGACAGGCCCTGCTTCTCGAAGTTATCGACAATGCGGTCCAGCTCGACCTGGGGCGTACCTTTTTTAGTGGAAATAATCATGGGAGCCTCTTTCTTATATACTTTTTACTCTATGAACCATTTTAGTTGTAGGGGTCGATGCCAAGCATCGGCCCGCCGCCTGAAGGCTTCCCCCCTCGGGGGAAGCTGTCCGTCGCAGCGGACTGATGAGGGCAAACCTTGCGGGCACTGCTCCTTCTCGGCGGGCCTCGGAAGCTCTGCCCTCATCCGGCGCTTTGCGCCACCTTCCCCCGAGGGGGAAGGCTTTTACAGCCTCTCGTCCGCCTCAAACAGCTGTACCGCCTTATCCACTGCCGCGGTCAGCGAGCCGTAATTTTCCAGTACGACGGTGGAGGCGGCCTCATACAGCGGCGTGCGCTCGGCTTCAAGCTGCTTTAAAGCCGCGCCGCCCTTGGAGAGCGGGCGTCCGCCGGTAGCCAACGCCTCCAGCGGGCGGCGCACCCACAGAACGGGGCCGTTCTGACGCAGCGCGCGGGCGTTGGCCGGGTTCTTGATGACCCCGCCGCCGCAGGCGATGACCTGACTGTTGCCCTTGGCGACCTCGGCCAGCACGTCCTCCTCATAGCGGCGGAACGCGGCTTCGCCCTCCTGGGCAAAGATGTCGGGGATATTATGCCCGGTGCGGCGCTCAATTTCAGCGTCCAGATCCACAAATTTCTTGTCAAGGCGCTTTGCCAGCGCCGCGCCGACGGTGGATTTTCCGCAGCCCGGCATCCCGATGATCGAGACATTCGCCAGCTGGTGCCGCAGCTCGCGGCTGACCGCCGGGATGATGGCTGCCGTGTCCAGCTGTCTGCCGGTAAAGTGCTCCGTGGCAAACACAGCCTGCGCCACCAGCATCTCAAAGCCGCCCGCCGCGGTCACGCCGCAATCCTCGGCCCGCAGCAAAAGCTCGGTGCGGAAGGGATTGTACACCACATCCAGCACGGCCTCCAGCGTGGGGAACGCCTTCGGGTCGATAAGGCACTGCCCCACGTTCGGGAACATGCCGCAGGGCGTCGTGTTGACGATGATCTGCACGTCCGGGCGGTGCATGGCCTCGCTGTACAGCAGGGCATCGCCCTTGCCGGTGCGGCTGGCGGTCAGAATCTCCTTAGCCCCGCCGTCGCGGCAGACCGCCGTGACCGTCGAGTGCGTACCGCCCGTGCCCAGGATCAGCACGGTCTTGCCCGCAAAATCTACGCCGTGGGCCCCGGCCAGATAGGCAAAGCCCGCGTAGTCGGTGTTATACCCATACAATTTCCCGTCACGGTTCACAATCGTGTTCACCGCGCCGATGGCCTGCGCCTTCGGGTCAACGACGTCGCAGTAGGGGATGACAAACTGCTTGTAGGGGATCGTCACATTGATGGCCGCAAAGGCGCGCTTTTCCATAAAGGTGCGGGCCTCGGCCTCGGTGGGCAGGGGCAGCAGCTCATAGGTGTAATCTGCAATTTTTTCATGGATGATTTTGGAGTAGCTGTGGCCCAACTTGCCGCCGATCAATCCGTACAGCGGTTGCTGCATAGTTCTTCACTTCCTGTTTTTACACTTTGGGGAATCCGTGCTTCTGGGCCAGCGTGCCGTAGCGCACGGTCAGAAGGTCCAGCAGTCCGAACGCCGTCAGGCTGTTCTGCACGACGGCGGCGCGGGGCACGATGCAGGGGTCATGGCGGCCCTTGATCTGCAGCTCCGCATCGGTCCTGCCGATATAATCCACGGTATGCTGTTGCTTATAGATGCTGGGCGTGGGCTTGAGCACCGTGCGGAACACGATGGGCATTCCGTTGGTGAGGCCACCGTTGATGCCGCCGTTCTTGTTCGTGGCGGTGGCGATTTTGCCGTCCCGCATCGTGAAGGGATCGTTGGCCTCGCTGCCGTGCATTGCGGCAAAGCCGAAGCCCGCGCCGAACTCAATGCCCTTGCAGGCCGGGATGGCGAACATCAGGTGGGCCAGCTCGCTCTCAACGCTGTCGAACCACGGCTCGCCGATGCCCGCGGGCAGACCGGTCACAATCGTTTCCAGAATGCCGCCGACGCTGTCGCCCTCGCTGCCCGCAGCGCGGATAGCGGCCTGCATGGCCTCCTCCTTCGACGCATCCAGCAGCGCAAAGTGTCCGGGCTGCGGGTCGGGCATGACCAGCCCCGCAGCGCTGGAAAGCGGTGCGTCCTGCACGCCTGCACACTCGGCAATATGGGTGTAGACCTTTACGCCCAGGCCGTTCAGCACCGTCTCGCAGATCGTGCCCGCCGCAACGCTTGCCGCCGTGATGCGGCCTGAGAAGTGCCCGCCGCCGCGCGCGTCCTGAAAGCCCTCGTACTTGGCGTAGGCCGTGTAGTCGGCGTGGCCGGGGCGCAGCAGGTCGGCGGTTTTGGCGTAGTCGCCGCTGCGGGTATTCAGGTTGCGGATCATCAGGGTGACGGCCGTGCCGGTGGTGCAGCCCTCATACACACCGGAGAGGAACTCCACGGCGTCGGCCTCGGTGCGGGCGGTGGAAAGCCCATCCCCGCGGGCGCGGCGGCGGTCCATGGCCGCGGCAATCGCGGCCTCATCCACCGGCAGGCCCGCGGCCAGCCCGTCGAGCACCGCCCCCACGGCAGGTCCATGGCTCTCACCAAAAATCGTCATACTGACGGCATTTCCAAAGGTGTTTTTCATATATTCTTCCCGATTTTTCTATGAATGGAAAAATGGCGATCCCGGCAAGCTCTCTCCCTCCGCTCTGCGAGGGGGCTCCGGCCCGCAGACCGGTGGGGGAGAGAGCCATGCCGCCAGATGCCTTTTCCCTCATTCCATACCTAACAAAGCCGGCAGCTCGGTCATGGGCAGACTGTCGGCGCGCCAGCAGCCGAGGCCGGGGCACTTGATGACCGTGATATGGTCGCCGCGGGCCTTTTTGTCATGCTGCATGTAGGCCAGGACCTTCTCCTTGTTGGCCCCGGCGCGGGTGGGCAGGCCCAGCGCGCGGTAAATCGCCCGGGTGCGCTTGAGCAGGGCCGTGTCCTCGATCATCGGCAGCATACCCAGCGCGACGCATTCGCCGTGGTACAGGCCCGTGGTACGGCGGCCCCGCACACCGCGCACGGCTTCGATGCCGTGGCCGATGGTGTGGCCGAAGTTCAGGCAGGCGCGGACGCTGCCCTCGCGCTCGTCCTGCTCGACGATCTTTTTCTTAAATTTCAGACTTCTGTAAACAATTTGTTCAATGTTATCCTCGGGGTGCTCGCACTCAAACAGTGCAAACAGCTGCGGGTCTCCGATGATGCCGGTCTTGAGCGCCTCGGCCAGGCCGTTGACGACCTGACGGCGGGGCAGGGTCTTGAGCGTGTCAAAATCGACAAGCACGACCTTGGGCTGCCAGAATGCGCCGACGATGTTCTTCGTCTCGCCCAAATCAATCGCCGTCTTGCCGCCGATGGAGGAATCCACCTGCGAAAGCACCGTCGTGGGGCAGTTGACAAAGTCAATGCCGCGCATGTAGCTGGCCGCGCAGAAGCCGCCCAGATCGCCCACAACGCCGCCGCCGACGGACACCAGCAGATCCTTGCGGTCCATGCCGAACGCCAGCATAGCCTGCAAAACCTGACCGTAGACCTTCAGGCATTTGCTGCCCTCGCCCCGGGGGATCGTGTAGACGGTGGAATCGGGGCACTGGGCCGCCACGGTCTGCGCGTACTCGGCGGGTACGCCGGAGTCGGTCAGCACAAAGACCTTGCGGTTTGCCACGTTCGTGAACTGATGGAGGTTGGCAAGGCATCCGGCCTTCAAAATAATATCGTAGCTGCGGCTTTTAAGCTGCATCGTCAGTTTCATGCTTCGCACATCCTTTATCTTCATGGCTTATTTCTCCGTACTGTCAAGGGTGAAGGCACCCAGCAGCCGCAGGGTGCTGCAAACAGAAGTCAGGGTGTCCAGCAGGGTCTGGCACCCTGCGCCCGTGCTGCCCGCCGGGCAGACGATCTGTACATAGAAATAGTATTCAAACGGAACATGGGGCAGGGGACGGCTCTTGATGCACTCCATGTTAAAGCCCCGCGCGCCGATCTGATCCAGCGCCGCGGCCAGCTGGCCGGGCTTATGGCGTGCCGTGAACAGCAGCGCCAGCCGCTGGCCCTCGCCGGTCATGGCGGGGGCGGCGGCGGCACGCTCGATCACGATGAACCGCGTTGTGTTGTCGCCATCGGCGTTGATGCCCGCGGACAAGATCTGCAGGCCGTACAGTCCGGCGGTCTCGGCGCTGGCAATGGCCGCAACGCTCGGGTCGTTCAGCTCGGCCACATGGCGGGCCGCGTCGGCGGTGTTGCCCCAGGTGGACGTTTTAAAGCCGTGCTGCTGTACAAAAACGCTGCTCTGGGCCAGCGCCTGCGGGTGGCTGATGACGGTCCTGACCGTCTCCAGCGTCGCGCCCGGCACGCCCAGCAGGTCCTGCCGGATCGGCAGGTCGCACATCCGGGCAATGATAATATCGGGGTGGGTGTACAGCAGGTCGAGCACGGTGGAGACATCGCCCGCGTTGGAGTTTTCAAACGGCAGAACGCCGAATTGTGCATCCCCGTTCTGCACGGCGTCAAAGACCTCGCCCCAGGTGGTGCAGGCCGTCTCCCGCGCAAAGGGGAAAAGGCGGCGCAGCGCAATGTGGCTCCACGCGCCGGGCACGCCTTGGTAGGCGGCGGTATCGCGGCCCAGCCGGGCGCGCTGGTATGCGCGGGAAATGCTCATGGCGTCGCTGAGAAAGGCGCGGTAGTAGGGGCGCAGCGCCTCGTCGGTGATGCGGGCCGTGTTTTTGTCAAGCACGGCGGCCTCCCGCGCGGCATCAAAAACCGGCTTGCCGGTCTCGGCCTTGTAGCGCACCACATCGGCCACCGCGCGCATACGCCGCTCAAACAGAGCGGCCATCTCGGCATCAACGGTGTCGATCTCGGCACGGGCTTGCTGTAAAAGGTCCATGGGTCGGCTCCTTTTCAGAATTTTTCAGGAATATCTCCGCTGCCCCTTTTTGGCATGGATGTAGGGCGGGGTGCCCCCCGCCGCGGCGGCCTGTGGGCAGGCC
>OGXE01003379.1_pt1 | contig 10800 bp, 9 predicted proteins | sample 1576181 | NCBI WGS metagenome assembly OGXE01 (sample SAMEA3541478, study PRJEB24748) | human gut metagenome | biome: human gut; feature: human-associated habitat; material: faeces | place: China | collected 2012 | reverse complement strand
ATCTTGCCGATCTGCGACAGGCTGGCAGCCGTGCGGACGGTGCTCTCGTCTTCCTCGCTGAGGCCGAGGGTCTTGACCAAATCGCCGCCCAGGTTCGCCATATACGAGGACTGGCCGCCCAAATACGGGTCGACGGCCTCGATGGCGTGCATGAACGCGGCGATGGTCTGCCGGACCATACGCTGGTTGCGCTCCTGCGCATCGACAAGCTGCGTGATGTCGCGGAACACCGAAACCGTACCGGTGATCACGCCGCTTTCGTTGCGGTACGGCGAGCACGTGATCTGATAGTGGTACTTCTTCGACTGCAGCCACATCACGTCCTTGAACATGAAAGACTGCTCGCTTTGGATGGCCACGTCCAGCTGCTTATACAGCCGCAAGGCGGTGTCATAGCCAAAAATCGCCGCGCAATCCATGCCCACAAGCTCTTCGTCGGAACGCCCAACCATACGCGCGAACGCCTGGTTGGCATACTGGACCATGCCGCCCTTGTCGGTCAGGACGATGCCGTCCACAAGCGCGCTGTTGATGCCGTCGAGGAGCTGCTTCTGCTGATTGGAAATCTGATACAACTGGAGCAGTTCGGCGCTCACATTCCGGGCGTTGCGCCCCACGAGCCACCACCAGACGGCCAGCAGGGCCAGCAGCACGACCACGACCGCAATGACCGCCCATATGACGATCGCATTGCGCTGCGCCAGGAAGGGCTTGAGCGCGGCCGCCACCGGCACTTCCTGCACGACCAGCCACGGCAGCTCGGGAACCTTTACGCCGATGCTGTATACTTCATCAGGCGAGCCGGCCTCCCCTCCCCGGATCCCGAACGGCAGGCTGTCGTTCTGCCCCAGCTGCCAGTCGGGCAAATTCTGGATATCCGCGGACAGGGGCAAAAGATCTTGCAGCTTGGTTCCGACGATCTGGAAAACGTGGGTAACGCCGAACGAGCTCTCGCCCTTCGCCGTATCAATCGTTTCACCGAGGCGGGAAGAAACCATCAGAGACAGCAGAAGCGTAGCCACCGGCTTTTCCGAGCGGTTTTCAACATACTGGGGGGCGAAGATGGGAACGACCAAATCAAGGACCAGCCCATTGCTGGTCTTGCGCACGGGCAGGATGCCCAACTTGCCCGACTCGACCGCCTGCCGGATGCCCTGCTGCTGTTCCAGCGAGAGCGCCGGGGGCGTGACGTCCGTGGAAAGGTACGTCTGGGCGTCCGCATTGGTGATACGGGCGCGCAGGAATCCGGAATAGGAAATGAATTCCTGCAAAAGGTTCTTCATGAGCGGAAGCTGGGAGGCCAGCTGCGACAGGTCGTCGTTCCCGGAGGGGCTGTCCCCGGAGGCTTTCAGGAGCGGGGAGAGATCATTGCCCAGCCCGTTGACTTCCGAGGCGAACAGCCGGAAAAGATCCGCGCTGATCAGCCGGTTGGCCTGATTCTGCATGGAGTTGAACCAAAGCGAAAGCGCGTTGGCCTTGTTCTGGGCCGTAAATTGCAGGCGGCGCTCCACATCCTGTTTGAGGGACGTTTCCGCCATGTTGATGTTGAACCATGCCAGACTGCCCGCAGCGCACAGCACAAGCACAAGAATGACGGCCATAAACCAGCCCATGCGCCTGTACGCCGCGGACTTGTTTCCCACCTTAGACTGGGGAATGACTTGTTCCATAACGCCCCTCTCTTTATCCGTTCCACTCGTCTGCATGGTCGTTCACTACACGTTCCAGCCGGAGCCCGACGGGCTAACGGCCCGTCTTTTTAGGAGCGGAAGGCGTCAAATGCGCCCACCGGTACTCCTCGTTCACTGAAAATTGCGGCCGATAATGCGAAAGCCGTTTGTGCGACAAGACCGCGTTGCTCAAATTGTCGAGTATCCATGCGTCCCCGTCCAGGTAGACGGCGGTGACGGCATGGTCGAGGTTGCGAAGCGTATCCTTCAGCACGACAATCCGCATCTGGGAAGCGGGAAAGCCCAGGTCGCGCAACGCGAAATACTTGGCGATGGCGAAGTCCTCACAGTCGCCCGACTTCTGAAAGAACTCCGCGGGCGTCTCCCAATAGTCCATGACGCCCCATACATCCATATCGGTGCGGTAAGGCCATCTGTTGATCAACACGTTCACGGCCTTCACCTGCTCAAGCGGGGGCAGGCCCGACAGCTTCGCCTTGATGTCCTTCCATGTTCCCTGACCGGGGAACTGCCGGTTAGCCACGTATCCCGGATTCTTCCGCTCCTTTTCCAGAACGGATGCAACCAATAATATGTATTTTCATAAGTCAGTATTTTCCTTTATCAAACTCCTTTTATTTCTGCTGAATCATCTTAAAATGCTCCAATGCCTCCACAATTGCTCTCTCTTTATCTTCCGGACACTGTGGTTGCCTACTGTCTTCCTTTTTAAGTAAATTAGGACTTGGAACAAGTTCCAAGTCTGTCGCGGCAGTCGTCGAATTGCCCTGCAAGCAGTCCATTCTCCTCGTTGCAACGCGCAAATTCTTTGCAACCTCAATTCCACATTTTCTCTTTACCTGTGAGATATACAGATTGGAAACCTTCATGCCGGCATTATGTTCAGCCACATACTTCTTTATCTCATCATATGTTGCCTTAGTCTCTGCAGATGTTATATCCACATCATCAAGTTCAATCGTTACATTAATGTAATCATCTGGCTTTTGTTTTAGTTGGGACAAAAGAACAACCGTCTCAACATGCACCGTCTGTTGAAACTTCTGTTTTTCCGTATCTCTTACGCTCTTGTTAAACCTTGCAAGCCTTGAAAAATCAAGGTTTTATAATAAGTTCAGAGTTAAAAATCTTTGCAGTTCTTTGTATATCTTGTGGGGCGGTGGCAAAATGACGGCATTGCCACCACTGAACACACCGCACGTTATTTTCATCTGCTTCATCAGTATTTTACCATGCTACAACACCGCTGACAACTCATATAAGCGTTATATGGGGCATTTCTACCCTATACCCTTATATTTTATCATTGACGGTCTTTAGGCTTTCTGACAAGGCATATAAGAATAGCAACCAACAAGACCGCCTGAATGATCTGCAACCAATCCATGCTGCTGCCATTGGCTGAATCATCCACCAATGTCTGTTGCTGATCTGCGTTGATAGTGATGTTATATTTTCCATCCACCAATTCAATCTTGCAGTCAACACTCTTTGCATCAATGCTAAAATTCTGCACCGGGTCAGCATCCTTGACCGCCTTGGGTGCTTCGTCAGTCTGTGTGACTGTATCCCCGTTATTGGGATAAACAATATATGTATTGCTTTCATGTTGTGGGGTGCTGTCCTGAATGGTGGGTTGTGATGTGTCCCCGTTTGCTACCTGATAATAGTTATTTGTGGTATTAGTTGTTGTGGTGGTATTGGTGTCTCCTGTGCTGTTCACTTTTGAATTATCAACCCGGCTGCTTGAATTGTCCGTTGTTGTGTTGGTTGTGGTGCTATTCACTGTGTCACCATTGCTGACATTGCTTGTATTGGTGCTTGAATTATCTGTATTTGTCACATTATCAGATTTTGACGGTTCAGTTTTATCATCAGGTTCTTCTTTTCCCGGTTTTGTCGGTTCAGGTGTTTCACTTGGTTCTGTTCCGGGTTCAATTTCACCCGGTTTTTCCGGGTCTGTTGGTGTTGATGGTTCAGAAGGTTCTGACGGCTCAACCGGGTCTGTTGGTTCTGTTGGGTCAGGTGTTTCCGGCTGCTTTTCTGAATAGTTCAATTTCAACAGTGCATTTTCATTTGTTGGGGTCACATCCGGGATATAAATATTTTCATCAAAATCATAGTCACATACCCAACCATTCACTTCAATATTGTCACTGCTGAACAGTTCATTGAGTTGTTCAACAGTATCTTTCAGAGTTGTCACACCTGAAACCTTTGTTGCGACATCAGCACCACCATTCACCGCACTATTTGCATATATTTTCGTGCCTATTATGGTCATATTCCCGGCATTGCTGACCCCACCGCCAAAATCATGTGCAGTGTTCCCAGTGATCTCACTGCCTGATATGGTACAGGTTGCAGCATACGAACTGTTATAAACAGCACCGCCACAACTTACTGCACCACCATTTTTTATAATGCAGTCATTGATTTCAACCTGTGCATCACCATCTATGTTAATAGCACCACCCTCAAGGGCATAACAGTTTTCAAAAGTACAGGTATTGAACACACATGAACCTGATTGAACTTTTACCGCACCGCCAACACTTCCACTGCTTGAAAGATTTTCCTTGCTTCCAAAATTTTTGAACGTGCAATTTGTAAAGGTTGTTTCATGTTGGCTTGTTATCCAAGAATATGATGATACAATCCCACCGCCGTCAAAGGTTGTGTTCATCACTTCTTCATGCGTATAGCCGAAAATGATATAACCATCTGCTGAACCTCTTTCAATCGTCAAGTGCTTGGAACTGCTGCCGATCTTAACAACATCACCCAAATCAACTACACCGTAAACAGCAATTACATCCCCATCCTGTGAATACTGCACTGCATTCTTAAAATCATACCAATCTGATACTACATGAACAGTTGGTGTTGTTTCTGCTTTTACTGCCATGCTTAACAGATTCACACATAACAGGCATACCACAAGCATACTAACCACAATCTTCTTTTTCTTCATCTTCTGAAACCTCCAAAATAATATTCCCCATGCAAAAGGGTAAAAGTATTATATCAGGGTTTCATATAACGCTTATATAAACGCTTGGTTTAATTGATTGATAACTTGTTAAGGTATTAAAAAAGCACGGTCAAATAACCGTGCTTTTTAGTCCCAATGTTCCCCGTCTTTGGGGTATAATTCCAAAATATCATAAAAAGTTGGAATATCTGCAATCTGTTTTCCATCTTTCAATGCTGTCAAAACTGCAATCTTTTCATCCAGTAGTTCGTCACTATCTAAATCAAAAAATTGTGTCATTGTAGGTGGGAAATCAACTTCTGAAAACAACTGTCTGACTTTTATGCCCTTTTCATTTTCCATATACTCTGCAAATTCTTTCTTTAATTCTTCCGGGGCATCCTCTGTCAGATGCCAGTTGTCAGGTTCAGGGACAAAATAAGGACTGTCCCAAAATGAAGGAATTGATTGTGACATATTACTTCACCCCTTTTTTATTTGCCTTAATAATATCATCTTTCAAGGCAAAACAAAAGTCCCTGATCTGCACCAAGGACTTTTGCACTGTTGGGGTTATTCATGCACCCCTTCCGTCATATTGTCTACCGCTTCATTGACTGAATCTGTCAGTTTGGTCATAAAACCATCAATGTCATCACCGCTGTTCACGGTGTTCTGCATACCTGACATATCAACATTGATTTCAGCGGTTGTGAATCTGTTAATTGCTTCTTGTTCTGCAATATCACGCAAATACTTCAATTCTTCCTCTGATACTTCCAAAGAATCCTTGATTTTACCTGTGTTATCGTCAATACTTCCAACACCGTCACCAATGCCGGAATTTGCTATTACATCATTGAAACCATCAGCATATGATGCCGGGTCAGGTACTTCCGTTTTACCAAACAAGTCTGACAAACTGAAATTTGATACTTTATCAGCAATACCATCCCCCCATGCTGCCCCCGCATTGAAAGCATCTGATGCCCAACCGTCCTGAAACGCATCAAAGGTTGTGAAACCTTCATTGAACGCATCTGAAATACTGGTGTAGTCCTCTTTGTTTCCGGCTGCTTCACTTGCCTTGGCTGCATAGTCATCTGCTGCTGAACTGATGCCTGAATAATCAAAACTTACAAACGGCAACTTGTTCAAGGCTGCTGCTATATTTTCAATTACTGAACAGGCGGTTGATAACAGATTGTAAAACCATGACTGTACGTTGCAGATAGCATTGTGAAATGCCGTCATCATATTGGATGCAAGTGCTGCAATGGCGTTACCAATACCCAAAGCAATGTTTGCCACGGTAAGACCCAAGTTCTTGAAGAACTGAATCACCACGTTCACACCACCAGTAATCACACCGAACCCTGAATTTGCAATACCTGTCATCTTGGCTATTGCATTACATACGGCAAAAATTATTGCAATAAGTGCGATCAGCAACATAATAATCCAAACAACAGGACACGCATATAAAGCACCGTTGTACCCCATCTGTGCAGCGGTTGCTGCCATTGTCTGCCCGGTAACTGCTGCCATAACAGCAATCTTTGCCGACATTGCCAATGAATGAATCATGCTTGCTGCTGCGGATGCTATCTCAATAGCTTTTACAATACCAAGGTAGGCTGCATATACCGCCAACGCACCAATAACACCATAAATGATAGGACTAATCACTGACCAGTTATCAGCAATAAAACCGCCAACTGTTCCAATCAGGTCAAAAATGTTCAATACGATATTTGCAAGTACTGCCATTGCTTCAATCGCACCATTTACAAAAGTCTGAACCGCCTGACTGTTCGCCAAATCGTTGATTCTTTGCAATACTGGACGGAACGCAACCAAAGCACTGTTTTTCATGCTCTGCCAAACATCTGCCCACGTCATAGGTAATGTTTCAAAGGCTGCGTTTGTCTGATCTGCTGCACCAAGCATTGCTGCAATAATTATATCAGATGTAACTTGTCCCTCTGCTGCAAGGTCTTTAAGTTCTCCTTGGGTAATTCCCATATACTCAGCAATCGTTTTTGTTACCGCTGAACCGTTTTCCATAACAGAAGTAAGTTCATCACCATTCAGGCAACCTTTGGCTAACGATTGCGTCAACTGTAACATTGCTGCACTTGCTTCCTGTGTAGATGCTCCTGAAAGTTTCATCTGCTTGTTCAACTGTTCAGCAAAAACAACAATCTGTTCTGAACTGCTGAAAGCATCGCCCGCAAGATTTCCGATTTTGGCAACATTTGCAGCCATATCAGAAAATGCCCCCCTTGAATTTTGTGCAGCAGCATAAACCATGTTAGTCAATTCTTCCGTTGATTGCAGTTTATCATTCATCAGGTTTAATCTTGCTGTTGTGCTTGCAAGTTCGTCTGAAATGTTCAGTGCTTTCCCAACTGACTGAATACTGACATAGGCTGCAACTGCCCGTTTGATGGTGTTGGTCAGTTCATTTGCCTGTTGTGTACCGCTTGCAATTTCTTGATTGAAACGCCCCTGTTCATCCACATTGTCACGGATGTACCTTTCTGTGTTGCCAACCGTCTGTGACAAACGCAAATAGGCATCATTGGCAGCAGAAACATCCATGTTCTGCATTGCCTGATTCAGTGAATTTTGTTCCTGAATAGCCTGATTCAACTGCATACGCAACTGTTCCAGTTCTGCATTTGCATTGTCTGCCCCAACATTTACCGGGTTGTTCTCAATCTGCTGAATCCGCTGCTGAATTGCAGATAACCGCTGTTGCATGGTGTTCATATCCTGAACTGCTGCATCCGGCAGTATATCCATTCCCTGTGCGGTCTGTGAAATCCTTGCCTGTGTGGTGTTCAGTGTGTTCAACATATCGTTTGCACTCTGAACTTCTTGCTGAAATCGTTCAACACCTGTTCCTGTGAACACATCCACCCCGTCAGTGTTCCATGTGACCGGGATTTCTACGGGTTCAGGGTCAGGCGGTGCATTTGGCTGAATTTCAGGTCTGATTGGTTCAGGATTTTCAACCAAAGGGTCAGGAAGTATTGGGTTCACATCCACGTTTATAACCTGACCGTTTCCCCCATCCACAACAGGCGGTGCAATATCAGGTGCGTTCTGATTGCATGCTGCATTTAATTCATCAACAGCATCAGCCATCTGTTCAATTTCATTCCGTGCTACTTCAAGGTTGCCTGTATCAACATCAGCATTCATTGACTGTTCTAAATCGTACAGACTTGAAACAGCAGTATTCACGGAATTGATAATTCCATACATAACACCTGAAAAATTGTCTTGTAGTTCAATACCTGTTTGAATGGATGACATTCATTCACCTTCTTTCTAAAAATTTCTTTGCTTTATTTTTGACTTTATCTAAAAGTGTAGGCTTGGGAAGGCTTGCAATATATTCAGCCTTTACACACCGTCTTTTTATTTCCCACTCCAACACATTAAGATACATTTTTACATATGCATCAGGGGTTTCCACCTTCTGCATCTTCTGCCGTGCATATTCCAGTTGTTCATCTGTATGCCCCATAACACGCAACAGCATATTTCTTGTGACTTTATAAGCCGGGGCAGCGGTATTCAAAACCAAAATACCCTGATTAGTCAGATAAATTTCTTTATCCAATGATGTCCCCGGTAACAGGGTCAGTTCTTTGATATACCCGGCATGAACATAATGCTGATTGACACACCAAAGATTTTCATTCACAACTTCAATGTTCCCGTTCATACTGTGTCCCCCCTGTTCCAACCAATGCATCAACCTCTGTAATGATCTTCTGTAATTTGCTGATGTATGATCTTAACAACTGCTGACAGTAAATAGAATTTTTGATGTGCTTCTGATACTTTCCATTTGCTTCTTTCAGTTTCAAAAGCTGCAACTGAATCATTTCCATAAGCACTGAACTTTGTTCAATGGCTGTTTTTCTTTCAGGTGTCACCCAGTCCTTTGTAATTGTCCCGGCTGTACTCTGCTGAACAATGTTCATCAGGCGTTCAGCCTGAATTGAATACCCAAGACAAACATTTTCAAATCGTTCCTGATTATCCATGAAAAGGAAATTGTTCACCTTGACGGGTTTATTCACTGAATTTCTTTTCAAACTGTTTTCAATATGTTTCAGTTCCTTCCTGTTATGACGTACTGTTTTCATCATTTCTTGCCCCTTTCTGACCTCATATAACCGCCATATAGCAGTTATTGGTTGTCCTGTGCTGAATCGTCTGTATTATCAAATATTTCCGGGTGGCAGTCGGCAAATGCATCAATAGCATCCCGCAACAAAAACTTACGGTTATACTGACCTCTGAACGGTTTCAAATTGACTTCTTTACGTGCCACATCATAAGACTTCCGTTCAATAAATATCTTGTAAAGCATTTGATTATATGGCAGACCACGCACCTGTTGAATTTCTCTTTGCAGATTCCATTGTTGCATTTGCAATTCTGCAATCTTGTTATTGATTTTTTCCTCTGTGTCAACCATTCCAATGATTGCATTCTCCAACCCTTGCCCGGAATGTGAAGTCTGAACTTTAACGGGTGATATAGCCATAGTTGTTGAAGTTGCCCGGTCAAAAAATTCTGACCGTTTTTCATATAACTGTGTGATCTGCCTTTGTATATCACGCCCACGTTGCAAATATTGCTTTGCAATCATGTGTTTTTCTTTTTTCGTCACTCCCTTTTTCCCACCTTCCTGACAAATAAGGGTGCAGCATTACACCGCACCCTTGAAGTCTTTGATTATTTGAAAAATCCCGGATATTCCAAAGACACCTGTTCATATAATTTTCCAACCTTCATCATGCTGTCACTAAGGCAAAGTGTAATATATGGCGTTGTGTCTGATAATCTGTTGATAACTGAACCATTATAGTCAGGCTCTCCATGCAGTCCGGCACTAACAAGTAGCGGAACATTTAACGCACTTTTTACTTCTGCAAAAGTATCTTCATAGCCAATAATTGCACCCGTCCGACCAATATAATCATCCAACAGGTCAATGCATTCAGGATTATATGATGCTTCTAATGCAAGGGCACGGTCATTTTTACTTCTGAACATGGTTTCAATCATTTTCAAAGTTGAACGTGACCCCTTGATTGGTTCTAATGCAGTACGCAACACTTCAGCAGTCAACCCAGTACCGCACATTTCAATGACCTTTAATACATTGGCAACTTCCTGTGGGTCTGCCTTTTCATCATCTGTTATATTGATCTGATAGGTATTCACAAACTGCTGCACAACCTCTTTCAGTTCATTGGTCTTTTCCTGATTGATCGTATTCAGTTCTTCTCTTAATTTCTTCAACAGTTCTTCTCTGCCGTATTCTGAATATCTACGATCTGTATTTAATTTCTGAATTGCATCAGCAATTTCCTTTGTTCCTTCTCTGTGCTGATGTATGATCGTTACCACCTGTTTGGCACAAGTTTCATAAAATTTTTCTGCCATGTTTTTTCACCTCTTTCTTTTAATGACTGATAATACAACCGCCACCCAGTAAATCATTGGTTAATTCTCCCGGCTTAAACTCTGAAATATGTTTCCAAAGATTCATGCTCTGATCGTCAGACAAGATTCCCCTGAATCTTTCAATTTCTGAATCAATGTACTGTTTGATGTTTGCCTTTTCAGATAATGCCCTTGCAAAGTTATCTGCTGCATTTCTGTCAACTGGTACATCATACCCCGCATAGACTGCTGCATCTTCTTTCATTCCGGGCATAAGAGCCGGGGCATGAAAAAACAGATATACAAACGCATCTGCAAATTTCTTTTCCTGTTCTGTAAGGTTATTCATTGCTTATATCCTTCCTTTCTGTGATTTTCGTTTTTATTTAATTCTACCACATATTGTATCTATTTCTATATTACGATACCATATTTAGTATTTTTATTAAAAATTTCCATAGACAACAAAACCCTGATGTGTTATATTATTTATGCTTAATTTCAAAGTTATTGCTGAAAGCAAAAAAGCAAACCCCCGTGTTGATCTTGTCCAATGCGGGGGTTTTGCTATACTCTGTTCATTCTCTGTGTCCTTTCTGCACATAAAAACAACCGCCTGTGACCTTATATAACGGTCATATAGCGGATGTTTCTGTGTCT
>OGXE01003373.1_pt1 | contig 10813 bp, 6 predicted proteins | sample 1576181 | NCBI WGS metagenome assembly OGXE01 (sample SAMEA3541478, study PRJEB24748) | human gut metagenome | biome: human gut; feature: human-associated habitat; material: faeces | place: China | collected 2012 | reverse complement strand
AAGCTACCCAGACGAAAACCACGATCGCCATCGATCCGGTGACCCGTATCGAAGGCCATCTCAAGGCCGAGGTCGTGGTTGAAAACGGCAAAGTCGTCGATGCGAAACTGACCGGCGGCATGTACCGTGGTTTCGAATCCATCCTGCGCGGGCGTCATCCGCGCGACGCCGCCCAGATCGTGCAGCGCATCTGCGGCGTGTGCCCCACCGCCCATGCCACCGCCGCCAGCATCGCGCTGGAAAAAGCCAGCGGCACCGCGGTTCCGAGCAACGGCCGCGCCACCCGTAACCTGATCCTCGGTGCGAACTACCTCCAGTCGCACATCCTGCATTTTTACCATCTGGCGGGCCAGGATTTCATCCAGGGGCCGGACACCGCCCCGTTCATGCCGCGCTACGCCAAGCCCGATCTGCGCCTTCCCCCGGCCATCAACGCCGTGGGCGTCGACCAGTACATCGAGGCGCTGGAAGTGCGCGCCGTGTGCCATGAGATGGTCGCGCTTTTCGGCGGCCGTATGCCTCACGTGCACGGCATCCTTGCCGGCGGCGCCGCTGAGATCCCCACGAAGGAAAAGCTCGTCGAATACGCGGCCCGTTTCAAGAAGGTCCGCAAGTTCGTCGAAGAAAAGTACCTCCCCGTGGTGTATCTCGTCGGCAGCCAGTACAAGGATCTCGGAGCGTTCGGGCAGGGCTACCGCAACGCTCTGTGCGTGGGCGTGTTCCCGCTGGACGACGAGGGCAAGGAATTCGTGTTCAAGGCCGGAGCCTATCAGGACGGCAAGGACATGCCCTTCGACGTGAAGCGGGTGACCGAGGACGTCAAGTTCTCGTGGTTCGCCGACTCCACCTCAGGCAAGCCCTTTACCAAGGGCGAGAATGTCCTCGAAGTGGACAAGAAGGGCGCGTACAGCTTCGTGAAGGCCCCCCTGTACAACGGGAAGCCCATGGAAGTCGGCCCGCTGGCGCGTATGTGGGTGAACAACAAGCCCATTTCGCCCATCGGCCAGAAGCTGTTCAAGGAATATTTCGGCCTCGACGTGAAGAACTTCCGCGACATGGGCGAAGACCTCGCCTTCTCGCTGCTTGGCCGTCACGTGGCCCGCGCCGAGGAATCCTACCTCATGCTGGACGTCGTCGAGCGCTTCCTTAAGGAAGTGCGTCCCGACGAGGAGACGTTCTCCATGCCGGTGATGAAGGATTCCGAAGGGTTCGGCTTCACCGAGGCGCCTCGCGGTTCGCTGATGCATTTCACCAAGGTCCGCAACGGCAAGATCGACAACTATCAGATCGTGTCCGCGACCCTTTGGAACTGCGCTCCCCGCAACGACACCGGTATGCGCGGCGCTCTTGAGGAAGCCCTCATCGGCGTGCCCGTGCCCGACATTGAGAATCCCGTCAACATAGCGCGGCTTATCCGCGCCTTTGACCCGTGACTGGGGTGTGCCGTGCACGTGCTGCACGCCGAATCCGGCAAGGTTGCCGTCATCAATATGGATTAAGGTTGGATAGCTGAAAATTGGGGGAGGGGAGAGGGAACCTTTCTGGAGTAAGGTTCCCTCCCCCTCCCCGATGTTTTCTTTGTTAATCCGCCAGAATCGTCTCGTTCTTCAGTTCGATCTTGGCATTGGAACGGAGCAGGCTGAGGAAGCCGCGGAACATCTGCTCACGCTTGGCGTTGAGCACGGCGTCGGTGATCTGCGGAGCGGCGGTCTTCCAGTCTTCGTCGCTCGGCGTCACGACTTCGGCCACGCGGGCGATGACCGCGCCGCCGTCGAGCGTGTAGGCCACGGGGAACCATTCGTTCACCTTGGCGGCGAAGGCGGCTTTGGCCAGTTCGGCGTTCATGCCCAGCTCGCCCATGTAGCCCTGACGGCCGACCGGTTCGGTCTTCTTGAGCTTGCCCTGAAGTTCCTTGGGCAGATCGGCGGTAAAGGTCTTGCGTTCGGCATTGGCGGCCTCGAAGGCAAGCGTGCGGGCCTTGTCCTGCTGGAGGCGAGCCTTGATGTCGTCCTTCACGGCGTCAAGCGGCTTCACGGTCTGAGGCTTGGATTCGTTTACCTTGGCGATGACATAGCCGGTCTTGGTCACGAAAGGCGTGTCCAGCACGGTGCCGGGCTTGGCGGCCAGCAGCGCGGGCAGGTTTTCAGGCTTGATGCCCATCTTTTCGGTCAATTCGGTCGTGTTGACGAGGCCGGTTTCCTGCGGGGCCAGCTTGAGCGGTTCCCCGGCTTCCTTCAGCGACTTGCCGCCGATGACCGCGAGCTGAACCTGTTCCAGCGCTTCCTGTACCTTGCCGGAGGCTTCATCCTGCGCCAGACGGGTGCGGATCTGATCCTTCACTTCATCCAACGGCTTCTGCCCGGCGGCCTTCTTTTCTTCAAGCTGGATGAGGTGCCAGCCGAACTGCGTCTTGACGGGCTCGGAAAGCTCGCCGGGGTTGAGGGCGAAAGAAGCCTTGTCGAATTCGGGAACCATCTGGCCGTGCGCGAACCAGCCGAGTTCGCCGCCCTGCGGAGCGCTGCCCGGATCTTCGGAAATTTCCTTGGCGACCTCGCCGAAGTCTTCGCCGGCCTTGATGCGCTGGGCGATTTCTTCGATCTTGGCCTTCGCCTTGGCCTGATCCTCGGCGGAAGCCTTGGCGTCGCTCAGGATGAGGATGTGGCGGGCGCGCACCATTTCGGGGGTGGCGAACTGGGCGGCGTTCTTTTCATAGTACTCGGATACGGCGGCGTCGCTGATGTTCTGGGCGGCGGCCAGCGCTTCCGCGCCGATGAGCAGGTATTCCACGTCGGCCTGCGGGGGCACGGTGAAGGATGCCTGATTGGTTTCGTAATAGTCCTTGATCTGCGCGTCGTCGACGGTAACCTTGGAGGTATAGTCTTCCAGCGGGTAGAAAACATACTCCAGAATGCGGCGTTCGCCTTCATAGCGGAAGAGATCGCGCACTTCGGCTTCGGGAACGAAGGCCCCGGCGGTGACGGCCGCGCGGAGCTTGGTCATCAGCATGTTGTTGCGGAGCTCGGCTTCGAAGTTGCCGGGGGTGTTGCGCTGGGCCTTGATCACGCGGACATAGGCGTCGGGATCGAACTTGCCTTCGGCGTTGTGGAAGGCGGGGAAGCTTTCGATGAGCTTGCGCAGCTCCACGGGCGTCACGACGATGCCGACGCGCTTGGCTTCCTGCATGATGAGGTTTTCGAGAATGAGGTTCTGGATGAGCTGCTGCTTGAGCTGCATCGCCTTGAGGCCGGCCGCATCGAGATCGGGATACTGGGCGCGCACCTGCTGCTCAAGCTGTTCGTATTTCCGCTGGAACTCCTGAATGGTGATGGGTTCCCCGTTCACGGTGAGGATGACCGTGGAAGGGCCGCCCGTCAGGCCGCCGACGCCCCAGAAGACGAAGACCAGAATGATGATGCCAAAGGCGATTTTGACGCCCCACGATTGGGCGTTGGCTCGAATGAGATCCAGCATGACAGCTCCAGTTCAAAGGTTACGGGCCCCGGGAAGCCGTACGGCGCCCCGCACGGCTTCCCGGGATCCGGCTTACATTTTTTCTTTTACGGCGTTCAACAGGCCGCCGGACCGGATGATGTCCAGTTCGGCCGCCGAGAGATCATTCCTTACAGGAAGAACGCCCACGCCCGCAATCTCAATGTTCGTCACGCCGCCGGGCGTGATTTCCGTGAGCGGGATGCGGATATCCGCACCTTGAGCGACCTTAGCATAATCTTCCCTGTTCACGAAGACCAGAGGCAGAATGCCGAAATTCACGAGATTGGCGCGGTGGATGCGGGCCATCGACAGGGCGATGACTGCTCTGATGCCGAGATGGCGCGGGGCCAGCGCCGCGTGTTCGCGGCTGGAGCCCTGACCATAGTTTTCGCCAGCCACGATGACGCCGTTGCCTCCCGCTTCGGAGACGGCGCGGGCGCGCTTCACGAAATCGGGGTCCACGCGCACGAACACGTGCTCGGAAATGGCCGGGATATTGGAGCGCAGGGCGAGGATTTCCGCGCCCGCGGGCATGATGTGGTCGGTGGTGATGTTGTCGCCGAGGCGGATCACGACGTTGGCTTCGAGCACGTCTCCGGCCGCGTCGAGGCGGGGGAATTTCTCCAGCGCCACGATGTTCGGGCCGCGCAGGACTTCGACGCCGTCACCGTTTTCCGGCGGGAACACGAACAGGTGCCGGATGGACGGCGGATCGGCGGGCAGTTCCGGCTTGGCGGGCGGGGTCCCCCATGTGGCGGGATCGGTGAACTTGCCGTTCAGGGCGGCTTGGGCGGCGGTCAGAGGGCTGACCAGATAGACCTTGGCGTCCTTGGTGCCGCTGCGCCCCTCGAAGTTGCGGTTGAAGGTACGGGCGCTTACGCCGGAGGTGACGGGTGCGCCGCCGGAACCGATGCACGGGCCGCAGGAACATTCGAGCAGGCGCTCGCCGGAGCCGATGAGCGGCTCAAGGAGCCCTTCCTGCGCCAGCATGGTGAGCACCTGCTTGGAGCCGGGGGAAATCATGGCGTCGGTGCCGGGATTGATGCGGTGCCCGTCGAGGATCTGCGCGACCAGCTTGAGGTCCGCGTAGGAGGAGTTCGTACAGGAACCGATGCAGACCTGCTCGACGGGCAGGCCGTCGAGTTCGGCCACGGGCACCACGCGGTCGGGCATGTGCGGCTGCGCGGCCAGCGGGACCAGCGCGGAAAGATCGATGGCTTCCTCTTCATCATACGCGGCATCGGCGTCAGGGCCGAGTTCCCGCCAATCGGCTTCGCGGCCCATGGCCTTGAGGAAGGCGCGGGTCACGCCGTCGGAGGGGAAGAGGGTGCCCGTGGCGCCGAGTTCCGCGCCCATGTTGGCGATGGTGGCGCGTTCCGGCACGGAGAGGGTGGCGACGCCGGGCCCGGCGTACTCGAACACGCGGCCCACGCCGCCCTTGACGGTGCGGCGGCGGAGCAGTTCGAGGATGACGTCCTTGGCGGAGGCCCATCCGGTGAGCGCCCCGGTCAGGAAGACGCGCACGACCTTGGGCATGGGGATATAGTAGGGCTCGCCCGCCATCGCCAGCGCGACGGAAAGCCCGCCCGCGCCCATGGCGAGCGAGCAGATGCCGCCCGCGGTGGGGGTGTGGCTGTCGGAGCCCACGAGGGTCGCGCCGGGCTTGGCGAAGTTTTCGAGGTGGAGCTGGTGGCAGATGCCGGTGCCGGGCCCGGAGTACACGCCGCCGAATTTGGCCGCCACGGTGCGCAGGAAGCGGTGGTCGTCAGGGTTGCGGAAGTTCATCTGGAGCGTGTTGTGGTCCACGTAGCTCAGGGAAATATCGGTCTTGACCCGGGGGATGCCCAAGGCTTCGAACTGGAGCCACGCCATGGTCCCGGTGGCGTCTTGGGTCAGGGTCTGGTCGATGCGCAGACCGATTTCGCTTCCGGGCGTCATGGTGCCGGAAACAAGGTGACTGCCGATGATTTTCTGTGTGAGGTTCATATGCTTCCCTTTTGTCTGGACTGCGTTGAAGCCGAGGGGCGCACCCCAACCGGGCCGGCTGGCGCGAAAGGAGATAATCTACGCGGATAGCTGAACAAAGGCAAGCAGTTGCCTTTTTGTCATTTTGCAACCCCGCGCCGATGATGGCTTTTGGAAGGAGGAACCTGTTTTTTCAGGGCACGGGTGTGTGTCGCCGAGTATGCGTGTTATTTTTTTAAAAAAAGTACGAACAGTGTCGGAATTGTTGGGTAAATGATTATAACATGCGGAAATAAAATAAAAATTGAATTGACGGAAAATCATTTTTCCGGGTAATACATTTTTGAAAAAGATAACACAATATTGTGCCGTGTTATTCAAAACAAGGAGTTCGCCATGCTTTTCAAAGTGTTGCTTGCGGGGATGTGTTCACTCTGCCTCGTTGGGACCGCCACTCTTGCCTCCGCGCATGAATTCATCGTCAAACCCGACAAAACACAGGCCGCCAAGGGCGAAAGCGTGGGCGTGCAGGCGCAGGCGGCGCACGTATTCATGATCAGCGAAGAGGCCGAGCCGGTGGAGACCGTGGTGGTCGAACTCATTCAGGGCAACGCCAAGGAGCCCGTGAAGCTTGCCGAAGACGCCAAGGTGAAGGCGCTTGTGGGCAAGGCGGCCCTCCCTGCGGACGGCCCCGCCATGATCGTCGGGCATCGTCTGCCGCAGACCTGGAGCGACACGACCGAAGGCGTGCTGGAGGGCGGCCGCAAGGATCTCGAAGCCAAGGGCAAGAAGGTCATCAAGGTCGGCAAGTATGAGAAGTTCGCCAAGACCATGCTCAATCCCGCCGCGAATGACGGATTGTACAAGAAGGTTTTGGGGCACGATCTTGAGATCGTGCTGTTGACGAATCCCGCCGACATCAAGGCCGGTGACGACATCAAGGCGGAAGTGCTGCTGAACGGCAAGCCGGTAAAGGCCCCGCTTGGCCTGACCTACGACGGGTACAGCGCCGAGCAGGATGCCTACATGGCCAAGGCTGAAACCGGCGCGGACGGCATGGCGTCGTTCAAGGTGACCAAGCCCGGCCTGTGGATGCTGCGTACCGAAGTTACCGAAAAGCTCACCGACGGGAGCGCCGACAAGCGCAACATGCGCGCTACCTATGTTTTCCCGGTGATGAAGTAGGGAGCAGGGAAAAGGAAGGCTGTGGAGGGGCGAGGGAACCTTTCTGAAGAAGGGGGAGCACCCCCACGGTTCCCTCGCCCCTCCCCAAACCCCTCCTCTCCCCCTCCAAAAATTTCCATAAGGGCCGATGGAGGGTGGGGCGGCATGGAAATGTTTCCGTTGGGAATACGTCTCCCGGCGGGGCGCTAGGAAAGAGCGTTTCTGTTGTGTCGGGGCGCGGCCCGGCGGCATTGTTCGTGGGAAGGATGCGCGGGTGTCCCGGCTGGATGGGAAAAGCCCGATGCGGATTGAGTGTGAGATGAAAGTGGAGTGCCCGGAGGCTCCGTTTCCGGTGTTCCCTTTCCAAGGAGAAGATATGTTGAGACGTGTAGTGTTGGCCGCCCTGTTGGTTCTGGGCTGGTTTTCCGCGGACGCGCAGGCTCACGCGCTGCTGGCGAAGGAGCTGGCGTCCGGAGATGCCCGTGTGGTGGCGTTCTCGTATTCCACGGGCGACGTGGCGGCGTATGCCGAAGCGAAGCTGTACGGCCCGGACAGCGCGGATGTGGAATTTCAGAACGGGCGTACGGACGCTCAGGGAAGATTCGCGTTCCTTCCGGACAAGCCCGGCACGTGGACCATCGTGGTTGCGGACAACATGGGGCATAAGGTTTCCCATCCCATGACAATCACGCTTTCCGATGAAGGTACGGTGGAACGCGAGGTCGCCCCGTCCGGATTCAGCGAATCGCTGTGGGCCTTGCCGGTCTTTTTCCGGGCGGTACTTGGTGTGAGCCTGCTTTTGAACCTGTTCCTCGGGCTGGCCCTGTTCCGGCATCGTGGGGGGAGGCGGGCTTAGGGATGCGCTTCTGCATCCGCCGGAGTGGAACCGTCATCTCCAGGCAAGGGATAGGTCTAATATGAGAGGGGCGGGGGCCGGTGGAAAGGGCCTTTCGGTTTTGCCTTGGGGGGCAAGGAAAAGCGGGAAGGGGCGTGTCGCGGAGCCCCTCTTTTTTCTTTTTGCAAGCGGGGCCGAGAGAGCCTTCGTTAGAGGCTTGTTATAAAGATCGTACAAATAATTGAATATTTATTTCGGTGAGAGAAAATGCCCTTGAAAGCTTCACCTCGGATCCTGAAGCTTTTGGTGTTTCCGGCTCTGAGAGGAAGAGGTCGGAAATACCCCAACCTTCACCATGAAGAAAGGAGATTTTCGTCATGAAGAGACTCACCACGCTTCTGCTTGCGGCCGGGCTTATCTGCTCCGCATTCTCCGCCGCCAATGCAGCCGACATCAAGGCTAAGGGCATGTGGGACTTCAGTTTTGAGTATACGAACGATTCGTTCGACAAGCACAACAGCAGCGACCGCTTCGGCGCGGCGCAGCGTCTGCGCACCCAGATCGACGTGATCGCGTCTGAAAGCTTGAAGGGCGTCGTTTATTTTGAAATCGGCGACACGCATTGGGGCCATGCCAAGGACGGCGCTTCCCTCGGCACGGACGGCAGGACCGTTGAAGTGCGCTACTCCTACATCGACTGGGCCATCCCCGAAACCGACGTGCTGGTCCGCATGGGCTTGCAGCCCTTCGTGATGCCTGGCTTCGTGGCCGGTTCCGCCGTGCTCGACGGCGACGGCGCGGGCATCACCATCGGCGGAAACTTCACCGAAAACGTCGGCGCGAACCTCTTCTGGCTGCGCGCTGAAAACGACAACACCAATGGTTATGGCAAGTGGCATGACGATCAGAACAACGCCATGGATTTCGTTGGCCTGACCTTGCCGTTGACCTTTGACGGTGTGAAGATCACGCCTTGGGGCATGTATGGTTTCGTGGGCAGCCGCAGCCTTGGTGGCGACGCCAAGGGTGACATCGATGACATGCGCGCCGGGATGCTCCCCGTGCTCCCCAGCGGCAGCGATCTGACCACGCTTGAAGGCAACCGCAGCGAAGGCAACGCATGGTGGGTCGGCATCACGGGTGAAATGACCACGTTCAGCCCCTTCCGCCTCGCCGGTGACTTCAACTACGGCTCCGTGGATATGGGCACGGTCCGTTCGCTCAGCGGATACGACGGCGCGACCAGCAAGACCATCGACCTGAAGCGCAGCGGCTGGCTGGCTTCCGCCATCGCGGAGTACAAGCTTGATTTCGGCGTTCCCGGCCTGCTCCTGTGGTACGGCTCCGGTGACAACTCCAATCCGTATGACGGCTCCGAACGTATGCCCACCGTGGACGCCGGCTGGTCCGGTTCTTCCTTCGGCTTTGACGGCGGTTACGGCATTTCCAGCGATACCATCCTCGGCACCAGCCCCGTGGGCACGTGGGGCGTCGCGCTCCGCATGAAGGACATCTCCTTCATGGAAAACCTGACTCACGCCATTCAGGTCGGCTACTATCGGGGTACCAACAACAAGAACATGCCCGCGAACGCCGGTATGACCACCTTCCATGCCAGCTATCCTGATGCCACCGGCAGCATGGTGGGCTCCACCTACCTGACCACCAAGGACGGCGCGTGGGAAGCCACCTTCGACACCGACTACCAGATCTACAAGGATCTGACCCTCGCCGTGGAACTCGGGTACATCCACCTGAGCCTCAACGACGGCGTTTGGGGCAACGTCCTCGACAACACCAACCGCAACGCCTACAAGGCCTCCGTCAACATGCGGTACGCTTTCTAAGAACAGGCTTTGCTGAACCGGGAGGGGAAACCAAGGATGCGTTTCGCGCCGCGCGGCTGAAGCTCCTCCGCACGGATTGCCTTTTGGCATCCTTCCCTCCCAAACCGCTTCGCCCTTCCGGCCACCCGGCGGGAAGGGCGGAGCCCCGGATTGGCGGCAGTCACGGGCTGCCGATCCGGAGACATTTCCCGAAGGCTTTCGGTGTCCGACAGGAACGAAGCCGACGGCCATCCTTCCTTCTCTCCTATGCGGAAAACCGGGGCAGCCTGTTGCGCGAGGCTGTCCCGGTTTTCTTTTTTTATAATGCCGTCTGCCGGGGGCTTCCCGTCTTAACGCCTAGTTCTGTTCCACCAGCGGGGCGGTATACTGCACTTCGGAGTCCCACGGGAAAAGAATCCACGTATCTTGGCTGACTTCGGTGATGAAGGTGTCCACGAGGGGCTTTCCGGCGGGCTTGGAGTACAGGGTGGCGAAATGGGCCTTGGGGAGCATATTGCGGATGATGGTGGCGGTATTGCCGGTGTCCACGAGGTCGTCGACGACGAGCCAGCCGTCGCCGTCGCCTTCGATGGCCTTGAGGACTTCTTCGCCGCCGGTCTGTTCGCGGCCCTGATAGGTACAGATGCACAGGGTGTCGACCAGACGGATGTTGAGCTCACGGGCCACGATGGCGGCCGGGACAAGCCCGCCGCGCGCGACGCCGATGATGCCCTTGAACGGTCCCTGTTCCAGAAGGCGCCATGCCAGCGCTTTAGCGTCGCGGTGGAGTTGATCCCATGTGACGGGGTACAGTTTCTGATAACGGTCGGCCTTGCCCATACTTGGTTTCCTCTCGGGTTTCGTGTGTCTAGTCGGCTTTCGCCTGAAGGCGCAGCTTCCCGAACGAGTCTTCGGTCAGCGCGACGATGCAGAAGTTATGTTTGTCGGCAAGGGCCAGCGCTTCGGCCCTGTCGAAAAAGAGCGTTTTGCCCGCGTCCACGGCAAGACAGCGGTAGTGTTGTTCGATGAGGAGGCGCACGGTCTGCAGCCCGATGGACGGCAAGTCCACGCGTTCGTCCTGTTTGGGCTTGAAGCGTTTGATCGCCACGCAACCTTCGCCGCGCAGTTCGCCGCCGCGCCGCAGGGCGGCGTCCGTGCCTTCGAGGCATTCCACGGCCACCACCATGCCCTGTTTGACCACGATGCATTGGCCGATGTCAAACCGGCCGAGCGCTTCGGCGATGGGCCAGCCGTAGTCGATTTCCGCAATCTCCTCGGCTGAGGGGCCGCGCCGGGTCAGGACGCCTTCGGGGCAGAGCAAGGAGGTGGAGAGTTCCGCCGCCTGGATGAGCGTGAAGCCTTCCTTTTCCAGATCCGCCATGATGGCCCGGAGCAGCGCGTCGTCGCCTTTGCCCCTGAGGGAGAAGAGGATGCGCGCCGCCCGGAAGTCCGGGCGCAAGTCCAGCGCGCGCGGCTTGTTGATCGCTCCGGCCATGCACAGCCTGCGGACGCCGTGCTTGCGGAAGTAGTC